>BFBZ01000008.1_pt240 | contig 10804 bp, 9 predicted proteins | sample 1888401 | NCBI WGS metagenome assembly BFBZ01 (sample SAMD00112614, study PRJDB3348) | symbiont metagenome | host: Chara braunii | reverse complement strand
CGAACTCGCCGCCCGCGTCGCCAATTCGATCGCGGACGGCTATCTGGTGCTGCAGCAGGCTAACCGGCAGGACCAGGCCAAATCCGCCAGCACATGGCTGCTCGGCGAGATCGACAAGCTGCGCACCAAGGTCGCCGACGCGGATTCCCATGTCGAGGAATTCCGTTCGAAGTCGAGCCTGTTCGTCGGCACCAACAACATCCCGCTGTCGAATCAGCAGATGGGTGAGTTGAACACACAGCTCAACAATGCACGTGCGCTCAAGGCCGACGCCGAGACCAAGGCGCGTCCGATCCGCGAGATGCTGCAAAGCGGCAAGCCGATCGAGGCTTCGGAAGTGCTCAATTCCGAGCTGATCCGCCGCCTGGCCGAACAGCGCGGCACGCTGCGCGCGCAGCTTGCGGAGCAGTCGTCGACGCTGCTCGACAACCATCCGCGCATCAAGGAATTGAAGGCGCAGATATCCGACCTCGACCGGCAATTGCGCGAGGAGGCCGGCAAGATCTCGCGCTCGCTCGACAACGATGCCCGCGTCGCCGATGGCCGCGTCCAGGCGCTGCAGGCGAGCCTTGACCAATCGAAGAAGCAGGCGTCGTCGAGCAACAGCCAGGACGTGCAGTTGCGCGGGCTGGAGCGGGAGGCCAAGGCCCAGCGTGACCTGCTCGAAGCCTATCTTGCGAAGTACCGCGAGGCGACCGCGCGTGAAAACATCGAGGCCGCGCCGACCGACGGCCGCATCATCTCGCGTGCCACGGTGTCGAATACGCCGGCCTATCCGAAGAAGCTGCCGATCGTGCTGATCGCGACGCTCGCGACGCTGTTACTGTCGTCCGGCATCATCATCACCGGTGAGCTGCTGCGCATCTCGGCGCCCGGCGCGGTTGGCCGTGCCTTCGCGCCGGCAGCTGCCGTGATCAGGCGCCGCGAGCCGGTCATGGAGACTGCCACCGTGGAGGCGCCGGCGTTGGCGCCGACACTGCCGCCTGAACCCGAGTTCGAATCGCCGGTCGCGTCGAAGCTACCGCCGGAGCCTGAATTGCTGCTGGAGCCGGCGTTCGCGCCTGAGCCTGTCATGAATGAGCCGGAGCCCGCGACGGCCCGGACCGTCGACGAGATCGATGAACTTGCCGAGCGCCTTGCCGCAGCCGGCGCCGCCGCCCACAAGATCACGGTGCTCGGCCCGGCTGCCGCCGAGAGCCTCACGCTGACCGCGCTGACGCTGGCGCGCCTGATGGCGCGCCAGGCCAAGGTCGTGGTGGTCGATCTCGTTGCGTCCTCGCCGGTGCTGACGTCGGCCACGGTCGATCCGGCAGCGCCGGGCCTTGCCGAACTGATGCAGGGCGAGGCGACGTTCGCGCAGATCATCACCAAGGACCGGCAGTCGCGGGTACAGATCGTCAGCGCCGGCCGTCCGGGCTTCGATCGCGCGCATCTGCAATCGCCGCGGCTGGCGCTTGCGATCGACGCACTGCTGCGGGTCTATGACCACGTGCTGCTCGACGCCGGTTCGGCCGTCGATCTGCCGGCCGAACTGCTGACCGCGAAGGCGCAGGCCGTCGTCGTGCCGGACGCCGCCATGGCGCGGGACGCGCGCCATCAGATGGTCGATCAGCTCAGGGCCGTCGGCTTCTCCGAGGTGACGATGCTGAGCAAGCCCTGCGCGCCGTCGGAGGCGGTCGCGCCGGGTCCTCGGGTCGTGGCGGCCTGAGCCCGACCTTCAGTGCGCCAGCATCGGCTGGCGCATCGACCGCTCGAGCACCGGATCGATCCGCAGCCTGATCGTGACGAGGGCGCCGATCAGTCCGACGACAGCGAGCAGCAGCAGGCCTGCCGTAAAGCCGCCAGTCAGATCCTTCAGATAGCCCATCGCGAACGGACCGGCGAAGCCCGAGAGATTGCCGAGCGAGTTGATCGCGGCAATGCCCGCCGCGGCCGAGGCGCCGGTCAGGATGCTGGCCGGCATCGGCCAGAACATCGGCGGCACCGCGGAAACGCCGATCTGAGCGATACACAGCAGGCCGACGATCAGCACCGGGCTCGACACCAGTCCGGCCAGGCCGATGCCGACGGCGGCGAGCACCAGTGCGCCGGCGACGTGGTAGCGCCGCTCGCCTGTCTTGTCGGAATGGCGGCCGAGCAGCACCATGCCGACCGCGCCGAACACGAAGGGCAGGGCTGCGATCAGGCCGGTCTGGGTGTCGGTGACGCCGAACGCCTTGATGATGGTCGGCAGGAAGAACGCGACGCCGTAGCTTGCCGCGTTCAGGCAGAAATACACCAGCGCGCAGGCGAGCACCCGCGAGTCGGTCAGCGACTGCAACACCGAGATGTGCTCGACCGCTTCCTTTCGCTCGCGTTCGAATTCGAGGGTGTTCTGAACCCACTTGATCTCGTCGGGCTGCAGCCAGTTCGCCTGGCGCGGGAAATCGGGCAGGAAAATCAGCACCGCGAAGCCGACCAGCACTGACGGCAGCGCCTCACAGATGAACAGCCATTGCCATCCGGTCAGACCGGCGCCGGACAGATTGAGCAACAAACCGGAGATCGGCGCCCCGATGATGCTCGAGATCGGGATCGCGAGCATGAACAGGCTGATGACGCGCGCCCGGTAGATCGTCGGGAACCAGAGCGTCAGATAGAAGATGATGCCGGGGAAGAAGCCGGCTTCGCAGGCGCCGAGCAGCAGGCGCAGGAAGTAGAAGATCCATTCGCTCGAGAAGCCGCTCGCAGCCGACATCTGCGGGATGAAGGCGAACGCCGCCGAGACGATGCCCCAGCTGATCATGATGCGGGCGATCCAGCGCCGCGCGCCGAACCGTTCCAGCAGGATGTTGGAGGGCACCTCGAAGAAGAAGTAGCCGATGAAGAACAGCCCTGCGCCGAGCCCATAGGCGGCCTCGCTGAGGCCGAGCGCCGTGTTCATGTGCAGCTTGGCAAAGCCGACATTGACGCGATCGAGATAGGCGACGAAGTAACACAGGATGAGGAACGGGATCAGCCGCCGCATCATCTTTCCGATTGCGCGCTTCTCGACATCGTCGCTCATCGTTTCCATCCTTTCTGGTTGTTCGATTTGCGGACGGCTATCGCGCTGTCCGCGGTGGCATCTGGTACACCCGCAGCGGTCCGTCGCTTGCCCTTGCAAGTTGCCTTGCAATCGTTGCGTTCATTGTTGTGTAATCGATGGCCGCGTGACTAATGGCATTTGGGAATGGAGCCACGGCGAAACTGTCATGATGCACCGCGGGATGAACGCGGGAACTCCGGGCGTTTTCCACCGAAGTGGATCGCAGTTCGCGTCGAGGAAACGCTTCGAAACAGACTCAGAGCTTCGGTCCAACGCAATCGGAGCGGGGCTTAATCGACAGGATAGTGGCGGGCCGTGATCAATAATCTGAAATTGCGCCAGTTGCGCCTGCTGGTCGCCCTCGACAGCGAGCGCAAGCTGCAGCTGGCGGCCGAGCGCCTCAACATCACCCAATCGGCGGCCTCCAAGATGCTGGCCGAGATCGAAGCCGTGGCGCGGGTTCCGCTGTTCGAACGGACGGCGCGCGGCGTCGAGCCGACGGCCTATGGCACGATCCTGATCCGTGGCGGCAGGAGCGTGCTCGCGGACCTTGACCGGGTCACCAATGAATTCGCCGGCTACCGGTCCGGCGAGCTCGGCACGGTGTCGGTCGGGACGGTCGCGAAGCCCAGCATCGACCTTGTCGTCGACGTCATGCAGTATCTCGGCGAGAAGCTGCACCGGGTGAACATTTCACTCGATGTCAGCACCAGCCCGCCATTGATCACGCGCCTTCTTGCCCTGGAGCTCGACTTCGTCGTCGCGCGCATTCCGGTCGGCGTCGATCCGGCGCAATTCGACTATCACGAGATCGGCGCCGAGCAGGCCGGCTTGCTGGTTCGCGCCGAGCACCCGCTGGCCAATCTCGACAGCGTCAATCTGGAGGACACGGTCGACCTGCAATGGATCTCGCAGCCGCGGGAATCCTTCATGCGTCAGGCGCTCGAGCGGCTGTTCCATAGCCGGGGTATTGCGCCGCCGCAGCGCATGATCAACACCGAGTCCTTCTCCGCCTCGATCGGGATTGCGGCCGGGATCGATGCGATCGTGCCGGTGCCTTTGCTGATCTTCGATCTGCTCGATCCGCAGCGTTTCAAGATGCTCCGCATCCGCGATCAATTGATGCTCGAAAGCTACGGGCTGATCAAGCTGCGCAAGCGCGCGCTGTCGCCAGCAGCGAAGCTGGTGTTCGATGCGATGATGCGGCTCGGCGTGACGAGCAGCCGGCCGGCTGCGGAAAGCGAAACGGCGTAGCGCCGCTCGCGGCCGTTCTCAGCGGAACATGGCGCGCAGGTTCTGGGCAATCTCAAACAGCGCATCATTGTGCTTCACGGCGCGCTTGGCGCGACTGATCGCCGCCAGCGCGCCGGCCGCCGGCCTGCCGCGCAGGTTGAGCGGAATGAAGCTGTCGACGATCACTTCGTCGTCCTTGCAGAACAGCCGCTTGTACTCGTCCGAGCCGATGCCGAGATCGAAGGCGCGGTAGTCCTGGCCGGCATGGTGATCGATGATGTCGCGCATCAGGATCAGGCCGGGGCTGTACTTGGCATTGGCCGACATCGTGTAGGTGTTGAACATCATCGAGAAGCGATGACCGTCGGAGACGCCGGCGAAGATCGCGATCACTTCCTCGTCGCACTCCAGCGCGTGGATGTCGATCGCATAGCCGTTGCCGTCGGCGCGCGGCGCCAGGCAGGCGCTACGGATAAATTGCTCGATGCCCGGCTCGGCGAACACATCGGGCAACTTCTGCTCGGCCATGCGCTGCGGCTTGATGCGGAAGAACCAGTCGAGCAGGCGGCAGACGTCGGCGCTCTCGCGTGCGACGTGATAGCGGTAGCCGGGCAGCGGCTGCAGCTTGCGCTCCTTGCCCTTGAGACGGCGGCGGAACGAATTGCTGATCAGCGAAGCGGGTGCCGCGCCGGGCTCGATCACCAGCAGCGGGCAGTCGTTGACCGAAGGCTGGTGCGGCAGCAGAGCGAGCGGATTGGGCAGGTCCTGCCAGCGCAGCGGCTGCTGACACAGCACCAGCGCATCGACGCGCGAGCGCTCGGCGATCGAGCGGGTCAGGGCCGCGATGTCGGCTTCGATCGCGTTGGCCGCGAAATCCTTGTCGCAGAGCGCCATGTTGAAGGTCGCATGCTTGCCGCCCATGAAGCTCGCGCAGCTGGCGCCGAGGCGGGATTCAACGGCGAGCGGCAACAGCAGCAACGGCCTGCGCTCGCTGTCATGGGCCACGACGATGAACGGCCGCCGGCCCTCGCGCTCGCCGACCTGGCGTTGCCAGCTGGCAAGGAAGTCGAAGCGTTGATAGGGCGTGTAGCTGTGCTGCGCCGTCTCGAGGCTGCGCCAGGTCGCCTCTGCCGCAGCAAGGTCGTGAAAGATATCGACGCCGGCAACGCGGACTGCGTTCGGCCACGTTCGCGTCCCGGCCGTCTGGCCCTCAACTGCCGCCGCCATGATCATCTCGGAACCCAAAATTACTTAAGGTATTAATTTACAGTTCTCGGCTGCGGCCGACCTTCGCAGGGAAATGTCAACAAACAGTAATAACAATGGCCTGACGGAGTGCTTGGCGGCGTGTGGGAACCGCCGCACAGGGGCGGGATCTTGGTGCGGGACAACGGGATTTGGAGGCGGGCGAGGGCGGAGCTCGCGTATTTCAGCGGTGCCTTCAGGTTGCGGGAACGCGAGGCCGGAGGCGCCGGGGCGATCCTGTGCTTCGCGCGTGTCCGCCCCGCGCACCGGGCGCGGTTCCAGCCGCTCAGGTCGCAGGAGATCACGCCGGCGTTCCTCGATCGCACCATCCGTGCGTTGAAGAGCTGGCAGTATGACATCGTCGGGATCGATGAGGCCTGCCGCCGCGCGGTGACCTTGCCGGAGCGCAGTCGCTTTGCCTGTCTGACCTTCGACGGCGCCAGCAAGGACATCGTCACGCATGCCTATCCGGTGCTCGCACGGCACGGCGTACCCTTCACCCTCTATCTGCCGACAGCCTTTCCCGATGGCGTGGGGACGGCGTGGTGGCTGGTGCTCGAGGACATCATCGCGCGCGAGAACCGTATCAGCATGATGATCGAGGGCCGGGAACGGCACTTCGCGATCTCAGGCTTGCCGGACAAATACGAGCTGTTCGACTTCCTGTCCGGCTGGCTGCGCAAGCTGCCGCCGTCGGAGCTGTCCTATGCGGTGAACGATCTCGGCACACGCTATGCAGCCGATGCCGCGCAACTGTCACGCGGCACGTCGCTCGATTGGGCTGATCTGGCGAAGCTCGCAGCGGATCCGAACGTGACGCTCGGCAGCGCCACCGTGAATTACTCCGTGCTGTCCAATCTCAGGGATGCCGACGCGCAGCGCGAGATGGCAATGGGAAAGGCGGTGGCCGAAAGCGCGCTTCGACGCGAGATCAAGCATTTCGCGTATCCCTTCGGGGACCGCGACGCATTCCGTCGCTCACACGTGGTGATGGCCGAGGGAGCGGGCTTTGCCAGCGCGGTGTCGACCATCTCCGGCGTGGTCGAGGCGCAGGGCCGCACCAACCTCCATGCACTGCCGCGCATCGCATGGGACGGCCGCGTGCGGTCGCTACGGATCATGCGGGTGCTGCTCTCAGGCGTGATGTTCGCGCCGGTTCGGCCCACGCGGAGCGCGGGCGATCAAGTCATTTGAGCATGGGCTTCTCGGAAAACCGCTTCGCGCTTTTCCGGGTCATGCTCTAGGCGCGATCGGGACGCGACATCCAGGACACGATCGGCATCGCCGGCAGCACCCAGCCGAGTCCCGCGACGACGTAGAAGATCGCCTGCAGCAGCCCGGAATTGGCGAGCCATGGCGTCTGCGCGATCGTCATGCCGAGCAGCGACCACACCACCACCAGGATGAGCAGGAAGATGGTTCCGAGCAGTTTGCGGGTGCGTATGGCCATGGCGGATATGTGCAACTCGTGATCCAGAGCGTTGTCGGCGGCGCTTGCGCCGTGGGCGCGTCGGACTATAAGGGGCGCGAAAATCCAATCAAGTCAGGGCGAAATGGCCGGTATTTCCGCAAAGACATCGCAGCTTCGTGCCGTCAGGATCTGGCTGATCGCGGTCGCCGGCCTGATCGCGCTGATGGTGCTGGTCGGCGGCGCGACGCGGCTGACCGAATCCGGCCTGTCGATCGTGGAGTGGAAGCCGGTGACCGGTGCGCTGCCGCCGCTGACCGAGGCGCAGTGGACCAAGGCCTTCGAGGGCTACCAGAAGATTCCGCAATATCGCGAGCTCAATGCCGGGATGACGCTCGCCGAGTTCAAGACCATCTTCTGGTGGGAGTGGAGCCATCGGCTGCTCGGCCGGGTGATCGGCGCCGCCTATCTGCTGCCGTTCCTGTATTTCCTGTGGCGCGGCACGGTGAGCGGTGAACTCGGCCGCAGGCTGTGGGTGATCTTCGGCCTCGGCGCGCTACAGGGCGGCGTCGGTTGGTGGATGGTGGCGTCCGGCCTTTCGGAGCGCGTCGAGGTGTCGCAGTATCGGCTGGCGACGCATCTGGTGCTGGCGCTGCTGATCTTCGCGGCGATCGTCTGGACGTTGCGGCGGCTGACCGACCGTCCGGCCGTGATCGCGCCCGCCAGGCTGAAGATCACGAGCGCGGTGCTGCTCATGGTCACCTTCGTGCAGCTCTATTTCGGCGCACTGGTCGCGGGCCTGCGCGCGGGCAGGGTCTACAACACCTGGCCCGAGATCGACGGCGGCCTGATCCCGTCGGCCGATCGTCTCTGGTTCGAGACGCCGTGGTGGCGCAATCTGTTCGATAACACGCTGACGGTGCAGTTCGAGCATCGCATGACTGCGTATCTCCTGTTCGCGCTGGCGATCGCGCACGCGATCGATGCGGTGCGTTCGCGCGCCGGCGGCGGCGTGATCGCCGGCGCCTGGTGGCTGGTTGCGGCAATCACGCTGCAGGCGACGCTCGGCATCCTGACGCTGCTGCATCAGGTGCCGATCGATCTCGCGCTGACCCACCAGGCGGTCGCAATCGTCGTGCTGACGCTCGCGGTGTTGCAGGTCGAGCGCTTCGCGGCGCGCCGGACGGAACAAGGCCAGCCGAATCTCGTTCCGGCTGGCCAGTCCGGTTGATTTATCAACCTCTTTGATCGATCAGGACAGATAGTCGAGCCCGATATCGAGCGCGGCCGAGCTGTGGGTGACCCAGCCGACCGAGATCAGATCGACACCGGTGGCAGCTATCGCCGCGGCCGTTGCGGTTGTGATCCGGCCGGAGGCTTCGGTGATCGCCTTGCCGCGCGCCATCTCGACCGCGCGGGTGAGCTGCTCGGTCGTCATATTGTCGAGCAGCACTGCGTCGACGCCAAGCCCCAGCGCTTCCTCGAGCTGCGGCAGCGTGTCGACCTCCACTTCGATCTTGACCATGTGACCGGCATTGGCCTTGGCGCGCTCGATCGCGGTGCGGATGCCGCCGGCGAGCGCGATATGGTTGTCCTTGATCAGCATCGCATCGTCGAGCCCGAAACGGTGATTGCCGCCGCCGCCGGCGCGCACCGCATATTTCTCCAGCGCCCGCAGTCCCGGCGTGGTCTTGCGGATGTCGACGATTTGTGCGCGCGTGCCCGCGACCGCTTTCACCAGCGTGGCGGTCGCGGTCGCGACGCCACTCAGATGGCAGAGGAAGTTGAGCGCAGTGCGCTCCGCGGTGAGCAGGCTGCGGGCCGGACCGTCGATGATCGCGATGACTTCGTCGGGCTCGACTGTGCTGCCGTCGGGCCGCTCGGCGCGCAACTCGATCGTTGGCGAAATCATCTGGAAGGCCGTGCGCGCCACGTCGAGCCCGGCAATCACGCCGGGCTGCCGCGCCCGCATCACCAGCCGGGCTCGCTGGCCGGCAGGTACGATGGCGTCGGCCGTGATATCGCCGGCGCGGCCGAGATCCTCGCGCAAAGCGGTCTGCACGATCGGCTCGTAGAGCAGTGGCAACAAGGGATTGAGGGTGGTCATGAGCGGGCACTCCTGGCTGAGATCCTGGATTCGACAATGTCGCGTGCGGCGGCGAGCGCCTCGGCACGGGTGAGGGAAGACGGCGTCGCCGACAAGGCGGTGTGCGGGAAATCGGTGCGGAAATGACCACCCCGGCTTTCCTCGCGCCTGATTGCGGCAACCGCGATCATCAAGCCGACCAACGCTGCGTCGGACGCAGCGCTCTGGCCGCTCGCGAGCAGATAGAGGCCGCGGATCGCCCGGGCGATCCCGTCGCGGTCGCGCAGGACGCCGAGCCCCGGGGAAAGGATCGGGCGCACGGCGGACGGATCGGAGGCCGGCGGCATGGCATCGTCGCGCAGCATCGCCCGCGGACCCGCACTGACGCTTTCGACACTCTCCGCGACCCAGCGCGCGCAGACGATTGCTTCCATCAGCGAGTTGCTGGCGAGCCGGTTGGCGCCGTGCAGGCCGGTGCGCGCGGCTTCGCCACAGGCCCACAAGCCTTGCACCGTGCTGCGGCCATGGTCGTCAACCGCGATGCCGCCCATGTGATAGTGGACTGCCGGCCGGATCGGGATCGGATCATGCGCCGGATCGATGCCCGCCATCTTGCAGAAGGCGCTGATCACCGGATAACGCTGCGCGAAATCCGCGCCCGGATTTTTGCGCGCGTCGAGGAAGGTGCGATGTCCCGTGGCGCGGTGGCGCCAGACCGAGCGCGCGACGATGTCGCGTGGTGCGAGCTCGGCGCCGGGCTGGTCGAGCATGAAGCGCTGCCCGGTCTCGTCGATCAGCACAGCGCCGTCGCCGCGGATCGCTTCGGTGAGCAGCGGCATCGGCCGCGATGGCCCGTCGAAGGCGGTCGGATGAAACTGGACGAATTCGATGTCCGACAATCTTGCACCGGCATGCGCCGCGAGTGCGAGCCCCTGGCCAAAACATCCACCGGGATTGGTGCTGTCGGCGAACAGCCCGCCGATGCCGCCGGTCGCGATTACCACGCGGTTGGTCGTGATCGTCAGCGGTCCGCGCTGACCGGCCGCAAGCACGCCCTTGACCGCATTGTCCTCGACCACCAGGCGGCGCGCCTCGACGCCTTCCAGCAACGTGATCGACGGCGTCTGACGGACGGTGGCGATCAGCGCGCGCATGATCTCGCGACCGGTGCCGTCGCCGGTGGCGTGCAAGATACGATTGCGGCCATGCGCGGCCTCGAGCCCGAGGCGCCAGCTGCCGTCGGCGCGACGGTCGAAGGCGACACCGAGTTCGGCCAGGTGCTCGACGGCGGCAGGCGCAGCATGGACGATCCGGCTCGCCGCCGCAGCGTCGCAAAGACCTGCGCCGGCCGCGAGCGTATCGGCGAGATGCAGGGCAGGCGTGTCATCTGCGCCGACCGGCGCGGCGAGGCCGCCCTGCGCCCACATGCTGGAGGCTTCAGCGCCGAGCGGTGATTTCGACACCAGCACGACGGGCTCGGGCGCGAGCTGAAGCGCGGTCATCAGTCCGGCGGCGCCGCCGCCGATGATGATCGGCCGGCCGTTCAGATCGGAGAGATCGGTACTCATATTGCCAGCATCCTTTCGACGCTCTTGCGCGCGCGATCGGCGATCGTGGGATCGATCGTGACTTCGTGCTGGTTGGTTTCCAGCGCGTGGCGAATGTTCTTCAGCGTGATCCGCTTCATGTGCGGACAGAGATTGCAGGGGCGGACGAAGTCGACATCCGGATTGCGTGCCGCGATGTTGTCGCTCATCGAGCACTC
>BFBZ01000019.1_pt6 | contig 10808 bp, 9 predicted proteins | sample 1888401 | NCBI WGS metagenome assembly BFBZ01 (sample SAMD00112614, study PRJDB3348) | symbiont metagenome | host: Chara braunii | reverse complement strand
GATACCTTGCTCATTCGCGGCACCGGCCGCACCGATTTCCAGAACGGCGATCCGCGCCAGCAATATGAATCGATCTTCGGCCGCCTGCTCAGGCTCCCCGACGAGACGCTGATCTTCCCGGCGCACGACTACAAGGGCGAGACCGTCTCGACGATCGGCGAGGAGAGGGCCTTCAATCCGCGCYTGCAGGTGAAGTCGGTCGATGAGTATGTCGACATCATGAACAATCTGAAGCTGTCCAATCCGAAGATGATGGACGTCGCCGTGCCCGCCAACATGAGGGTGGGGCTGCACCAGGACGATATCGCCGCTCGAGGTTGGGCGGTTACAGCCGAACAGGCGCTGTCGCTGGTCGGGCGGCCCGACGTGGCGCTGATCGATTTGCGCGAGCAGTCCGAACGGGAACGCCACGGCGTGATCCCGGGCGCGATCCATCTGCCCTATCCGCGGCTGCAGGAGAATATCGCAGCCGGCGGCATGCTGCATGAGCTTGCCCGCTCGACCAGCAAGCAGATCCTGTTCTACTGCGCCTTCGGCGAGCGCTCGGCGATGGCCGTGCAGGCGGCGCAGGATGTCGGCATTGCCAGCGCCCGCCATATCCAGGGCGGTATCGACGCATGGCGGAAGGCCAGCGGCCCGCTGTCCCACTAGAGCAGCCTCAGTTCAGTCCGATCAGCTTCGCGCCGTTGCGGAACCGAGCTTCCCCGTCCGGGTCGAAGCGGAAGGTGGCGATGAAATCGTCTCCACGATAGTGCGGCAGCGTCCTGCGGATAGCGGCGGCGAAGTTGCGTGCCTCGTCCTGCCGCCCGGCCAGTGCCAGGCAGAGCGCGGCAATCGCCAGGATGATGACATGGGCGTTGGGCCTGGCCGCAGCTTTGAGGGCCCATTCGGCGGCTTGGTCGAACTCGCCAAGGCGCGCGTGGGCCATGGCGCGCGCGCCCATCATCCCGAACAGCAGCGGATCGAAGGGGCTGAGATGGCGAGAGTGGTCGGATGAGCCGATCGCCGACCGCGGGTCGCCCGACTGCGAGTGCACGAAGGACAGCGCATAGTGGCCGAGCGCGAAATTGGGGCTGAGGTCGACGGCTTTCGCCAGTTCGAGCAACGATCCGTCCTGGTCGCCACGCAACCACAAGGCCCGGCCCATCGCCCAATGCGCGGCGGGATTGCGATCGTCGACCAGCAGGCTCTGGCCGGCACTCTCGAAGGCAAGCGCGGTCTCCCGGTCGCGGTCGCCCCAGCGCTGGAAGGCGCTTTGCCAATGGGTAAAGGAGAGCCCGGCATAGGCGCGTGCGAAGGTCGGATCGAGCTTCAGCGACTGGCCAAAGAAATGCTGCGCCAGCTCGTTTTCCTGGCGGGTGAAGCGATACATGTGCCAGAGCCCGCGATGATAGGCTTCCCAGGCATTGAGCGAATTGGGCGCCTTGAGCAGCGCGCGGTTACGTTCGACCGTGGCGATCTCGGCGGCGACCGAGGAGACGATGCTGTTGCCGATATCGTCGAGGACGATGAAAATGTCGTCGGGGTTGCGTTCGAAGGTCTCGGCCCAGACGATCCTTGCGGTGCGCACATCGACGAGCTCGACCGAGACGACGATGCGGCCCGTAAGACTGCGGACGGAACCTGTCGCGACGTAGTCGACATTCAGCCTGCGCCCGGCATCCTCCGGCGCGATGTTCTTTTCAGCAAGCGCGAAGACCGAGCCGCGGGCAATGACGAAGAAGTCGCGGAGCCTGGCGAGGCGCGTGATGATGTCGTGGGTCAAGCCGTCGGCCAGTCCGCCGCGAAAGGCGCCCGCGTCCTCGGCAAATGGCATGACGGCGAGCGAGGCCCGGCGGGTTGCTGCTTGATCGGGCTCGGCGGGCGCGACCGGCGTTTGCGGCGAGGCGAAGGCAGGGATGTCGCGGGCGCATGGTGTCTCGTTCGACCGGCGCGCCCTGATCTCGCGCCAGGCTTCGCGCACGGGCGTGAAATCCAGTTCCTCGGAGGCGAAGAGTTCCGCCGCGGCTGCGAGATGCTCCTCGCAGGCGCCGATCTGCCCGCGTCGCGAGTAGTTTTCCAGCAGCGCCACATGCGCGCGACGATCAAAAGGCGCGAGCTCCAGCCATTTGTCGGTGCAGGTGGCCGCTTCGCCGGCGTCCGGCGGGAGAAGGCCGACCATGTGTTCGAGAACGGCGACGTGATACGACTGGAAGCGGCGACGCTGCGCGGTCAGCCAGCTGCCAAAATGCGGGCTGCGATCGAGCTCCAGGCCTTCGAGGAAGTCGCCGGCGAAGAGTTGCGAGAGCGCCCGCAGGCGCTCGAGGCCAAGCGTGTCGATGCCCTCCGCCACCGCCGAGGCGGCCTCCAGCGCATCGATGCGCGCGCCGGCAAGGCGAAGCGCCACCGTGTCGCCTTCAGTCTCGACCCTGTGCAAGTCCGGTCCGTCGAGGGCGGCGCGGAGTTTGCTCAGGCACCAGCGAAGCTCGCCGCGCGGATCGTTGGGCACGTCCCAGAGAAGCTCGCACAGACGGCTTCGACCGACGGGATGCGGCGCGAGCGCCAGGTAGGCGAGCAGCGCCCGCAGCTTACGCGATGACGGCAAGGTGACGGAAACACCGCCATGCGCAACCGTCAGCGGTCCGAGCAGCCGGACGAAGAGGCCGGCCACGGCGCCGTCCTGGCTCGATCGGGCAGTTTCCACGTGCGTTTCCACGCTCGCTCCCACGCTGACCAGTCGCTCCATGTTCTATCACCAAACGCGACAGGCCGCATCCGGCGGCACATTCGCGCCGATGCGGCCATTGCCGAATTGCCGGCAAGTCGAAGGCAATTAGCGCGGCAAGGTGTCGAAACCGCGCCGCCAAAGCCGCCGGTCTGTAATCGGCGCGTGAGGACATAGAGGAGAAAGAGATGTTGCATCAGTTGAAAATCAGAACCACGGCCGGGCGCGGCCGCCTGTTCGACAGCATTCTCGATACGGTCGGCGACACGCCGGTCGTGCGTATTAACAATCTCGGCCCGGCGCATGCGACGATCTACGCCAAGGCCGAGTTCTTCAATCCGGCAGCCTCCGTGAAGGACCGGCTGGCGCTCAACATCATCGAGGAGGGCGAGCGCAGCGGAAAGCTGAAACCAGGCCAGACGGTGGTCGAGGCGACCAGCGGTAACACCGGCATCGGGCTTGCCATGGTCTGTGCGCAGAAGGGCTATCCGCTGGTGGTGACGATGGCCGACAGTTTTTCCATCGAGCGCCGCAAGCTCATGCGCATGCTGGGCGCCAAGGTGGTGCTGACGCCGCGCGCGCAGAAAGGATTCGGCATGTACAAGAAGGCCGTCGAGCTGGCCGAGGCGAGCGGATGGTTCCTCGCGCGCCAGTTCGAGACGCAAGCCAATGCCGCCATCCACGAAGCGACCACCGCGCGCGAGATCGTCAACGACTTCGCCGGCTCCAGGCTTGACGTCCTTGTCACCGGCTACGGCACCGGCGGCACGGTTGCGGGCGTCGGCCGCGTGCTGCGGCGGGAGCGGCCGGATGTGCGCATCGTGCTCGCCGAGCCGGCGAACGCGCAACTCGTCGGTAGCGGCAAGGCGCAGGAGCGCGGCGCCGGCGGTGCGCCGGCGGCCAGCCATCCGGCCTTCGAGCCGCATCCGGTCCAGGGCTGGACGCCGGATTTCATCCCAGAGGTCCTGCAGGAGGCGATCGACAAGCGCTACTACGACGAAGTCGTGCCGATCCCCGGTCCTGAAGGCATCAAATGGGCCAAGGCGCTGGCGCAGAAGGAAGGCATCTTCACCGGCATCTCCGGCGGCGCGACCTTTGCCGTGGCGCGTCAGATCGCGGAGAAGGCGCCTGCCGGCTCGGTGATCCTGTGCGTGCTGCCCGACACCGGCGAGCGCTACATGTCGACGCCGCTCTTCGACGGCATCGAAGCCGACATGGACGCCGACGAGATGGCATTGTCGCGCTCGACGCCGAGCTGCCAGTTCGAAGCCTGACGGCAACACGCAGCGCCGCTTCTCCCCGATGTGGCGCTGCGAGCTGATTTCACGCGCAGCTCCACCGGATCGGCGCCATGTGCTGCTGAGGATAAGGCAAATGGACAATCTTCGGGAATCCGCAAACGCGACAGTGGAGGAAACACTGGACCCGCCGGATTGGGCCGATATCCAGGCCTTGACGCATCAAATCATCGCCGACGCCGTCGGCTATCTCAAGGATGTTCGCGACCGCCCCGTGTGGCGCGAGATGCCGGCGGAGGTGCGGGCCTTCTTCGATGCGCCGATGCCGCGCTCGTCGTCGCCGCTCGCCGACGTCTATGGCGAGGTGGCCCGCAACGTCATGGCCTATCCGATGGGCAATATCCATCCGCGCTTCTGGTCCTGGTTCATGGGGGCCAGCAACTTCACCGGCGCGCTCGGCGATTTCCTGGCGGCGATCCAGGGTTCGAACCTGGGTGGCGGTAACCATGCCGCCGCGCTGATGGACGGCCAGGTGATCGACTGGTGCAAGGAGATGGTGGGCTTTCCGGCCTCCGCCAGCGGCACGCTGGTCAGCGGTGGCTCGATGGCCAACATCATCGGGCTCGCCGTCGCGCGCAACGCCAAGGCGGGCGCCGACGTCCGGGAAAAAGGCGTCGGCGCCATGCCGAGGCCGCTGCGCTTCTACGCTTCGGACCAGGTTCACTCCTGCCATCGCAAAGCCATGGAGGCGCTCGGCCTCGGCAACCAGGCGCTGCGACGCGTGCCTACCGASGCGGCGTTGCGCATCGATATCGGCGCGCTCGAGGCGGCGATCGCCGAGGATCGCGACGCGGGCTTCAGGCCAGCCTGCGTGATCGGCACGGCCGGCACCGTCAACAGCGGTGCGATCGACGATCTTCAGGGGCTGGCGGCATTGGCCGCGGCGCATGACATGTGGTTCCATGTCGACGGCTGCATCGGCGCTCTCATCGCCATTGCACCGAAGAATGGATCGCTCGTCGCCGGCATCGAGAAGGCCCATTCGATCGCGCTCGACCCGCACAAATGGCTGCACGCGCCGTTCGAGGCGGGCTGTGCCCTGGTGCGCGACTCGTCCGCCCATCGCAACACGTTTGCGGTAACGCCGGAATATCTGGAAACGACCCAGCGCGGACTGGCCTCCGGCCAATGGCTGAACGATTACGGCTTGCAGACGTCGCGCGGTTTTCGCGCGCTCAAGATCTGGATGGCCTTGAAGGAGCATGGGGTCGAAAAATTCGGCCGCCTGATCGACCAGAACATCGCCCAGGCAGCCTATCTCACCCGCCTGATCGAGGCAGAACCGGCGCTGGAACTGACTGCGCCGACCGCGATCAACATCGTCTGCTTCCGGCATCGCCTCGACGGCGCGTCCGAGGAGCGTCTCAAGGCGTTCAACACCGAGATCATGCTCAGGCTGCAGGAGGAAGGCATCGCTGCCCTGTCCGATACCACCGTGCGCAGCAGGCATTGCCTGCGAGTGGCGATCGCCAATCACCGCACGCGCCGCGAGGATCTCGACCTTGTGGTGCGGGAGACGCTTCGTATCGGAAGTGAGATTGGAGCCTCGGCGCCGCCGGATTGAAGAGCATCACTCGGGCAGGCCTGCCAGCCGCAGCGCCTCGACATATCTGGCGAAATAGTCCGGCCTTATCTGCCCCACACGATGCTTGAGATTGGAGAGCCTCAGGTCGGGGTCGAGCTGCAGCGAGCGCACGATGTGCCTGCTCGCCGCATCCAGCCTGCCGGCCATGGCGTCGCTGGCGGCCGCCACGCGCAGGCCGGTCAGATAGTATGGCTGTGCGCGGGAGGCCGCCTCGGCGAGCGGCCAGGCGGCATCGTATCGGCCGGCCACGAAATGGGCGAAGGCCGTGAAGCACTGCATGAAGAAGGTCAGCGGATCGAGAGGGCTTAATCGTCTCGCCCGCAACATATGCTCGATGGCGATATCGGGGTCGTCGTGGCAGGCCTTGAGGCAGCCGCTCGCGCTCCAGGCGGCGGCGCAGTTCGGGTTCAGTACGAGCGCGCGGTCGGCCAGTGCCGAGCCGGCCTCGTAGTCGCCGGTGACATAGCCCAGTGCCAGGCCGCTGAAGGCCAGGGCCACCGCGTCGTCCTGGCCGGCAATGGCGACGTTGCCGACCAGCCGGGAGACTTCGGCGGCCTCCTTCTGCCGGTCCGTCATCCAGCCATTCGCCATCCGCCAGAAATAGCACCAGGCGGCGGCGCCCTCCGCGGCGGCAAAATCGGGGTCGAGCTCGATAGCCCTGTAAAACTGCGGCAGCGCTTCCTCCAGGCCCTCCTTCGTCCAGCGGTAAAGGCTCGCCATGCCGCGCAGATGGTGGTCGTAGGCATCGAGGCTTTCGGTCGGCTTGCGCTTGGCGCGCGCCATCTCGGCCTGTTCGAGCCTGGGCGAAATCGCGCCGATGACGCTGGAGGCGACGAGATCCTGCAGCTCGAACACCTCCGATACGTCGCCTTCGAAGCGGTCGGCCCACAGGCTCACCCCCGCCGCCGCCTCGATAAGCTGGCCGGCCACGCGCAATCGGGTGCCGGCCTTGCGGACGCTRCCCTCCAGCACGTAGCGTACCCCGAGTTCGCGCGCCACGCGCGTGACGTCGACCGCCTGACCCTTGTAGGCAAAGGCGGAATTCCGCGCGATCACGAACAGCCAGTTCACATGCGACAGAGCCGTCGTTATCTCCTCGACCACACCGTCGGTGAAATACTCCTGCTCCGCGTCGCCGCTCATGTTCTGGAATGGCAGGACGGTGATCGACGGCTTTTCGGGCACCGGAACGGCAGGGCGCGGCGGCTCCGCCCTCGCTTCGGGGCGGGACAGTTCGGCCTCGATCGGGCTCCCGGCGGCCATCGGCTTCTTCCGGCGCTCCATTTCGGGCGCTTCGATGCGTTCGACCAGCGCCCGCGTCGCTTCTTCGGGCTCCACACCGAGTTCGCGCTTCAACGCTTCCTTGCAGGCCAGGAGTTGGCGGAAGGCATCGTTGGTCTTGCCGCGGCGGCGGAAGATGCGGATCAAGGCCCGGTGGGCCTGCTCGGCGCAAGGGTCGAGCGTCACCAGCCGTTCTGCCAGCCTTTCACAGGCCTGTTCCTGTCGCGTGCCCAATTCCGGCAAGAGGCTCAGCCGTTCGGCCAAATCCAGCGCCTTGCGGGTATAGTTGGTCCGGAGCGGGGCGAGCCACTCGCCGATCTCGCCGGCAAGTGACAACCCGTCCAGGAGCTCGCCCCCGTAGAGGTCGGCCGCCGCCGCGAGGCTGTCGCCGTCATCGGCCTCGGTCTTCTGGTCGAAAATCCAGATGTCGGCCTCGTCGGCATTCGCCGCCAGCCAGATGATGTCGGTATTGCCTTCGATGCGAATGGGCTCGTCGCCGGTGGACGGAAACAGCCGCCTGATATCGACCAGGGCTTGGCGCAGGCTGTTGCGCGCCTGCTGCTCGCCGCTGTCGGCCCACAGCATCGCAGCCGCCCTCTCGCGGCGAAGGCCCTTTGGGCCGGCCAGGACGAGCGCGGCAAACAGCAGCGACGTCTTGCGCGTCGCGAAGTGCAGAGGTTGCCCGCCTGCGGAGACAACCTCTATGCCGCCGAATAACCGGATRTGCACCCCGGCCCCCGTGAAACAGCCTTGGRCAGAATATCACGTCCRGCCGCCCGACTTAACGACGATTTAGCGCTTTGGTTCGCGGTTTTTCCCGCGGTTTCACACCTGGATGAACGTTGGCAAAGCGCGCCGGTGAGACATTGCCTCCCGTGAGTTCGAACGAGGGAGAATGACAATGACCTACATCAGCCTCAGCACCTTCCAGCCGACCTCCCGTTCTACCGGCAAGCTGGCGGCCCAAGCCGCGACCGTCTTCAGGGGGCTCCTGCGCCGGTATCAGGATGCCAGGCAGCGCCGGGCCCTGGCCGGCCTGTCGATCCCGGAATTGAAGGATATCGGCTATCCGGCCGATGCTGCCCCCGCCGATATCGCGGCTGGCGGTCGCATCGCCGGGTACCGACCGCAGCGGTGACCCCTTGGATACGCGCTTTCCCGGTATCGCGGCGGGCTTTCCTCATGCCGCGCCGACAGCCAGCGGTGCGCCGGGCAGGTAAAGCATGATCGGGCGGATCTCGTAGACGGCGCTGGGATTGACGCGTTTGAGGTCGCGCGCCACCGCGATTGCTTCCTCCCGGCTCTCGCAATCGAGGACATAGAGGCCCAGAAACTGCTCCTTGGTCTCGGCAAAGGGGCCGTCGATGACGATACCGTCGCCGGGGCCGCGCAACGTGACGGCCTCTGTGGTCGCGCCCAGCCTTGCCGCCGGCCCAAGCTTGCCCTCGCGGGTCAGCCTGTCGTTGATGTCGAGCAGGTCTTTCATCAGCGCCGCATCCTCGTCGGGCGTCCAGGATTCGACAGTCGCTTCAACGTGATAGGCGAGAATGGCATAGAACATGATGGTTCCCTTAGAGCATGATGCCGAAAAGTGAGAAGCGGTTTTCGGGCGACATCATGCTCTATCTCTTTGATTTAGAGCCGGATTCAGATTTCAGGTCGATTCGACCTGAAATCACCCGGCTCTAGGCCGGAGCGGGCCGCACTATCACAGGGACGGCGCCGCTGATCCAGCCACGGCCCCGCTCAGGCAGCCGCCTGCTGACTCAAGCTGCCAGTGGCAGGCGCAGTTGCGTCAGCAAGCCGCCGTCGGGATGGTTGGAAAGGACGATCTCGCCGCCGGCGCCGCGCGCGATGTTGCGGGCGATGGTGAGACCGAGCCCCAGTCCGCCGGTTTCGCGGTTGCGCGACTGTTCGAGGCGCACGAAGGAGCCGAATACSGYGTCCAGCTTGGCCTGTGGGATGCCAGGGCCCTCGTCGCGGATGGAGAGCGTGATCGTATCGCCGGAGCGCCGCACGCCAAGATGTGCTTTCTTGCCGTAGGTGACGGCGTTCTGGACGAGGTTGGTGATGCAGCGGCGCAGYGCCACCGGCCGCGCAACGCAGATCAGGCCGCGCGACGGCGCMGCATCGTCGTCRATGGTCGCGTCCTGGAACCCGTCGGCAACCGATTCCACCAGCGACCAGAAATCGATCCGCTCCGCCTTTTCCTCCGTGACCTCGAATTTGGCGAAGTCGATCACCGAACTCGCGATGCTTTCGATGTCGGCAAGGTCATGGGCAAGCGCCTCGCGGACAGCCGATTTGCGCAAGAGTTCGAGACGCAGCCGCATCCTGGTCAGCGGCGTGCGCAGGTCATGGGCGAGCGCCGCYGCAAGCTGCTCACGGTCCTCGACATAGTCGCGCAGCCGCACCTGCATGGCGTTCACCGCCTTCGCCGCGGCGCGGATCTCGCGGCTGCCGGTCTCGGCGATCGGCGGACTTTTCAGGTCGTTGCCTATGCGCGTCACCGCGGTTTCCATCATCCGGTAGGGCGCCGTCAGCCGGCGCAGCGACCAGATCGACATCACCACCACCAGGCCAGCAATCAGCGAATAGAGCGGCAGGCTGTCGACGCTGAGGATAGGCCCKGTCGGCGTGATCGGCTCGGTGAAGTTGAGCCATTGGCCGTCGGCGAAACGCAGCGAAGCGGTCAGCCTKTCGCTCTGGGCGAAGCTGGCCGCCAGGACCAGCAGGTCGCGCTCCACCTGGCCGACATCCTTGTTCATCTTCTCGCCTTCCGGAACGTCGGCCTCCTGCGTTGCCGGATCGCGCCGCACGCGTGCGTCGGTGATGCCGAACTTCGACAGGCGGCCGACCAGAATGTCCTCGAGCTCGGCGAGCTGGTCGTCGCCGGCGATCGAGGAGGTCACGGCGGGAGTGTCCGAAACGGTCAGCGCATAGGTGTCGTTGAACAGCCCGGATGCGGTCGCCTTGCGCTCCTCGGGCGTGGCGTTATGCATCAGTTGCACCAATGAAAAGGCGCGGTCGTTCAGCCGGTAGAGGTCGACGATGTCGTTGGCGGCGTCGCGGTCGTGCGAGACGATGTGGAGCGTCGCGATCTGGCTGATCATCAGGCCGGCAATGACGATCAGCAGCACCCAGACAGGCAGGGTCTGCGGCAGGAAGCGTCTCATTCGGAGGTCGTCTCGGGCAGAAACTGATAGCCGCCGCTGCGCACGGTCAGGATCAGTTTCGGCGTCTTCGGGTCGTCCTCCATCTTGCGGCGAAGGCGGCTCACCAGAATGTCGACGCTGCGGTCGAAGCTGTAGCCSGTGTCACCTCCCGAAAGCTCGATGAGCTGCTCACGGGTAAGCACGCGCTGCGCGCTCTTGACGAAGGTCTGCAGCAGATTGAACTCCGCCATCGTCAGTTCCACGCGCACGTCGTCGGGCGCCGTCAGCCGCCGGCGCGAGCAATCCATGGTCCAGCCGGCGAAACGGTAGATCTGCTTGGCGACGGGCCGGCGCGGTTCGGACGCGCCGTTGCGCCTGAGCACTGCGCGGATGCGGGCGAGCAGTTCGCGCGGATCGAAAGGTTTCGGCACATAGTCGTCCGCGCCCATTTCGAGGCCGACGACGCGGTCCGTCGTCTCGGTGACCGCCGTCAGCATGATGATGGGCGTGGTGTAGTTGGCGCGGACCTCACGGCACAGTTCAAGCCCGCTCTTGCCCGGCAGCATCACGTCCAGGACGATGAGATCGACYTGYGTTCGGCGCAGGATCGCCTCCATCTCGGTGCCGTCGGCGGCCACGGTCGTGCGCAGTCCYCGCTTCTGGAAAAACTCCTGAAGCAGGTCSCGTATGCCCTTGTCGTCGTCGACGATCAGTATGTGCGCTTCAGATTTCACGAGAACCCTGTCGTTGCTGYGGCCAAGCCGTCCYTYSRAAAWYMMCYMMMA
>BFBZ01000012.1_pt244 | contig 10811 bp, 15 predicted proteins | sample 1888401 | NCBI WGS metagenome assembly BFBZ01 (sample SAMD00112614, study PRJDB3348) | symbiont metagenome | host: Chara braunii | reverse complement strand
GAAGGATGTCGGGCCGCAATCCCGCATGCAGGCGTCGCACTTCGCTGTGCGGCAGATAGGTGCCTGTGGGATTGTTCGGATTGGCGAGATAGATTATCCGCGTTTTGGCCGTCACCGCGGCCAGTATCGCATCGACATCGGCGCGCAGATTCTTCTCCGGCACCACCACCGGCACCGCGCTGTTGGCCAATGTGATGATCCTGTAAATCACAAAGGCGTGCTCGGTGAAGATGACCTCATCGCCCGCCCTGAGATAGGCATTGCCGAGCATCTTCAGCAATTCGTCCGAGCCATCGCCGCCGCAAACGATGCGCGCGGGGTCGAGCCCGAAGGTTGTCCCGATCGCCTCGCGCAAAACCCGCGCGCTGCCTTCGGGATATTGTTCGAGATTCTTCTTCGCCTCGGCATAGGCGGCAACGGCCTCAGGGCTTGGGCCCAGCGGGTTCTCGTTGGCGGAAAGCTTGTAGACTTTGGCCACGCCCGGTGAACCCGCGCGGCCGCCGACATAGGGCGTAATGTCCAAGACGCCTGGCTTGGGCACGGGTTCGGCAGGCAGACTCATGGCTTTCGGGCTCGTTTTTCGGGGCGCAGTCATAGAGCCGGGGGCGTCAAAAGCAAAGTTCTGGCCGGCATTCGTTGACAGGGGGGCATCACGGCCTTAGCAAACGGTGCTCCGGTTGGTTATCGGCAAGCGAGCGAAAGATGGCGGAAACCGCCAATCCGAAATTTCTGCGTCCTGTGCTAGCCCCCGATGTCGATCCGGGGCACGCCATCACTTTTGCCGCGCCGCTGATGCTTGATGCGGGGCGCGAGCTTTCGCCGGTCACCGTTGCCTACATGACCTATGGCACGCTCAACGCCCAGAAATCGAACGCGGTGCTGCTGTGCCATGCGCTGACGGGCGACCAGTTTGCGGCCAGCCAGCATCCCGTCACCGGCAAGCCCGGCTGGTGGGCGCGCATGGTGGGGCCGGGCAAGCCGATCGACACCGATCGCTTCTTCGTCATCTGCACCAATGTGCTGGGCGGCTGCATGGGCACCACCGGCCCCGCCGAAATCGACCCCACCACCGGCGAGCCCTTCGGGCTTTCGTTCCCCGTCGTCACCATCAAGGACATGGTGCGGGCACAGGCGATGCTGATCGATGCGCTTGGCATCGACCAGTTGCTCTGTGTCGTCGGCGGCTCGATGGGGGGCATGCAGGTGCTGCAATGGGCCGCGAGCTATCCCGAGCGCGTGATCGCCGCCATCCCGATTGCCACGGCGGCAAACCATTCCGCGCAGAACATCGCGTTTCACGAAGTGGGCCGCCAGGCGATCATGGCCGATCCGGATTGGAAGGGCGGCGCCTATCAGCTTGACGACACGCAGCCCTCCAAGGGGCTGGCCGTCGCGCGCATGGCCGCACATATCACCTATCTTTCGGAAGCGGCCCTGCAACGCAAGTTCGGCCGCAACCTGCAGGACCGCAACGCGATCTCCTTCGGCTTCGGGCCCGATTTCCAGATCGAATCCTACCTGCACCATCAGGGCATGACGTTCGTCGACCGCTTCGACGCCAACTCTTACCTCTACATCACGCGCGCGATGGATTATTTCGATCTCGCGGCGGATTATGGCGGCGTGCTGGCCGAGGCGTTTCGCGGCAGCAAGACGCGCTTCTGCATCGTGTCGTTCAGCAGCGACTGGCTGTTTCCCCCGATCGAGAACAAACATGTCGCCCACGCGCTGAACGCAGCCGCGGCCAATGTGAGCTTCGTGGAAATCGCGACCGACCGCGGCCACGATGCATTCCTGCTCGAGGAGCCGGAGATGTTTGCGACCGTGCGCGGCTTCCTGAATTCCGTCGCCGCCAACCATGGCGTGAAATGACCAGCACCCTTCGCTCCGATCTGGCCGCCATTGCCGAGGCGATCCCGCCAAACGCGCGCGTGCTCGATATCGGGCACGACACGGACCTCTATACGCGATGACCCTGCGCCCGGACCTGGCGATCATCGCGGCGAACGTGGCGGCCGGCAGCCGCGTGCTCGACATCGGCTGCGGCGACGGCGCGCTGCTCGAACATCTGGCCGCCACCCGCAATGTGGATGGGCGCGGGCTCGAACTTTCGCAGCAGAATGTGAATGCGTGCGTGGCGCGCGGGCTTTCGGTGGTGCAGGGCGATGCCGATACCGATCTCGGCGATTATCCCGCACAGGTCTTCGACGTCGTTATCCTGAGCCAGACCATCCAGGCCACGCGCTCACCGAAGACCGTGCTGGCGCAGCTCTTGCGCATCGGCAAGCTGACGGCGGTGTCATTCCCGAATTTCGGACATTGGCGAGTGCGGCTGTCGCTGCTCGTCAACGGGCGGATGCCGCAGACCAAAACGCTCGGCTATTCCTGGCACGAGACACCCAACATCCACCTGTGCACCATCGCCGACTTCGTGGCGCTGACGAGGGAAGCGGGAGGCGAGGTGCAAAGCGCGCTGGCGCTCAGCGAGGACGGCCATACAGGGCCGATGCAGCCCTATGCCTGGGGGCCAAACCTTTTCGCCGAGGGCGCGATCTTCTTCCTGAAGTCAAAGAACGCGCCCACGGCTTAAGGATCAACGCACCGCCGCCGTGGCGCTGCCGCCGATGAGCTTCAGCGCCGCTTCATAATGCGACATGCCAGCCTTGTAGAAGCCCTTCATGCAATAGTCGGCGGCTGTCTTCTGCTCCTGCGTGGCGGACTCGAAGGCCGAACCCTGCTGATGGGTGGCAAGCGCGTCCTTCACCTGCTTGGAGATCTTCATGCAGCTGAGCGATGTGGCCGCTTCGTTCGCAGTGGCGCTGGTGCCGTACGCGGCAACGCCACCTGCAACAAGAATGGCGGCTGCGATTTTGGAAATGGACATGGACTCCCTCCGTCTTTCTGCGGTTGCCGGCAATTGCGCCGGCATCATGGAAATAGTCGCAATCGCGCCGGAAGGAAGGGCACATCCGCGTGAGCGAGTCACTTCGCCGTGAGGCATGCGTGCCCGATGCACGCGAAGCAATATTCAATGGGGATGTCGGTAGCGTTGCGCTGAGCGCAAACCTTCCATGCGCGCAACCTATCGCTTCACACAAGCGTGACTGCCGGCATCAGCGGCATCAAAGCTTAACAAAAGTAAACGTGCCTTCGGCCACGGTGAATTGCGGGTAATCTTTCAGGCGCGCGCGAGCATGCCCTGACGCTCGGTCACCAGCACCGGCGTCGCCGCGAAAAGCGACTTGGACGAATCCACCAGATGCACGCCCCCAAAGCGCGGCCACAAGGTCTGGCCCACGCGCTCCCAGCCATTGCCGGTGCCGATGAAGCGGCGCGTTCTCATCGGCGGGAAGTACAAGGCGCTCTCCCAGCGCTGGGGTGCGAACATGGATTCGCGCAACAGCATCTCCAGCTGCCCGCGCAGATAAGGCCGGCCATAGGCAAACGGCGAACGTTCGGCCTGCGCCCACAAACTGGCCCGATTGGGCACCACCAGAAGAAGACGGCCCTCGGGCGCCATCACCCGCCAGATCTGGCGCATCAGCGGCCGCGCTGATTCCGCGCTTTCAAGGCCATGGACCATGATGACCATATCGAAGGTCTCATCAGCGAAAGGCAGCGACAATTCCTCGCCAAGCACGCTCAGCGGGCGCCCGGGCGGCCACGCCACCACGCCCTGCTGGGCCGGCATCATCGCCACCACGCGCTCTGCCTCGCCCAGAAGCGCCCGCAGATAGGGAACGGCGAACCCGAAACCCAGCACATTGGTGGGGCGGCGGGCGGGCGACATCATGCGCAGGCGGCGATTGATCATCCGCCTGGCGATCTGGCCCACCGGGCTTTCGTAGAAATCGGCGAGCCTTCGTGCGTTCAAATGCATGAGCTCCACCAAATCCTTTCCTTGCCAATACACCGCCGGTCCATGCGTTGTTAAGCTGGATGGGCAAAGGAGTTCCTAATGAGCCTCACCGTCACCTTGGTTCCCTGCCTGAAAGACAATTACGCCTACCTGCTGGCCGACCGGCAGGCCGGGCTTTGCGCCGTGGTGGACCCGTCCGAGCCGGAGCCGGTGAAGGCCGCGCTGGCCCGGGAGGGCCTCACGCTCACCCACATCCTCAATACCCACCACCATTGGGATCACACCGGCGGCAATCTGGCTCTGAAGGCGGAGCTGGGGGCCCGGGTGATCGGCCCCGGCAAGGACCGCGACCGCATTCCCGGCATCGACGAAGGCGTGAGCGAAGACGCGCCTTTCACCTTCGGCCCGCACAGCGCGCGCATCCTCGAGGTGCCCGCGCACACAAGGGGCGCCATCACCTTCGTGTTCGGCGATATCGCGTTCACCGGCGACACGCTGTTTGCGATGGGGTGCGGGCGCCTGTTCGAAGGCGATCCGCCGATGATGTGGGCAAGTCTTTCCAAGCTGATGAAACTGCCCGACCAGACGAAGATTTATTGCGGCCACGAATACACGCTGAGCAATGGCCGCTTCGCCCTGACGCTCGAACCGGACAATGCCGATCTTCAGGCCCGCATGCGCGAGGTCGAAGCCGCGCGCGCGAAGAACGAGCCGACCGTTCCCTCGACCATGGCGATGGAGAAAAAGACCAACCCGTTCCTCAGGCCCGATTCGGCGGAATTGCGTCATACGCTCGGCATGCAGAATGCGAGCGACGTGGACGTGTTCGGCGAAACCCGGCGGCGCAAGGATTCGTTTTAGCGCGGCGAAACCGTTTCGAACTTTCCGCTGGCGGCATTGAGAAGTTCGAGTTCGCCGTTGGCGATGCCGAAGCGCGCGCCCTGGAGCGAAAGCGTTTTCGCCTTCACGCGCTCGGCAATGAAGGGAAACGTCATCAGCCGCTCGAGCGACAGCAGAATCGTCTCGCGTTCGAGATCCACCTGACTGTGGCCGTGCCATTTCTCGACCGCGGGCTCGAGCAATTTGATCCATGGGCCGAGGAACGGCGTGTTGTCCGCCTGTCTCTTATACACATCTAGATGTGTATAAGAGACAGTCTGCATCGTGTCGTTCAGCAGCGACTGGCTGTTTCCCCCGATCGAGAACAAACATGTCGCCCACGCGCTGAACGCAGCCGCGGCCAATGTGAGCNGAGTTCGCCCGGGCCCGCGCCAAAGATGGTTGCGGGATCGGCCCGGCTGTCGCTGCAGGCAATGACGAGATAATCCGGGTTCTGTCCCTTAGACAATTCGGCGTAGTGGGCGCGTTCTTCCGGCCAGCGCTTCGCCATAAAGGCGCGATAGCCCGCGATCAATCTGTCCATTAGGTCACCTCCGGGGGTTCGCTATACAAACGGCAAAGCCCTGTCGAGTGTCTTATCGTTGCAGGCAGCCCGGCCGCGCCCTATCGTCACCCGATGCCCGATATCGTTTACAAACCCGCCTGGCGAAGGGCCGATCCCGCAATCGAGCGCGATGCGCTCGCCTTCTGGGAGGTCCATGGCCTGATGCCGAAGAACGCGGTGCCGGCGGACCGGCTGCGCGAACTTTGCACGGTGGCCTATGAGGGCACGCAGATGGTGGCGGTTTCCACCGCCAAGCTCACCGATGTCGCCTTCCTCCGAAGCCGCATCGCGATGTGGCGGTGCGCCATCGCACCCGACCGGCGCGGACAGCATCTCTCAACCGAGATGGGCCGCTATTCGCGCCAGGTGATCGAAGACTGGGCGCGCGAAAATCCCGCCGAGCGGGTGATGGGCATGGGCACCACCATCCAGACCGCCAATCTCGACGAGAAGAAAAAGCGCCCCGTATGGAAAGCGAGCGGGCTGGTGTTCGTGGGCTATTCCGCGCAGGGCCAGCAGATGCGTGTCGCCTGGTTCGATCACGCCGAGGTCGAATAGCTCAGGTGAATTCGATCGCTATGGCCGCGAAATGCAAAACGGCCGCGGCCAGCACGAAGCCATGCCAGATCGCCTTGTGAAACGGGATGCGCTCGATCAGGTAAAAGGCGACGCCTGCCGAATAGATGAGCCCACCGACGATCAAAAGCCAGAAATCGACCGCGGCAACGGATGCCGCCAGCGGTTTGATCGCGGTGACGATGAGCCAGCCCATCGCCAGATAGAGCGCGATGCTCACCTTCTCGAAGCGGCGCGGGAACAGCATCTTCAGCGCCACGCCAGCAGCAGCCGCACTCCACACCAGCGCAAGGATCATATCGCCCACCGGATAGCCGAGCCTGTCAGCAGCGAACGGCGTGTAGGTGGCCGCGATCATCACGAAGATCGCGGAATGATCGAAGCGGCGCAGGATATCCTTGAGCGTGCCGCCGGGCGCCAGATTGTAGGCGGCCGATGCCATGATCATCGCAAGCAAGCCCGTGCAATAAACCGATACGGCGGCAACCGTGGCCGCACCGCTCACATGCGTCAGAAGCCAGACCGACGCGGCCAGTGCGAACACGACACCCAGCACATGGATCGTGGCATCTGCCTGATGTTCGACGCGCGAATAAAGCCGCGCGGCTTTGTCGAGACTGGTCATGAAACGCAGAATCACCGCGGGTTGCCGGATGTTGCAAGCTGAAAAAGCGGCTCCAGGCATGTCCACGGTGGTTACAGATTTACCCGGCGTTAACCATCTTTTTGGGTCAAGGTATTGATATCCCTGCATGGTACAAAAATTGCTAGTTAACGTCTTGAGAGTCGGAGTATCCCGCATGCTTAGAAAATCCCTGCTGGCTGCCGCGTTCGTCGCCGCCGCAATCGTCCCCACCGCCAGCCAGGCGACGCCGTTCACGGTCGAAGCATTGGCCAATGCAAGCCACAACGCCCCGCTCGACACGGGCATGGTGCTGGATGCGGGCACGACCTATGTCTTTTCGGTCCTGAATGCCGCCTCCACGTTCTGGAGCGCAGGCAGCGACCAGCCCTATTCACGGTCCTCGACCGCGGCCGGTATCGATCCGGTGGCAAGCGGCTATGGCCAGAACACCGACTTCGGCTTCACCGCCAATTTCGGCGAACTTGTGGGCGAGGCAGGCGGCGTGTTCTTCCACATCGGCGAAGGCACATCGATCAGCGGTTACAGCGGCGAACTCCTGCTGATGTATTGGGATACCGAATTCCTCGACAATTCCGGCTCGCAGACGGTGGACATCACCACACCCGGCCAACAGGGCGTTCCTGAACCGATGAGCCTTGCGCTTCTCGGCGCAGGCCTCGCGGCAATGGGCGCGATGCGCCGCAAGAAAGCCTGAGCACCATCCAAAGCCATCAGAAAACGGCGCCTTCGGGCGCCGTTTTGTTTTCGGCCGTCCGACCAGAATAGTGTTTTATAACAATTGCTTGATGGGTCACCTCCGCATGTGCCTGTGGCGGGAATGTTGCGACGCGGAACATTCGTCATGCGGCAGCATTACCGGGCGGTGACAAAGCGGTTGGGTTATGGTCATTTCCCCGCGAACAGCTAGGGGATGGCCATGAGCGAACTCGTTCTTCCGCGACACAGCCAAACAGTGAAGTGGCATTTGCTGGCGACCGCCTCGGCGCTGGCGCTTCTTGCGAACATGGCGGCGATTCCGGCAGCCGTGGCCGACGAAGACAATCATTTCTATTTCGAACTGGGCGGCCAGTACGGCATGCAGGCCGGCGGCTCGACCGCATGGTTCCTGCCTTTCGCCGCGCCCGGTTTCGGTAGCGGCGGCGAGGGTGGAGAGAGCGGCGGCGTGCGCACGCCTTCGACGCTCGGTCCCAATGGCGCGGTGCTTCCTGTCAGCCCACGTCACAGCTGGGATTTCGAAGGCACTGTGAAATTGCAGCCCGCGGAGAGCGAGCTGATCTATTCGCTCGGCGTGAAGTTCGGCCGCACCGCGCGGCGCGATGTGAGCGCGACGGCGACCCAGCCCACGGAATACGGCACCGGCTATTACTCGGGCTTTGCCGGCCATCGCGAAAGCCACCTGAATATCGATTTTCAGGTCGGCAAGGATTTCGGCCTGGGCATGTTCGGCCATGACGGCACATCGGTGTTCAGCCTGGGCTTGCGCTACGCACATTTCACCGCGCGGACCGATACGGGCTTCTACACATCGACCAAATATTTTCAGGGCAGCGGCGCCACGCGCCTGCAGCGCAGCTTCGTGGGCATCGGCCCGATGATCTCGTGGGAAGCGTCTGCTCCCTTGAGCGATAGCGAAGGCGGCGTGATCTCGCTGGATTGGGGCGCCAATGCCGCGGTGCTGTTCGGACGGCAGAAAGCCAAGCTGCTTCTCGTCTACGACACCGGCACCGCATTGGAGACCCGCCGCAACCGTTCCTCCACCGTGCCTGAAGTGGGCGGCTTTGCAGGGTTTTCCTGGCATCCCGCGGATTCCGGGATGCGGGTCAGCTTCGGCTACAAGATCGACGCCTATTTCAACGCGCTCGATGCAGGCATCTATGAGCGTTTCCAGGTCGACCGGATCCAGCACGGGCCGTTCCTCAAGATCGGCTTGCAGACAAACTAGATCGCGCAACCGATTTTCCCGCAGCGCGTGGGCCGATTGCACGCGTTTGGAAACACGCGCACACAATCGCTCCAACTCGACTTAAAGGCCCCGGTTTTTCTTGAACCTCCGTCAAGGCGGCGGGCCGATGCTTGCGGCCATGAGCGATGCCATGGCAGTTGCGGCCAGCGCCATGCGGACGGCCGAGAACCAGGTGAGCGCCACCGCCGAGCGTATCGTGCGGCTGGCGTCCGTTTCGACTTCGGCACCCGTTGCCCCGGTCGAGGCCGCACAATCGGCGGGCTACCAGGCCGTGCATGTGGCCATGCCCACCGCCGAACTGGCCGAGGAGATGGCCAATCTCAAACAGGCGGAACTCGGCTTTCGAGCCGGCATCGCCGCCTTCAGGGCGGCCGACCGGATGACCCAGAGCGCGCTCGACATCCTGACCTGAGCCAAAACCGTCCTATATAGTAGGTCCAAACCCGCGCCTGGCGCGGGCCAGCAATTGGCCTTGGCCGCGGCCCGCTAAAATGTGATACACGCGGGCCCTAAACCGGAACGGCTAGCCCAAAAGGCTGAAATCTGGGCACGGGAGGGCAGTTTTCCGCCCCCGGCGAACATGGAGTTTTGCAAAGCCCAAAGCTTTGCAATTGAAGGATACGGATGAACGACAGCAATGACCCGACACGCACCGCGCGGCCCCCTCAAGGGCGCCAGCCGCTGTCGTTGAAAAAGACGGAAACTTCGACGGTCAAGCAGAGCTTCAGCCATGGCCGCTCGAACACCGTGGTGGTGGAAAAGAAGCGCGCGCGCGTCGGATCCGCCGGCGATGCGAAGGTCGTCGAAGCGCCCCGCCCGCAACCGGTTGAGACCAAGCCGCAAGCGCCAACGCCTGCGCCTTCCGTCGCGCCGCGCGAAACACAACAGGCGCGCCCCGGCGTGGTGCTGCGTCAGCTCACCGAAGAAGAAAAAGTCTCGCGCAGCCGCGCGCTGGCAGGCGCCCGCGTCGAGGAGCTGGAAGCCCGCAAGCGCGCCGAGGAAGAAGCCAAGCACCGCGCCATCGAAGATGCGCGCCTGGCAATCGAACGCGTCGCCGCCGAGAAGCGCAAAGCCGAAGAAGATGCGCGCAAGGCCGCCGACGAAGTGGCCAAACGCCACGCCGAAGACGAAGCCGCCCGCAGGCTGGAAAAGAAAGAAGCAGCCCCCGTCGTCAGCGGGGAGGCCCATCGCCGCAAGCCGGCCATGGACGAAGAAGAAGAATCCAACGCGAAAAAAGGCCCCGGCGGCAAGGCAGCACCCAAGAGCGCCACACCCGCCCGCAAATCGCCGGAAGACCGCCGCCGCGGCAAGCTCACCGTCACGCGCGCGCTTTCCGATGATGACGAGCGCGTGCGCTCGGTCGCGGCCTACCGCCGCCATCTGCAACGCGTGAAGGGCACGCAGGCCCAGCCCGCCGGTCCCGCCGGCCCGCGCGAAGTCACGATTCCCGAAACCATCGCGGTTTCCGAACTCGCCAACCGCATGGCGCGCCGTTCGGTCGACGTTATCAAAGTGCTGATGCAGAACGGCATCATGGCGCAGATCAACGATGTGATCGACGCCGACACCGCAGAACTGGTCGCGACCGAATATGGCCATGCGGTCAAGCGCGTCGCCGAATCCGACGTGCTCGAAGGTTTGAAGACGACCGACGACAAATCGGAACATCTGGTCTCGCGCCCGCCGGTCGTCACCGTCATGGGCCATGTCGACCACGGCAAGACCTCGCTGCTCGATGCGCTGCGCAAGACCGATGTGGTCRCGGGCGAAGCCGGCGGCATCACCCAGCATATCGGCGCCTATCAGGTCGCGCTCAAAAGCGGTGCGAAAATCACCTTCCTCGACACGCCGGGCCACGCGGCCTTCACCGCGATGCGCGCACGCGGCGCGAAGGTGACCGACCTTGTGGTGCTTGTGGTCGCCGCCGATGACGGCGTGATGCCGCAAACGGTGGAAGCCATTGCCCATGCCAAGGCTGCCCACGTTCCGATCATCGTCGCCGTCAACAAGATCGACAAGGGCGACGCCGATCCGATGAAGGTGAAGACCGAGCTTCTGCAATACGAAATCCAGGTCGAAGATCTGGGCGGCGAAACGCTCGCCATCGAAGTCTCGGCCACCAAGGGCATCAACCTCGACAAGCTCGAGGAAGCGATCCTGTTGCAGGCCGAAATCCTCGACCTCAAGGCGAACCCCGATCGCAGCGCCGAAGGTGCTGTCATCGAAGCCAAGCTCGACAAGGGCCGTGGCCCGGTGGCCACCGTGCTCGTGCAGCGCGGCACCCTCAAACAGGGCGACATTCTCGTCGCCGGTTCGGAATGGG
>BFBZ01002253.1_pt1 | contig 10818 bp, 7 predicted proteins | sample 1888401 | NCBI WGS metagenome assembly BFBZ01 (sample SAMD00112614, study PRJDB3348) | symbiont metagenome | host: Chara braunii | reverse complement strand
ACTGCTGGAGCGACAGTTCCAGTGACCGGACCAGGTCCGCGGCGGCGTTGTGGACGCGCGGGTCTTCGCCCGCGGCCGGTCGGATCTTTTGCGCCTCACGGGCCTCGGCAAGCGCCTGCTCGCGCATCCCGTTGAACATGCACCACCGGGCCACCTGGAGCCGTGCGGCGGCCGACGTCGCGGGCACCTTCGCGGCCATGAACCGGTACACCTCGTCCCGGCTGTCCGCAACGAACTGCACCTGACTCTTCGGGAACTTCCGCGTGACCGCGCCCTGATTCACGAAGACCGTATCGCTGCTGACGCTCACGGCCCCTTCGATCAATTTGTTCTCTTGTAGCACGACGAACCGACCGGTCACGGCCAGCGCCTCGGGCGGGCGGGTTTCCATCGGCGCGGACTTGATTTCCGGTTTGGCGGGCACCGGCACGGACGGTTGCACGGGCGTCGGGGCCGGTGGCGGGAGCAACTGGGGCGCTGGTGCGGGCGGCGGAACGGACAGCGCCGGAGCCTTCGGCTCCGGAGGCGCGGGGACCGTTGGCGCCACATCCAGAGGGGGCGACGCCGGCGCTATCGGCATTGTGGGTACGGGTAGTGGGTACGTCGGCGTTGTGGGCGCGACTGGCGGGACGGAGGGAGCAACCGGCGTCTCGACCGGCGTGACCGGTGACGGAATGGGCGGTTCGGGCGGCGCCACGGGCATAGACGGCACCGGGAGTGCCGGCCCCGCGGGCACGGTCGGCGCCGAGGGGACCGAGACGGGCGGGACGGGCGGGACGGCTGGCACGGGCGGGATGACCGGGTCGGTTGCCGAGGTGAGCGTGACCGGCGAAGTTGCGCCGGCGTCCAGCTTCTGCGTGGGGAGCGGGACCGCGACGGCTTCGGTCACCGGCACCGGCGGCATCACGAGCGGTTCGTCCGGCGGCAGGACCACTGGCGGCAGTTCGAGCTGGGGCGCGTCCGTGCGCGCGACCTCTGTGGTCAGGGGCACCTTCGGCAGCGGCGGGTCGCCCGCCGCGAGGCGCGAGTACACAATCACCCCGCCCACGGCGACAGCCGCAGCGACAGCGAGCCAATGAGTTGTTTTCATAGTGCCGGACGCCATAGCGAGCGCCCCACACACGAGCAAGCTTTTTTTCGCCAAACTTTCGGCGCGCCGCGGTGCCGGCTCGCGCCGCCGTTCTGCGGCTATCCGCCGTCGACCTGTAGCGAGTGATTTCGTTTCGACCCGGAATCAGGTCGTTTCGCAGACGCGGACCGTTCGACCCGGAATCAGGTCGTTTCGCAGACGCGGACCGTGAGTGGCTCGCCTCCCGCCTCCGCTGGGCAACTCGGACTTGCGGGCGGCGCGACAGACCGGGTAAAGTCCGACCCCTACATAGTACTGCCGAAATGCTACTCCGTCACAGACGACGGGACTCCTTAATGCGCGCGATTATACTCGCCGGCGGCCTCGGCACCCGGCTCGCGGAAGAGACGGAGGCCCGGCCCAAGCCGATGGTCGAGATCGGGGGCCGCCCGATCCTCTGGCACATCATGAGCCACTACGCCGCCCACTGGGTGACCGAGTTCGTGGTCGCCCTGGGGTATAAGAGCGAGGTGGTGAAGCGGTTCTTCGTCGAGTACTCGCAACTCATCGGCAGCCTGTCGGTCAACCTCGGGCGCGGCGAGGTCACGCAGCACGAACCGGCCGGCGTGGACTGGACCGTTCATCTCATCGACACCGGGCTGAACACCAACACCGGCGGCCGCGTGAAGCGGGTCGCTCCGTGGGTGAAGGACGACACGTTCATGCTCACCTACGGCGACGGGGTGAGCGACTTGGACGTCCAGGCCCTGCTCCGGTTCCACCGCGAGACGGGCAAACTCGCCACTGTAACGGCGGTCCGCCCGCCGGCCCGCTTCGGCGGTCTGGAATTCGACGGCGACCTGGTCCGCGCGTTCACCGAAAAGCCGCAGACCGGTGAGGGGTGGATCAACGGCGGCTTCTTCGTCGTGGAACCGAAGGTACTCGATTACATCGGCGGCGACGACGAGAGCTTCGAAAACGACATCCTCCCGCGACTGGTCGCGGAGGGCCAACTGGCCGCATACCGCCACGACCGATTCTGGCAGTGCATGGACACGCTCCGCGACAAGCGACAGTTGGAAGCCCTGTGGCAGAGCGGCCGCGCGCCGTGGAGGGCCGCCGCATGAGCGCGTTCTGGCAGGACCGGCCCACGCTCGTGACGGGTGGGACGGGCCTCGTCGGGGGCTGGGTCGTCCGGCGCCTGCTCCGCGCCGGGGCGGACGTGGTGTGCCTCGTCCGTGACTGGGTGCCCGAGAGCGAGTTCGTCCGCACCGGGCTGCTCCAGCAGGTGAAGACCGTTCGCGGCGACGTGTGCGACCAGGCGGCCCTTGAGCGCGTGTGCGGCGAGTACGAGATCGACACCGTCATCCATCTCGCGGCGCAGACACTCGTGCCCGTCGCGAACCGGAACCCGGTCGCCACGTTCGAGAGCAACATCACCGGCACCTGGGCGCTTCTGGAAGCGTGCCGGCGCAGCCCCAAGGTGAAGCAGATCGTGCTCGCCTCATCGGACAAGGCTTACGGCGAAGCCGAGAAACTGCCCTACGACGAGACCACCCCGCTCCAGGGGCGCCACCCGTATGACGTGAGCAAATCGTGCGCGGACCTTATCGCACAGAGCTACGCGGCCACTTACGATCTGCCGGTCGCGATCACGCGGTGCGGCAACTTCTACGGCCCCGGCGACCTGAATTGGAACCGCATCGTGCCCGGCACGATCCGCTCCGTCCAACGCGGCGAGCGCCCGGTGATTCGCTCCGATGGCACCCACATCCGCGATTACTTCTACGTGGAAGACGGCGCTGCCGCGTACCTCATGCTCGCGGAGAAACTGGCCGCGGACCCGTCGCTCCGCGGCGAGGCGTTCAACTTCTCCAACGAGACGCAGGTTACGGTCCTCGAACTCGTGCAGAAGGTCCTCGACCTGCTGGGCTCGCGGCTGGTGCCCGACGTGCGGAACGAGGCGAGCCACGAGATCAAGCACCAGAGCCTCTCCGCCGCGAAGGCCCGTGATCGCCTGGGCTGGCGACCGCTGTTCACGCTCGACGAGGGGCTCCGCAAGACGGTGCCCTGGTACTCCCAATTCCTGGCGACCCGGAGAGCCGCGTGACCGCACCCGCCACCAACCGAGGGAACCTCTCACCCCTCCCGGCGTGCCGTTCGTGCGGGGCCGCCCCGCTCGCGCCCGTGCTCTCTCTCGGCAACACGCCTCTCGCGAATGCGCTGCGAGCCGACGCCGATCGCACCGCGCCGGAACCGGCATTCCCGCTCGATCTCGCCGTGTGCCCGCACTGCCATCTCGTCCAGATCACCGCGGAAGTGCCGCCGGACGACCTGTTCCGCGACTACGTCTACTTCTCGTCGTTCTCGGAGACGATGCTGCGGCACGCCGCCGAACTCGCGCTGTCCGTCACACGTGCCGAGAACCTCGGGCCGGAAAGTCTCGTCGTGGAGGCCGCGAGCAACGACGGGTACTTACTGAAGAACTACGCGGCGGCCGGGGTCCGGGTCCTCGGGATCGAGCCGGCGCGGAACGTCGCCCGCGTGGCGATCGAGCGCCACGCCATCCCGACGCGCACGGAGTTCTTCGGGCACGAATACGCCGCCCAGCTCGTGAGCGAGGGGCTCCGGGCCGACGTGTTCCACGCGCACAACGTCCTCGCACACGTCCCGGACCTGAACGGGTTCGTGGCCGGCATCCGGACGCTGCTCAAGCCGACCGGGGTCGCGGTGATCGAAGCCCCCTATGTGAAGGACATGCTCGACCACTGCGAGTTCGACACGATCTACCACGAACACCTGTGCTACTTCTCGCTGGCGGCGCTGGACCGCTGCTTCCGCCGGCACGGGCTAATCGTGCGCGACGTGGCACGGGTCCCGATCCACGGCGGCACGCTGCGCCTGTTCGCCGCACCCGCAGAGTCGGTCCAGGCGCCCTCGCAGCAGGTCACCGACCTGCTCGCGGAAGAAGCGGCGTGGGGCGTCGGCACCCTGGCCCCGTACCAGGCGTTCGCGGAGCACGTGGCCGAAATCAAGCGCGGGCTCCGTACCCTGCTCGGGCAACTCAAGGCGAGCGGCAAGCGGATCGCCGCTTACGGCGCGTCCGCGAAAGGCAGCACCCTGCTGAACTTCTGCGGCATCGGGTCCGAGACGCTCGATTTCGTGGTGGACCGCAGCACCGTGAAGCAGGGCAAGTACACGCCCGGCACGCGGCTGAAGATCCACTCACCGGACAAACTGCTCGAAGAGATGCCGGAGTACACGCTGCTCCTGACGTGGAACTTCGCGGACGAGATCCTACGCCAACAGGCCGAGTACCAGCGCCGCGGCGGGCGGTTCATCCTACCCGTCCCGCTGCCCCGTGTCGCATGAGTAGAAAGAAGAAATGAGCCGCGGATAAACGCGGATTGACGCAGATCAAGACATAGAGAATATAACGCCAAACACAAGAAATAATGATATCAACTAACGCTGCTTCATTGTTTTGTATTATTTTAATTTGTTTTATCCGCGTTAATCTGCGTTTATCCGCGGCCAATTTTTATGCGATTCCTTCCCACTGAATTACCGGGCGTGGTCGTGATCGAGGTCGAGCCCAAGGCCGACGACCGGGGACTGTTCGCGCGGACCTACTGCCGGGAGGAGTTCGCCGCGCACGGGCTGTGTACCGAGTGGCCGCAGTGCAACGTGTCCTTTAATACCCGCGCGGGCACGCTCAGGGGGATGCACTGGCAGGCGGCCCCGCACGAAGAGGCGAAGTTGGTCCGCTGCACCGCCGGTGCGGCGTTCGACGTCGTTGCGGACCTGCGCGTGGGCTCGCCAACGTACCGGAAATGGATCGCGGTGGAACTCACCGCCGCGAACCGCCGGGCGGTGTACATCCCCGGCGGGTTCGCTCACGGCTTCCAGACGCGCGCGGACGGTACCGAACTCTTCTACCAGATGTCCGCGTTTTACGTGCCGGAAGCAGCCCGCGGCGTGCGGTGGGACGATCCGGCCCTTGGTATAACCTGGCCGTCGTGTGACTCGCGCGTCATCGCGCCCCGTGACCTGGCCTTCCCGGACCTGCCGACATGAGGTTACTCATCACCGGCGCCACGGGCTTCATCGGCTTACCGGCCTGGTGCGCCGCACAGGGCACCTTTGACGTTCACGCCACAGCGCGCCGGCCCGGCGCATCGGGCGCGATGCGCGTTCACCCCTGCGACCTACTCGCCCCGGGAGCGGCCGAGCAGTTGATAAGCGAGGTGCGGCCGACGCACCTCCTTCACCTCGCCTGGATCGCCACACCTGGTACGTACTGGACCGCGCAGGACAACCACCGGTGGGTGACCGCGTCGAAACACTTGCTGCTCGCGTTCGCACGCGCAGGTGGGGAACGTGCGGTCATCACCGGCTCGTGCGCCGAGTACGACTGGACTGCTGCCGAAGTGTGTCGCGAGATCGACACGCCGCTGCGCCCGCATACGGTCTACGGCCGGTGCAAGCTCGAACTGAGCGAGTGGGCCGCGGCCTTCGGCCGGGCGCGGGGCGTGCGGGTCGCGTGGGCGCGGCTGTTCTGGATGTACGGGCCGTGCGAACACCCCGCGCGGCTGGTGCCGTCGGTCGCCCGCGCGCTGCTCGCGGGCACCCCGGCGCCGTGTACTGCCGGAACCCAGGAGCGCGACTTTCTGCACGTTGACGACGTGGCCGGGGCTCTCGTCACGCTCACGCGCAGCTCTCTGACCGGCTCCATCAATATCGGCTCCGGTGAGCCGGTTGCGGTGCGCGACGTGATTGCGGGCGTCGCTCGTGCGTGCGGCCGAGCGGACCTCGTTCGGTTGGGCGCGCGGCCGACGCCACCGGGTGAACCGCCCCGGATCAGCGCGGACGTGACCCGACTGCGCGACGAACTCGGTTGGCGGCCGCAGGTCGACCTGGCGACCGGACTGCGCGAGACCGCGAACTGGTGGCGCGGCGAAGGACAAGGAGTGCGCAAATGCGGCTGACCATCGACACGGAAGCCCGAACGGTAACCGCCGAGACCGCCGCGGGGTCGAAGCAGCACCCGCTGGATTCGCCGGAGGCGTTCCGCCTCATCACCGAACACTGGCTCACCGTCGGGTGGACGCAGAAGTACATCTACGGGTTCACCTGGCTCGGGCGCCCGATCATCCAGTTGCCCGAGGACATGATCCGCATTCAAGAGGTGATCCACCGCATCAAGCCGGACGTGATTCTGGAGACCGGCGTCGCTCACGGCGGATCGCTCGTCTACTACGCGAGCCTGTGCAAAGCGACCGACCGGGGCCGGGTGATCGGGGTGGACATCGAGATCCGCCCTCATAACCGTACCGCCATCGAGCAGCACCCGCTGGCCGGGTACATCACGCTCATCGAAGGCAGTTCAACTGACGCGGGCACCGTCGCACAGGTGAAGGAACTGATCCGGCCGGGAGAACGAGTACTGGTGCTGCTCGATTCGAACCACTCAAAAGCGCACGTGCGGGCCGAGCTGGAGGCCTACGCGCCGCTCGTGGGCGTCGGATCGTATATCGTCGCGACGGACGGAATCATGAGCGCACTGGCCGGCCGACCGGGAGCGCAACCGGGGTGGGAGTGGGACAACCCTTCGGAGGCGGCCCGCGAGTTCGCGGCCGCCCACCCGACGTTCGCGCTGGAAGAGCCGGGGTTCCTGTTCAACGAGGGGCAGATTTCCGAACACGTCACGCACTGGCCGTCCGCGTACCTGCGCCGCGTGGTCTGAACGGGACACCAGAGCACAGCCGAGCCTTCAAGCACCCGGAGTGGTGCGCGTCGCAACGGAACAACCGCGTCGCGATCGCTCGCTGACCACATCCGGACTACCGCCCGTGCCCGAAGCCGCCTGTGAAACGAAGGCGTTACCGCGCCCCGGTCGGGCGCTTGAACAGGGTGGACGTGGTCGCGTCGAGCAACTTCATGGCCGCCCGGACGGGGCGCTTCAGCGACCACCGCCGCTCGCTGTCCAGGTGCCCCTCGGCCTCTTGCAACCGCTGATCGAGTTCGCGAACCTGGGCGCCCGCGGTGCGGCTGATCTGGTGAATCATCGCGGCGCGCTCGTCGCACGCCCGCCGGAGTTCGGCGGCGGCCAAGTGTAACCGGAGAATGGCCCGCTCGCGCTCGTCGCACAGATGCGTGAGGTCGGCGATTTTCAGGGCCGCGACGTGCGGGTCGTCCGCCGATTCGGCGTACTGGACCGGCCGATCACGGAAGTCCAGCAATCGCTCACACAGCAGGGCCGCGCCGGCCACGTCCGTGACCCCGAACGCGGCCGCGTCCAGGTGCAAGGTGGCCCCGTCGAACCCGAGGTGTTCGGGCCGGAGGCGGATTGGGTCCGGGGTGCGGTACGGCGCCGCAGCGAGTTCCGCATCGAACCACGCCTGGAGCTCGGGCCGGTCGGCGAGCGCGGCCCGAACCGCGGCCCGCGCCGCGGGCCAGTCCGCTTCCGCCACTCGCGCACCGGCCACGCACGCCGCGGACAGGGCCCGGCGGTCCACCGCGACCGGCAGGTCCGGGAACAGGGTCCGTTTGGCGCACGCGAACGCGTCGGCCACCGGCACGTGCGGGAACACCGGCAGGTCCGGGACCGTGGGCTCCGAACGGAACCCGTCGCGCGCGTTGAGCGCGTGGAACTCGCGATCGATTTCGGACCGCCCGTGGTGGAACAGGGTCGCGATCCCGTTGCTCGCCGCCGACTGCCCGGACACCGACATGGGCACGGTGGTGGACAGGTACCGGCCGGCCGCGTGGGCCACTGCGAACCCCGAGTACACGTCCGGGATCGGGTGCGGGAACACGCGCCCGGTGCGCCGCCGGAGTTCGGTCAGCACGTCGCGGTGAACGGCGGCGTTGTACAGCATCGGTAGGTCGGTGTAGAACGAGCGAAACGCGGCCACCTCCCGGATCGCCGCCGTCCCGTCGCGCTCGCTCAGCCCGCACCCGAACGGCACCCGTAAGTAGTTCCCCTGTCCCGCGAGAGTGATCGCCGGCCAAGTGTAGTACGCGGCCGCCCACTGGATCGCTTTCGCGCCGTGCGCCCGCGCGAGCCGGTCCAGTTCGGCCAGGGCGTGCGGCAGCAGGCCGTCGTCGTCGCCGATCAGGAGCACGTACTCGCCGCGGGCGTGCCCGACGCCGAACTCCCAGTTGCTGCTCATGGCCACCGGGCCGGCCGTCCGAACGTACCGCACCTTCGGCGACCCGGCCGCGTCCACGACCGCCCGCGTGGCCGGTGAGCTGAAGTTGTCCGAGACGATCACCTCGTAATCGTCGAACGTCTGATCCAGACACGTGCGCAGCGCGAACCGGAGGGTGTCGGCACGCTCCCGCGTCGGGATCACCACGCTGAACTTCACCTCGGACATCGGGTGCTCCTGCCCGGCGTCGGCGCCTGCGACCGTGCGATGCGAGAAGACCAGTGGTTTAGCACACGAGGGGGGAACGGGCAATCCCAACCGGGCCCGTGAGGAATGTGGAATTTGGGTGCTTACGAGGTGCGTTCGCGGCGCGGGCGCTCCTCACAATTTCCGAGCGGAGGTACCAAACGGTCCGGGGCGGTTTGTCGTCTAATTAAAGTGGCTCCGTCCGCGGCGTCGCCCCGAGCCCGAGCTTGTGTGACTACACGGAATGACATTGTCAAGCAATCGTTGTTTTGATCGCGGGCAATGGTAGCGGTTGTATGAAATCGCTCACCGGCGGGCCGGGGAATGTCGCCGCACCGTCGAAAGTCCGTTCAGAAACACGCCAACTGCGAGCCGAGTGGATGTCTACACCACTGGAGGACGCATCATGACCCGGTTCGTCATCGCGGCCGTTTTGGTCGCCGCGCTCGCCCGAGCAGGAGCGGCTCAACCCGCTCCCACTTTAGCGCCGGCCGCCCAACTGCCCGCGGGACCCGCGCCGGCCGTTCAACTGCCGGTGGGCACATTGCCGTCGAGTACGATCCCCCCGGGTACGGTTCCGTTCGGCACACCGCTACCCCCGCCGCCACCCCCGGCTCGGTACCAACCGGACGTGAACGTTCCGCCCGGTGCGCCGGCCGGTCCCGCGATCCCGTTTCACAAAACGACCGGCTTGGTCGTCGGTGCATACGGGTTCTACCCGTACGACACTGGCGAATGGCTACTGGGCGGTACCGAGGGGGTGACCCGCTCCCGCGGTTCGTTCACAATGGTGTACCCCGGAGCCCTGTCCACAACTGGGGCCTCCCCGACGTGTACGGATTCAACGGGGTGCAAACGGGGCTTCCTTCGACGATGACCGTTTGAGGGCCGGCGAGATTTACGGTGAAGATCGGGCTCGGCGCGAATAGTCGGCGTAATCTCGCACGCTTAACCAGCTTTACATGCCTTGTTGATCGGATAGAATCACTTGTATTAACGCAGACGAGTGATTGCAGCCTTGAATACAGCGTGTAATTCTATGGCTGTACAGCATTTGTGCTGCTTGCGGGTCGTGCAGGCGAGCTCCGAGTGCTGACGTGACACATGAGTTTATGCCCGAGGGTCATTTTCATGACCTTCTCATTTGTTGCTGTCATGCTGAGGGGTACCCACGCCATGCCATTATCGGACCCAGTACCTCGGCAATTACCAAATACGGTTTCTACTCCGATCAGAACCTTCTGATCGGGCCGGGGTTTTCTTGGGCAGATTATTCCGCCAAAGGTCATTCCGCACTCTTCCAGGATTTTCAACATGCTTCCCCACTGGCTACGGCAATTCAAGAAGCGATTTGGTGGGATCAGCCCGGCCACCCCGATCCGGCGCGTCCTCGTCCTTGAGGCGCTCGAAGACCGCAGCGTCCCGGCGACCGCGATTTGGACCGGGGGCGCGGTTCCCGACGTCGATCGCAACGGCACCGGCCACACCAACGACCCCAAGACGGACGTCGGTGACAGCGGCGACCTCCGCTGGTCGAATCCGGCTAACTGGTTGGGCGGCTACGTACCCGACTCCGGCGGCACCATTGACGACGTGATCTTCCCCGCCTCCGCGCCGCAGATGAGTATCAATTACGAGACCTTCGTGTACGGGACCGCGGCCAACCCCAACTATAACGCGCCCAATTCGGTGATGGACCTCAACATCACCATCAGTTCCCTCCTGATCCAAGGTTCCGGCTACGAGATCGTCGCGAACGCGGTGCGGGAGCCACTGGCCCCTCAGTTGGGGAACTACCTGGCGACCCCGCGGACGCTGACGATCCTCGGGCCGATCACGTATACCGGCACACCCGACTCCAGCCAGCACGCCGGCTTCGACGGGGCACTCGGGAACGTCCACGTCTCGCTCATGACGCAGTTCGTTCAAAACTCACAGACGATGACCGTCCTCAACTCGACCGGGACGCTCATCTTCGGCGGCAACTTCGATAACGACGACCCCTTCGGTCAGTTCACCAACATCACCAACAAGCCCGGGACCACGAACGTCGGTATCTTGGTGCAAGGGGCGGGGAACCTGGTCTTCAATGGGAACAACAGCTTCGACGGGCTCATCGAAGTGTCCACGGGAATGACCCTCACGGCCAACACGAACACGTCCCTCGGTGGGTCGCTCATCGCCGCGGTCATCGATAACGGCGCGACCCTGGTCGTTAACGCGGCGAACCTCCAAAAGTCCCTCCAGATCCAAGGGACGGGCTCCGCTTTTGGCGGCGGAGCCGCTCTGACCGGATTCGGGGGCGTCAACGGGGGCATCGCGCTGACCCCGTCCGCAACCATCGGCGGG
>BFBZ01000464.1_pt2 | contig 10824 bp, 12 predicted proteins | sample 1888401 | NCBI WGS metagenome assembly BFBZ01 (sample SAMD00112614, study PRJDB3348) | symbiont metagenome | host: Chara braunii | reverse complement strand
GCAAGGGCGGGAGACGGAGAGGAATTGGGAGGTTATCGATGACTGGTGCTCACACGGTGCGCCTGGAGCCGGTCGGCGTCGAGTTCGAGGTCGAAAACGGCGAAACGGTCCTGAACGCGGCATTCCGCCAGGGCATTGCGCTGCCGCATGGCTGCAAGGAAGGGCAATGCTCGGCTTGCAAATGCGTGCTGCTCGAAGGCGAAGTCGACATGCTGAAATACTCRACCTTCGCRCTCAAYGACATGGAGAAGGAGAGCGGYCACGTCCTGTTGTGCCGGTCGATCGCCTACTCCGACATGCAGGTCGAGCTCCTCAACTACGACGAGGAGGTTCTGGCGAAATCAATCGCGGTGAAGACGTTCAAGGGCCAAATTTCGAAGTTCGAGCATCTGACCCACGACATTCGCGGCATCGAGATCGAACTCGGCTCGCCGATAAAATTCTGGGCTGGGCAATATGTCGACATCACAGTCACCACGCAAAAAGGGGAGACGATTACGCGCTCGTTCTCCATGGCAAATACGCCGGACCAAACCCAAAAGCTCTCCTTCATCATCAAGAAATATCCCGAAGGAAAATTCTCAGGAGAGCTCGACTCCGGAGGAATCCGCGTCGGAGCCGAGGTCACCGTCGTCGGGCCCTATGGAACCTGCTTCCGGCGCGAACAGCGGCAAGGTCCGCTGATCCTGGTCGGTGCCGGCTCCGGCATGTCGCCAGTTTGGTCGATCCTCAACGACCACCTGAAGAGCGGAGAGAAGCGTGAGATCTATTTCTTCTACGGCGCACGGACGCCGGGCGACCTGTTCTATCTCGACAGGATCACCGAGCTCGCCGGACGCCATCCAGAGCTAAACTTCATCCCCGTTCTCTCGCACGTCAACGGCGAGGCGTGGGATGGCGAGCGCGGCTTCGTGCATCAGAGCGTCGACGCCAAGCTCAAGCAGCTCGCAGTCGACGGGCAGGGCGACGTCTACGCCTGTGGCCCGCCGCCAATGATCGATGCGCTGCAGCCCGTCCTGTTCATGAACGGCTTCGAGACGGAACGCATCTTCTTCGACCGGTTCACCACATCGTCCAACGCAGCCCCGGCCCATTGAGGCGGGCCGGAGCGGACGACATCAGAGCAACTGCAACAAAAGGGAGTGAAGACAATGGTAGCAACGTCGAGTTCAGCAGGATCGGGAGCAGCAGGCGCCGCGATCTTCGCCGATTCGGACAGCCGCAAGTATCGATACTTCGATCCGAAAGGTCAGCGCGCCACCCACTACGAGGATGTCACGGTCGACGTGCAACCCGACCCSGAGCGCTAYCTGATCCAGGACTGGATCATCAGCTTCTCGAACGGCAAAGGCGCCTACGTCAAGGACAACACGGCTGCCAAGAGCTCCAACTGGCATGCGTTCCGGGCTCCCGACCAGGAATGGGAACGCACGCATTATCAGCGCCAGTCGAAGATCGAGACGATGGTGCAGAGCGTCATCACCAATGCCCGTCGAGCCGGTGCGCCAAAGACCTTCGACAAGGTCTGGGCCAAGCTCCTGCAGGCGCATCTGGGAGCATGGAAGCACGCCGAATTTGGCCTGGGCACCTCGCTCATGCAGGCGCAGCGCTACGGCTATACGCAGATGATCAACAACGCGACGTTGACCAACTCCTCCTACAAGCTCCGGCTCGCCCAGGACATCACGCTTTACCTCGCCGAGATCGGCATGGACATCGCGGGCTGGGACGACGAGCTCGGCAAGAAGCATTGGCTCGAGGACGGCGTTTGGCAGGGCACCCGCGAGGCGGTCGAGACCATCATGGGCACGACCGACTATCTCGAGCAGTACTTCGCCATCAACATCGTGTTCGAACCGCTGGTCGGCGAATTGTTCCGCTCAGGCTTCCTCATGCAGGCAGCGGCGGCCAATCATGACTTCATCACGCCGCCGGTGATTTCGGCGGCCGAAGCCGACTACGAGCGCAATCTCGCCAACACCATCGACCTGATCTACCTGCTCGCCCACGACGAGAAGCACGGGGCGGCCAACAAGAAGCTGTTCCAGAGTTGGGTGAACAAGCACGGCGCGCTCGCCGACAAGGCGGCGGCCGGCCTCCAGCCGATCTGGTCAATGCCGCATTCCAAGCCGGTCGCCTTCACCGACGTCCGCGCCCAATCCGAGGAACGGATCGGCCGCATCCTCGGCGAACTCGGCCTCAAGCGCTGAACACGGGAGAGAAAATCATGTCAGTAGCAGCACGCGACGCCTCACAGTCCAACATCTTCAAGTCGATGAAGGACATCACTTTCGAGCAGACGATTTCGCACCAGTGCGGCGTCACCATGAACGACTCGGTCGAGGCACGCGCCATCGCCGAATTCATGGGCAAGAAGCCGGGGGTCATCGTCACCTACCAGCCGGCCATGATCCGCATCGACGGCAACGGCAAGCTGATCTTCAAGATGGACGAGATCAGCGAATATCTCGGCCGCGAGATGACGGCGGAGATCTTCGAGGTCAACACCTCCACCCACTACGGCCGCATGGTGCGCATCGACGACAACACCGTGATCCTGTTCGGGAACATGGACGAGGTCTTCGAATACATCTGAGGAAGCCCCGGCGCGCTGCCTGGGGGTGGCGCGCCGGCCCCCATCAACATGACGCCCGTCAACATGACGATTGCGGAGGCAAAAATGTACAGGACACCTGAAGGCAAGGATATCTTCGTGGTCGATGGCCACACCCATTTCTGGGACGGCAGCCCGGAAAACCAGAAGAACATCCACGGCAAGCAGTTCATCGACTGCTTCTATGCCTATCACACGGGCCTCAGCCCGAAAGAGCAGCTCTGGGAGAAGGGCAAGTTCGAGAAATACAGTGCGGACGATCTCTATCGCGACCTGTTCATCGACGGTCCGGACGACGTGGCGATCGTCCAGTCGACGTACCTGAAAGACTTCTACAAGAACGGCTTCAACACGATCGAGCGCAATGCCGAGGTCGCCAAGCGCTATCCGGAACGCTTCATCGTCAACGGCGCCTTCGATCCGCGCGATGGCGAGAAGGCGCTGGAATACATCCACTTCATGAAGGAGACTTACGACATCAAGGGCGTGAAGATGTACACGGCCGAGTGGAACGGAGCCTCCAAGGGCTGGAGGCTCACCGATCCCGATGCCTATAAGTGCTTCGAGCTGTGCGAGAAGCTGGGCATCCGGAACATCCACGTCCACAAGGGCCCCACGATCATCCCGCTGAGCAAGGATGCCTTCGACGTGCATGACGTCGACCATGCGGCGACGGATTTCCAGGGCCTCAACTGGATCGTCGAGCATTGCGGCCTGCCGCGCCTCGACGATTTCTGCTGGATCGCGACGCAGGAAACCAACGTCTATGGCGGCCTGGCGGTAGCGCTTCCCTTCATCCACTCGCGCCCCCGTTATTTCGCCGAGGTCATCTCGGAGCTGCTGTTCTGGATCGGTCCGGAGAAGATCCTGTTCGGCTCCGACTATGCGATCTGGACGCCGCGCTGGTTGGTCGAACGCTTCTGGGCCTTCGAGCTTCCGGAGGACATCAAGAAGGAGCGGGGCGTCGATCTCACGCCCGAGACCAAGGAGAAGATCCTCGGCCTCAACGCCGCGCGCCTCTACAACATCGATATCGATGCCAAGAAGAAGGCGCTCGCAAGCTCGCCCTTCAGCATCGCGGCGGAGTAGGGGCCATGGGCACCGCCAGCGTTTCCGGCAGCCGCGAGAAGGAACTCTGGCGGCGCCTCGGCGAGGTCAACGACCCCGAGCTCGACGAACCGATCACGGAGATGGGTTTCGTCGAGCGAGCCGAGTTGACAGGCGATGGCAGCGTGGAAGTCGACTTCCGCCTGCCGACCTATTGGTGCTCGCCCAATTTCGCCTTCCTGATGCTTGACGGCGTGCGCAAGGCGCTCGACGAGCTCTCCTGGTCGCCCGCCTATCAAGTCAAGCTGCACGACCATATGTTCGCGGAAGAGGTCAATMGCGGCATCGAGGAAGGCAAGACTTTCGGCGAGATATTCGCCGGGCTCGCCGGCGACCRGGATATCGGCGCGTTGCGCGAGACTTTCGGCAAAAAGGCCTTCAAGCGGCGTCAGGAAGCCGTGCTGCTCAGCCTGAGAACGCAAGGCCTGACGGATCGCGAGATCCTCGGCATGGACCTGGGCGCCTATGACGTCGCCCGTTTCGGGTCCGGCGACTCGGCCAACCGGAAATCGAGATACCGGGCGGCGCTTGTCGAGCGCTTTCCAGGGCACAGGCAGGGCGATCCTGTCTTCGTCACCTGGGAAGGGCAAAAAATCCCGCCTGCCGCCCTCGACGCCTATCTCGCCGAGCTACGCGCCGTGCGCATCAACATGGAGTTCAACGGCGCGCTTTGCCGTGGGCTCAAGCAGGCAAGATACAAGGAACTGGACGTGATCGACGGCGAGCCGACGCTGGTCGATTTCATCCTGGACCGCGTGCCGGAGCGAAGCGCGGCGGTCACTTAAGCCGAACCGAAAGCAACGGCCTCCCTCGCACGAGGCCCCTAACCAACAACCCGCCCGTAAGGCGGAAGGAGGAATCATGCCCAAAATTATGCTTCACAATTCGGAGGCCCGCCGTGCCCTTGCCCGTGGCGTCTTCAGGCTCGCCACTGCTGTCGAGCCGACGCTCGGACCCAAAGGCATGAATGCCATGATCGACCGGCCGATCGGGACGCCGATGGTGACCCGCGACGGCGTCAGCATCGCGTGCGAGATCGAGCTCCACGATCGTTTCGAGAATATGGGCGCGCAGGTTGTACGCGAAGTCTCGATGCAGACCAACGAGGTCGCCGGCGACGGCACCACGACCGCCATAGTGCTTGCCAATGCGCTCATACAACGCGGCATTGAGGCCAATGAACGCGGCGCGAAATCCGTCGATCTGTGTAAAGGCATCGAGCTTGCCGTAGGGACGGTGGTCTCAGCCCTAAAGGCTTCCGCCAAGCCGGCGAAGGGCAACGGCATTCTCGCCTCTGTCGCCAATATCGCCGCGACCGACGCCAGGCTCGGCGCGCTTGTAGCCGAAGCGCATCAGCGCGTTGGGGCCGAAGGCGTCATCACCACCGACTTCAGTGTGACCACCGAGACTACGCTCGACGTTGTCGAAGGCATGTCCTTCGACCGCGGCTACCTCTCGCATCACATGGTCACCGACCAGGAGAAGATGGAGGCCGTGCTCGAGCGACCCTTCATCCTGATGACCGACCTCAAGATCAAGGAGCCTCAAGCGCTCGAGACTGCGCGTCGCATCGCTGACGAGGCCGGGCAGCCGCTGCTGATTGTGTCCGAGGAAGTGTCGCCGGAAGTTGTGGTCACGCTGCTCGGCAAGCAGGGACCCGGAAAATACCTCATCGTCCATCCGCCGGAATACGGCCATTGGCGCAAGGCGATGATGGAGGATCTCGCGATCATCACTGGCGGCAGGGTGATAGCCCGCGATCTCGGCGGTCGGCTGGAGGACATCACGGTCGACGATCTGGGAACCGCTGACCGCGTGAAGACGAGTTCGTCCTACACCTCGATCATTCGCGGCGGCGGCGACCATGACGCGATCGCGTCGCGCCGCGCCCAGGTGCAGCGACAGTATGAGGCCGCCCCGCCGAACATCGAGCAAGACAAGCTGCGCGAACGCCTGGCGAAACTCTCAGGCGGCACCGCAATCCTCTATGCCGGCGGCGTCACACCGGTCGAACAGAAGCGAACCATCCAACTGATCGAGGATTCGCTGAATGCCGTGCGCGCGGCTTCCGAGGAAGGCGTGGTCGCCGGTGGCGGCTCGGCACTTGCCCAGATCGCGCCGCTGCTCGACAAGGTGGCGGCCGGTGTCGATGGCGACATCGCCGAAGGCGTGCGTCTGGTCCGCTCGGTGCTGACACGGCCGCTATGGCGCATCGCCGCCAACGCAGGCGCCGATCCCGAGGCCGTGGTGGCCGAGGTGACGCGTGTCAACGGCGGCTACGGCTACAATGCATCCGCCGGCAGCTATCAGAACATGTTCGAAGCCGGGATCATCGACCCTGTTCGCGTCACCTATACCGCGCTTGCCAACGCGGCTTCCGTGGCGACGCTGATCCTGACCACCGAAACACTGATCGGCGACCTCGCCGAGGATGAGGACCCGACCGCCGGGCCGGCGCTTGGCGGCGGCGCGGAAAAGCTTGGCCGCGCGTGACGCGGCATTCACCGAACGATTTCGACGTTGAAAGGATACGACGATGAAAGCTGCCAGACTTTACGAATACGACCCGAAAATGAACGTCAAACTCAAGATCGAGGACGTCGCCGCACCGACGATCACGGCCCCGGACGAGGTGATCGTGCGGGTCGGTGCCGCCGGCCTGTGTCGCACCGACCTCCATATCATCGAAGGCGTGTGGAAGCCGACAATGGATCCAGAGGGAACGCTTCTTCCCTACATCATGGGTCACGAGAATGCCGGCTGGGTCGAGGAGGTCGGCAGCGGCGTCAGGTCGGTCAAGCGCGGTGATGCCGTCATCTGCCATCCGTTCCGCTCATGTGGCATCTGCCTCAACTGCCGCCATGGCGAGGACATGTACTGCGACAACGGCCAGTTCCCGGGCCTCGGCATGAATGGCGGCTTCGCCGAGTATTTCATCACCAGCGAGCGGTCTTTGATCAAGCTGAATGCCAATGTCACGCCAATCGAAGTGGCGCCGCTGGCCGACGCCGGCATCACCGCCTACCGGGCGGCCAAACGAGCAGCAAAGCTTTTGCGGCCCGGCAGCTACTGCGTCCTGCTCGGCATCGGCGGGCTCGGTCACATCGCGCTGCAATCGCTCCATGCGATTTCAGGCTGCCGGATCATCGCTGTCGATCGTGAGCCGGCCGCGCGGGTGCTGGCCAAGGATCTAGGCGCCGACTTCGTGCTCGACGGTGGGCCGAACGTCATCGAGGAGGTGAAGGCGATCACCGGTGGCGGCGCCCATGTGGTCATCGACTTCGTCGGCGAACTCGGCGTTGAGAACATCTGCTGGAAGATGGTGCGCAAGGGCGGCCAGTTGTTCGTCGTCGGCTACGGCGGCGCCGTCAACGTGCCGACCGCGCATCTGGTCATCGAGGAAATCAACATCGGCGGCAGCCTCGTGGGCAATTTCACCGAGCTTGTCGAACTGATGGAGCTCAACGCCGATGGCAAGGTGAAGATGCATTACACCGAGTACAATCTCGCCAGCATCAACACCGCGCTCGACGACTTCAAGAACCGTCGGTTCACCGGCCGCGGCGTCATCGTTCCCTGAAATTCTCTGAGCTGAACGTCGTGCCGGAACGCGCGCCTTACTGCCCAGACCAACACAACCCTGGAGAGGAAGAAATGAACAAGTACGTCTGTGAGTTCGTCGGAACTTTCGCGCTGGTATTCTTCGGCTGCGCGACAATTCTATTCATGCGCTCCGAGGTCGGATTGCTCGGCGTGGCCATGGCCTTCGGCCTGTCGGTGATCGCGATGGCCTATTCGATCGGACCGATCTCGGGCGCCCATCTCAATCCGGCAGTCAGCCTGGGTGTCTTCGTCTCCGGCCGGATGAAATCCGGCGACCTGATCGGCTATGTTGTCGCGCAATGCCTGGGAGCGATCGTTGCATCGGCGGTGCTCTACGTGATCGTGGCAGGCAAGGGCGGCGGCTATGACGTCGCCGCGAATGGTTTTGCTCAGAACGGTTGGTCGGCCTATTCGGTGACTTCGGCGTTTCTGTTCGAGGCGGTCGCGACGTTCCTGTTTCTGGTTGTCATCCTTCGCGCCACCGCCGAAGGCGGCGCGGGACCTCTGGCCGGTCTGGCCATCGGCCTGACGCTGGTCATGATCCACCTTGCAGGCATTGCCGTGTCAGGATCGTCGGTCAACCCGGCGCGCTCGCTGGGGCCGGCCCTGTTCGCTGGCGGGGCGGCGCTGTCGCAACTCTGGCTTTACATCGTTGCGCCTTGCCTTGGCGCGGCAGCGGCAGGGCTGGCGCTGCGAGCCGGCATGATAGGGACCGGGGAGCAGGCACCGCAGCCTGCCTGATCGGCAGGCTGGCTTTTCCGACGGAAATTCCCCCAAGCCCAAGACTGACTTCCCCAGCCCATGGCGCGAATGCCATGGGTTTCTTTCTTGATGGGGTTCATACACGGCCGCGTCGGATGCCGTATTGCTCAAGTTTATGGTAAAGGTTGGCCGTGACTGATATGGCGGAGCGGGCGGCCTCTATTGCGGTCCACCAGAGATCGCCCGGCCCGATGGAGACGCGGATGGAAGTGTCGCTTCGGCGGCGACAGGTGGCCTCGGGTCAGGCTGCCTTGCTCTCAAATTCCGAGGGCTCGCTGTCGAGCGGTTGCCGATCGCGGAGGTAAAGCGCGCAGGTGGTGCGCAGCATGGAGGCAAAGTTCGGGATCTGGCCGTTGATCTCCAGCGCTTCGTCGTAAAGTGTTGACAGGAATTTCGGCGTCGTCATCCCCTGACGATGGGCGATCTCGTCCAATAGCATCCAAAAAGTGGCCTCGAGCTGGATGCTCGTCGAATGGCCGCCGATGCGAACCGAGCGATTGATCAGCCGATATCCTTCCGGATCCTGACCGGCAAAGACTTTGCACATGTGATGACCTCCCGTTTGATGTTATCTCTGAGCGAAAGCGGGCTTTTTGCGACCATTCCCCGGGCAAGCAAATTGCATTTGCGCCCAATTTTGCCGCGGCGGCAATTCGATTTTGGTTCGTGAAGCGATCTTACGCCAATTTCTCGACGTAGTAACCGGCTGCCACCCTTTTTGCGCCCAATGGGCCACGGTCTGCGGTRTCCGAGACCGCGCGGCAAGCTGGAGGATCCCTTGGCGAAAGCACTACATTCGATGATCCGGGTGGTACAAGAAAGCCTATCGGTCAATTTCTACAACAGCGCATTCGGGCTCGATGTTGTCGACCGATTTGATTTCGAGACGTTCACATTGGTCTATCTGCGTAATGCGGAAGCCGATTTCGAGCTTGAGTTGACGATCAACAAGGGCAGGGTTGAGCCCTACGCGCTTGGCGAGGGCTACGGCCACATAGCTTTTTGCGTCGACGATCTCGAGGCAGAACACAAGCGCTTGACGGCTGCGGGTTTCAATCCGCGCAAAATTGTCGAGTTCAACCACGAGGGCGTTCTGCTTGCGCGGTTCTTCTTCATGGCAGACCCGGACGGCTATCAGATCGAGGTGCTGCAGCGCCACGGACGCTACAAGTAGCCGACGTTATGCCGTGGCCGGCTTCCCTTGCTGTTGACCTTCGGCGGCTAAACCGGSCGCGACGCGCGAATCCCCTGGGTTTCTCTCTTGCCGGGGTTCACACGAAGCCGCGTCGGATGCCGTATTGCTCGAGTTTGCGATAGAGCGTAGGCCGCGAAATGCCGAGCCTCTGGGCGACTTTGCTTAGATTGCCGTTCTCCGCGGCAAGCGCGTTCCTGATCGCCTGGCGCTCCGCATCCTCGAATGTGCATACCGGCGCATCGAGTACGGCCGCGGGCGCGATCGTGCCGTTGTTGTTGCCCACGGTGATTTCCCACGGAAGGTCYTGAAGGTCGATGGTGCTATCTTGCGCCAGAATATGCAGGCGCTCCATCAGGTTCCTCAGCTCTCGGACGTTACCCGGCCAGCGATAGCCGAGCAGTGCTTCGAGCGCGCGGCTTGAAAACCGGAGCGGCTCGTTGCCAGACTTGGATGCGATCCGGCGGTTGAAGTGCTCGATCAGCAGCAGCACGTCTTCGCCACGCTCGCGCAGGGCCGGTACGCGGATCGAGACCGCCCCGACGCGATAGTAGAGGTCGCTGCGGAAGCGACCGGCCGCGACTTCCTGCTTGAGATCGCGATTGGTCGACGCGACCAGGCGGACATCAACCGGCCGCCCCCTGCTGTCGCCTATACGGTGGACGACGCGCTCTTCCAGCACGCGCAGGAGAAACGGCTGAATTTCGAGCGGTAGCTCGCCGATCTCGTCGAGGCTGAGCACGCCGCCATTGGCGAGCTCGAACACGCCCGCCTTGCCCTCACGCGAGGCGCCGGTGAAAGCGCCGGCCACGTGACCGAATAACTCGCTGCCGAACAGCTCCTTGGTAATCGCACCGCAATTCATCGCGATAAACGGATCGGTGTCCGTGCGCCGGCTGCCAGCATGGACGAGCCGGGCAAACAGCTCTTTGCCGACGCCGGTCTCACCTTCTATCAGCAGCGACGTGACGCCGCTCGACCTCGCCACACGCGAGGCCACATCTATCGCAGCCAGCAGCTTTTCGCTTTCGCCGACGATCATCGAAGTCGCTGCTTGCAGGTGTCTGTTCGAGTCCCTGTTGATCACCGCGACACCGGAGACGAGCGGCGCGGCGGGGAAAACCAGGGCAGCGCCACTGAGATTGCCGTCCAGCTTCAGCGGCGTCACATGGCAGGACCTCAGATGCGCCGGCAGCACCTTGGCCAAATCGCTTTCGCACCAGGTTGTAGGCAAGTTCATGAGCCAACGACCGCGGCTTGGCTCCAAAGGGCTGTCAGCTATCTCGGTTGTCTCGCCATTCGGCACATTGTTGCAGAAGATCGCCCGGCCGCGGTGATCRACGATCACCAACCCGTCTTTTCCGCGGTAACCAGGTGCCGAGGAAATGAATGCTTCGAGTAGGCGGGTGCGCTGTTCTTGCTGCTGCTCCGCCAGAGCCTTTTCGATTTGCCTCGCCGTGGCCGCGACAAGCGCCGTATTGTGGGGACGAAAGATCGGCGAATAGCCCGACAGGTCGACGACGCCTATGATCTTTCCATCCAGAGG
>BFBZ01002241.1_pt1 | contig 10826 bp, 8 predicted proteins | sample 1888401 | NCBI WGS metagenome assembly BFBZ01 (sample SAMD00112614, study PRJDB3348) | symbiont metagenome | host: Chara braunii | reverse complement strand
GGCTTGGTGCGATGCGGGCAAACCGCAAGACGCAGAACCGGCCGGCCTGGACCTGGCCGAGCTCGCCCCAACGCCGGATCGACGAGTGCGTGTTCAGGAAGCCCGAGATCACGAAGAAGACGATCACACCGTGTCGTCGTCTCGAACGGCATGCGCAGTTGGATATGGAACAGCACCACCAGGATGATCGACATTCCGCGCAGGATATCGATCGCGTGGCGCTGGTCGCCTCCGCCGGCTTCACCATCGGCCACCAGACCGGCTGGTTCGGCGGCGCCAACCTGCGCTATTTCGGACCGCGTCCGCTGATCGAGGACAATAGCGCGCGTTCGCCCGCGATCGCGCTCGTCAATGCCCGCCCCCGCTACCGCTTCGACAACGGCATCCGGGTTCAACCCGACGCTCTGAACCTGCTCAACACACCGGCGAGCCAGATCGACTATTTCTACGCGTCGCGGCTGCCGGGCGAGCCTGCCACCGGCGTCGCCGACCGGCATGTCCATACGGTGGAGCCCCGCGCGCTCAGGCTGACGGTGGCCGGACAGTTTTGAGTGGCGAGTGGCGAGTGGCGAGTGGCGAGTGGCGAACAGGGGAGATCAACCCGCCTGACGTCAAACCCCATATCGGCGGACGACGGCGGCGCTGTCGCGACGCGGTTCGCGTGTCCGATCCCGAACACGGTGAGACGGCAGAGGTTACCGCTATTTCATTGTCACGTCAGGCCAGGTCGCCCGCGCGATAGAGCTTCCGGTACTGAGACGGCGTCAACCCCACCGATTTGCGGAACTGGCGCGTGAAAGCCGCTTGATCTCCGTAGCCGCAATCAAGGGCTATGCTGCTGATGGACTGGTCGCTGTGACGGAGCCTGGCGCAAGCGAGCTCGATGCGAGCACGGACCAGGTATTGCCCCAGCGACAGCCCGAACAGGCCGCGAATACGCAAGTCGAGCTGATAGGCCGAGAGGCCCGAGCGCTCGGCCAGATCATTGACGCGCAGCGGTGCGTCGAGGTTCCTGTGGACGTGATCGATCGTCCGGGACAGGCCGGCAAAGTCGCCGATCGGACTTGAAAGCGTCAGGAGGTCCCGGGAGATTCCGGAAAGGCCGACAATCCTGTTGTCCATCCCCCAGATCGGCTCCTTCCAGGTCAGACACCAGCCCTCCTTGCCGCCTGGATAGAGGTGCAGTTCCAGCCTGCCGTGGATCGGTCGCCCTTCCGTCACGACGGAAACGTCCTGTTTGGCTATGCTTTCGCCGAGAATGCCGGGAAAAACCTCGGTCGCCGTCAAGCCGATGAGATCGCGCTTGTGCCGTTGGCCTGTCCGGTTCGCCAGTGTCTGGTTCACCACGACATAGCGGCCTTGCGCGTCCTTGACGAAGAACACCGTGTCAGCGATGGCGTCGAACAGGGTCTCGCCGATCACGGGACGGCCGAGCGCCTTGAGAAAGCGGAGCCGCACGTCCTCGCCCGTTGTCATTGGCACTCGCAACGTCGCTGACATGTTGTGCCGATYCCCAMCCCAGCACCGCCGATTCTGACAAGACCGAAGCGCTTCAGCCTAGCATATTTCAGCACGGGCGGACGGCCTTCAGCCGCGCCTCACCTGCGCCGGACAGCTTGTCGGAGAGACCACCATGACAGCCAATATCTTCGAAGGAACCATCCCGGCGCTCATGACACCATGCACAGCCGGCCGACAGCCGGATTTCGATGCACTGGTGCGCAAGGGCAAGGAACTCATCGCGGCCGGCATGTCGGCGGTCGTCTATTGCGGCTCCATGGGGGACTGGCCGCTGCTGACCGACGAGCAGCGCATGGAGGGGGTCGAGCGTCTGGTGCAAGCCGGCGTGCCGGTGATTGTCGGGACAGGTGCGCAGAACCCGCAGCGCGCCGCCGCGCTAGCGGCCCACGCCAAGCGTGCCGGCGCAGGCGGCCTGATGGTGATCCCGCGCGTCCTGTCTCGCGGCGCCTCGGTTGCCGCGCAACGGGCGCATTTTGCAGGTGTGCTGGAGGCCGCGGTCGATCTTCCCTCGGTGATCTACAACAGCCCCTATTATGGTTTCGAGACCAAGGCCGATCTCTTCTTCGATCTGCGTAGCCGTTACCCGCATCTCATCGGTTTCAAGGAGTTCGGCGGCGCGGCCTCGTTGCGCTACGCGGCCGAACACATCACCGGCCATGATTCCGCTGTCACCTTGATGGTCGGCGTCGATACGCAGGTGGTGAACGGCTTCGTGAACTGCGGCGCCGCGGGCGCCATCACCGGCATCGGCAATGTGCTGCCGAAGGAAGTGCTCCAGCTGGTCGGGCTGTGCGAGAGGGCGGCGAAGGGCGATGTGCAGGCGCGGCGGCATGCGCAGGAGCTGGAGCAGGCGCTCGGTGTCCTGTCGTCATTCGACGAGGGGGTCGATCTCGTTCTCTTCTACAAGTACCTCATGGTGCTGGAGGGGAACCCCGAATACGAACTCCACTTCAACGCAAGCGACGTGCTCTCGCCCAGCCAGAGGCGCTATGCGGAAGATCAGCTGAAGCTCTTCAAGACCTGGCATCGCGCCTGGTCAGCCAAGCTGGCCTAACGATGATGCGCGTCATCGATTCCCACACCGAAGGTGAACCGACCCGGCTGATCGTCGAGGGTGGTCCGCCGCTTGGCCGGGGCTCTCTCGCCGAACGCCGGCGGCGCTTCGCCGAGAGTTTCGATCACTATCGCAGCTTCGCGGTGAACGAGCCGCGCGGCTATGATGCGCTGGTCGGCGCGCTCCTGTGCGAGCCGGAAGACACGACCTGCGCAGCCGGCTTCATTTTCTTCAACAATGTCGGCTATCTCGGCATGTGCGGACACGCGACCATCGGGGCCGCCGTCACGCTTGCCCATATGGGCCGCATCGGCTGTGGCACGCACAGGTTCGAAACGCCGGTGGGCGTGGTCACCGTCGAACTGAAGAGCCGCAACGCGGTCACGATCGAGAACGTCGCGAGCCGGCGCACCCGCGAGGCCGTGACCGTGCAGGTCCCGGGCCTGGGGGCCGTGACGGGCGACGTCGCCTGGGGTGGCAACTGGTTCTTTCTCACCCACGACGCCCCGCATCCCCTGACGATGGCGGAGGTCCCGGCACTCACCAGCGCCGCCGATGCCGTGATGAGGGCCCTGGCGGCAGCGGGGATCACGGGTGAAGGCGGCGAGCCCATCGACCATATCGAGTTCTTTGGCCCAGCCTCAGCGCCGGACGCGCACGGCCGCAACTTCGTACTCTGCCCGGGCGGCGCCTATGACCGCTCGCCGTGCGGTACCGGTACCAGCGCGAAGGTCGCCTGCCTTGCCGCAGCGGGCAAGCTCGGACCAGGACAGGACTGGGTCCAGGAAAGCGTGGTCGGCAGCCGCTTTGTCGCACGCTATCGGCGCGACGAGGCCGGTGCGGTGATCCCGAGCATCACGGGGCGCGCCTTCGTGGTCTCGGAAGCCGTTCTCATGCGCGATCCCGATGATCCCTTCGCCGACGGACTGCGTCCGATCTAGAGCATTTTCACGGGAAAGGACACTCGCTCGCATGACGAGCAGCGCCCGCCCATCGTGCAAACTTCACAAGAATAAGAAGCTAAACCGCGATTTCCGATCAAATCGATCCGATATCGCTCGAGGAGCTAGGGATGGCATCAGCCCAATATTCAGATCGCGCGATGGATGAATGGCTCACCTTCGCGATCGAACTCTCCGACACGGCTCATGCGATGCTGGCGCCGGCCGGCCGCATCCGACCCGATGCTGTCGTGAAGCCTGACCGCAGCTTCGTCACCGCGTTGGACGGCGAGATCGAAGAGCGGCTGCGCGGCATGATCGAGGAGCGCTTTCCCCACCATGGCATCCTCGGCGAAGAACGCGGCCCGTCCCGGCTCGACGCCGAAATGGTCTGGATCCTGGACCCTATCGACGGCACGGCGCCATTCATCACCGGCGTGCCGGTCTACGGCACATTGATCAGTCTTGCGGTCCGCGGCGAGCCGGTGCTCGGCATCATCCAGCAGGCGGCGACGCCCGATCGCTGGATAGGCGCGCGCGGACGGCCGACGCTTCACACGGCGGGACCGTGCCGGACCAGGCCATGCACGGATCTGGCGCAGGCGATCCTCACCGCAAGCAACCCCGACTTCTTCGCCGCCGATGAGCGTCCCGCGCTGGATGCACTGCGACAGGCCACGGCATGGCGCATCTATGGCGGATGCTGCATGAGCTACGGCCTGCTCGCTTCGGGCAGAACCGATGTCGCCATCGATACCGGGTTCAAGATCTACGATTACGCACCCTTCGTGCCGATTATCGAGGGCGCGGGCGGCGTGATCACGGACTGGGAGGGCAAACCGCTCACCCTGACAAGCGGCCCGCGCGTCCTCGCTGCCGGCGATCCGGCTCGCCACCGCGATGCGCTACGCCTCGTCGAAAGGGCGATGGCGCGCGGGATCCCGACCACCGGAGGCGCGTCATGAAGATCGGCATCGAAGCGCTGGCGGTCAGCTACGAGCGCAAACGGGTGATCGACGGGCTGTCGCTCGAGATCGAATCCGGCACGTTCTTCACGTTGCTCGGCCCGAGCGGCTGCGGCAAGACAACGCTGCTGCGCGCCATTGCCGGGTTTGTCGATATCGATGCGGGCCGCCTCATGTTCGGCGCCAGCGATGTGACGCGGCAGCCGGCGTACAAACGCAATATCGGCATGGTGTTCCAGGACTACGCTCTGTTCCCGGACAAGACGGTTTTCGACAATGTCGCCTATGGCCTGCGGGCGCGGCGCGAACACGAAGCCGTTGTCAAGAAGAAGGTCAATGAAGCGCTCGAAAGGGTCGGTCTTGGCGCATTCGGCGCACGCCTCCCGGCGGCCTTGTCGGGCGGCCAACGCCAACGCGTGGCGCTCGTGCGGGCCATGGTGATCTCGCCGGATGTCCTGCTCATGGACGAACCGCTGTCGAACCTTGATGCGAAACTCCGTCACCAGGTGCGCGAGACCATCATGCAATTGCAGCGTGAGTCCAATATCACGACCATTTTCGTGACGCACGACCAGGACGAGGCGCTTGCAATGTCGGACCGCATCGGCGTCGTCAACGCCGGCCAACTTGAGCAAGTGGGTACGCCAGTCGAGATCTATCGCGAGCCGAGGACCGCCTATGTGGCCGATTTCATCGGCGCGGCGAACCTGCTCGACGTTACGGTTGCCGAACATGCCAGCCCGAGCGCGCCGGCACGGATCGCGGTGGCGGGCGCATCCGTCGCCGCCCGGGCGCTTGCACCACTCCAACCAGGTGCCGCGCGTCTCGTCATCAGACCCGAGGACGTCAAAGTTGCGCATGGGGTTGCACCGGCCGCGGGCCAGGTGGCCGCGCGGGTCCAGCGTCGCCAGTATCTTGGCGGCAAGACCAGCTATGCGATGACCCTGGAGAGCGGCGCGCCGTTGAGGGTCGACTGCAGCGACGACGGACATGACGGCTACGCGGTCGGCGATGCGGTCATACTGACGCTCGACGCGCACAAGACGCTGGTGCTGGCCGCATGAACGCCGAGGCCCGCTCGATCTGGTTCTGGTTGTCGCCCGCGCTCCTGGCGCTGCTCGGCATCTTCCTGCTCTATCCCGTCGTCAACATCTTCTACGCCAGTCTCGGCACGGTTGATGGCAAGGGCGCGTCGGGGTGGTTGGTCCTGATGAATGATCCGCGCTATTTGCGCGCCATCATCAACACGATCCTGCTTGGCGGAGCGGTGACCATCGCCGCGATGATCATCGGCGTTCCGCTGGCCTATCTGACGGCGCGCTACGACTATCCCGGCAAGAGCGTGGTCTCGATCCTGCCCCTCGTCACGCTGGTGACCCCCGAGGTCATCGTTGCGCAGACTTGGCTGATGATGCTCGGCAATAACGGCCTGCTCCGCCGCTGGCTCGTCGATATCGGCCTCGACCTCCCGAGCTTCTACGGCTGGTTCGGACTGATCACGTCGATGGCGTTCATCTACTACACCTACGCCTATATCGGGACGCTGGCGGCGATCCACGGCTTCGACAGACAGCTGGAGGAGGCAGCCCAGAGCCTCGGCACCTCGCCCGTCCGCTCGCGCTGGCAAGTGCTTGTGCCGGTGGTGCTGCCGGCGCTTCTGGCGAGCGCCCTGCTGATCTTCACCCTGGTGGTGGGCAATTTCGCGCTCGCCACGATCCTCGGCGGCCGCGTCGAACTTCTCTCCGTGCTGACCTACCAGGCGTCCGTTTCCGAGACGAGCGCCAATCCGGCACTGCAAAGCACGCTGGCGAGCGTCACCATTTCGCTCGTCATGGTGACGCTCTTCCTGCAGCGCTGGATCGTCTCGCGAGGCCGGTTCGAGGTCACGCAGGGAAGGCCAGCCCGCGAAACGCGCCTCAACGGCGTTCCTGCCATCGGCCTTGCCGCCGCAGCAGCGCTCGTCGTCGTGCTGTCGCTGCTGCCGCTGATCTCGGTCGTCGTCGGCGCATTTACGGTGGCGCGCGGTCCGGTCATGCGGTGGGGGCAATGGACAACGGCGAACATTGAACGCGTGCTCGTCAATGCGCCGGGGCCGCTCGTCAATTCGCTGATCTACTCGGCCTGCGCCACGTCGATCGCCATCGTGCTGAGCGCGCTCATCGGCTACCTCATTGTCAGGAAGCGGAACGCGGTGACGCCGCTGCTCGACTATCTGACCGCATTGCCGCTCGCCCTCTCCGGCACTGCGCTTGGCATCGGCCTCATCCAGTCCTTCAACGGCGGGKTCCTGCCGCTGACCGGAACCGCGGCGATCATCGTGCTTGCCTACGTCATCCGGCGCTTGCCGTTCGGCCTGCGCAACGCATCCTCGACGCTCTACAACATCCCGAAATCGATCGAGGAGGCGTCCGTCAGCCTCGGCGTTCCGCCGGGACGCACCTTCCTGAAGGTGGTCGTGCCGATGATGGTCCCATCCCTGGCCGCCGCCGCGGTGCTGACCTGGACCACCACCGTCGCCGAACTCTCGGCCTCGATCATCGTCTATTCCGGCGGTCGCGAGACCATGCCGATCCAGATCTTCAAGCTCATCGACAGCGGCCTGATGGCCCAAGCCTCGGCCTACGGCTTGCTTCTGGTGATCGTCATTCTCCTGCCGATCATCATCGCGACCAACGTGTTCAAGATCGACCTGTTTTCGTCGCGAACATGAACGCGCGGCATCCGACCCATTTTCATTTTGGAAGGACCTGCACATGACGGCTCATCTCACCCGCCGCACTGCGCTCGCCGGCCTTGCCGCGAGCCTGACCAGCCCCGCCTTCGCACAAGGCGCGGCGGCCGGCACGGCCGTGATCTACACGCCGAATTCGGCGCAGGCGGTGGAAGCGATCGATGATATCGCGCGCCAGGCGAGGCCCGGCCTGAAGATCAGCACCGTGACGGGTGGCAGCGGGCAGTTGCTGCGCCGGATCGAGGCGGAAGCAGCCAGGCCCCAGGCCGACGTCTTCTGGAGTTCCTCCGCCAATACGCTTGCGGGCTTCAGCAGATTTTACGAGCCCTATGCCGTGGCCGGGAAGTCGGCGATCCTGGAATCCCTGCGCCATCCGCAAGATCTCTGGACTGCAAGCAACATCCATGTGGTCGTCATGATGGTGAACGCAAGCCAGCTCGGCGGGCTGCCCGCCCCGAAAAGCTGGACCGACATTCTCGATCCGCGTTTCAAGGGCAAGGTCATCATTGCCGACCCGGCCAACAGCTCGACCGCCTACACGATCCTTTGGGGTGTCGACAAACTGCTCGGCGGAGACGGCCTGAAGCGCCTCGCCGGCAATGTGAAGGTCACCTCTTCGGCGTCGACCGTCCTGCGCAGCGTGGGCCAGGGCGAATATGCCGTCGGCCTCTCCTTCGAATCCAATGCCTATGCCTATGTGGCGGGCGGCCAGAGAGAGATCTCGCTGGTGTACCCAGCGGACGGCACGTTCACCACGCCGGAGTTCTTCGCCTTGGTGAAAGGCGCCCCGAGTGGCCCGCTGGCGCGGCAGACCTGCGATCTTCTGGCCTCGCGCGAGGTGCAGATTGGTCTCCTCGAGAGCGCCTTCCGCCGCCCGAGCCGTACCGACATCGAAGTCGGAACGCTTTTGGCGCTACCGGAACTCGCGAAAATCAAGGTGTTCGAGACCAATGAGGAAGATGCCGCCGCGCAGCGCCGGGAGTTCCTCGCGCGTTGGCAGGCGCTGGTCGCGGCCGCCGGAAACTGATGGCGATGCCGCCGACGCTCCACGGTTTCGGTGACTTCGACACCGTAGCCTTCGTCGGCCGTGGCGCGCAGGAATCGAATGACGGTCGAATGAGGCGAACAGGCCGGTGCCACGCCGCTCGCCTCTAGGAATGGACGCATGAGAATAGCTGTCGTCGGCGGCGGGATCGTCGGAATTGCGGTGACGCATGCACTGCTTGATGAGGGACATGAGGTTGAGGTGATCGACCGGGACGGGCCGACCGGGGGGGCCTCGGCCGGGAATGCCGGCTGGATCGCCCATATGGATATCCTGCCACTGGCGTCGCCCAAGGCATGGGCATACCTGCCGCGATGGATGCTCGACCCCCTCGGTCCGCTGTCGATCGCTCCGGCCTACCTGCCGCGGCTGCTGCCCTGGCTGCTGCGCTTTGCAGCCGCCAGCATGCCGGGGCGGATCGCCGCCGGTTCGGCTGCGATCCACGCCATCAATGCCGTCGCTCTGCCGGCCTGGGAAAATCGGCTCGCCAAGCTCGGCCTCGAGGCGCTGCTGCGCCGCCGCGGTGTCCTGTCGGTATGGACCGACCCATCCGACTTCGCCGCAGCCGCGTCGCTGCATTCTCGCCAGTCCGCACTCGGCATCCCTGTCGAGCGGCTTGATGCAGCCGGCGTCCATCGCCTGGAGCCGGCCTTCGGGCAAGCGATCGCCGGCGGTGCGCTCTACGAAACCGGTGTTCACGTGGCCGATCCTCGGCTTTTTCTGGAGAAGCTCAGCGAACGTGCCTGGTCCCGCGCGGCTCGCCGGACCTTGTCGGAAGTGACCGATCTGGAATCCTCACCCGCCGGAGTGACCCTGCACCTTGCCTCGGGCGAGCGGATCGTGGCGGAGCGTGTCGTTCTGGCGGCCGGCGCGTGGTCGAAACAGTTGGCCGCCCGGTGCGGAGACCGCGTTCCTCTCGATACGGAGCGCGGCTACAACATCACGGTTGCCCCCGGTTCGCTCGGGCTCACGCGACCGATCATGTACGAGGGCCTGGGCTTCGTCACCACGCCGCTAGACACCGGCGACCGTATTGGCGGAAGCGTGGAGTTCGCCGGTCTCAATGCTCCGGCGAACTGGGCTCGGGTCGACGCCATCGTCAGCCGCCTGAAGCGGGTGCTGCCGGATTCTCACGTCGGCGAAGGCGTCCGGTGGATGGGGTTCCGTCCCTCGACCCCGGACAGCTTGCCGATCATCGGTGCCGCCTCGAGGGATCCCCGGATTGTCCACGCATTCGGCCACGGCCACTATGGTCTGACGCAGGCAGCCGTTACCGCCGAGATCATTGCGGCGCTCATCGCCGGGCGGCAGCCTCCCGTCGCACCAGCCCCCTATTCGCCCCAACGCTTCTGAGCCGGAGGCGATTGAGATGCCTTACCGCTCAAAGCCCCGGATAGGCCTTGCGCACGCCGTCATCCGTCTGCGGTTCTTAGTCGTCCGTGAAGAACCCGCAACCCGTTGATATTGCGCTGGGAAGAGCGGCTTCCGAGTATTCGCTTTCACCGGCTTTGGCCTGCTGAGCGACGGTTTTCTTGCAATTTGCGCTTGTCGCATCGTCGTGATTCCATTGCCGTGGTAGGCGGCGATGGGGAGGCTTCGACGCGGCCAAGGGAGCCTGTCGAGGGTGGGCAGAGCGATCTGTTTCGGGCGCGGCTCGATCAGATCATCGCCCTGGACCATGCCTTGGTCCGGCTTGCACGGACGATCGACTGGGGCTTCCTGGAACGGTCGTTCGGGGCGGTCTACACCGACGCCGCCGGTCGCCCGCCGCTGCCGACGCGGCTGATGGCGGGGCTCGCGATCCTCAAGCCCATGCACGACCTGTCCGACGAGGCGCTGTGCGAGCGCTGGGTGGAGAATCCCTATTTCCAGTTCTTTTGCGGCGAGGAGTTCTTCCGGCACGAGCTGACCTTCGAGCGCTCCTCGCTGACCCGCTGGCGCCAGCGCATGGGCGAGGAGCGGTTGGCCGCCCTGGTGCAGGAAAGCCTGGCGGTCGCCGTCAAGACCGGTGCGGCCAAGCCCGCCGACTTCACCCGCGTCATCATCGACGCCACGGTGCAGGAAAAGGCGATCACCTTCCCGACCGACGCCAGGCTGATGCACGCCGCCCGCCAGCGGCTGGTGCGCCTGGCGAAGAAGGCCGGCGTCGATCTGCGTCAGAGCTACGCGCGGGTCGGCAAGCACGCGCTGATCGCGCAGCAGCGCTACGCCCACGCCAAGCAGTTCAACCGGGCCAACCGGGCGCTCAAGGCGATCCGCACGATGCTCGGCCGAGTCATCCGCGACATCGGCCGGCGCATCCGGGGCGAGGCGGACCTGGAAGCCGCCTTCGCCCTGCCGCTCTCGCTCGCCCGCCAGGCCACGCCCGGGACCGGCGCCAGAGAGGCAAGAAGATCTATTCGCTGCATGCGCCCGCTCCAGCGGATCCTCGTCGATCGCGGCTACAAGGGCCACAACGCCCCCACGCCCTATCGCTTCAAGGTCTTCATCCAGGGCCAGAAGCGGCGCGTCACCGAGGCCATCAAGCGCCAGCTCAGACGCCGATCTGCCGTCGAACCGGTCATCGGCC
>BFBZ01002252.1_pt1 | contig 10827 bp, 8 predicted proteins | sample 1888401 | NCBI WGS metagenome assembly BFBZ01 (sample SAMD00112614, study PRJDB3348) | symbiont metagenome | host: Chara braunii | reverse complement strand
ATCCAGATCGTTGCAGGAGATGCACACGGGCTTAACACGCTCGAGCACCAGCCTGCCAAGGTGATGGCGATGGAGGGCCACTACGATAGCCATCCAGGCGGTGCGCCTCTGATCCTGTTTGGCATCCCAAATCCATCGGAAAAGCGTATCGATTACAAAGTCGAAATTCCAAAGATGTCGAGCCTCATCCTCAAGCATGATCTCAACGCCCCGTTAGCCGGCCTCGACACGATACCCGAAGAACGCCAGCCCCCAGTCGCCGTTCTATTCTGGTCGTTTCGTGTGATGGTCGCGATCGGATTTGCCATGCTCGGCATGGGCGCTTGGAGTTTATGGTGCCGTTGGCGCGATACGATGGGGACCAACCAATGGCTCCATCGGGCAGCTGTTGGAATGGGCCCCGCAGGCTTCGTCGCCGTGCTGTCAGGCTGGCTCACAACAGAGGTTGGACGTCAGCCATTCACGGTCTACGGTCATTTGTTGACGGCAGATTCAATGTCTCCCATTCAGGCCCCTGCTGTTGCGGCATCGCTTCTCGCATTCGTCGTGGTCTATTTCGTGGTCTTTGGCGCCGGTACGTTCTACATTCTGCGTCTGATGAAGCGTCTGCCGCGCGACCCAACGCCGGTGCTTGAAGAGGGACCACTTCGGACAACCGGTATCACGCCTGGTCCGATGGCTGGAACCCATGGGAGTGCGCATCATGGAAATTGATCTGCCGATCGTTTGGGCGGGCATTATCGCCTTCGCGGTTATCGCTTATGTACTCTTGGACGGCTTTGATCTCGGCGTCGGCATACTATTTCCGCTTTTTACAGAAAAGAGAGATAGGGATGTCATGATGAATTCCGTGGCGCCTGTTTGGGATGGCAACGAAACATGGCTGGTGCTTGGGGGAGGCGGTCTGTTGGCTGTTTTTCCTTTGGCCTACGCGACGATCCTGCCCGCTTTGTATGCGCCGATCATCGCCATGCTGCTCGGTCTTGTCTTCCGAGGTGTTGCCTTCGAATACAGATGGCGAACCCAGCGCGGCGAGTTTCTCTGGGACTGGGCTTTCGCCGGTGGTTCTATTCTCGCCGGCTTCTCGCAAGGTGTGGCTCTCGGGGCGCTGGTGCAAGGTGTTCCGGTTGCAAACCGCTCATATGCTGGCGCATGGTGGGACTGGCTAACACCGTTTTCGGTCACAACCGGCATTGCGCTTGTCACTGGATATGGCCTGCTCGGAGCTACCTGGCTTGTCATGAAGACACGCGGTACCCTGAACGAAAAATCGCGAATTATTGCGACACGTGCGTGCATCGGCCTCATCGTCGCTATGGGTCTTATAAGTATCTGGACACCATTCTTAAACGCCGTTTATTTCGACCGCTGGTTCAGTTCTCCGACAGTAATTTTTAGCGTTATAGTGCCGCTTTTGGTCGCCTCGTGTTTTGCGGTACTGCTCCACGGGATAAGAAAAAAGCGTGATGCGCAGCCTTTCATTGCTGCGCTGGGGTTGTTTGTTCTCGGCTATATAGGCATCGCGATCAGCTTTTATCCGTTTATTGTACCGGGCTCGGTCACGATATGGGACGCTGCGGCACCAGATAGCAGCCTCGCATTTCTACTTGTAGGAGCGGTCGTGTTGGTACCGATGATCCTGTTTTATACAGGATATGCCTACTGGGTTTTCCGTGGAAAGGTGGATCCTGAAGAGGGGTATCATTGATGAAGGAGACGAGTCTGCCGCGAAAATTGCTTTGGTTCGTTACTCTTTGGGGAGCTGGCGTATTCACGGTCAGTCTAGTTGCCATTTTTATCAAAGCGTGGCTGACTTTGTAGACTGGAAAGTAAGCTATTTTCGCCCGGATCGATATACAATTTCTCAGGGCAACTTTGTACTGCTGGGAACGGGATAAAGATGTTTCGAGATCTAAACGAATATAGGCCTCGTCGCCCTGAACCGCCGGACAGGAAGCCGCAGCAGCTCACGCGAAAGCAGGAAAACGTTATTTTCACAGTGATATTCTTCAACGTCGTTATGGCACTCTTTGGACCTTTTTGCGGCTCATCCGTAATCGAAGCCGTGATCTCAGTTTTCGGACGTTTTTAGTTCGGTCGCTGCTCAACCCACATCTGAGCGGCATTCGCCGATATTCGCAAGGCTTGTTTTCTAAGCTGGCGAACACCGGATAGTTAAACCGAGTCACGCGTCGTCAAGCGGGCCGGACTTTACTGCGACGGTGTTCCGACGACCGTCACCGGAACGCCCTTGTAGGAAGGCGTGCCCGACTGGTGGTCGAAGTGGCGGAGCGACATCACGGCGTTCATCTCCGGATAGTAGCCGGCGATCGATCCCTGCGGGATGTCGTAGGCCACGGCCGTAAAGCCGCTGACGACATGATCCTCGGGATCATCAGAAATCAGCCCGCGGATATCGATACGGTCGCCATCCTTCAGGCCGCGGCGTGCGAGGTCGCCGGCATTCATTAAGATCACGTCGCGCCGACCGAAGACACCGCGGTAGCGATCGTCGAGGCCATAGACCGTCGTGTTGTACTGATCGTGGCTGCGGATCGTCGTGAGCACGAGTGCCTGCTTGCCCTCCAATGCCGGGTCTTCCGCGAGGCCGGGCGCCAGCAGGAAATTCGCCTTGCCGCTTTCGGTGTTCCAGCGGCGAAAAGAGGCGGCGACATCGAGGCGGAAGCCACCGAGCTTGCGCACCCGCGTGTTGAAATCGGCAAAGTCGGGAAAAACGACCTCGATCTTGTCGCGGATGCGGTCGTAATCGCCGATCAGGCCGTCCCAGTCGATGCTGTGACGACCACCGAGTGTCGCCTTGGCGATCCCGGCGATGATCGCGGGCTCGGAGCGGAGCAGCTCACCGGGCGGATTGAGGAAGCCGCGCGATGCATGCACCATCGACATCGAATCCTCGACAGTCACCGCCTGCGGCCCGGAGGCCTGTGTGTCGAGGTCGGTGCGGCCGAAACAGGGGAGAATGATCGAGGTCTTTGCCTTGAGAAGCTGCGAACGGTTCAGCTTGGTGGCGATATGGACCGCGAGATCAAGCTTGCGCATGCCTTCGAACGTGGCGTGGTGATCCGACATGGCGACCGCCAGGTTGCCGCCGAGGCAGATCAGCGCCTTCGACTGGCCGGCGATGATCGCTTCGATCGCTTCGATGGCGTTATGGCCCTTGTCTGATTTCGGCCGGAAGCCAAAGGCGCGCTCCATGCCGTCGATCAGCGCCTTGTTGGGAATTTCGGTGATGCCGACCGTGCGGTCGCCCTGGACGTTGGAATGGCCGCGGATCGGCGCGATGCCGGCGCCCTGGCGGCCCAGATTGCCGCGCAGCATCAGCAGGTTGGCAATCTGCTGAACGTTCTGCGTTCCGCGGGCGTGCTGGGTGATGCCCATGCCATAGCATATGATGACATTCTTCGCTTTGACGTAGACGGCGGCGGCTCTCTCGATCGCCTCTCTCGAGAGACCGCTTGCCGCGGTGATCTCATCCCAGCTGGTTGAAGCGATGTCGGCGCGCAGTGCATCGAAGCCTGCGGTATGCTCGCTGATGAAGGCCCTGTCGAGCMCCCCGGAACCGCCGGCATCGATATCCCGCTGATCCGTCTCAAATATCGCCTTCATCATGCCCTTGAGCGCACCAAGGTCACCGCCAACGCGGAGCTGGTGATAGGCCGAGGCGATCGGTGTCGAGGACATCGTCACCATCTCGATCGGGTCCTGCGGGGCAGCGAAGCGCTCGAGCGCCCGCTCCTTCAGTGGATTGAAGACGACGATCGGCACGCCACGGCGCGAGGCCTCGTGCAGGGTCGTCATCATGCGTGGATGATTGGTGCCGGGGTTGTGCCCGAAGGAAAAGATCGCATCCGCATGGTGGAAATCTTGAAGCGTCACCGTTCCCTTGCCGACGCCGATCGATTTAGGCAAGCCGACGCTGGTTGCCTCGTGGCACATGTTGGAACAGTCGGGGAAATTGTTGGTCCCGTAGCCGCGGACGAAGAGCTGGTAAAGGAAGGCAGCCTCGTTTGACGCCCGCCCGGAGGTGTAGAATTCGGCTTCGTCCGGGTCGGCAAGCTTGTTGAGTTCGGCGGCGATCTGTGTAAACGCGTCGTCCCAGGCTATAGGCTCGAAATGGTCACTGGCAGGATTATATCTGAGCGGCGATGTCAGCCGCCCGGCATCCTCGAGCTGGTGGTCCGTCCAGCTCCAGAGTTCGGCGACGCTGTGCTGTTCGAAGAAGGCGGTGTCCGTCCGCTTCGCCGTGGATTCCCAGGTGATCGCCTTGGCGCCGTTCTCGCAGAATTCGAAGGACGATGTGTGTTTCGGGTCGGGCCAGGCGCAGCCGGGACAGTCGAAGCCCTCGGGCTGGTTGGCCTTGAGCAGCGTCCGGCTGCCCTGGGCAACGATCTGCTGATGCGCCAGCGTCTTGGCCACTGCCTTCAACGCATCCCAGCCACCAGCGGGGTGATCGTAGCGCTCGATCCCTTCTGGACGCTGATCTTTCATGGATATGCTCCCGGTTCGTGTTAAAACTCAAGTGCGACCTGCCAGACTATGGCTACGATACGGCAGCCACGCGCTTTTGGGTACCATGCAAGTTCTTTTGACATCCAACAATCATCGTGATGGTCCCCTAATTGTTCAGGTTCAAAAGGCTGGACACGGTGAAAATGTCTTTGTCACCACGGCCGCAGAGATTGACGATGATGATCTTTTCCGGCGTCATGAGTGGCGCTCTCTTCATAACCTCGGCGATTGCATGAGACGGCTCCAGCGCCGGAATGATGCCTTCTACGACTGAGAGAAACTGGAATGCCTCCAGCGCTTCGAGATCGGTTGCGGATGCGTAACTGACACGTCCGCTTTCCTTGAGCCAGGAATGCTCAGGCCCAACGCCCGGATAATCAAGGCCGGCGGAAATTGAGTGTCCCTCGTTTATTTGCCCGTCTTCATCTTGCAAAAGATACGTTCGGTTTCCGTGCAGAACGCCAGGCTGACCCTTCGTCAGCGATGCGCAATGTTCGAATGTATCAAGCCCTTTGCCGGCAGGCTCAACGCCTAACATGGAGACGCCAGGATCGGCGAGGAACGGGTGGAACAAGCCGATCGCATTTGAACCGCCGCCGACAGCCGCGACCAAGAGATCTGGCAGGCGCCCCTCTCGCTCCAAAATCTGCGCACGCGCCTCTCTGCCGATCACGGATTGCAAGGTTCTCACCATTTCCGGATAGGGATGAGGCCCCGCTGCGGTTCCGATCAGATAGTAGGTGTCGTCGACGTTCGAGACCCAATCGCGCAACGCCTCGTTCATCGCATCCTTGAGGGTGCAGTTGCCCGAGGTCACGGATCGTACCTCGGCGCCCAGTAGCCTCATTCTGAAGACGTTGGGCGCCTGTCGCTCGATGTCTGTCGCGCCCATGTATATAACGCATTGGAGACCGAAGCGGGCAGCCATCGTGGCGGTGGCGACACCGTGCTGGCCCGCGCCTGTCTCGGCGATGATGCGGCGCTTGCCCATCCGCAGGGCAATCAGAATCTGGCCGAGACAGTTGTTGATCTTATGCGAACCCGTGTGATTAAGCTCGTCCCGCTTCATGTAAACACGCGCGCCGCCAAGGCGCTCACTCAAGCGTTCAGCGAAATAAAGCGGACTGGGTCGGCCGACATAAGTTCGCGACATTTCGTCAAGCTGATCCCAGAAAGATTGGTCGGTCTTCGCTGCCTGCCAATTCTCGGTCACTGCGATCAGCAGTGGCATGAGCGTCTCCGCCACGAAGCGCCCACCAAACTTTCCGAAAAAACCGTTTTCGTCAGGCAAGGCGTTGGCGTTTACTGACATCGGATACATACTCTCACTCCTGGAATATCGTTCAATATGGAGTTGCCGGAATTCGGATCTCGCAAAAGGTAGGCTTGCAGCTCAACAATAACGCCCAAGCATTTGCTTCAGCGACAGTTTAGCACGCATATTGACCATCAGAAGCGAAGTACCACTGATCTTCCGCTGGATGAACAGTTTGTCCGGCGACGGCAGTTGCCAGCTGGAGCGATCTGATAGCAGCGAGGTGGCCCTATCCCGGATCAATCCCACGAACTTTCGATCGGCAAAATCAAAAATGCCATCGCCGCTCTTTTGCAGCTGAGCGACAACGATCTCGATAATCTCGTTAACTTCATGCGGGTGCTGGGTGGCTTGTGACGCGGAAACAAACCCCATAGTCATCAATGCATCACGAATGGAAGTCACGTCTTCGGTAAGCGTAGCGCGCAGCAGCCTCCGATAGTCAGCGGCACTTTCGGCTTCGATGACACGGGTCGCACCGAAGTCGAGTAGCGCAATACGTCCGGTCTCTTTTTGCCAACGATAGTTTGCGAAGTTCGGATCCGTCTGCATCAGGCCAAACTCCAACAGTTCTCGCAGCACGAGATCGAGTAGCGCGCCCATCGCCTCGTTTCGTATCGTCTGCGGAGCCGCAATCAGCGTCTCAATCGGCGCGGCCTCGAGGAAATCCATAGGAAGTACGGTCGGGTGCAGCAATCCATCCGCAGGTTTTGGTACGATGAAACGGCCGTCGCCTCTAAGCAGATCTTGATAGCGAACCATCATGTTCGCCTCACGCAGATAGTCGGCCTCGTCATGCAACTGACGCTTTGCCTCGGCGAGATACGGCGCGATATCGAGGGCGGACGGAAGCAGGCCTGACATCCTCAAAAGGGTAGCGACATTGTCAATGTCGGCATCGATGCTTTTGGCAACACCGGGGTACTGAACTTTGACGGCCAATTCCCGCCCCGAGGCGAGTTGTGCACGATGAACCTGGCCTATCGAGGCGGCTGCAATCGGCGTCATGTCGAAGCGGTTGAAACGGCGCCTCCACCCGGGACCCCAAGCCGACTCCAAGGTCTTTTCAAGTTGATGCTGTGGCATGAAATGCGCTCGATCGCGCAATTCGGCGAGTATCGCGGAGAGTTCGCTGGGTAGGATATCGCCGGCATCAAGCGATATCATCTGCCCCAGCTTCATCGCAGCACCTCGAAGCCGCGACAATTGCTCTGTAACCCGTCGTGCATTTCCGGGGGTCAGGATGAGATCGGAAAGATGCGGCCGCTCGCCGCGTGCCAGTCTTCCAAGACCCTCTCCCACGAAACCCGCCGCAACGCCGCCGGCCAGTTTTCCAAGAGCCGCAAGTCTGGTTAGGCGACTTTCGGGAACAGCGCGAAACCGATCCGTCATCGAAATATCCTTTGCAAATGTGGTCTGATCCGCAGGAAGCCGCGATACCCAGCTTCGAATATCGGAAAGGCAGGCGGCCAACCTGCCAGAAGCCCGATTGGGCGCAGCAGTGGTATAGCCCGCCACATAGCGGCGAACGCGGCGGCACCTGACAAAAGACGTCCGTCTTCCTCGGCATGAAATCGCGACAAAATTTCCGCTCGGTCTATCGGGCAAGATGTTGAAGCGTCGCATGCATCGACAAACAATATCGCCTTCCGCCGATGATCGAGCCACCGCATGAGTGCGATCTCGCGCCGGCAAAGCGGGCAGTTGCTGTCAAACCAGACAACGAGTTGCCTTGTCATCGCATGGTACCCGTTGCATTGATCAGACATGGAATTTTCTGTCTAAGGGCATAGAAGCCCTTATTGCAAAAAGGCCATGCCTCCTGATCCCAGCTTCGCAAGTGTTCTGCCAATTGCATTCCGTAGCCGGGAGCCTTTTGCCCCAACATATCGAGCCTTTGAGCTGTTGGACCAACAGACGCGAAGCCTGTGACGATCTGACTACAGCCCAGTGCTTTAGCAGCTCTGAGGCCTTCCTCCTCCGGCGATACGAGGACTGCAGCCCGCGGCCATGTGTTGGTTGCTCGTTTCAGCGCGTCATTCAACGCTAGACGATCTGTTTCGTACTCGGCCGACAGAACCGAAATCGCTTTGATGTCCATCTCACCCAACGCAGGCAGTCCTTCAAGCGAGAGGTCCTCAATTGTGATCAAAATCATCGCCGGCTGGGATGGATCCGGATCCCGAAAATCTCGAAGCGGAGAGGGGGGTGGTACGACGATGCCGTCAGTCGGGATGACCGCCCTCCGGGCAAGACCCGTGGGAGAGAACCGGCCGTTGGTCATGGCGCGTATGCGGTCAGCATCGGCAAGATAGGCTTTGCCTTTCGTGTGCAGTCCCGCGACCCAGCGCCAAGACAAGGTATTTGATGCCGGGTCGGAGTCAACGAGATGGCTGGACATGAAGGCGGCGCCCAGTTCCCAGCGCAAACCAAGTGTAAATGTCCAGATCGAGGCGAACTGCATCCTGGCCCAATTATGGAGATAACCGGTGTCTTTCAACTCCGCGACCCAGGCGTCGAAGCAGTCAATTTCGCTGAGACCAGCGCAGGCGTTTTCGTACATCTGGGACAAATCATGATCGACCTCAAGCTGCTCACGGGCTTTGTCCAACTCATCCAGATAGCCGGTCCACACCGCAGGTCGCTGCTCGAGCCAACCCTTCCAATATGTCCGCCAGAAAATCTCACTGATGAATTTTTCAGCTTGGACAATCCCGTGCCGCGCGACGACCGCCGCGACCACCTCGGCTTCACAGACGACCCGACGCCGAAGTGCTGCCGACAGCCGCGAAACATGCACATGCTGACCGTTGCCCCGATCGAAGTTTCGCAAACGGGCGTATTGCGAGCCCGCTGCGGGCAGGAATTCCTCCAGCCGTTGCAGCGCGTAATCGCGGGTTACGGGAAACTCTGTTTGTTTAGGAGGCGTTTCTTTCACGAGCATGGTTGTCTCAGATTTCGAATCAAAACTGTTACGCTGCCGGGCGGGGCACGGTTCAAATCTCAGGTGATTTGCCGCGAACACTCGCTTACCCCGGTACAGGAAGACAAACTGATCAAATTTTGGCTGCTTTCGAACGCCGGCAGCGATCCGAACAGAACTTTACATCGCCCCAGTTTTTTGCCCACTTTCGTCGCCAAGCGAAAGGCAACCCGCAGGCGAGACAGATTTTCATCGGCAGATCGGATTTCTTGACCATCTTCGGCACGTCGAAGCGCTCCTTGGTGGGTTTCTCGGAGGGATCAAACGCGCTGTCGATCACCGAGCTTTTCCAAAAACGCTGCTGCGCTTCGGCGGTAATCGTGCTTTTTGTCGTCATCCATCCGCCGCCAGGTGGAAAAGACCTGCGCGAGACGATGGTTCTTTGACAGCGCCGCTGCGTTACGATCCATGAAGTCCCAATAAAGCGCGTTGAAAGGACAGGCGTCATCGCCGGTTTTTTGGGAGACCTTGTATCGGCAGCCGTCGCAGTAATCAGACATCCGGGAAATGTATGCACCACTGGCCGCATATGGCTTGGATGCCATGAAGCCACCATCGGCGTACTGGCTCATGCCGATGACGTTGGGTAACTCGACCCATTCGAAGGCGTCCGCATAAACGGAGAGATACCATTCATGCACCTCATAGGGGTTGAGCCCCGCGAGCATCGAAAAGTTTCCGACCACCATCAGGCGCTGGATATGATGGGCGTAAGCATTGGTAATAGTCTTTTTGATCACATCCGAAACACAGGCCATGTCGGTGTCGCCGGTCCAGAAGAAGTCTGGGAGCGGTCGCTCAGCCCCGAAAACGTTGCTCTTTTCGTAACCGGGCATCTTCGACCAGTAGATACCGCGGATAAACTCGCGCCAGCCGATGATCTGCCGAATAAAACCTTCCACGGCGTTGAGTGGGGCGTCGCCCTCGATATAGGCTTGCTCCGCCTGACGGCAAAGTGTCAGAGGATCGAGCAGACCGATATTGATGTAGAACGATAAGAGCGCGTGATTGAGAAAGGGATCGCCGCTCAACATCGCATCCTGTGTTTCACCAAAATTCGGCAAAAAATCTTTAACGAACGCCTGCGCCGCCTCTTCGGCATCGGCGCGCGTTACTGCAAATGAAAAATTTGCGGTCGAGCCCATGTTTTTCGGAAAAGTTCTCGCAACGAGCTCAAGCACCTCTGTGGTCGTATTATCTGGGGCGAAGGCTGGATGCCGAAGCCGAAGAAGCTCGGGTCTCGCGGGCTTGCGGTTTTCGGCGTCGAAATTCCATCGTCCGCCCTCTGGGTCGTTCCCGTTCATAAGAAGTCCGGTCCGGCGGCGCATGTCCCTGTAGAAATATTCCATGGTCAGGGACCGCCGGTCACGTGCCCAATCCTGGAAATCGGCCTTCGAACAGAGGAAGCGGCCATCTGCTCGCATTTCGACCGGAACACCGAGCAATCCCTGCCATTTTCCCATCGCCTCGAGAACCCGCCACTCGGCGGCCTCGGTGGCTATGATCCGTTCAGGCAGCATAATCTTAGCAGCTCGCATGACCTCGCCGGTGAATGAACCGGAATTCTCAGGGTCGTCGAGCTTGGTGTAGCGGACATCGAAACCTCGATCGCGGAGTTCTGCCGCGAAGTGGCGCATCGCGGAGAAGATCAGCGCGATCTTCAGTTTATGATGATGAACGTATGACGCTTCTTCCAAGACTTCGCACATCACGATGACGTCGTGGTTCGGGTCAGCGCCATCGAGACTAGACAGTGAGAGCGATAGCTGGTCGCCGAGCACGAAGATCAGGTTGCGAACACGTTTCAACGAAGCCTCCTGCAAAGTCCCATCAGATCCTGGTCATCACCAAAGCAACTGTGAAGCGCGCTACCAAACGATTGAGCTTCCGTCATAGGCGAAGAACCCGCCAGTATTCGCCGGCTGGAGCCCGTCGAGCACTTGCAGGACTGATCGCGCGGCGTCGTCCGGCTTCGACCTTTCGTGGTTTGAGGAAAATG
>BFBZ01000007.1_pt656 | contig 10828 bp, 10 predicted proteins | sample 1888401 | NCBI WGS metagenome assembly BFBZ01 (sample SAMD00112614, study PRJDB3348) | symbiont metagenome | host: Chara braunii | reverse complement strand
CACATCTAGATGTGTATAAGAGACAGGCTTTGCTCAAGGAGATCACGTCCGCCGTAAATCCCCGAAGCAGTCGCGCAGATCGCCTCCGAATAACTCCGGCTGCCCGAAGCCAGCAGGTGACTGACTTTCGGTTTCTCCAGCCGATGTCGCACCGTCTGAAGTCACGCGACCGGCCTTGCGGTCCAGGCGGATCGACGAGCATTCGACGGTTGTTTCGAGACAAAGTGACGTCTTCGACATCTCCTGGCGTTTGCGCTCTCCCTGGTACGAGCCGGGGTTTGTGCCCGAGCTTCTTCTTTTTTCATCTTGCTGATCTTCAACAGCAGGGAACAAGCACTGCGTGCGAAGTGTGCACGAGGTGCACACCTCGCACCGATCCTCGGGTCGAAGCGCCTCGGCAATGCGTCCAATTGATCCCGGGATGGCGGTGCGTTCCGCCATCTAGACCTTTTGGCAATTTCTGAATTTGCGTTGCAACATGCAGTACCGTTGGTCTCCCAACAGAGTACCGGGTTCGGCCGAGGGAGCGCGTCGGTTACGCTTTGGCGGCCGCCGGACGCCCGAAGAATTCGATCGTGTGGCCTTCTGGACCTCGCACGTAGACAACTCTATCTCCAGCACGCGGGCCCTCTGTAAGGGATTGAGGCACCCCAAGCCGCTTCCACCCCGCCGCCTCGACACGACGAAGCATCTCATCGAGATCAGAGACGGTAAACGCAAGATGCGCTGAGCCGACATCGCAGGATCGAGGTTTGATGACCTGCCGGTTTGCGGGAGCGAGATACTCGAGGAGTTCTACTTTGTGCCCGTCAGGAGCTATAACGACAGCAATGTGCAGGTTCGCGCCTGGAACACCAACAATGTTCTCGACGAAAGGACCGGTCCCGATAATCCTTCTCGCGAGCAGCTCGAAACCCATGACTCCGCACCAGAACTCGAGCGCGTCATCCAAAGAGGACACCGTTAGTCCGGTATGCTCCGTGCCAAGGACGAGGTTCTTCTTTTGAGTCTCGGACATCATGCCCTCCTAAGCAACCAACTGGCCGCCGCTCGGATCGAGCACGGTCCCGGTCAGGTATCCGCATTGCATCGCAAATACGTAAGCCAATGCGATCTCCTCGGCCCGCGCAATGCGCTTGAGTGGCACAACCGCCGCTATTCGCTGAACGAATTGCTCCCTCGCGTCTGCTGGCATGGCATCATAAGTCGTCGTGGCGGTGACTCCCGGGGCCACGACATTCATGCGGCGCGGCGCCAGTTCCTTCGCAAGCTGTCGAGCGCACGCCTCTATGGAGGCATTGACGGCGGATATCGCTGAATGATTTGCCATGGTCGCTCGACTGGCGACGCCCGAACTCAAGGTAATCGATCCATCCGGCGCGAGATGCGGCAGGGCCGCCTTAACGACGCGATACTGGCTCCAGAACTTTCCGTCGGCATATTCCATGGCGGCAGAAAGATTCATCTTCTCAGCCGTCGTGTCGATACCCAGTCGAGCTGCCGATTCGTGCACCGTCATGGCGACGTGATCGACTCGGTTTAGCTTACTGAAAAGCGCAGCGAGAGAGACTTCAGATTTGGCATCGCACTCGTGATAGGTTGCCTGGGAAAGCGGTTGGTTGACTTTTGTCTTCCCGCGAGACGCGATGTGGACGTTGGCGCCCAACTCGACCGCGATCCTGGCGACTTCCAGGCCAATTCCGGCGCTTCCGCCTACCACCAAGACCGTCTTGTTCTTTAGTTCGTACGCACTCATTTTGTTTTCTCCCGATATAGAGTCACTGGGCCTTATGTCCGCCGTCCGAACCAGTTCCAAAACTGGATTTCTCACCACACGATCAGAGAACTGCTTCTGCCACCTGTTCGGTGCGCGCGATCCTGTTCAACGGGTGGAGTTCCGCATATCGGCTGCCGCGTTGGCGCTTGAACTCCCCTGACGCAAGCCTTCGCCAGAACCACGCCGGTATCGACTTCGCCCGCAAGTCTCGCTCCCGGACTGCGCAGATCGTGAGCGCGCCATGGAGACTCAGTCCGACCGTACGTCCGACGACAAGAAGTCGATGTGAATGCGATTGAATTCTTCCGCATTTTCAAATTGCGGCCAATGCCCACATTCGTTCATGACGAGGTATTTGCTGTTCGGAATCATGTCGGCAATCTGCTTGCCCTCCGCTGGGGTTGCCGTCGGGTCATGTGAAGTCCAAACAACCAAGGTGGGCGCGAGAATCGAACGATACTGCTGTTCAGAGATCATGTTCTTTCGTCTCAGATCCATGTCTTGCAAGCACATGATTCGTTTCATCGTGTCTGCAAATCCTGGCTGCGCGTAAATCGCCCGCCTGGTCTCGATGAGATCGTCGTTGACCTGCGAGTGGTCGTACATCAGAAATTCGAGACGACCCTTAATTCGATCCCACGACGGATCTTCGGCGGCCTGATTCGAAATAGACTTCAAGCGCGCCATGACGTCTGGATGCGCAGTCCATCCGCCGGCGGTATTCAACACCAACTTCTCTACCGAGCCAGGGTGATGTACGGCCAAATAGGCCGCAACCCAACCGCCGAGCGATTCACCCGTGATATGGGCTTTGGAGCGCCCAAGACTCTTCAATACGCTGAGAACATGGTCGGCGTAGTCCGCGATCTGGTAGTCAATCAAAGGTTTGTCGGTCCAACCGTGCCCGAGCATGTCGATTGCAACCGTCCAGAACTTTTCACCATGAGCCCCCAAGTTCCGCACATAGGCTTCGGCGTGACCACCAACACCATGAAGGCACAAGAGGAGCGGCTGATCGGGGGAGCCTGACGAGATGTACCGGGTACGAACGCCCCCGGCATTCAAAAAGCCTTGGGAGAACGACACCTGGCGGAGATCACTCCACACACTCGAAAATTTTATTGGACTGTTATCAGCCATTTTTACCTCATCCGGACGTTGCTCAATTATCCTTCGGCCATGACCAGCGTAAACGGACTTCATCGGTGTGTGCACTTTGTGCACGCTCCGATTGGCGCATCCAATCAATAAAACCGACCTATCGAGATGAGATGTTGGAGTCGCCGCTACTCGCCAAACTCACATTGAAGACTCGCGTGGCGCGACACCCTGCAACCGAGTCCCCGGTTGGCGCGAGACGCCGTTCCAACACCCAATGCGATGCCTTCATGAGGGCATCGCGCTGGACATCCGATTTTCGCCAGCACAGGCTCTCTGCGACCCGGCTCCTTTACGGACGAGCGTGCACTCTGTGCCCCTCCGCCGAAACCGACTGGTGGTGACATCTCCTCCGTCGCACGATGCCTTCAACGTAATTTCTTGGGAGGTCGCCATGAATGTGCTCGCCGCTTGCTTGTCACATACACCATTACAGGGTCACTTCGATCCTGCACCCGCGATACTTGGCGAGGTCGATGCGGCCGTCGCTACATTGCGATCACGCGTCACGGCGTTCGATCCAGAACTTGTGTTTTTGTTTGCGCCGGATCACTTCAACGGTTTCTTCTATGACATCATGCCGCAGTTCTGCATTGCTACAGCGGCAGACGCGCTTGGTGATTTCGGGACCCTGGCAGGACCAATCAACGTCGCGTCCGCAGCCGCTGGCGATTGCGCGCGCTTCTTGATTTCGTCCGAAATCGACATCGCGGTATCGCACCGTATGCAGGTCGATCACGGGTTTGCTGGACCACTGAAGGATCTGTTTGGATCGCTCTCCACACCCCCCATCGTACCCATCTTTATCAACGCGGTTGCGCCGCCCTTGGCGAGTTGTCACCGGTCACGGCTTCTGGGTGAAGCAGTCGGGCGCTTCGCCGCCACCCTCGGGAAACGAGTGCTCTTCATCGGATCTGGCGGACTATCGCATGAACCACCCGTTCCGCAGATCGCGACAGCCGCCCCGGAGGTCGTTGAAAGATTGATCAACGGTCGCAATCCTGATGAAGGCGCGAAGGCCGCCCGGATCAAGCGGGTCATATCAGCCGCGAGCCGCCTGAAAGAGGCGGATCCAACCTTGAAACCTTTGAGTCCCGCATGGGACGAGGAGTTTCTTGCTTTGGCGCAAGGAGGAGACGCCAAGGTCTTCGACAATCTCAAGGACGAGGTCATCGAGCGAGAGGCTGGAGCTTCGGCGCACGAGGTACGGACCTGGATCGCGGCGTTGTCGGCGACCGGCGCAGGACAGCGCTACCATTTCCAGCGACACTATTACCGTCCGATTCCGGAATGGATTGCGGGCTTCGCCGTGGCGTCAGCCGATCGGGGTTGAAGTACCAGCCTCCCGGATCCGTCCGAGTCGTACAATCAGATGCCCATAAATCGGCTCATCCAGAAGAGGGGCTTGCCGACGCTCCGAAAGGAGTGACCGACTTGGATCGTACAGCGAAGTAGCCCCGGCGGTGGCGATCAAAACGGTAGTCCCGTTTTGATTCACGCTGCATCTTTTTCGTTGTTCGTTCATTGCCCCTCTATGGTAGACAAGGCCTAAAGGTGGAATGTATGGCGCGGTCGCCCTAGTCCGCGAGATAAAAATGGCTGATTCAAGCGATCTTCCGGGCGTTTATAAGCAGGTTACCGGTCTGTCGCGAGGCTTGGCCGTCCTCCAGTGTCTCACCGCGCTTCCCCAGGGAAGAGCCTCTGCAGGCGACGTTGCACGACAAACCGGAATACACCGCACGACCGTTCGCCGTCTCCTGGAGACCCTGCAGCGCGAGGGCTTTGTCGAACGGAATGACAATGATGGCTCGTTCCAGCTGACCATCAAGATTCGCCAGCTCGGCGAAAGCTTGACGGACCATGAATGGGTTTCCAGCCTCGCCGCGCCAATTCTAAGAAGACTGTCCGAGCAAGTGGTCTGGCCGTGTGATCTTTCCATTCCTAACGGAACGGCGATGGTCATACGGGACTCGACGCATCATTTCAGTCCGTTGTCATTCCATCGTGGCATGATCGGCACGCGCCTGCCTATGCTGAGGACGGCGATGGGTCGCGCCTACCTCGCCTTCTCCCGCGAGGAGGTTCGTGCCGCCGTGCTTCGCTTGATACTTGACGACCCCGACCCCTCAGCCCGGATAACCGGTAGTCCGTTTCCAATCGAAGAAATCATTCGCCGCACGCGTGAGCAGGGTTTCGGCATGAATTATCGCGAGTGGCAACCCGACGAGAAGACCGCGACCATCGCTTTGCCGATAATGAACAAGACGGAAGACGTGGTCGCTTGCATCAACATCATCGTCAATACCGTCGGCATCACCGTTGACAAAATGAAGTCCGATCTGCTGCCGGAACTCCGCGCCGCTGCCAGCGCTATCGAGCGATTAATCAAGAGCAGATGAACGAATACGAGCAACGCTCGACCGACCGACAACGACGATCGACAAAACAAGCGGTAGAGAACCTAATGCGCAAATCGCGGGCCATCCACCCGCCGACCAGCAAAGGCCGGCAAGCGCCGACATGATTGCTCCGCCCCCCAGCATGGCGACCGTATAGATAGCGTTCAGCCGCGTCCTGATCTCGCTCTTTAATCCGTACAGTATCGTTCGGTTGGAAATGTCCAGCAGCGCTGCTCCGATATCGAGCAGCACCACTCCGATGGCCATGGCGAACAGCTGCTGACGAAAGATAAAGAGGATCAGCCAGGCCAGGCACATGCCGATCAAGGCGATGAACCGCGTAACGCGCGGCCCTACCCGATCCGCGGTTCTGCCGAAGAGCGGAGCGCTCGAGGCGGCGATGACGCCGATAAGCGCAACAAGCCCGACCGCGCCGGGGCTCCAGCCGAACGTCGGACTCTGCAAGTACAAGCTCGCCCCGAGCCAAAACGCGCTAAACGATCCAAAGGTAGCCGCTTGACACAGCGCCGCGATACGCAGTTCCGGCACGGAGATCACCAGCCGGGCCATCGACAAAATGAGCGCGCGGTAGCCAGGAAATTCGCGTTTCGAAGCGTGAGGCGTGGCGTGCACGAAGCGACGGAGCGCAAAAAAGACAAAAACCATCGCGACGGCAGCCAACAAGTAGACTGCGCGCCAACCAAGATGGGTGCCCACTATTCCGGCGACGATCCGCGCAAGAAGAATACCTGTTATTATTCCGCGAGTAAGCACCCCGGTCACATGACCGATACGCTCCGGAGGAACATGCAGGCTCGCATAAGGCGGCAATACGTAGGGGGTTATGCCAAATAGACCAACAAGAAGGCACGCAAGACCGAGACTGCCAACGACGTGACTCGCGAACAGCAGAGCGAGTGCTGCGATCTGAAGAGGGATAACCACCATCAACAAGGTGCGGACAGAGACGACGTCGCCCAGCGGCAGGAGAAACACCACACCGCAAGCCAGGCCGACCTGAGTCATTGCCGGGAGAACGCCGACATATTGTTCCGGGATCCCAAAAGTGGCGGCGATAACGACAAGAAGAGGCTGAATGTAGTATCCATTTGCCACAGACGTCGCTGACGCCGCGGCCAGGACAGTAATTGCCCTGGCATTCAGCACCAGACCAGTTGCGGTCGTCTGCGCGCGCGAAGACGGCACCGCCGACAACGGATCTTCCGAAGCTCCCATCAGGAGCGCCGTTCGAAAACGCCTGAAGCACAGGCAATAGTTTCGTTCAGCGCACCGTTTGCGTATGCGTCATCCGAAGGATGATTTGGGTCGAGTTTCGAAGGCATTTGCACGCTGAGCCGCTCGAGAACGGGAGATGAACGTCTAGCCGCCGGGGCGCGCGGCGATGTCCAGCGCAACGTCGACGATCATGTCCTCTTGACCTCCGACCATCCGCCGCCGGCCGAGTTCCAATAATATCTTGCGCGTGTCGACGCCGTACTGCGCACTGGCTTTTTCGGCATGGCGCAAGAAGGAGGAATAGACGCCGGCATAACCCAGACTCAGCGTCTCACGATCAACCCTGACGGGCCTATCCTGCAACGGCCGGACAAGGTCCTCTGCGGCGTCCATCAGCTTGTACAGGTCTGTGCCGTGCTGCCAGCCCTTGCGCTCCGCAGCGGCAACGAAGACCTCGAGCGGCGCGTTGCCCGCACCGGCGCCCATCCCGGCAAGACTGGCGTCCACGCGAATGGCCCCAGCTTGCACGCCTGCAATTGAGTTTGCTACTCCGAGAGACAAGTTGTGATGGGCATGTATACCGCGCTGCGTATCCGGCTTCAGCGCTCGATCATAGGCCTCGTAACGCTCCCGAAAGCCGTCCATGTCCAATGCGCCGCCACTGTCGGTGACGTAGACACACACGGCACCATAATCTTCCATCAGCTTGGCCTGCTGCGCGAGCGCCTCCGGCTCGATCATGTGGCTCATCATCAGGAAGCCCGCCACGTCCATACCGAGATCGCGCGCGGCCGCTATATGTTGCTTCGAGATGTCGGCTTCAGTGCAATGAGTTGCAATGCGAACTGAACGAACACCCAGCTTGTGCGCGCGCGTCAGATCCTCGATCGTGCCGATACCGGGAATGAGAAGCGTGGTGAGCACGGAGTGCTTCACGACGTCGGCAACCGCCTCTATCCATTCCCAATCGGTATGTGCCCCGAAACCGTAATTGAACGATGATCCGTTGAGCCCGTCGCCGTGCGACACCTCGATTGCGTCAACCCTCGCTTCGTCAAGCGCACCGGCGATCCTGCGGATATGGTCAAGACCGTACTGGTGCCGGATCGCATGCATGCCGTCCCGGAGCGTCACATCCTGTATATACAGTTTCGAAACGGTGGGGTCGAAGCCCATCACGCGAGCCCCTTCTGCATTCGGCGCAATGCCATCTTTTCGGCCGTACGAAGGCCGGCGGAAGTCATGATGTCCAGGTTTCCGGCGAAGGCAGGCAGGTAGTGAGCCGCACCCTCCACCTCCAGGAAGACGCTGGTCTTGATTCCCTCAAAGCAACCGAGTCCGGGAATCTGCTGCGGATTGTTGGAGCCAAACCGCTCAAACTGCACTTTCTGTTTCAGTCGATATCCCGGAACATAAGCGCGGACCCGCTTCACCATTGTTTCCACGGCCGCCTCGATTTCCGCCTCCGTACAGTCCGAAGAAAGAGTGAAAACCGTGTCGCGCATCAGCATCGGCGGTTCGGCCGGATTGAGGATGATGATCGCTTTACCTTTGGCTGCCCCGCCCACCGTCTCGATGGCGCGGGCCGTGGTCTCGGTAAACTCGTCGATGTTCGCGCGTGTGCCGGGCCCCGCCGACTTGGAAGAGATCGACGCTACAATCTCGGCATAATGAACAGTTGCTATTGCCGAGATCGCCGCAACAATGGGGATTGTTGCCTGCCCGCCGCAAGTCACCATGTTAACATTGGGCGCGTCGAGATGCTCGCCGCCGTTAACAACCGGTACAACGTAGGGGCCGATAGCCGCTGGCGTCAGGTCGATCATTGCTTTTCCTGTACCAGTGACGACGGCGCTATGCTTACGGTGCGCTCCAGCCGAGGTCGCGTCGAATACGATGCCGATATCCGGCCATACGGCAAGCCTTTGCAGCCCGTCGATCCCCTCATGCGTCGTCGCAATGCCGAGGCGTTGAGCTCGCTTGAGCCCGTCGGACTCCGGATCGATTCCGACAAGCGCTCCCATGTCCAGGGTTTCCGAATGGCGCAAGACCTTCATCATGAGGTCGGTACCGATATTGCCTGACCCGATGATCGCCACTTTTACTTTGTCGACCATCAGCGCTCATCGCCACAAACGAATGACGCGCGACCAAGACCGCCGATTTTTGCTTCCACACGATCGCCCGGCTTCAAGGTCACCATCGGTCCGAGGGCGCCGGTCAGCACGACATCTCCCGTACGCAACGGTTCTCCGTTTCTGGCGAGCGTACGCGCAAGCCACGCGGCGGCCTCCAGGGGATGGCCGAGGCAAGCAGCGCCGGCACCAAGCGAGGCAAGCACACCGTTCACTTCGAGCGCCATGCCGCAGGTGTAAAGATCGAGTCCGGCGAGCGGCCTTTGCTGCGGACCCAGGACGAAAAAGGCCGATGAGCCATTATCCGCCACCGTGTCGGCGTAGGTGATCTTCCAATCCGCAATCCGGCTGTCGACAATTTCGATGGCCGCCACGGCGTGATCTGCGGCAGCCAGGACATCCTCGATCTTTGCATCGGGCAGGTCCAGATCGCGGCCAAGCACGATGGCTACCTCGGCTTCGGCCTTCGGCTGCAACACCTTGGAAATTGGAAGAGCGCCGCGATGAGCGATCTGCATGTCGGCGAATAGCACACCGAAATCGGGCTGATCGACCCCAAGCTGCATTTGAACGGCTTTTGCCGTTAGGCCGACTTTTCGACCCGTCACGCGACGGCCCTGAGCAATCCAATATTTGGTGTTGGCCGCCTGGATTGCATAGGCCCTGCTAGCATCCAAAGGATCAAGCGCGGCGCGCAGTGGTTGAATCTGGCCGACTCCATAGGCCTCGCGCAGACGCCTCGCCGCTGCTTCAATCGATTCCACGTTGACCTCTATCGTTGTCTGGAAAAGAAGCTATCGGCCACCCAATACGTGCTCCACTTCAATCTGCCGAATGTGCATCGAGTGCACCGCGGTCGCCGTCGTCAATGCGGGTCGTCGATCAGTCGATAGGGGGCGCCAGCCTGACTCCACGGGAATTCGATCACGCCATCGAGGTCATGGGAACGCTGGGCGGGCCGAACGCCATCGACATCCGCAATCGGCGACTCCTCAAGAAAGTGATCAGTCCACGTTTACCGGGGCTTCCTTCTTCGGGGGCGGCTTGGACATGTTTTCTACATAGCTATGAGCGGATTTGCCTTGCTTCCGCTCGTCGTCGCTTCGGAAACTGGGGCTTAGGCCGCCCTTATGGTGAATCTGATCACACAACAGCTCTACCGAACTCGGCCGTCCGCTTGGGCCGCCGTTTTGTGCATGTATCAGAGGCCTATCCGGTTCCGCACTCAAAGGGGTGAATGTCAATTGCACAGCAGTTGCTGGCTTCAAGCCCGCAGGCGCTAATTCCAACGATTTTGGCGGTCAATCCTGGATGGCATGAGCCCAAGTCGGCGAAGGTCTGCCATGCACCGCCGCATCGGGCGGCGGACAGGCCCTGAAGCGGCCCCGATGGCATGTTTCAAACAGTTGTTTGGACGCCGGAAGGAACAATTTCGGCTAGCGTAACGGCCAATGTCCGTTTAAGCCGGAGGCAGAGGTTATGATCCCGATGCATGCAAACGCCCCAGCCACCGCCAAGGCAACAGACAAGGCGCCCGATCCCCTGAGCTATCCGTTCGAGACCCCGCCCCGGCTGGACGAGGTGATCGAGATTCGCCCGGGCGTGCTCTGGGTCCGCCTGGAGCTGCCGTTTCGCTTGAACCATGTGAACATCTACCTGCTCGCCGATGGCGACGGCTGGACCATGATCGATTCCGGTTTCGGCAACGAAGCCACCATCGCGGCCTGGACCAAACTGTTCGAAGGGCCGCTGAAGGCCGTGAAGATCACGCGGCTGATCGTGACCCACGCCCATCCGGATCATGTCGGGCTTGCGGGCTGGATCGTCGAGCGTTTCAATTGCCCGCTGCATATGTCGCAGGTCGAATATCTGCAGAGCGCCTATCACCAGCATCGCGGCTCGGAAGAGCGCAAGCAGGCGCAGCGGCTGTTCTTCCGCCGTCACGGCATGGACGAGGACCTCACCGATCAGTTGCTGGGACGGGGCCAGGAGTATCTCACGCGCGTCTCAACGCTTCCCGCCTCGTACTATCGCCTCACCAAGGACGATACGATCGCGATCGGCACCCGCAGCTTCAAGGTCATCACCGGCGGCGGCCATTCGCTCGATCAGGTGATGCTGTA
>BFBZ01002237.1_pt1 | contig 10831 bp, 11 predicted proteins | sample 1888401 | NCBI WGS metagenome assembly BFBZ01 (sample SAMD00112614, study PRJDB3348) | symbiont metagenome | host: Chara braunii | reverse complement strand
CCTGCCCCGCGACGACGACTGACGCGCACCGTGCACAAGGGCTGAGCACTTCGCGGCGCTGTCATCGAACTCGGGCAGGGCGGCCACATTGGGGTCGCACTTTGACCCTGGCTTACGGCTATCCAGCCCGATCAGTTCATTGCACGACAGGAGCACCCCCATGCGCACTTCCTTCCTGGCCGCCGGCCTCTTCGGCGCGCTCGCCTGCGCCTCCCTCGCCCATGCCCAGACCCCGGCCCCCGCGCCCGCCGCCTCGCTGAGCTCGTACACCGACGACGAGTTGAAGGCGTTCGGCGGGGCGATGACCGAGATCCAGAAGATCAACGGCGAGTACAAGCCGCAGCTCGCCACCGCCGACGGTCCGACCAAGGACACGCTCCAAAAGGAGATGATCGGCAAGATGGGCGAGGCCGTGGGCGCCAGCGGCCTGACCCCGCAGCGCTACAATGAAATCTCCACCGCCGTGCAGAAGGACGCCGCCCTGCGCCAGCGTCTGACCACGGTGCTGAACCCGCCGGCCTAGTTACCTCCGAGGGAATGGGCGTAGCGAGGGCCGAGGGCTAGGGTTTCGCCATGAGCGAAATCTCCGACGTCCTGACCCGCTACGCCCAGGCCTGGGCGGCCGGCGATCTGGCCGGCCTGCGGGCCTGCTACCACCCCGACCTGACCCTGCATTATTTCGGCGCCAACCCGCTGTCCGGCGATCATGTCGGCCTGGAGGCGTCGTTGACGGCCCTGGCCGAGGTCAGCCGCCGGACCCAGCGCCAGCTCATCGAGATCGTCGACGTCCTGCCGGGCGAACGCCGCGGTGCGGTGATCGTGCGCGAGCGGATGGGCCGGGGCGACGAAACCTTCGAGATCGAGCGGGTGCTGACCTACACGGTTCGGGACGGCCTGCTGCACGAATGCTGGGGCTACGACCAGGACCAGGCGCTGATCGACCGCCTGCTGGCATGACGCCGCCTTTGCGGCCTTCTCCCCTTGCGGGAGAAGGTGTCGTCTCGGAGAGGCGACGGATGAGGGGTCGCGCTCCGCCATCCGCGCTTCTAGTGAAGGCTTGTCTGGAGAGGTCTGAGAGACCCCTCATCCGACCTTGCTCCGCAAGGCCGCCTTCTCCCGCAGGGGGAGAAGGACGACGGCCACGCAGCGAAGATCGTGTCGAGATTTATGAAGTGGTGGTCGCGTTTCGCGCGGCGTCCAGGCGGATGACGATGTCGGCGCGGGCAGGCATCTCGGCCAGGATGTGGCGGGTGAGCCGCTCGTAGTGCGCGATGAAGGCCGCGACCTGCGCGTCGGTCATCACGCGGCCGGCGTCGCCGCCTTCGCGGGCCAGGCGCTCGCGCAGCTTGCGCTCCTGCTCCAGACGCCAGTCCAGCACCACCTCGAAGCCGGGCGCCTGCAGGAGGATCAGGCGGTCGAGGCGGCTGAACAGGCGCGCATAGGGGCCGGCGAGCTGGTCGTTGACGTGCCGCCGCCAGGCGCCGTCGGGGTCCTGATCGCGCTCCAGGCTGTTGACCGGCTGGAGGAGGTCTCCGGGCGCCTGCGGGGCGGCGCCGACGCACCAGCCTTCGAACAGGATGATGTCGACTGGTCCGTCGATCACGGGCCAAGCGGCCTGTGGCTTGCGGTCGTCGGTGGCCTTGTCGAAGGCTGGGATGGCGACCTCGCCGGGCTGGGCGAGATGGTCGAAGACGGCTTCGCCCAGGGCCACATCGTGGGTTCCCGGAACGCCGCGGGTGGCCAGCAGCGGATGGACGTCGCAGGCCAGGACCTGACGCTCGGCGTGGGTGCGGTAGAGATCGTCGAGGGAGAGGGCGGCGACGGTCAAGCCGCGGTCCTGCAGCAGGCGACGGACCACGGCGGTGAGGGKGGACTTCCCGCTGGCCTGGGGGCCGCAGATGCCGACGATAAAGCCCGGGCCACGGGCTTCGAGGGCCAAGCGTTCGGCCAGCGGAACACAGACCTCTTCCACCGTCGCGCCATAGGACGCCGGCAGGCGTTCGGCGGCCAGGAAGTCGGCAAGCCAGGTCACGCGGTCGCCCCTTCAGAGATGCGGCGAACGATCTCTTTGAGCTTGCGGGTGCGGGGCGAGGCGGCGCGCCAGGCCATGCCGATGGTGCGGTGGGGCTGGGGATCGGGGAAGCGGCTGACGGCGATGCGGGGATCGGCGATCTGGTCGGCGGCCATCTTGGGGACCAGTGTGATCCCCTGCCCGCTCGCCACCAGATGCAACAGGGTGGTCAGGCTGGTGGCGCCGAAGGTCGAGAGGTCGCTGATGGCGCAGGCGCCGAGCGCCTGTTCCCGCAGGCAGTGCCCTTCCTCCAGCAGCAGCAGACGGTCGTGCGGCAGGTCGCGAGGGTCCTTAGCCTGCAGCGGGTCGGCGGAGGGACTGGCCAGGAGGAAGGGGTCGTCGAATAGGGCGTGGGCCTCGATACCGTCTTGGGCCAGGGGCAAGGCGGCGATCACGGCGTCCAGTTCGCCGGCCGCCAGCTCAGTCATCAGGGTGTGGGTCTGGGTCTCGCGGACCTTGAGCTCGAGGTCCGGCAGGGCGGCCTGGAGATGGGGCAGCAGGGTAGGCAGCAGATAGGGGGCGATGGAGGGGATGATCCCCAGGATCAGCCGCCTAGCCTGGACGCCGCGCCGCTCGCGGGCGAAGTCCTCGAAGTCCTTGACCCCGGCGGTGAGGGCGCGGGCGCGGGCGGCCAGGGCCTCACCCTCCTCGGTCAGGATCGCGCCATGACGGCCGCGTTCGACCAGCGGCACGTCCAGCTCGGCCTCCAGCTCCTTGATCTGCATGGAGAGCGCCGGCTGGGTGACGTTGCAGGCCGCGGCGGCCCGGCCGAAGTGGCCGTGCTCGGCCAGGGCCACGAGATAGCGGAGCTGTCGAAGGGTGAGCATAAAAATAAGATAACCTGATCGATTAGGCTTGCGAACTGATTAGACCTGATGGTCGACAAAGGCGAAGGTCCCTGTCTAACAGGGAGCTTCACATGTCCGAGAGACTGACCACCACCGCCGGCGCGCCGGTCGCCGACAACCAGAACTCGCTGAGCGCCGGACGCCGCGGGCCGCTGCTGATGCAGGACTATCAACTGGTGGAGAAGCTGGCGCATCAGAACCGCGAGCGCATCCCCGAGCGGGTGGTCCACGCCAAGGGCTCGGCGGCCTACGGGACCTTCACGGTCACCCAGGACATCACGTCCTACTCCAAGGCCAAGCTGTTCGGCGAGGTGGGCAAGGAGACCGAGGTGCTGCTGCGGTTCTCCACCGTGGCCGGCGAACGCGGCGCGGCGGACGCCGAGCGCGACGTGCGCGGCTTTGCGCTGAAGTTCTACACCGAGGACGGCAACTGGGACCTGGTGGGCAACAACACGCCGGTGTTCTTCATCCGCGACCCGCTGAAGTTCCCGGACTTCATCCGCACCCAGAAGCGGCACCCGGTGTCGAACCTGCGCTCGCCGACCGCCATGTGGGATTTCTGGTCGCTGAGCCCGGAGAGCCTGCACCAGGTGACGATCCTGTTCTCCGACCGTGGTCAGCCGGACGGCTACCGGTTCATGCACGGCTTCGGCAGCCACACCTATTCGTTCCTGAACGCCGCCAATGAGCGTCACTGGGTCAAGTTCCACTTCAAGAACATGGCCGGGATCAAGAACCTGACCAACGCCGAGGCCCGGGAGCTGATCGCCGACGACCGGGAAAGCGCCCAACGCGACCTGTTCGAGGCCATCGAGGGCGGCGACTATCCGAAGTGGCGGGTGTGCGTGCAGATCATGACCGAGGCGCAGGCGGAGCAGACCGCCTACGATCCGTTTGACCTGACCAAGGTCTGGCCGCACGCCGAGTTCCCGCTGATCGAGGTGGGGGTGCTGGAGCTGAACCGGAACCCGGACAACTACTTCGCCGAGGTGGAACAGGCCTCGTTCAGCCCGTCGAACATCGTGCCGGGGATCGGGTTCTCGCCGGACAAGGTGCTGCAGGGGCGGCTGTTCGCCTATGCCGACGCCCACCGCTATCGGATCGGCACCCACTACGAAGCCCTGCCGGTGAACCGGCCGAAGGCGCCGGTGAACCACTACCACATGGACGGCGCCATGCGCTTCGACGCGCCGGGCCGGACCGACGCCTATTACGAGCCCAACTCGTTCGGCGGGCCGAAGGAAGACCCGTCCGTGGCCGAGCCGCCGCTGAAGCTCAACGGCGACGCCGACCGGTTCAATCACCGGGAGGGCAATGACGACTACAAGCAGCCGGGCGACCTGTTCCGGCTGATGAGCCCCGCCCAGCAGGAGCTGCTGATGGACAACATCGCCGGCGCCATGGCCCCCGTCCCCGAGGCCATCCAGCGCCGCCAGGTGGAGCACTTCCGCAAGGCCGACCCGGCCTATGGCGCGGGGGTGGCCCGGCGGCTGGGGCTGAGCGAGGCCGTCGCGGCGCAATAGGCCGACGACGGATAGAGAGGCCCGCGGCGTTCCCTCCAGCGCCGCGGGCCTTTTGCTGTATGGCCTCACACCCGGCATTCGCGGGGATCAATAGGCGTCTTTCTCCCGGTGCTTGGCCTGCCGACGGACGTCCTTGTTGCGCTGGATCCAGAGCTTGCGGTGTTCGATCCGGGCCTGGGGGTCGTCGCGGCGGTCGAGGTGGGCGAGTTCGCGCTGGAGTTTGCCGTAGCTCTTCCATCGGGCCTCATCGAGTTCGCCGGTCCTGAGCGCCACGCGGACGGCGCAGCCGGGCTCCGCCTGATGGCTGCAGTCGCGGAACCGACAGCTTCGCCCGAGGGCCTCGATGTCGCCGAAGGCGGCGGCCAGACCGTCGTCGGAGTCCCACAGGCCCAGCTCCCGCATCCCCGGGGTGTCGAGGATCAGGGCGCCGCTGGGCAGGCGCACCAGTTCCCGGTGGGTGGTGGTGTGGCGGCCCTTGGCGTCGTCCTCGCGGATGCCGCCGGTGTCCATGATCTCGGCGCCGGCCAGGGCGTTGACCAGGGTGGACTTGCCCACCCCGGACGAGCCCAGCAGGACCGAGGTCGTGGCCGGGGCGAGGCTCGCCGAAAGCGCGGCGATCCCTTGCCCGGTGAGGGCGGAGACCACGTGGACCGGGACCCCGAAGGCGATGGCCTCGACCTGGGCGACCAGGGCGTCGGGCGCGGGACAGCCATCGGCCTTGGTGAGGACGATGACCGGCTGGGCGCCGCTCTCCCAGGCGGTGGCCAGGTAGCGCTCCAATCGCCGCAGGCTGAGGTCGGCGTTGAGCGAGGCGGTGAGCAGGACCTGGTCCACATTGGCGGCGACCACCTGGGCGCCTCCGCCTGGCCCCGAGGCGCGCCGGATGAAGACGCTGGCCCGGGGCAGGACATGGTGGATGGTGGCCGCGCCCTCCGCGGAACGCACCGCGCAGGCGACCCAGTCACCAGTGACCGGGTGGTCTCCAGGCGAGGCCTCATGCAGGAACTTGCCCGACAGCTCGGCCGCAGCTTCGCCTTCGGGGGTGACGAGGGTGTAGAGCCCCCGCTGTTGGACAATGACGCGGCCGGGCGTCAGACCGTGGGCCGCATGGTCGGTGAATTGGCGTTGGAGCGTCTCGCTCCAGCCGTAAGTCTCTAGCAAGGCTAGGTATCCTTCGGATCGAAGGCCTGTTCAGGCGTTCGCCGAGGATCACAGTCCTAAGGTATCAGGATACCATATCGGCGACGCGGCGAAGGGTTTGATGCTTGAAGACAGTCATGTCTCACCCCTCCTTTTCGTGTCGCATTGGGGACACCCGACGCTAGTCGCGGGCTTCCGACCGGTCAACTGCCCGCGTTGGTCAGGGCCGTGGCGATGCGGTTGAGCAGGGCGTAGATGTGGTTTTCCACCAGGGTGAGGCCGCTGACCAGGGCGATCCCCAGAATGCCGATCATCACCGCATATTCGATCATGGTCGCGCCGCGTTGATCGGCGGCGAAGCGGGTCAGATAAGATCGCGCAGCCAGGCGACCAGCGGCCCATCGGCCGGCGGCATGGGATAGTCCGTGAGGTTCGCGGGCTTCACCCATGCGACGGCGTCGTGCTCCTTGGCCGTCACAAAGCCTTCCCAGCGACGACACAGGTAAAGTGGCATCATGAGGTGAAAGCTTTCGTAAGCGTGGCTCGCGAAAACGAAGGGGGCCAGGCAGGACTGGGTGACCTTGATCCCCAGCTCCTCGTCCAACTCGCGGATCAGGCACTGTTCCGGGGTCTCGCCGGGCTCGACCTTGCCGCCCGGAAACTCCCAGAGGCCGGCCAGTTGCTTGCCCTGAGGCCGCTGGCAGATCAGCACCCGCCCATCGGCGTCGATGAGGGCGGCGGCGGCCACGAACAGCATAGGCTTGGGATCGGACATGGCCCTGCATCGCGGGCGCGACGGGGAATTGCAAGCCCTCCGACGCGCGGGGAATCCAGGCTTTCATTGACTTTGCGGGTTCGAGGGCGCATATCCCCGCTGCGCTGCAACATCTGCGGCGATATCGGCGCTCCAGTCGCGTGATGGATCCGGCTCCGGATCCAGCCTGTCGAGCGCCCTGAAGAGATCGCATAGATCGCCCCGCCACGCGGGGGCTTTCCACAAATGACCCGCGTCTCCGCGACCCTCGGCACAGCCGGGCTGGCCGCGCTCGGCGCATATGTGAAAGACACTGGTTTTGACTCAATTTTCCGACCTCGGCCTCGACAAGTCGCTGCTGAAGGCCCTCAACGACGAGGGCTACACCACCCCGACCCCGATCCAAGCCCAGGCCATCCCCGGCGTGATGAGCGGCCGCGACCTGCTGGGCATCGCCCAGACCGGCACCGGCAAGACCGCCGCCTTCGCCCTCCCCATCCTCCATCGCCTCGCCGCCGACCGTAAGCCCGCGCCCCGCCGCGGCTGCCGCGTCCTGGTCCTGTCGCCTACCCGCGAACTGGCCACCCAGATCGGCGAAAGCTTCAAGTCCTACGGCAAGCACATCGGCGTCTCCGTCGCCGTAGTGTTCGGCGGCGTGAAGTACGGCGGCCAGATGCGCGCCATGGCGCCCGGCGTCGACGTGCTGGTGGCCACTCCCGGCCGTCTGCTGGACCACCTGAACGAAAAGACCATCAGCCTCTCGGGCGTCGAGATCCTGGTGCTCGACGAAGCCGACCAGATGCTGGACATGGGCTTCATCCTGCCGATCCGCCGGATCGCCAAGTMCCTGCCGAAGGCCCGCCAGAACCTGTTCTTCTCGGCCACCATGCCGAGCGAGATCGAGAAGCTGGCCGGCGAGCTGCTGAACCCGAACCCGACCAAGGTGTCGGTCACCCCGCAGGCGACCACGGTCGAGCGGATCAAGCAGCAGGTGATCTTCGTCGAGACCGCCCGCAAGCGCGCCCTGCTGTGCGAGCTGTTCGCCGAGCAGAACTTCAAGCGCGTGATCGTCTTCACCCGCACCAAGCGCGGCGCCGACCGGGTGGCCAAGTCCCTGGAAGCCGCCGGCGTCGAGGCCGCCGCGATCCATGGCGACAAGAGCCAAGGCCAGCGGGAACGCGCGCTGGCCGCCTTCAAGGCCGGTGAAGTCCGCGCCCTGGTGGCCACCGACATCGCCGCCCGCGGCATCGACATCGACGCGGTCAGCCACGTGGTCCAGTACGAGCTGCCCAACGTGCCGGAAGCCTATGTCCACCGGATCGGCCGTACGGCCCGGGCCGGCGCGGACGGCTCGGCGGTGGCGTTCTGCGCCGACGACGAGCGTAACCTGCTGAAGGATATCCAGAAGGTCACCCGCCAGACCATCCCGGCCTTCGACCGACGCAACGACCGCGGCCTGACCGTGATGACCAAGGCCATGCCGGAAGTGGCCGCCGAGAACGCCGAGCGTTCCGCCGACCGCGACCGTGGCCAGCGTCGTCCCGAGGGCCGCAGCGACCTGCCGGGCGGCCTGCGCAAGCAGCGCAACCGCAAGCCGAAGGGCGGCCAAGGCGCCGCTCAAGGCGGCGGCGAGCGTCGTCATGAAGGCCAACCCGGCCGTCACGCCGATCACCGCGCCGGCGGCGAGCGCCAGGCTCAAGGCAATGGCGGCGGTGGCCGTCAGGGCCAGGGCGGCCGCAACGGCGGCGGCGGTGGGAACGGCGAACGGGCCTCGACCCAGCCGATCAGCCAATCGCAGTTCAAGGGTCCGAAGCGCGAGGCCAAGGCCCCGGCCGAAAAGCGCTGGAGCCCGATGGACTAAGGCGCCAAGCCTCAGTCTCGGAATTCATGATCCCCGGCTGCTCACGCGGCCGGGGATTTTCTTTGGACGGTCAGGCGGGGGGCGGCTCGCTGCCGAAGCTGTAGATGCGGCGCACCAGATAGACCGGGCGGCTCTTGGCCTCCTGATAGAGGCGGCCGACATATTCGCCGAGCACCCCGAAGGCGACCATCTGCATGGCGATGCCGAACAGCATCACCACCATCAGCGAGGCGTAGCCGGGGACGTCCCGGCCGAACATCAGGGTACGGACGATGATGGCGGCTGCGGTCACCAGAGCGCCGACGGCGACCGTCAGCCCTACGCCGGTCCAGACCCGTAGCGGCAGGGTGCTGAACGAGGTGATGCCGTCCAGAGCGAAGTCGAACAGCTTCATGTAGCGCCAGGAGGTCTGGCCGGCGGCGCGCTCGGGGCGGTCATAGACCACTCTCTTATACCGGTAGACGACCCAGGCGAACAGGCCCTTCATGAACCGGTTGCGCTCGGTCAGGCCCTTGAGCGCGTCGACGGCCTCGCGGTCCATGAGGCGGAAGTCGCCGGTATTGGCCGGGATGCTCATATCGGCGACGCGGTTGAACAGGCGATAGAACAGCGAGGCGGTCTTGCGCTTGAAATAGCCGTCGCTCTCGCGGCTGCCGCGCACGCCGTAGACCACGTCGTAGCCTTGCTCCCAGCGGGCCACGAACTCTGCGATCAGTTCGGGCGGATCCTGCAGGTCGGCGTCGATGGGCACGATCATGTCGCCCAGCGCCGCGTCGATGCCGGCGGTGAGCGCGCTTTCCTTGCCGAAGTTGCGGGCCAGGGCGACGACGCGGATCCGCGGATCGGACTTCGCCCGGCGCACCAGCAGAGGCAGGGTGGCGTCGCGGCTGCCGTCGTCGACGCAGACGATCTCGAAGTCCATGCCGAGGCTTTCCAGCACGGCGACGGCGCGGGCGAAGAAGACGTCGAGCACTTCCTGCTCGTTGTACATGGGGACCACGAGGGACAGCTTGCGGCCCTGCCGCGAGCGGGGCTCCAGCAGCAGGTTCTCCGGCGCGTCGGCCGTGATCTCCGTTGCGCCCAGCGCCATGGTCATCGTCCCCCGATCGTCCAGGTGCGACCTGGCGGCCTCAAGTCTTCGGCTGACTGGGCCGAAACGCCCAGAGTTTAGAGACGAAAAAGGTGAAGATCGGCACAAGCGTCACCGCCGGGATCAGCGCCGCCCAGAATGGCCACATCGCCAGATGCACCAGGACATAGACGATGGACTGGTTCAGCAGCAGGCCCAGCAACGAGACCACGGCGAAGCGCAGGAACTGGGCTCCGTGCAGAGCGGTGGTCCGGAAGGTCAGCCAGGCGTTGCCGAAGTAGGAGATCCCCACCGCCGTGCAGTAGGCGACGAAGTTGGCGTAGAGGGGCTCGACATGGGTCAGCGCTTCGACGGCCAGGGCGACGGCGACGTGGGTCACCGTCGCGGTTCCGCCCACCAGGATGAAGGTGATCGGCTGGCGAAACCGCTCGAGGCGCTGGAGCAGGCTCAGGACCGGTAGTCGCCGTTGATCTCGATGTAGCGCTTGGTGAGATCGCAGGTCCACATGGTGGCCGAGGCGCGGCCGACGCCGACGTCCACCGACACTTCCAGTTCCTGGTTCTTCATGTAGGCGCTCATCTTGTCCTCGTCGTAGGTCGGCGAGATCAGGCCGTCCTGGGCGGCGACGAGGGGGCCGAACTGGACCTTCACCCGGTCGCGGTCGATCGGCTCGTCGGCGCGGCCCACGGCCATGACGATGCGGCCCCAGTTGGCGTCCTCGCCGGCGAAGGCGGTCTTGACCAGCGGGCTCTCGCAGATGGTGCGGGCGATCTTGCGGGCCGAGGCGGAGCTCTCGGCGCCGGTGACGCTCACTTTGACGAACTTGTTGGCTCCTTCCCCGTCCCGGACGAGCTGGTGGGCGAGGTCCATGAGCACGGCCTCCAGCTTATTGCGGAAGTCGGCCAAGCGGCGGTCGCCGGCCCGGGTGATGTTGGGCGCCTCGGACTGGCCGGTGGCGAACAGCAGCAGGGTGTCGTTGGTGGAGCGGTCGCCGTCCACCGTCACCGCGTTGAAGGTGTTGCGGGTGTAGAGGTTCAGCAGGGTCTGCAGGGCGGTGGCCGAGATCGAGGCGTCGGTGGCGACGAAGGCCAGCATGGTCGCCATGTCCGGGGCGATCATCCCCGAACCCTTGCAGATACCGGCGATGCGCACCTTCTCGCCGTCGATCATCGCCTCGGCGTACGCGCCCTTGGGGAAGGTGTCGGTGGTCATGATCGCCCGGCCGGCGCCGGCCCAGCCGTCGTCGGTGAGCTTGGGTTCGACGTCGGGCAGGCGCTGAACGATCTTGGCGTCGTCCAGCAGGACGCCGATGACGCCGGTCGAGGCCATCATCACATCGCGCTGGCGGCAATCGAAGCGCTTGGCGACGGCGGAGGCCACCCGGCGGGCGGCGTCGGCGCCGGGCTTGCCGGTGAAGGAGTTGGCGCAGCCGGCGTTGACCACCAGGGCGCGGATGTCGGTCCCCTTGGACGCCTCCAGATGACGCTTGCACCAGTCGACCGGCGCCGAGCCGATGCCGTGGCGGGGGAAGACGCCGGCCGCGG
>BFBZ01002251.1_pt1 | contig 10833 bp, 10 predicted proteins | sample 1888401 | NCBI WGS metagenome assembly BFBZ01 (sample SAMD00112614, study PRJDB3348) | symbiont metagenome | host: Chara braunii | reverse complement strand
CTTCAGCTTCAGCACCACGGTGCGTCCGGCAATTCGTGATTTCTTCAATCGCGCCGAGACCTTTTCCGAAAGGCCCCTCAGCACCGCGACCAGTTCCTCTAGCGAAGCGATGTCGGTGTCGAACGTGGTCTCGGCCGATACGCTCTTGGCATCCTGGTCAGGGTCGACGCGGCGGACGTCCTCGCCGCGCGAAAGGCGATAGAGCCGGTCGCCCATCGTGCCGTAACGGCGCATCAGGTCGCCGCGCTCCATGCGCTGCAACTGACCGATGGTGCGGATGCCGTCGCGTTCGAGCGTCGCGTTGAAGGCCTTGCCGACACCCCAGATCATCGTCACAGGCTGCTCGGCCAGGAAACCGACCGCCTCGGCCTCGCCGATCACCGAAAAGCCGCGCGGCTTGCGGAAGTCCGATGCTATCTTGGCCAGGAATTTACAATAGGAGAGGCCGGCGGAAACCGTGATGCCGATCTCCTTTTCGACGGCGAGCGCGAACCGCGCCAGCACCACCGCAGGCGGCAAGCCGTGCAGCCGCTCGGTTCCGGCGAGGTCCAGAAACGCTTCGTCGATGGAGAGGGGCTCGACCAGTGGCGTGAGCGCCTGCATCATGGCGCGCACCTCGCGGCCGACGCGTACGTATTTCTCCATGTCCGGCGGAATGACAACGGCTTCCGGGCAGGCTTCGAGGGCCTTGAACATCGGCATTGCAGAGCGAACGCCCTGGATGCGGGCGATGTAGCAGGCGGTGGAGACAACGCCGCGCTTGCCGCCGCCGATGATCAGCGGGCGGTCCTTCAATGCCGGATTGTCGCGTTTTTCTATGGCCGCGTAGAAAGCGTCGCAGTCGATATGGGCAAGATGCAGCCGGTAAAGCTCAGGATGGCGGGCGAGGCGAGGGCTGCCGCACCGCTCGCACCGGCGTGTCTCGCCGCGCTGAAAAGTCAGGCAGTCGCGGCAAAAACCGTGATCGGGATTGTTGACAGGGGCCGCCATCGCTGCGAACATAAAGAGAACAGAAGCAATGGTACGACAGTGCAAGGCCAGCGACAAGGCTGGCCTGGGGAGAACGTATGAGCACGACCGTCGCGCCGCTGGTACCCGAGCTTTGGGCGGATTTCGAGGACCTGTTCGGCAAACAAGGCGCCTGCTACGGCTGCTGGTGCACGCATTTCCGGCTGGCGCCGGCAGTGCGCCGGGCGAGCGATCGCGAAAGCAACAAGGACCACATCAAGGCGCGCATCGAAGCTGGTCCGCCGCCGGGCCTGCTGGCCTACGAGGACGGCCAGGCCGTTGGCTGGATGCAGATCGGCCCGCGCGCCGACGTGCCCGAATGGAACAATCGGGGCAGGGGCTCGGCGCCGGTCGATCCGGTCGATGCGGCGGATCCGGGCGTCTGGGCGATTTCCTGCTTTTTCATCCGCGCCAAGGCGCGGGGCAGGGGCGTGACGCATCGCCTGGTCGAGGGCGGCATCGCGTTTGCCCGACAGAGTGGCGCACGGCTGGTCGAGGCCTGCCCGATCGATCTGTCCAAGGATTCGCGTTCGATCGGGCTTTTCGTCGGCTCGTCGCGGGTTTTCGAGAAGGCGGGCTTCGAACGGCTTGTCGAACGTAAGGCCGGCCGACCGCTGATGCGGTTGATTCTTTGACGCAAACGCCTGAATGTCGATGCCCGTCTTGCGGCTGTGATGGTATTTTCCTACCAGAACAGCGAAATGTTTTTACGATTTGAGACCAACGGAGAATTTGCGTGAACCGTGCCCTGCCATTTGCTTTCCTTCTTGCGCTGAGCGCGCCTGCTTTCGGACAGACAGTCGACAGCCAGGGTGCGACGCATCTTTCCGAGAACCTGTCCCGCTATGTCGGCAAGCAGGCGGTCGACAAGGGCGTGCTGAAAGTCTCCGTGGAAGGCAATGCCTACAAGATCGCTTTCGACTTGAAGGCACTTGTCGCGATGTTTCCGGACCAGAAGCTGCTGAAATTCGACTTTGCCCCCTATGCGTTGCTGGTCAAACCGCGCAGCGATGGCTCCTGGGACGTTTCGATGGATTTTTCGCAAAGCGCATCCTTCGAGTTCAACGGGCCCGAGGGGCTGCAAAGCACGCAGTTCTCGATCAAGGACGGCAAGGGTTCCGGCGTTTACGATCCCAATCTGGCGGCGTTCACCAGCGGCGCCAGTTCGATGGCCGGCATGACGATGACATCGAAAGATGCCAAGCAGCACATCGATGTCAGTGCCGGCGCTGCCACCGCGACCATTGCCGGGACCAAGTCCGCGAATGGCGGCGTCGATTTCACCACATCGCAAAAGGTGTCGAGCTTTGTCGAGGCGGTCAATTTCGACGACCCGGAAAGCGGGCTGAAATTCCCGGTCACCATCAAGTCGCCGGAAGCGTCGTTGGAGGCGACAGGCAAGGGCGTGCAGACAAAGCCGTTGCTCGACCTGCTGGCATTTGCGGTGGCCAACGAAGACGAGGCCTCTCTCAAGGCCAACCAGACGCAGCTCAAGACGCTTTTGCGCGCTGCTTTGCCTTTGTGGGAGCGGATCGACGGAAGCTACGGGTTCAAGGATTTGGCTGTGGCGAGCCCGGTCGGCAATTTCGGCGCAGCACAGCTCAGCACCGCATTCGGAATGGACGGGATCGCCCAGAGCGGAACGGTCAATTATGCGATCAAGGCGTCAGGTTTGACCATCCCGACGCAGGTGCTGCCCGACTGGAGCGTCGCCCTGCTGCCGACCGATATCGACCTGAATTTCGGGGGAGCCAACATTGATCTCGACAGTATGGCCAAGAAGGCAATCGATGCCTTCGATCTCAACCAGAATCCGCCGCTGTCGGCTGAATTCGGCAGTACGTTGACAGCCGACTTCCTGGCCAAGACGCCGAAGGTCGTCATCGGACACAGCTCGGTGAAGAACGCCAATATGGACATCGCGGTGGAAGGCGAGATGACGTTCCCCGACGAGAAGCCCGAGGCTAATCTGAAGGTTGATATTGGTGGCTACGACAAGATCGTCGAAACCCTGCAGGCGGCGGCAAAGTCCGACCCGGATGCCGCGCAATACGTACCTATGGCGCTCGTCGTCAAAGGTTTTGCCAAGACGCTCCCCGATGGCCATCTCGAATGGGTCGTCAACACCAAGGCGGATGGCTCGGTGACGGTCAACGGCGTTATGGTGAAGCCTGCCGATCCAGTCAATGATGACAGCGGCGCAACCGACGACAGCAGCGACGACGATGGCGGTGATTCAGGCGCCCAGATGGGACAGCCCTCACAGGAAAGCAAGTAAACGCGACGAGATCTGATCAGAGGCAGGGCCGGTCGATTAATATCGACCGGCCCTGTTCGCATTTGAAAGGGATTAACGAGCCGCGCTGACTATTTGATTTGGCGGGTTTAAAGCCCGAGTGCTGCCGCGATCTTGGGCGCCGCCTCGGGCCAGTCCTGCACGACGACGATGTCGTCGGGTATCGGCGGCAGGAATTCGCGCAGCGAATTGTCTGCCATCAGGTGAAAAAGATGCGCGTCGGCGACCGAATGGCGCGCCGACACCAGATTCGGCGGCTGATCATCGACGAAGGCAATGGGGCGTCCCTTTTCGCCGCGCAGCTTGGCCACAGCCGGTCCCTTGGCCATTTCGGTGGTCAGCAGCGGGTAATTCAGCCCGAGGGCATCGAGATGGGCGCGGCGAACAGCGCGATGCTTGTGCGGCATGGCCGTCAGCATGACGATCTCGGCCCGGTCGCCAAGAGCGGAAAGCGCCTCGGCCGCGCCGTCGGTGATGCTCTGCCAGTCAGCCTGTGTGTGAAAGAAATCGTCCAGAAGCGCAGTCACTTCCGCCTGCTCGACCAATCTGCCGGTTGCCTGCTCGGCAATGTTGCCGGTCAGCCGGAACGAAGCCAGTGTCAGACCGAAGCCGCGAGCCTTGAGGAAATTCGGGAAGGGGCGGATGAATTCGAGCACGACATCGTCGACGTCGAGTATCAGCAACGGCCGGTCATCGGCCGCGAGTTCGGCGATCTGTCGTGCGGTTTCTGGATCATCGCTCATATCGAATGCTCATGGTTGTCATCGCCAAGTGGAAGCGCCCGCAATGCCTTGCCGACGGATGCAGGGGGCGTGCCTGTTTGCTCCGCGAAGCGCAGGAGCGTTGGCTCGTGGGCGAGAATGAACTGCAGGACGCCGGCCAGGAATCCGGGTTCGCCGGCGGCCTGACGGATGGAATGCGCCTCGATGCCGGTGATCGCCAGGAAGCGCGGCAATAGCTCCGGGTCCGAGGCGACGAAGGCCAGTGCCTTCACGGCAATGGTTTCCGCTTCTTCGCGCATTGACGCTACGTTTGCCATCACTACCTTCAGGGTATGCGGGATGAGTCTGTTTCCGCAGTAATGGCAAGCGTCGCTTGCGGCAAGCCACCAACCGCCTTCCAGGCGGCGTTCGAGGTGGAATCCGGGTAGCTTTTCCGGCAGCGGGTTTCCGTTTCGTCAATCATATTGCCGTAGAGTGAAGCAGGGTTTGGTGCGCTCCGACGGGAACGCATGACGGCAGTCTTCAAGCGGAAGGTCGGCCGGGACGGGAAGTAAATGCCTAAGAAGGTCATGATCGTCGAGGACAATGAGCTCAATATGAAGCTCTTTCGGGACCTCATCGAAGCAAGCGGCTACGAGACCGTGCGGACACGCAACGGCCTGGAAGCACTGGATCTGGCGCGACAGCATCGGCCGGATCTCATCTTGATGGATATCCAACTGCCGGAAGTGTCGGGCCTGGAAGTGACCAAATGGCTGAAGGAGGATGATGACCTTCATTCCATTCCCGTCATTGCCGTCACGGCGTTCGCCATGAAGGGCGACGAGGAGCGTATCCGCCAGGGCGGTTGCGAGGCGTATATTTCCAAGCCAATCTCCGTGCCGCGTTTCATCGAAACCATCAAATCCTATCTGGGCGATGCATGATGTGCCCTTCCAGCCGAGCCGGAGCCTTGTGAAATGACCGCGCGGATCCTCGTCGTCGACGACATCCCTGCCAATGTAAGGCTGCTCGAGGTCCGGTTGCTTGCCGAATATTTCGAGGTGCTGACAGCCACCAACGGGCCGGATGCAATCGAGACCTGCGAGAACGGCAAGGTCGACGTCGTGCTCCTCGACGTGATGATGCCGGACATGGACGGGTTCGAGGTTTGCCGGCGGCTGAAGAGCGATCCTGCAACCTCGCACATTCCCGTCGTCATGATCACGGCGCTGGACCAGGTTTCGGACCGCGTGCGCGGCCTTGAAGCAGGCGCCGACGATTTCCTGACCAAGCCGGTTAACGACCTGCAGCTGATGACGCGCGTCAAAAGCCTTGTCCGACTGAAGTCGCTGACCGACGAGTTGCGGTTGCGCGCCTCGACCACGCGCAACATCGGCATCGAGGAGTTGCTCAGCCGCAGTTTCGCCTCCGAGGACACGACGCCGAAAGTGCTTCTGATCGACGAGCGCAAATCCTCCTTCGAACGTATCCAGAAAATGCTGCGCGGCAGCGCCGACATCGACCTTGCCATGGATCCGCATGCCGGCTTCTTCCAGGCTGCCGAACTTCCCTATGAATGCGTGCTGATCTCGACGGCCTTCACCGATTTCGATCCGCTCAGGCTCTGCTCGCAGTTGCGATCGCTCGATCGTACGCGCTTCCTGCCGATCATCCTGCTGGCGGAGCAGGGCGATGAGGCCCGCATCATCCGCGGGCTCGAACTCGGCATCAACGATTACCTGATGCGGCCGATCGACCAGCACGAACTGACGGCGCGTTTGCGCACGCAGGTGCGCCGCAAGCGCTACAACGACCATCTGCGCGCCAGCGTCACCCAGACGATCGAGATGGCGGTCACCGATGGCCTGACCGGGCTGCACAATCGCCGCTATCTGGACAGCCACCTGCAGACCCTGTTCGAGCGCGCCGTGGCGCGGCGGCGGCCGCTGTCTGTGATGATCACCGATCTCGATCGCTTCAAGAGCATCAACGACACGCATGGCCATGATGGTGGTGACGACGTGTTGCGAGAATTTGCGCGACGGCTGCGCAAGAATGTGCGCGGCATCGATCTGGCCTGTCGTTTTGGCGGCGAGGAGTTCGTCGTGGTAATGCCGGATACGGATGGCGCTGTGGCTGAAAAGGTGGCCGAGCGTATCCGCGCGGAGATTGCACAGCTTCCGTTTACGGTCGGTCGCGACGGCAAGACGATCGAAGTCACCGTCAGCGTCGGCGTCTCATCCGTGCTGAAGGGCTTGGATACTGTTGCGGCGCTGATGAAGCGGGCCGACCTCGCACTCTACGAAGCCAAGAGCGGGGGCCGCAACCGCGTCGTCGCCAAGGCGGCGTAGGGGCTATCGCCGGATTATCCAGCGAAGCCGACAGGGTTACGAATTTACCTTAATCCAAGCGATTCGCGAGCCTTGGTTAAGAAACTGTTGATTTTCATCAGTTCCTGGGCGAGTGTGATGGTAGACAAAAGATGGCCGGCGCGAGGTAGATTGCCGGTCAATCGCAAGAATACCCCATGTCTCAGGTCCGCCGCATCTCCTGGGTCCGTGGGGTCGGCCGGCCGGCGCTGGCACATAGTGGCCTCCTCGTACCGCTGCCAATCGCCGACCGGCCCCCTTTTTCCAAAACACATCAGGACTCCGTGCTAGGCCTTTGAAGGTGCTGGTTGTTGACGGAACGTCGCTTGATGCTCGCCGTCGCGTCTCCGCGCCTACCAGCCATCCCGCCGCTCAGCTCTCTGCTCACGATTTCCGGTGAAAGCAGTTTTCGCTCCTGACATTCGGTTGACAGGAGCTTTCTTCTGTGTAGAAATTGGTTGGGCCATTGAACCACTTGGAGGATTTGTGGACCAGAATAGCCTGCCACCCATACAGACGACGGCGCGCGACGACGCCGTGCTGAAGGCGTTGGTGGGCTTTGTCAGCGCCGAAGCCTTGCAGCCCGGCGAAAAGCTTCCCACCGAACGCATTCTCGCCGAGCGGCTGAAAGTCAGCCGCAACACGGTGCGCGAGGCGCTGACGCGCTGGGAGGGGCTGGGCCTTGTCGAGCGACGGCAAGGCAGCGGCACCTATCTCAAGGCGGCTGTATCGGCCGACATGCTGCATATGCCGCTGACGCTGTCGGGCGGCCATGATTTCACCAGCCTGATGCAGACGCTGGAAATCCGCCGCGCGCTGGAGGCGGAAGCGGCAGCACTTTGCGCCGAGCGCGCAAGCCTGGCGGATATAGCCGAGATTGCCCGCAAGCTGGACGCCATGGAGCAGGCCTTTCTCATGCGTGACGGCATGTCGTCGGATGAGGACTGGGAGTTTCACCAGGCGATCTACCGGGTCTCGGGCAACCCGCTGTTTGAACAGATCATCTCCGCCATGCATGAACTGTTCCATCGCTTCTGGGAGCATCCGCTCGGCGTGCGCGATTTTGGCCACGCCAGCTTTCCCTACCATCGCACCATCTATGAGCGCATCGCCGACGGTGACCCTGAGGGCGCGCGCGCAGAGGCGCTCAAGCTGATCGCAACCGTCGAGAACGACCTGAAGCGCGGTGCCGCCAAACTCAAACTTCTGGACCTGAAATGAACGAGCACCCAACCGGTTTCGATCACGACTATCTCGCCGAGGCGGCAACGCTTCTGGCTCACGACGAGCCGTTTCCCGGCGGCGCGGTGGTGCCGCCGATCTACCAGACCTCACTGTTCACCTTTGCCAACTATGCCGAGATGGCCGATACATTCGCCGGCAAACGACGCCAGCCGATCTATTCGCGCGGCGACAATCCCACGGTGATGGAGTTCGAGAGCCGCGTGGCGGCGCTCGAGGGTGCTGAAGCTGCGCGCGGCTTTTCCAGCGGCATGGCGGCCATCAGCGCCACCGTACTTGCGTTCGTCGGGGCGGGKGAGCGCATTGTCGCGGTGCGCAATTGCTATGGCGATGCCTACCGGCTGTTCGAGCGGCTGCTGCCGCGGATGAATATCAAGGTCGACTATGTCGACGGCTCGGACCCCGATGCGGTCGCAGCGGCACTGCCCGGTGCGAAGCTGCTCTATCTCGAAAGCCCGACGTCGATGATGTTCGAGCTGCAGGATCTGTCGCACCTGACCCGCTTGGCCAGGGAACAGGGCATCATCACCACGATCGATAATTCCTGGGCGACGCCGGTTTTCCAGAAACCGATCCTGCACGGCGTGGACCTGGTCCTTCACTCGGCTTCGAAATATCTCGGCGGTCATAGTGATACGGTCGCCGGCGTCGTGGCGGGTTCAGCGGCTCATATCAAGCATATCAATGAGCAGACCTATTCGTTTCTTGGCGGCAAGCTATCTCCCTTCGAGGCCTGGCTCCTGTTGCGCGGAATGCGCACGCTGCCGCTGCGATTGCCGCACCACATGAAGAGCGGCCTGACCATTGCCGAACGGCTGAAGGCGCATGGCAATGTCGAGCGGGTCAACCATCCCGTCTATTCGAACCATCCGGGCAAGGCCACGCTGGCCGGCTATGCGGGCCTGTTCTCATTCGAGGTGACCGAGGACATCGACATCCCCGTCTTCATCGATGCGCTGAAATATTTCCGCATCGGCGTCAGCTGGGGTGGGCATGAGAGCCTAGTCGTGCCTGCCAAGGCGTCGCTTGAGCAGACGCCGGGCGTGAATTCGATGGCGCGCTTCGGCGTCAGCCCCCGAACCATCCGCTTCAATGTCGGATTGGAAAATGTCGAGGACCTCTGGGCGGATGTGGCCCAGGCCTTCGAAAAAGCAAAAAAATAGTTGGAGCAGCAAACTAAAATGGGAGAGTTCAAGATGAAACGACTGAGCGTGATGCTTGCAGCCGCTGCGGGACTGGCGATTTCCGCCGGGAGCGCGATGGCGGATACGACCCTGAAGATGGTCGAGGTGATCACCAGTCCGCCGCGCACGGAATTCCTGAAGAAGCAGATCGCCGAGTTCGAGGCAGCCAATCCGGGCGTCAAGGTTGATCTGGTCTCGCTGCCCTGGGGGCAGGCTTTCGAGAAGTTCCTCACCATGGTGCAGGCCGGCGATACGCCCGACGTGGTCGAGATGCCGGAACGCTGGATGGGCCTTTACGCCAACAATGGCCAGCTCGAGGATCTCGGGCCCTACATGGCCAAATGGCCTGACGCCAAGACGCTGGGTGAGCGCGCCAAGGAGTTCGGTTCTACCGTCAACAACACGCAGTACATGATCCCCTATGGCTATTACGTGAACGCGCTGTTCTGGAACAAGAAGCTGTTCAAGCAGGCTGGTCTCGACGGTCCGCCCGCGACGCTCGACGATTTCATCGCGGACGCCAAGAAGATTTCGGCACTGCCCGGCAAATACGGCTACTGCCTGCGCGGTGGCCCCGGCGGCTTCAACGGAATGCACATGTTCATGAACATCGCGGACGGAAAGGGGGGCTATTTCAACGCTGATGGCACCTCGACCATCAACGATCCGGGTTCGGTGAAGGGCCTCCAGATGCTGGCCGACATGTACAAGGACGGTCTGGCGCCGAAGGATGCCGTCAGCTGGGGCTTCAACGAAACCGTCACCGGTTTCTATTCGGGCACCTGTGCCATGATCAACCAGGATCCCGATGCGTTGCTCGGCATCGCCGACAAGATGAGCGCCGATGATTTCGCCGTGGCGCCGATGCCGGTTGGGCCAACGGGCAAGTCGTTCCCGACGCTGGGCTATGGCGGCTGGGCGATGTTCGCCAACTCGCAGCACAAGGATGACGCCTGGAAGCTGATGGCGACGCTTTTGTCGCCCAAGGACAATCTTGAGTGGGCCAAGGAAGTCGGTGTCATTCCGATCCACAATGGCGCCGATCAGGACGCGCACTTCAAGACCGAGCAGTTCAAGGGCTGGTTCGAGGAACTGAGCGACACCAGCAAATACGAGATGGTCACGCCGCCGACCCATCTGGAAAATCTCGGCAATTTCGTTGACCAGGTCGCGATCAAGAACTTCCAGGAAGTGTTGCTCGGCCAGAAGACGGCTAAGGACGTGGCCGATGAATGGGCTGCTTTCCTGACCAAGGAGCAGCAGGACTGGATGGCCAAGAACAAGAAATAGGCATGGGCTTTCCTTCTCCCCGTTCATGGGGAGAAGGTGGCCCGAAAGGGCCGGATGAAGGGCGGCGCCAACACCCCAAGGTTCGCGCTGTCCCTCATCTGCCCGCCGGCTCCAGTCCTTCGCTGCCGGGCGTTCGTTGTTCGAAAAGCCAGGCAAGTTGCCTTCCGCTACGCGGACCAGGCCTCAGCCCCGTGACCCGGGGAGAAGGGCGCTGTCGCCTACTCGGCTTCACCTCTCAACGTAGAGCTATCAATGACCTACGCCGTCCCCGAAATACGATCCGCCGGCGCCTCGCGCCGCAAGCGGCTGTCCTACGCGACGGTCGAACCCTGGCTTTATCTCAGCCCGGCGATCGTGCTGCTGATTGTCGTGTTGGTGGTCCCGCTCATCATCGGCATCAGCTATTCGTTCCGCAAGTTCTCCGCCTTCAAGTCGGAATATGTGGGCCTCGGCCAATACCACGCCATGCTGTCGGATGCGGTGCTGGGCCAGGCGCTTGTCAACACGCTATGGTGGACGGTCGCCAGTCTTTTCTTCCAATTCTTCCTCGGTCTGGGCCTGGCCCTGCTGCTCGACAAACCGTTCGTCGGACGCAAGTTCGTACAGGCCGTGGTCTTCCTGCCGTGGGCGGTGCCGTCCTTTCTGTCGGGCCTGACATGGGCGTGGCTGTTCAACCCGATCATCGGGCCGCTGCCGCATTGGCTTTTCGCGTTGGGGCTCAGGGCTGATCCGTCCACCAG
>BFBZ01000022.1_pt65 | contig 10834 bp, 15 predicted proteins | sample 1888401 | NCBI WGS metagenome assembly BFBZ01 (sample SAMD00112614, study PRJDB3348) | symbiont metagenome | host: Chara braunii | reverse complement strand
GCTACGGCTTCGTCGACCTGCCGCTGCGCATGCTGGTTCCCTTCCTGACCGCTATGGGCCTGGTGGCCGGCCTGTTTCTGTATCTGTCGCGCAGCTTCACCGGCCGCGTCATCATGGCGGTGTCGCAGGACGCTGCGGCGCTGAAATTCCTGGCCGCGAATCCCGTCCGCATCAAGCGCACCGCGTTCGCGCTTTCGATCGCCACCGCGTCGATCGCCGGTGCGCTGCTGATCGTGATCCAGCCGATCGAACCGTCGATCGGTCGCGAATACATCGGGCGCATCTTCGCGATCTGCGTGCTCGGCGGGCTGCAGAGCCTGCCCGGCATGGTGGTCGGCGCCATGCTGCTCGGCATCATCGAAAGCATCACGGCGACATTCTACGGCCCCTCGTGGGCGCCGGCGGTGTCCTTCGGCCTGCTGTTGTTCGCTCTCGCCTTCAGGCCGGCCGGCCTGTTCGGCCGTTAAGGAGACACGCGTGCGCTCGCCCTTTTTCCTGATCGGTTGTCTTGTGCTGGCGGCAGCCACGTTCGCGCTGGGCCGGATCCTGAACAACGACTATCTGTTCTTCGCCGGCTACACCGTGCTGCAATACATCGTGCTGGCCACCGGCTGGAATATCCTCGGCGGCTACACCGGCTACGTGAATTTCGGCTCGGCCGCGTTCTTCGCCATCGGCGCCTATACCTCGGTCGTGCTGCACAAGACGATCTCGCTGCCGCTGCCGCTGATGGTCATCATCGGCGGCCTTGTCGCGGGCCTGGTCGGTCTCGGCATGGGTTACCTGACGCTGCGGCTGCGTGGCGCATTCTTCGCGATCGGCACGCTGGCGCTCTCCGTCGTGCTGCAGACCATCGTGGTGAACTGGGATTTCGTCGGCGGCTCACGCGGCGCCTACATCCTGCGTCCGGCGGCGATCGAGGTCGCCGGAGTCAGCCTGCCTTATATCCAGTACCTGTTTGTCGTCATGGCGGTGCTGGCCGCGGCCGCCGTGAGCGCGGCTCGCGCGATCGAACGTTCGCGACTCGGTTATGGTTTCGCCACCATCCGCGACGACGAGGCAGCGGCGGAGGCCTGCGGCGTGCCGACGCTCAAGCTCAAGCTGGTCGCCACTGTGCTGTCCGGCGCGCTGATGGGTATGGCCGGCGCACCACTGCCCTACTACATCGGTTATCTGCAGCCCGCCTCGACCTTCGGGCTCGACTACGCGATCAACGCCATTGCGATGCCGATGATCGGCGGCACCACGAGCTGGGCGGGCCCGGTGATCGGCGCCGTGCTGCTGGGAACCCTGCAGCAGGTTGCCACCGTGACGATCTCATCGGTGGTCAATCTGCTGATTGTCGGGATGCTGCTGACCGGCTTCGTCATCGTCGCGCCCAACGGCATCCTCGGGCTGCTGCAGAAGTTCAGAACCAGCCGCATCGCGGTGCGTAGCCACCCCCTGCTGAAAGGTTTGCGATGACGGCACTGCTTCAAATCGAGGGAGTCGGCAAGCGTTTCGGCGGCTTCATGGCGCTGGACGGCATCGATCTCGCCATTGCCCAGGGCGAACGGGTCGGCCTGATCGGCCCCAACGGCTCCGGCAAGAGCACGCTGGTCAACTGCATCTGCGGCGCCCTGCACAACGAGACCGGCGTGGTCCGGTTCGACGGCGAAAGCCTCAACGGGATGCAGGCGCACCAGCGCACCCACCGCGGGCTGGCGCGCAGCTTCCAGTTGCCGCGCCCATTCGCTACCATGAGCGTTGCGGACAATCTTCGCATTCCGCTGCTGTACGCCATACACAACCGGCGCGGGCGCCATCTCACCGCGGCAGAGGCCGACCGGCGCTGCATCGAGCTGGCGCGATCGGTCGGCCTTGGCGACAAATGCGACCAGCCGCCGGCGAGCCTGACCCAGGTGGAGATGCGCAAGCTCGAGCTGGCGCGCGCGATGGCGGCGGACCCCAAACTCCTGATCGCAGACGAGTCGATGGCCGGACTCTCGGACTCGGAGGTCGGCGACATCGTTGACCTGCTGCTGCGGCTCAATGCCGAGGGCGTCACCATCATCATGATCGAGCACATCATGAAGGCGGTGATGACGTTCTCGCAGCGTCTGGTGGTRCTCGTCTCCGGCAAGAAGATCGCCGACGGCGCGCCGGACGATGTGCTGCGCAAYCCCGAGGTGGAAAGGGCTTATCTTGGGCAATAGCATCATCCTCCGCAACGTCAGCGCCGGCTACGGYGCRGTGCGCGTGCTCAACGGCGTGTCGCTGGACGTGCCGTCGGGCCAGACCGTCGCCCTGCTCGGCACCAACGGCAACGGCAAAAGCACGCTGATCAAGTGCATTCTGGGCATCGTGCCAGCGACCGGCGGCGATCTCGTCGCCGAGATCGAAGGGCAGCGCCACAACCTGATCGGCCGGACCACCGAGGAAATCGTCGATCTCGGCATCGGCGTGGTGCCGGAAGGCCGCCGCCTGTTTCCGAAGCTGACGGTCGAGGAAAACCTGATGCTCGGGGCGTTCCGGCCAAAGGCACGAGCCGAACTGACGCGCAATCTGGCGTTCTGCTATGAATGCTTCCCTCGCCTCGCCGAACGCAAGTCCCAGCTGGCCGGCTCCATGAGCGGCGGCGAGCAGCAGATGGTCGCGCTGGGGCGCGCACTGATGGTGCAGCCGAAGATCCTGCTGATCGACGAGCCCTCCGTCGGACTGGCGCCGATCCTGGTCAGCCGCACCATCGACAAGATCAAGGAACTGAAGGACAACTATCAACTTACCGTGCTGATGGCCGAGCAGAACTTCAACCAGGCGATCCGGATCGCCGACCGCGGCTACATCATCGTCCACGGCAAGATCGTATTCGCGGGAGAAAGTGCCGCCGAGCTCAACGATAACGACCTGATTCGGCGGTTTTACTTGGGACTGTAAAGCTTGGGACTGTAAAGCCCCCATCGAAGCCGCGAACGATAAGCGGGGCCGCCGGACTCAAACACACGGCGGCCCCCATCCCGCGACCAACACCGGAAGATTGGGGTCGACCTGCGAAAGTGCGAGACCCGCATACGATAGCGAAGTACCGCTTGTCCGCATCATGATACGGATCTTAACCTCACTGCTTAAGGTTACCCGGATGGACGGCGTGCGGGGACGGTCCAGGCAAAATGTCCGCCGCGAGCGACAATCGTCAGAACCTACTTGAGATGATCGAGCGGCAGCGGCGCTCCCGCCTTGAGGGTCTGGATCGCGATGTTGCTGCGAACTTCGCGCACGATCGGCAGATTGAGCAGCTTGCCGACTAGGAACCGCTGATAGTCGACGAGATCCGGCACGATCACTTCGAGAAAGTAGTCTGCTTCGCCGGAGACGAGATGGCAGGCAACGACCTCGGGCATGGCAACCACCGCCGCCTCGAACGCCAGCGCGCCGGCGTTGCCGTGCCCGTCGAGTTTGACACCAACAAAGACCGAGAAGCCGAGGCCGATGCGATCGCGCCGCAGGGCAGCGCGATAGCCCTCAATGTATCCCTCCTGCTCCAGGCGCTTGACGCGCCGCAGACATGGCGAGGGCGACAGGCCGATCTTGTCCGCCAGTTCCACATTGCTTAGGCGGCCATCGGATTGCAGCTCGGTGATGATCCGGCAATCGATGGTATCGAGAGATTTTGGCATAATCAATCAATCTGCGCCCACAAATCGGCATATAATTGCATATTTGACGGCAAACACTAGCACACTTCGCAAGGACACGCGACCTCCCCGACTGTCATGGTGACCGATGCCACCCCCGCCAAAACACCCTCGGAGAGGAACCTCGCGATGCCCGATCATTCGACCACCGCCGCCCTGCTCGACGCTGTCAGCAGCTATTTCGACCTGATGTTCGACAGCGACGTCTCGCGCTTCGACCAGGTGTTCGCCCCAACTGCCCAGTTGCACGGATTGCGCGACGGACAGTTGCGCCTGCTGCCCGCGCAGCAATACAGGGATGCATTGGCAGCAGCACCTTCACCCAAATCCAGGAACGCACCGCGACGGCAGGAGGTGTTGCTGATCGACTTCACATCGCCGGCACAAGCGATGGTGAAAGTCCGCGTCAGGATCGACGTCGTTCAGTACGTCGATTATCTCTCGTACCATTGCATCGATGGCGCATGGCTGATCACCGCCAAATCGTTTCACGTCGAACAGAGATTCGAGCCGACGGCGGCGTAAGGCACGCGGCATGATCGCCCTTGCGGCTGGGTCGGGTCGAACATAGCTGCCGGATACGCGAATCTGCGTTACACTTTCCGGCCCATGCCTCGCCCCCTGCCGCCCCATCCCGTCAGCAAAGCCCAGGCCCGTCGTATCTGGCTGCACGCCCAGCGGCTCGACACGCCGATGCCGTTCGGCGCCGGGCCGCAAGCGACGCAGGCGGCGGTGGAGCATCTCGGCTATGTGCAGATCGACACCATCAATGTGATCGAGCGCTGCCATCACCACATCCTGTTCAGCCGGATTCCGGATTATCGCCGCGCCGACCTGCGGCAGGCGCAGAGTGTCGACAAGAGCGTGTTCGAATACTGGACCCATGCACTGTCCTACGTGCCGACCCGGGACCTGCGCTTTTTCGTTGCCGCCATGCGCGAGCACAAGCGCACACCGGACAAGTGGTTTGGCACGGTGAGTCCCGCCGATATGCGAAAGGTGCTGCGGCTGATCCGGACCGGTGGCGCGCTTTCGATTCGCGACATCGACGATGACGTTCTGGTGGACAAGGATCATCCCTGGGCCAGCCGCAAGCCTTCGAAGCGGGCGCTACAGCTTGCGTTCTACACCGGGGTGCTGACCATCAGCGAACGTACCGGCATGCTGAAGAGCTATGACCTGATGGCGCGGCATTTCGGCTGGGAGAGGTCGCCGAAGCCGGCATCGGCCGCTGATACTGCCGCCTATCTGCTCGACCGCGGCCTGCGCGCGCAGGGCATCGTCAGCCTCGATTCGATCTGCCACCTCGACGCGCCGAGCAAGGCAGCGGTGCGCCGGCAGATCGAGGGGCGGCTGCGCCGTCACGAGCTCGTCCCGGTCACGCTCGAAGGCGCAGGCAAGCAGGAGCACTGGGCGAAACCCGAAACGCTGGCCGCGACGGACACGCCGCAATCGGAGCTGGTGCACATCCTCTCGCCGTTCGATCCGCTGATCATCCAGCGCAAACGGACCCATCTGGTGTTCGGTTACGAGCACCGCTTCGAAGCCTACATCCCCCGGGACAAGCGGCAGTTCGGCTATTTCGCACTGCCGGTGCTCGTCGGCGACGCCATCGTGGCCGCGCTCGACCTCAAGACCGACCGCCAGAGCAAAAAACTGCTGATGCAGAAATGGAGCTGGATCGGCAAGGGACGGCGCAAGGAGCTGAAGCCGCTGATCGAGGGCGCCCTCGATCGCTTCGAGCGGTTTCAGCTCGCGGAGTGACGGGGACACCATCACCCTCGCGGATGGGGCGTCAGGTCATGGACAGAAATTGGTCGCGAAACGTGGCAATCAGCGCCGTCGGCCGAGCCAGTCGTCGACCGAGAGCGGCCCTGCGCCCCCGAGCACCAGCGCCACTAGACAGGCCATATACAACAAATCGGTCTCATACCCGGGCTGGCCGAACTGCGCGCCCGCGGGCGTGACCGCCAGCAGCTTGATCGAACTGAAACCGTACGGCAGATGCACGGTGAACATCGCCACAAGCAGGATCGCGGCCATCGGCAGGCTGGCCAGTGCAACACCGGCGCCGAGCAGCACGGCAAGGCCACCGAACACTTCGATCAGGATGGTGGCCCAGCCCATCATGTGAGGTGACGGCACGCCGATGCCCTGCAAGATGCCTGCAAAGACGTCGGGACCGCGCCCGATCTTGGCGAAGCCATGCTGCATGAAACCGAAGCCCACAATCAGCCGCAACGGCAGCGGCGCCCAGCGCGTCAGCGGGATTGGGACCAGTGGGGCTGTCAAACGCGAGAACCATGCCGTGGCGGCCACATGCGGCGGAGTCTGGCTGTGCATTGTCGGTCAATCCCTGGCTGAATGCGCGTGGCCGATGCCGCTGTCGGCGTCGCGGCCACATCCAGCTTCGTTCTTCGCACCGGGGCCCGGGATTGTTACGCGCCCGGTGCGACTTGCCGTGGCGCAGGCGTTCCACGAATTTCTTGCGTAAATCGCATCAAAAAGTCTTGCCACTGCGATCCATGGCGGTGCACCATCAGCGCTACAAAAATCGTGGCGGACTTGTGCCGTCAAGCAGACTTGCCGGATGCGGCCATGCAAAACCGGCATTGGGTCACATACGTATTTTGTAGCGCGAGCCCTGGGAGCGACAGCCCTCAGGACGCTGCGCATTTGGCCGCGAGCACTCAACGTGCACGTTTTTCAAAAAGCGATTTGGGATCGATCATGACTCGTCCAACGGAAGCCCAGCAACTGGCCATCCAGGCCAGGCTCAACCTGATGCTGGGTGCGAAAGACTACGACGGTATGTTTCTCGGATTCGTCGTCGAAGACGTCGAGGACGACATGCTGTATGCCGTCGCGCGCAGCGAGTACCAGGCGAACCAGATCGAGAGCCTTTACGGGCAGCAGCTTGCCGTCGCCGTCGAGAGTGTCATCGGACGGCCGATCGCGCAGATTACTATCCGCGCAAGACGACTGGCAAAATAGCCGGTCAGCGGCCCGAAGCATCCCTGGGATGGGCGGCGCGATAGACGCCCGGCGTCACGCCGAGGCTCCTGCGGAAGCTGCGGGTGAGGTGGGCCTGATCGGCGAAGCCCGAAGCCGCGGCTACGCCGCCGAGCGGATGCCCGCTACGGATCAGCCCCGCCGCGAACCGAATGCGGGCCTGGCGCTGGTAGCCGTGCGGCGTCATACCGGTGGCGCGCTCGAAAGCACGAAACAGGCGGAACGGCGGCAAACCGGCAGCCACCGCGATGTCAGCGAGCCGCACCTTGTCGCCGAGATGATGATCGAGAAAATCGCGGGCGCGGCGAACGGCGGTGTCCTCGCGGCCGGCGGCGGCAACCGCGCGTGGCGCGCGGGTGTGGCGGGCGAGCAATCGTGATGTGAATTGCGCATAGCTCTCGTCACGCTTCAGGGCAGGCCCCGCCGCCTCCGAGCAGGCGTGCACGCCGCGATAGAGTGAAATCAGGGCACGATCGCGGATGATCGGCCCGGCCAGCGCCGGCGGCGATATGGCCTCTTCGCCAGAGATCGCCTGCAAACGGCCGGCATCGACATAGAGCGTGCGCAGGCTCCAGCCCCTGTCGTCGACCGGCCATCCCGCATGCGGCTCCTCGGCGTCGATGGCATAGAGATCGCCGGCACGCGCGACAAACTCGCCGCCGCGCATGCGGATCCGGATAGCGCCGCGGGTGATCAGCGCGAAACAGGCCTTGTCGTGGGTGTGCACATCATAGGCATAATCGCTGAAACGAGCGCGCAGCAATTCGGCACCGCCGAGATCATCGGCACGCCAGAGTTTTGCGAGAACATGGCCGGACGTGCGGGGCATGAGACTCCGGGTCAGCGAGCCTGACGAGACCATCGATCATAACCGCTGCACGATGCACCGGGAAGTATCGTGGCAGCGTTCGGCATCGGGGAACAGCACCGACGCCCTGCCGCTATTTCAACAGTGAAAATCTGCCGACCACACGGCCAACCGCCTTGCGCGGCCCAAACAGACCAACGCCGACATAACTCAGCTCCTCAGTGGCGGTCTCTCTGACACGCGCGCCGAACTGCGCATAATCGGTAGTCATCTGCCCTTCCCTGGGAAAATCCACCACATCGATGCCGCCCTTCAGCGCCTTGGCGCGTAGCGCACCCAAATCGGCCACCGGCGCGGCCAGCACCGCGATACCGATCGGAATCAAGCCGGGATGAGCATGACCGGAGCCATCGACAAGATCGGCACCGGCAAGATGAGGATGACGCTTGCCCAGCGTGAGCGCGATCACCGCCGCGGCGTTGGCCGCGCGCCCGGCCGGCAGCGCGGCATCGATCACGATCACACAGCGGGAGGGCTCCAGTGCGCCGGCGGCACAGTCCGATGTCACATCTTCAAGCATCAATGACGATATCTCCAGGCTTCGAATCCCGGGCCCCAATTTGAGGCCGGCCACGTCGCCTGTCTTGAACCCTATTGCAGCAGCCGCCAGCGGCGGTGCGCCACGATTCGCCTACACGTCGGTCCACCCGGAAAACGTCGCCGCCTGCCCGCACGGGTTGCCGGCCTGATCGACGAGTTGCCAGACGATGCCGTTTTCGATCCAGAACCGGCGTCCGGATTTTGAGATACGCACCCCACGGTAATCGGAAATGAACCCAGTGCGCGCCACGGCGTCCATCAGCCGTTGACGCTCAGCCCGGTTCGGCGCTTCCGCCGAGAGCCGCGACGGCAAGGTGATGAATTCGTCCCAGGCATATTCGAAACAGGCCTGCGCGGTCTTGTTGGCATAGATGAAACGCGGATCCGGGTCGGTGTTGTGCGCCAGCACCGCGAATGGCGCCTCGTGATAAAGCCAGTGCGCTCCCTGCGTGGCTTCGGCCAGAGGTTTTCCGACAAGGCGGGCAAAATTTCCGGTGAGCAGTTCGAAGAAATCGCGATTCACGGACAGATCCGCGGACAGGGTCTCAAGATGAACGGTCATGATCGTGCGGTGATGAGGGCGGTGGGAGGAGGAGATCGGCGTGAGCGGCGCCATTGCGAGGAGAGCAGCGCACCAATGACAACTTCCGTGGCGAAAATCCACAGCTGCTGATCACGTTCTCCTGATCGCCCCTCATGGCAGCAGTATGGACAGCATCAGCACCGGCTTCGAGATGTCATCGCTTCGTCACGAACCGGAGCGGCGATAGACACCGGTGAAGGTAACGTTCATGCCGCCGCAGCGCACATTATCGGCCGCGACCAGATAGCTGCCGAGCCGCCACAGCTTGACGCGACAGACGTCGCTGTCGTTCGGCAGCTTGGCATCGAACGGTTTGGTCGCGCCGTCATCGTCCATCGCGAACGCCGCGGCGCCATTGCTGACCGGCACGGTGGCGGAAATCTGCCCGCTGTTCACCGCGCCGCGCTGGACCCGCCCGGGATCATCCGCGCCGTACGTCGCATCGCCCGAGACCGCGATCCGGCCGCCGGACGCGCTGCGGATGGTGATCTGCTTTTCGTCGCCGCTGCGCCAGCTGCCGGCCCACGCGGTGGCGGCATTGACGGGATCAGCAGCGGCGGCATCTTTCAAGCGCGCATGCGGCAGCCAGCCGGAGGTCGACGCCATTTTCGCTCCAGCACCGGTGAACGTGGCACAGGAAAAATCGCCGTCCTGCCCGGTCACGATGACGGGATCGCCGGCCACGACAAAAGCCCTGCCCGCACAGGCCGGGCTCGCATCCGGACAGTTTGCCGCGCCGTCGCTTCCCTTGAGGAACGGCACGCGATCAGCGCCGGACGCCACCACCTGAAGGCGTGGAACCATGGTCGCATCGGCATTGAGCACCGGCACGCCGAAACACAGCGCGTCCTTCGCCGCGGACTGCTGGATCTGTACGGTGAGGAAACCGAGGCTCAGTACGAACCAGTCGATGCGCGGCACTCCGGTGTCTCCTCACGATGGACATCTCCGTTATAGGCGGCATCGTGGCGCCTTTTTGTCGGGGCGTTCCGCCGGCATGCAATAACAACTGCGCCATCGGCCTCGCGCGGACTTGCTCCAGCCTCCGCACTTGTTATTTTGTCCCGTGAATCGCGCGTCACCGCGCAACCCGTCCCTGAACTGCGCACAAACAGGTTTTCCATTTTGAAACAACTTGCTCTTGCCCTCCTCCTTGCCGGCCTGCCGGTCTCGGCCTCCCTTGCCGCCGGCGTCCAGGGCGATGCCCGCTTCTATGCCAGCCTCAAGCGGCTGGACCCGGACACGCGAATGGATCAGATCTGCGATTACGAGGCCATGCTGCGCATCGACCGCGACGCGTCGCCCTATCATCCGGATCGCGCCAAGGCCGAAGTGATCTCCACGCCCCAGCGGACCCGCACCTCGGTGAAAGCCACTGGCGGCGCGTTCCGCAGTCACGGCCGCTGGTATTCGCTGTCGTTCACCTGTTCGACGACGCCCGACCACATGAAAGTGACCGCCTTCAGCTATCAGATCGGGAAGTTGATTCCGGAATCCGACTGGCCCAAATATGGATTGTGGCGTTAACGCCGCACCAGAACGACCGCCGGCGGACACAACCAAACACAAACGACAAACGAACACGACCCGGAAAACCGCTAACCAAAAACAACAACGAGGTTCCCATGCCCACCATCGATGCTGACGGCGTCAAGCTGCATTACGAGGACACCGGGCGCGGATATCCGATTGTGTTTGTCCACGAATTCGGCGCCGATCATCGCGAGTGGGAAACCCAGGTGCGGTACTTCTCGCGAGGTTATCGTTGCATCGCCTACAATGCGCGCGGCTATCCACCGAGCGATGTGCCCGAGCGCCTCGATCAATACGGCTGGGAATTTTCCCGTGACGATATCGCGGCGGTGATGCGTGCCCTCGGCATTGAACGGGCGCATCTCGTTGGGCTGAGCATGGGCGGCTATGCCGTGCTGCAGTTCGGTCTGAAATATCCTGCGATGGCGAGTGCGATCGTGGCGGCCGGGGCCGGCACCGGATCGCCACCGCTTTTGCGCGAGGCCTACCTGAAGGACGCCCCCGTGATGGCGCGCGGCTTCATCGAACGCGGCATGGCCGAGATGGCCGAGGAGATGGGGCACAGTCCCACCCGCATTCAGCTCAAGCACAAGGATCCGCGCGGCTGGCAGGAGTTCATGAACC
>BFBZ01002250.1_pt1 | contig 10838 bp, 2 predicted proteins | sample 1888401 | NCBI WGS metagenome assembly BFBZ01 (sample SAMD00112614, study PRJDB3348) | symbiont metagenome | host: Chara braunii | reverse complement strand
TGGGATTGTCGCTCGCGTGTAGGCGGCCCCGAATACTGGCGACATTGGCGGGGGKATGACCGAACAGGATCCAGTCACCAAGCACCTGGTCGAGAGCAGCGGACGCGGACACGGTGCCGTCCACGAGAATGTTGGAGCCGTTGCCCGCACGGATGTGGCTCTCGCCGGACCCGCCGACGAGCAGGTTGGCGCCATTGCCCACCTGGATGTTGTTGTGCCCGTTGCCGCCGACGACCACGTTGTTCCCATCGCCGAGGTAGATGTTGTCGATMCCGTCGCCCGCCAGCACCGTGTTGTTCCCGTTGCCTGCGCGGAGGTTGTGGATGCCCGTGCCCAACATCACCTTGTTGGCGCCCGCACCGAGTTGAACGTTGTCGTTGCCGTCTCCAGCGGTGATCATGTTGTGGCCATTGCCGAGGGTGATGTTGTTATTGCCACCCACGGTTATGGTGTTGTTCCCGTTGCTCGCCCAGATATTGTGTGTGCCACTGCCGGGAGCGTTGATCACGTTGTTCCCGTCGCCGAGGGTGATGTTGTCGATGCCCGCGCCCACCACCACCGTGTTGTTCCCGTTGCCCGCACGGATGTTGTGGTTGCCCGCGCCCACCATCACCTCGTTGGCGCCTGCACCGAGTTGAACGTTGTCGTTACCCACACCACCCACAACCACGATCGGAACGCTCAGGGCGCCGGCCACGTACACGTTATCGTTCCCGTCAAACGTGACGATGTAAACGGCGTTGAAGGCCTGCTTGTATGTCGTGTGGTTGATGTTTTTGCCATTGAGGGTGGCATCGACTTGGATTCCGGTGGCACCCGTGGTACTGGTGCCGAAGGGCGCGAGGCTCACCCAGTTGAAGGCGTTGCCGCCGACGAGGTAGAGCGAACTGCCGGCTACCGTGGCGCCCGCTCCGACCGCGGTTACTGCTGCGTCGCCCTTCTGGGTGCTCGCACTGTTATTGTTCCCGTCGCCTGTGTAACTGGCGACCCACTCGTACGTGCCCGCGGCGGTGGGAGTGTAGCCATTCGTGGTGGTGTAGATCCTGTTACCCTTGACCGCGACGGTCTCGGTATCCACGACCTTACCGCTGGGGTCGTACAGGGTGAAGGTGAGCGAACCGGTTTCGAAGTAGCCGCCGGTGAGCGGGGCGGAAGCCATGAGGCGTGCCCCGCTTCCGAGCACCACGGTGGTCGCGCCGAGGGTCAGGTTTGTGGTGCTCCCGGTGGCCGTCAACGTCGGATTCGCCGGGCTGACGGCCACCTGTTCCGCCTTGTCGTTGTTGTCGCTGACGGGCACATTGTTGGCGTCGCCGGAGTAGTTGACACTCCACAGGTACGCGCCCGTGACCGTGCCGGCGCTGGGTAACGTGTATCCGTTCGGGGTGGTGTAAGTGCCATCACCTTTGACCGCGACTGTCTCAGTGTCCACGAGCTTGCCGCTGGGTTCGCTCAGCGTGAAGGTGAGCGAACCACCCGGCTGGACTCCGCCGCCCAACACGGCCGTGTCCCGGAGGACCGCCGCGGACGCGGCCAGGGCCACAGCGGGCGCGTCGGGTTTGACCGAGAGCGTCGGGGCCGGGGGTGAACTGATGATCAGAGAGAAGTTCTGAACCACCGGCGCATCGGTGCCGTCGCTGGCGGTGAACACCAAACTATAGGTTCCGACCGCCGCGGAAGGACTGACAGTCAGGGCGCCGGTCGCGGGCGCGAAGGTCACGCCGCTGGGCATTGTGGCGGTTTCGGCCAGCGCCGGGGTTGGCGCGCCGCTGGCGGTGACCGTGAACGTGCCGCCGACGCCGGCCCGGAACGTGGCGCTGGGGGCACTGGTGAACGCGGGCACGTTGTTGAGCCCCAGAGCTTCGGCCTGCGCCAGCGTTGCGAGCCACCCGGTCGTGAATGCGCTGTCGGGCGCGTCGGCCATGAGCGCGTTAATCGCGGCCGGGTTCTTAAGGTATTTCTTGTACTCCAGCGCGGTCGCCAGGTAGGACTCCAGGAGCGCGAGCGAGTCGCCCTGCGCGGGCGCGGGTGTCTTCTTCCAGGCCTCGAACGCGGCCACCAGCACCGGGTTGCCGCCGGTGATGGTGAGCAAGCGCAGGTCGTCCTCGACAGCCTTGCGCACGAGCTTCGCGGGGTCGCCGGCGGCGTAAATGCTGTTCGAACTGTTGCCGCCGATCATGTCCTGGAAATCGTTCCGCCCCCAGGACTTGCTGCTGTTCACCCAGGCGATGACGTCCAGGCTCCCCGCGCCGGGGGTCAGGACCGGTGTTCCCCCGAGCGTGGCCAGCACGCCGTTAACACCGTCGCAGACCGCTTGCGAGATCGAATCGACGGCCGAGCGGAGGTCGGCGTTGGTGTGTTTGGTGAAGTTCGAGGAGGCCGGGGCGGTCAACTGGTCGTGCGCGGAGTCCAGCCCGAAGTATTGGTAGTCCCACGGCTGGCCCCCACCGAAGAGGCGCCCGAAGAGCCCACCGGTGATGTCGTTGAGGAAGTTGTAGATTTCGGACCCCGCGACCGAGCCGAGCACCTCCCCGACCACGGCGCCGACGCCCGGCAGGACGACGTCGAGCAAGATGTCGGACGCGAGGGTGCCGGCCTCCGCGCCGACCAGCGAGGCCACCGCCGGTCCCAGCGCCGTCGCCGCCGCGACCCCCTGGAGCGTGCCCTCCGTGCCGGCGATGGACGCGAAGATGCCCTGGCCCACGCTCTTGGCGTCGATGAGCGAGTTCGCCAGTTCCTGGCCCAGCAGCGCACCGCCCGCCGTGGCGATGGCGCTGGAAACCGAGGCCAGATTGATGCCATCGGTCAGGTGGCTCCAGTCGCCCGTGGACTGCGCGAGGGGGATGTTCTTGTAGATCTGCTGTTCCAGGGTCAGGCCAGTCTTCGTGAGGAGGTTGCTCTCGAACCCGTTGAGCCCGAGCTTCTGGGCCATGGTCGCCAGCGCGAGCGACGTCACCGCCGACGCGGCCTGGGGACCAATGGACTGCACCACTGAGGAGAAGGTGAGGTTCTTGACCGAATTCGACAGGAGGTTGTCCAAACTCGTAGCGCCGCCGGAGGAGGGGTTCAGCAGCGACTTCGACAGGTCCCGGACCGCCCCGAACGCCGTCGAGAACAGAGTCGAGCCGGCGGCCCCCGCGAACTGGGCGGTCAACCCGTTGCCCCCGACCAGGAGTTTGGCGTAGTCCGACCCGAGGGTGGCGAACATCTCCTGCGCGGAGAACTGGTGCCCCTGGCTCGTGTAGGACAGCGCGGGATCACCGGTCGGCTGGCCCTGAGCATCGAGGGTGTACGTCGCCGTCAGCGTCGCGTCGGACGCCGGGTCGACGTGCTGGTCGATGACCAGCGACGAGCGGTCGGCGCTCTCGGTGGCGTCCGACGTGATGAACCCGCTGGCGGCGTACTGGACCTCCTGGAGTTGCCCGCTCGCGTCCGTGTCCACGACCCGCGACCCATCGGCAAACTGGGTGGTCAGCGCGTCGCTGCCGTCGGAATTCTTCTGCAGGGTCTGCCCATTGATCTGGTCCGAAGGGTCGGTCGTCGTCGTGGGGATGTTGTGCTGTTGTTGGATCGCGTTGATCGTCGCGCCGGGCAGAAGAACCTCGTTGCTGAAGGGGACGAGGAGGGCCCCGGACGTCGATAGCGGCTGCCTGTCAAGGTTCATGCAGACGCGTTCGGTGTTCTCGAAGCTATCGCTGTTGTCCCCCATCCCAAACGGGGGGTAATACGGTGGGGCTTGGTTGAACTTCGCCATGCACGCGAGCGCAGCCCCCCACAGGTTATCCACCTGGGCCTGAGTACCGGTGAAAAGCGTGGCTTGCGGCTCGCTCTGCTTATAGTAGGTGACGGACTCGCCGAACTCTTTGGCGAGGGCCACCTCGTCCCACCCTTGCAAATGGGTGCTCCACGGGAGAACCCCCATGGTCACGGGGTGTCCGCTAGAATCGGTCGCAAGGCCGTCCAATTCGTGGACGACCTTATTGTTCTGATCGAGGACGACCAGCAAGTTGTGCCCACCGAGCCCACCGAGAATCTGGAGTTGGGCCTCGACGATTCGGAAGGTCGGCGCGGGGGTGGCGTCGAGTACGATGCGGTCTTCCAGGGGTTCGACCGTCAGGCGCGGTCGATTGCGCGGCTGCGGGTTCGAATTCATATCGACGGCCCCGTTGATCGTCGCCCGGATCACCTTCATCAGCTTGCTCACGTTGCTTTCTCCTTGAGTGCGAGTGATGGACGGTAGCAGTCTTCGATCGAGGGTAACCGCCCAACAAGACGTGACTGGTCGCCGAGCGGTTCGGGTGGAAACGTCACCTTACAGAAAACGAGTCAGCTTCTCGTCGTGTCCCCTCGGTGTTGAAAAGAGTGCGCAGACCGAGAGCCTGTTACGATACCATGTAGGGCGGTCGCGCCCGGTTCTTGTGGCTCGTCCGCAAGAGGCGCTCCGACGGTCCTGCTCGTCCGCGATGCCCCTCAGCAGTTACTCGAAAAAGGCGTCAAGGTCGCGCACTCGGAGGTTCAGAAAGGCCATCGCCCAAGAGGTGACACGATGGGTGGATCCCGAAATCAACTCCAGAGTCCAGATGTCGATGTGGAGTGTTGGGAGCCTCTGCGAAGGGCGTTAAGTGACGGGGAAGACTCCCGTCGAGCCTTCAACGAGTTGATCGCTCCGATGTGGACACGACTCGTTGAGATCATCAGGAAGCAGATCGATGTCTACCTACAGGCCAAGGTCAGCGCGTCATCGGCTGTCCAATGCGCGGTGATAGCTCTGTTCAACAAAGCGCCTGAAGAACTCGCGGGTACGGTGACAGACTCCGAGTCACTCATGAGTTGGCTCGTTGGCGTCGCGACCAAGAAGTTGCGTGACCGCATCCGCCGAGAGAGCGCGATGAAACGTGTTGGAGAACCTGGCGTCCTCGCCGTGGAATTCGATGCGGTCGATCCGATTGAGTTGCAGTCCTGTCTCCCCGATCCTGCTCTGGTGGCTGAGCTGGGTGACTTTCATGATCGCTGCATGAAAGCCGTGGAGGACGATCCCGACCTTCGTAAGGTCACTGTCGCGGTGATGTTCCTTGGTGGACACTCGAATAGAGAAATCGCCAAAAAGCTTTGCATGTCCGAGGCTTGGGTGCGAAAGGCGCTCGCGACCATCATCGCCACTTGGCGAGAGATCGAGAATCAACCCGTCTGAAGGGACGTATTATGCCGGACCCTGAGAATCCGATCCCCGCACTCTCGAAGGAGGAGTTCAGTGTTCTCCGACTCTTCCGTGCGGCGTTGTACGCCCAACCGCTTGAGCAGTGGCCCGATCCATCACAGTTTGGGGGAGAGCGATCTCGAGGATTGTTGTTAAACGCGCTCGACGAGGAAGTGCAACGTCGATTGGAGATCGGGGCTGCCGCGGATCTCGACGTACTGCAGGTCCGGTATCCGGGCGTTGTCCCAGACGTGATCAGGGCGGTGCTCGCGTACCGCCAGAAGAACATAGGCACCCAAACTCATCAGCGCCCGGCAAACGTCGGTGACATTCGCGTGCCCGGCTACGAGATCCTCGGCGAACTTGGGCGCGGCGGCATGGGCGTCGTGTTCCGCGCTGTGCAGGTGAAGGCCAATCGCCCGGTCGCGCTCAAGATGGTGCTACCCAGTGCTCTCGCTGGCGAACACGACCGTGAGCGATTCCGAGCCGAGGCCCGAGCCGTGGCCAAGCTCCAACATGCGAACATCGTGCAGGTGTTCGAAGTCGGTGAGCACGACGGCCGACCGTACTTCGCGCTGGAGTTTTGCGACGGCGGGAGCCTCTCGTCGCGGCTGGCCGGCACCCCGCTGCCGGGCGATGTCGCAGCCGATCTGGTGGAGCAGCTCGCAGACGCGATGAACCACGCGCACGAGCAGGGTATCATCCACCGCGATCTCAAGCCCGCGAACGTGCTGTTAACGAAATCGCCCGTGCGCGCTGCGAAAAGTGACACGCGAAACGACCGCGGGCGTTCAACGCGCCGCGACGGTTCGCGGTCGCGCGGCAAGGAGAGCAAGAGCTGTGGCCCAACCGGCACCGCTCCCCGCTCGAGCGGAGTGGAGGCCGCGTTCAACATGTTTGAGTTCGTCGCGAAGGTGACCGACTTCGGGTTGGCGAAACAACTCGAAGGCGAGTCGGCGCACACGCACACCGGCGCGGTGATGGGCACGCCGTCGTACATGTCTCCAGAACAGGCGTCCGGTGAGTCGAAACGCGTGACCCCCGAGGCCGACGTCTACGCGCTGGGCGCGATCCTCTACGAATGTCTGACCGGGCGCGCACCATTCAAGGGCGCAACCGTCGCGGAAACGCTCGATCAGGTGCGGCACCGCGAGCCGCCCCCGCCGACCGCGCTGAACCCGAACGTGCCCCGCGACCTCGAAACGATCTGCCTGAAGTGCCTCCAGAAGGAACCGCAGAAGCGATACCCGACCGCGGGCGAACTGGCCGACGACCTGCGGCGATTCCTTGATGAGCGGCCGATCCGTGCTCGCCCGGCGGGCTTCGTCGAACGTGCAGTCAAATGGGGGCGTCGTCGACCCACTGCGGCAACGTTTCTGTGTAGCGGTATTGTTGCCGTCTTGATGCTGTTGGGATTGGGCGCCTTCGCGGGGATCAAATGGGAGGCAGCCGTCGCAGAGCAGCAACGCCGCGCTCTGGTGCAAGTGGATGCCCTTCAGGACGCCGCGCCCGCTGCCGTACCGAACATCCTTAGCAACCTCGCCCAAGATCGTGCCATCGTACTACCGCATCTGCGCACCAAATACACAGAACAGACCGATCCCACGAAGAAAGCAAGGCTGGCGCTGGCACTGCTACCGGTCGAGCCAGAGAACGTTCGGAGCGTGGTTGTCAATCATCTGCTACAAGCGGATGACCCGGCCGAGGTCGTCTCAGCCCGCGACGCGCTTGCCGAGAATGCCCAAGGCAACGATCTGGTCGAGAAACTGTGGCGGCTATCTGAGGACGCAAATGCGCCAGATTCGGAGCGGTTTCGTGCGATGGTCGGCCTCGCGGCGTTCGCACCGGAAGACCGACGCTGGCCCTCGGCGGCGCCACGGCTCATTGAGGAGTTGCTGGCCCAGAACAGCAACCCGCTGTTTCTGGGGACGTGGGTAGAAGCCCTATATCCGATCCGTAGCGCGCTAATAGAGTCGTTGGGGAAGCAATTCCGCGATCGTAATTCAGAGAACACCGACCGCCACCTTGTGGCGGCCCAAGTTTTGCAAAAATATGTGAAGGATCAACCTGAAGCGCTATTCGAGCTGATTCTCGACGCCGACGCTAAGCAATACGAATTGCTACGACCGCTGTTGGCAGTTCATCGCGTGAGGGCGATCTCTCGTATGAAGGCGGAATTGGAGAAGCAGCCCGACTACTGGAACTCCGCCCCACTGAACACGACTTGGAAGCCTCTCCCTCCGACACTCATGGAGGAGTTCGAGAAAGCCAGCGGTCTCGTATCCGAAAGGTGGGCTTTATGTCAGGATTTACCGCTTGATCGCTTGCAGGCCGTGACGGAGTTGCTCCGGGAGTCCGGATACCGACCTCTGACCGTGCGCCCATGGGGAAGTGCTGAGGGCGCAGACTCTCGTGTTGCCATCGTCTGGACGCGCGACGACGGTGACTGGAAGCTGGAAGCGAATTTATCGTCGGAACAGCTTAGGCAGCGCGACGGCTATTGGCGAAACACCGGCTTTATCGCTACCGATGTCGCGGGCTATCGAACGAAAGAAGGCACTCGTTTCGCGGGGCTGTGGCGGCGCAGCGTTGGGAAAGAGGAGGGCGCGTTCTACGCCGGGGTGTTGCTAAGCAGACACCGCGAAGAAGGAGACAAACTTACAAAAGCAGGTTACCACCCCACTCACATACAGATAACGAAGGGCAGCGGAGGGGTGCCACTGTACAGTGTGACTTGGATTCGTGGGCACACCAAGGTCGAGAGCTGGAACTTGCGAGTTGAGGAACAGGGCGTACACGACCGTCTGGTCCGCGACCAAGCGTCTTTACTGCTGGACGTGCAGTTGGCTCCGTCGCGTCCAAGCGAGAGCACGACTTGGTACGCCAGCGTCTGGCACAATACATCAGACCACGAGGGGATTGAGCTACATGGGCTAACTGTCTTGGACCAGCGAAAACGATGGACGGAACTCCAGGCAGCAAATTTTCATCCCGTGACACTATCTTTACACCAACTCTCAAACGAAAAGCTCCCCAGGGCTGCATCCGTCTGGCATCGGCCCATTGTCACGCACGCGAGGGAAACTCTGGCTCGGCGACAGGCCACCGCAGCGGTCATTCTGTTGACCTTGGGGCAACCCGCAAACGTCTGGCCGCTGTTGGGCCACGCGACCGATCCGACCCGACGCAGTTACATCGTGTGGCGCGCCGGGCAACTGCGGGCTGACCCGAACCTGCTCGTTGATCAGCTCCACAACACAAAGGACGATGTGGCGGCACGGCGGTGCCTGATCCTGGCGCTGGGCGAGTATAGCGACAAAGAACTCCCCGCACAGGTGCGGAAACCCTTGGTCGAGAATCTCCTGGCTTGGTATCGCGATGATCCCGATCCGGGCGTGCATTCAGCCATCTCGTGGCTGTTGCGGCACAAGGTCGAAGGCCCGACGCCTCGGCTGTTGGATTGGGGACAAGGCGAAGAATTGAGACGGATCGATGTGGCGCTTGCAGTACAGCAGGGCCAGCGACAGGCGGTGGCGGTTGGACGTATCAGCTTAGCACCTCTGCCGATGGCTGGATTATGGACGAGTTTGCCAGGCGCAGAAGATCTGGCCGGCCGCGACTGGTACGTCAACGGGCAAGGTCAAACGATGGCGGTGATCAAGGGGCCGGTCAAGTTCCGCATGGGGTCGCCGTTGTGGGAGCCGTACCGGAGTTTGGCTGAGGAGAAAGCGACTGCCGAGAATAGGCAGGTACGATTCATCAACCGCAGTTACGCAATCGCGACGACTTCGGTTACGGTCGAGMAAKGGCGGCGGTTCTTGGAGAGTAGCCCCGCCGTGCCAAACAAGATCCCGAAACGTTACAGCCCAGATCCGACGTGCCCAACTCTCAACGTGTCCTGGTTTGCTGCGGCGAGTTACTGTAACTGGCTATCGGCGAAAGAGGGCATTCCTCCCGACCAGTGGTGTTACCCAACCGAGATCCGCGAAGGGACAACTCCTTTTCCGGATTACCTGCATCGTGCAGGTTATCGGTTGCCAACAGAGGCTGAATGGGAATACGCCTGCCGGGCAGGATCGGAAAGCCCCCGCCATTTTGGCTCGGCTGATGAGCTCTTGCCTCGCTATGCCCATTTCTTGGCAAACAGCCAGGACCGAACTTGGCCTGTAGGCCAGAAGCGTCCGAACGACTTTGGCCTATTCGATGTCCACGGCAACATCTTCAACTGGTGCGACGATCGAGAACGCTCCGTCGGGGAGCGAAGACCGGAAATTGACGCTGAGGATCTCACTGCTTTCTCGATCAAGCACCGACGGACCATGCGGGGCGGCTACTTTGGTGTCCGCCCATCGGTGCTGCGCTCGGCATTTTCCTACTGCGACCAGCCAACGAACCAAGACGCCTACGGCTTGCGCGTCTGTCGGACGATCTATCCCTGAACATCAAGGATGCGCCCGGATGGCTCTCGAAAATCAAGAACGTAGTCGCTCTTCCGACTGCCCGAGATCGGTGGACGCGGGATTGCCGTCGTGTCTGGAGTGGTGTAAGGCCTCCTTCGTCGATGAGCACCCGACGAACGAGTGCGCTTGCCTCTTTGGTTGGGTGACTGCGAGATCCGGAAAGCTCCGGTTTGACCTCGAAATCGCGAAATCTTCGAGGATCTGTCTGCCGAACGATAACCGAATTTATCGCTGCCAACCGAGCCCTAAATCAGCCCGCCGCTACCTTATCGTGCCGAAATACTCATCGCCGTAAGCTATGAAATTGCAGATTGATAGAAGCGAAACGCTGTGAGTTCAGCGATGTCAGCGCCGCGTTCAGTGAGGTTTTGGTTCTCTTTGGGCCGCTCCTGTCCTCTCTCGTTTCGGCACGGAACGATGTGTGCAAGAGTTCACATAAGCTCCCCCAGAATGCCCCAGATATGGGGTCAAACCAGGGAAATCTCGGTAACGCTCGGTAAATCGACTGAGCAGCAAAAGTGGCCCGAACGCCTTGGAAAAAGGTATCTGCGGCAAAAGGCAGGCTTTGGTGCACACGGCCGAAAATGGCTAACTGAAGACTCTTATTACCTCGGCAAGTAATAAGCTCACACACGCTATGATGCCATAGCGTAGAGCATACACGGGTGCTTGAAGTAGTTTCGGACCTGTTGGGGTAGCCCTCGCAGCTTGTTCATGAACCCTTGCATGCGGGATCGTAACGCCCCCTTGTTGTCCGGTAACCCGGCTGCGTTCACCTGGCCTTTCAAGTCGTTGTTCAGGTATCCGCACTGGCTTCGAAGAGACTGGTTTGGCTTCTTCTTCGATGTCGGTTTGCGCTTGACCATGCGGGGCGGTTCCTTTCGGGAGGTTCCCACTGCGCTGGCCGAGCGGACGCTCCGGGCAGTCGAACTCGGGCGGAACAAATGGACGGTGTTCGGCAGCGAGTCGGGCGGCCGCACGGCGGCACGCTGTACTCGGTGGTCAGCACGGTGCAAGCACCTGGGGATCGACCCGTTCGCGTACCTGACGGACGCGCTGCCCGGCCTGTTTGCCCTGGGCGAGAAACCGATGGCGGCGCAGTTGCTCGACTGGTTGCCCGACCGCTGGCTACTACGGACGCGGGCCAACACCTCCCGCCCCGCCTCCGCCGCCTGCCCCCCCCC
>BFBZ01000025.1_pt126 | contig 10838 bp, 9 predicted proteins | sample 1888401 | NCBI WGS metagenome assembly BFBZ01 (sample SAMD00112614, study PRJDB3348) | symbiont metagenome | host: Chara braunii | reverse complement strand
TGACAACGATGGGATGATCCCAGAGACGATAGAAAATGGAACGATTGGTGGTCATTCGAAGCGCTCCCAGCGCTCGCCGAACAGGCCGCGCGGCCGTAGCAGCATGATTGCGAACATCAGGGCATACATCGACGCCGCCGCGGCCTCGGGCTTGAACTGAATGGTCAGCGACGTGACGACGCCGACGGCCAGACCGGCGACAACCGCCCCACGGAACGATCCGAGGCCACCGATCGCCACGACCACGAAGGCAGGCATCACCGCATTTGCGGCCATCGACGGCGACACCGTCCAGAGCGGCGCCGCAAGCACTCCCGCGATGGCGGCGAGCGCGCAGCCAAGGCCGAATACGGCGGTCAGAACCCGCGGCAGATTGATGCCGAGCAGTTCGACCATCTCAGGATCCCGGCTGCCGGCGCGCAGCACCCGGCCGTAAGGCGTCCAGGCCAGGAAAGCCCACAGGCCCAGCAACGTCGCGATCGTGACCCCAAGCACGGCGACACGATACTTGGTGATCAGCAGCGGCCCGGCCTCGACGATGCCGAGCAGGAAGGACGGTGGATTGAACGGCTTTCCGTCCGCGCCCCAGACGTACCGGATCAACGCCTCGATCAGCAACGCCAGTGCAAACGTGACGATCAGGCTGAGCAGCGGCTCCTTGCCGTAGAGCCGGCGAATGATCGTCACCTCGACAAGCATGCCGACCAACCCAACCAGCGGCGGCGCCAGAATAACGGCGGGCCAGCCGAACAGCTGAAACAATTGCCAGGCGGCATAGGCGCCCAGCGCGAAGAATGCGCCGTGCGCGAAGTTGATGACGCCGAGCAATCCGAACGTGATGGAAAGACCCACGGCGATCAGAACGTAGATGAAGCCGAGGACCAGTCCATTGGCCGTCTGTGACACGAGGGTATCAAGCATGTTTCCACCCGTTCGGAAGCTGCGACGAAAGAGGAAGACGGCGTGCCGCCGGCTTATAGCGCCGGCATGCTGCAACCGACCTCTTCCTTGGTGCCGAACGCCTTCTCGGTGTCCGCCGCCGTGTCCGAGGTATTCTTCAGGACGTCGAAGTAATCCCATTTGTCGGAGATCTGTTTCTTGACGCCCACGATGACGGCCGGGCGCACCATCTGGTGGTCCCACTCGCGGAAGAAGAACGGAAACGCTTCTTCGGTGTTCTTCCACTTCTCCAGCTGGGTCACGATCGCCTTGGCATCGGTGGACTTCGCCGCCTCGATCGACTCCAGCAGGGCGCGCATCCCGATCCAGCCGGACCAGGTCTTGTCCGACGGCGGCTCGTTGTACTTTTTCTGGAAGTCCGCGATCATCTTCTTTTCCGCCTCGGTATTCTTGGGATTGTTGTAGTACCAGGGCTTCACGTAGATTCCGGTGGACGCCTGCGTTCCCACATCCCAGAAATCGGTGTCCGTCACCGCGATCGCCGCATAGGGGATCTTGTCCTTCATCCCCATCTCGTTCCACTGCTTCAGGAAGTTCGAGAAGTCACCACCGACCAGACCGCCAACGATCACATCCGGCTTCGCCTGACGAATCTTCAGGATGTAGGAGCTGTAGTCGGCGGTGTTGATCGGCACCTCGTCGACACCGACTTCGGTTGCGCCGACCTTCTTGAGCAGCGCGCGGGATGCGCGCAGGATATCCTGGCCGAACGCATAGGATGCGGTCAGGAAATAGACTTTCTTGCCGAGCTGCGACACGTAGGGCATCAGCCCGTCCATCTGCACGGGCACGGTTGCCTGGGTGCGGAACGTATAGCGGCTGCAATTCTTGCCGGTGATTTCGCTGGCCGCCGCACCGGTCAGGATCAGCGGAATCTTCTCGCGGTTGGCGACGCTCATCATGGCAAGCGCGGACGAACTGTAGTTGCCGCCGACCACAGCGACGACCTTGTTCTCGTCGACCAGGCGCTGCATGTTTTGCTGCGAGACCTGCGGATTCGGCTCGTCCAGCCACACGAGCTCGATCGGGCGTCCCAGCACCTTTCGGCCCGCCTGCTCGACGGCAAGCTCGCTGCCACGCTGCAGATACTGGCCGATCGCAGCACCGGGACCCTGCTTCGAATAGATCAAGCCGATCCGGATCGGGCCATCGGACTGCGCATGGGCAGCCCCCCACCCCAGTGTCGAAAGCGCTGCGGCGCCCGCAACCGCACCGATCAAGGCTCGTCGTCTCGAGACTATCTTCTTCATTGCCTTCTCCCTCCAGTGATTGATTTTGTTTTTTGTTGTCTCAGCTCGCGCGGTGCGGCTTGCCAAAAACCGGTTCCTTGAATGGAATCGGTGGCAGCTCCCACGTGCCGGTCGATGGCGGCCGGACTTCCGCATCGACATGCAGGTCGATCACGCATGGCCGACGATTCCGGACGGCGGCCTCGACGGCGCCGCGCAGATCCTGACTGCGCGTGACCGTCACTCCATCCGCGCCACATGCGCGCGCCCAGGCCGCGAAATCCGGATTGTAGCGATCGCCGCCGGGCCCCTGGTTGCCCTTGTAGAAGGCGGTGCCGATTTCACGGCCTTCGAACAGGCCATATTGCAAATCGCGGATGGCGCCCCAGGCAAAGTTGTTCCAGACGATCCAGATGCAAGGCAGATCATATTCGACAGCGGTCGCCACGACGTAAGGCGCCATCATGAAGCCGCCGTCCCCAACCACCGCCACGCACGGGCGGTCCGGTGCGGCCAGTTGGGCGCCGAGAACTCCGCAAACACCGAAGCCCATCGAGGAAAAACCCCAGCTGTTGAGCATGCTCTGCGAGCGCTTGGGCTTCCAGAACTGCATGAACCAGTTGTGGTGGACGCCGGAGTCCAGCGACAGGATCACATCGTCCGGCAATACATCCTGCAGCGCACCCACGACGTATTCCGGCCGGATCGGCGTCGTGACCGAATCGAAGTGCGGACGAATGAACGTCTCCCATTCGGCCTGCCATTTCGCCACCTCATCGCGCCACGGCGCGAAACCCTCGCGGGAGATCTCGCGACGCTTCGCCAGCGCGGCGAGCAGTTGCGCGGTGAATGCCTTGGCGTCGGCAATGATGCCGAGGGTGGGCGGATAGTTGCGGCCAAGCTCGGCCGGGTCGATATCGACCTGCAGCAATTTCGTGCTCGGGAAGTTCCAGGAATAGCCGGGATGCCAGCTCGATGACGAGCGATCGTCGAACCGCGTGCCGATGCAGAGCACCAGATCGGCGAACCGACCGGCCTGGTTGGCCGGATAGGCGCCGTTACGGCCGATGAAGCCAAGGGTCAGCGGGTCATCGGCGGGAACGCAGCCCATGCCATTGGGAGACGTGATGACGGGAATTCCGAGCTTCTGCTGCAGCTCCGATATTTCCGGACCGGCTCCCGCAAGCGTCGTCCCCTGGCCGATGAAGATGACCGGACGCCTGGCCTGCGCGAGCAGATCGATCGCAGCCGCGACATCGGCCTCGCTCGCACTCGGGCGATGCGCGCCATGCACATGCGACAGCGGCGGCAGTTCGACGTCGGCCTCCTCCTGGAAGACATTGTAGGGAATGTCGAGGTTGACCGGCCCGGGCCGCCCGGTGACCATCGTATCGAACGCCTGGCGCAGCGCGAGCGGCAGCATATCGACCCGGCTTGGCTGGAACGACCGCTTCACCACCGGCCGGAAAACCTGCGCGAAGTCAGCCTGGTTGTGCGCATACAATTCCTGAAAGGGCGCACGATTGGCCTGCGAGGTCGGAACGTTGGCGGTGATCGCCATGAAGGTCGAGGAATCCGAGAGTGCCGTGGCGAGCGACATCACCATGTTGGCCGACCCCGGCCCGGTCGACGTCAGCGTCGCGACCGGTTGATGCTTCACGCGGAAATAGGCATCGGCCATATGACCGGCGCACTGTTCATGACGCGGCGAGACCAGCTTCACTTTGTCGCGCACCGCATGCAGCGCATCCAGGATACCGACGTTGCCGTGCCCGCAGATCCCGAAAACGAAGGGCACTTTTTGTTTGACGAGATACTCGGCGATGACTTCGCCGCCCTTCATCTTAGCCATGACTTGTTTCCACCTGTTCTGATCAAAGCCTGTTAGGCCAGGATGGTGACCATACGTTCTTCGCTCATCTCGCGGATAGCGTAATGCGGGCCTTCACGGCCGAACCCGCTGTCCTTGCTGCCTCCGTAAGGCATGACATCGACGCGCGAACTCGGAGTTTCGTTGATGTGAACGCCGCCGACGTGCAAATTCAGCGCGGCTTGCAGAGCGACATCGATACGTTTGGTGAATATGCCGGTTGCGAGACCGAACGGCGTGGCATTCACCCGCGCGATCGCCTCCGCGATGGTATCGAACGGTGCGACGCACAGCACCGGCCCAAACACCTCCTGACAGCCGAGCGGCGTGCTGGGATGGACATCGGTCAGCAAAGCCGGCGGCACAACCGCGCCAATACGTTCACCGTTCACCAGAAGACGGGCGCCGCGGTCGACAGCGTGCGCGATCCACGCCTCGACGCGCCTGGCGGATGCCTCGCTGATGACCGGCCCAACGACGGTGTTGTCGTCCGCCGGATCGCCATACGGCAGCGCCTTCACCATCGGGACCAGGCGATCGATCACCTGCTGCAGCAACGGCTGCTGCACGAGGAGAACCTGGATCGAGGTGCAGACCTGTCCGGCCTTGCGGTAACTGGCATTGATGATTTTCGGCAGCGCCACGTCGAGATTTGCATCGTCGCAAACGATGCAATGAGCGATGGAGCCGAGCTCCATCTGGGTTCGTCGCAGTCCCGCAGCCGCCTGAATGGCGCGCCCGACGTCGGTGCTTCCGGTGAACGCGTAGAAGCGCACCTGCGGCTCGGCGAGCAGCCATTGCGCCACCTCGGCATCGCCGTGCACGACGGACATCAATCCCGCCGGGAGACCCGCCTCGAGAAGACATTCCGCCATGATGCACGAGGACATCGGCGTGTGCAGCGAAGGCTTGAGCACAACGGCATTGCCGGCCGCAAGAGCCGGGCCCACCTTGTGGGCGACGGTATTGAGCGGAGCATTGAACGGGGTAATGGCGCAGACGACACCGAGGGGAACGCGCAGGGTGAAGCCGATCCGGCCGATCTGCCCGGCGGCCCCTTCGATCGGCACCACGTGCCCACGAAAGCTCCGCGCTTCTTCCGCCGACAAGCGAAACGTATTGGCAGTGCGCTGGATCTCGCCCTGGGCATCGCGCCGGGGGAAACCCGCTTCCTTTCCCAAGACCTCGACGAGATCCGCTGTCCGCTGCTCGATCAAGCCGGCAACGCGATCGAGAATGGCGCCGCGCGCGTGCGGCGTGAGCTTGCTGGCCTGAAACGCAGCGTCGGCCGCCGCAACACATTGCGAAATTTGAATGCGTGACGGCAGTTGTGCGTGCATAAAGGGCGCGAGACGGAACTTGTCCATCACGGCCGCGACGTTCTCGCCATCCGTCCACTGTCCGCCGATCAGAAGCCGGCAAGTGGGCAGATCCGCCGTTACCCGCGCGCCCAAGGCGTCCGCCATCTCGTTCAACTCCCTAGGATTTTTCATCGCTCCCGGGGCATAGAACTAAATTGACATAAGCGAAAATATTGATTTGGATTGGGTGCTATAAGGGATACGTATAGCCCTGAGTGAATTCCAGCTTTGCCGGTGCTCCATGGATCTGCGTCAGTTGCGTTACTTCGCCCAGATCGTTGAGAGCGGAAGCCTGTCCAAGGCATCGCGCTGCCTGTTCGTCGCACAGCCGGCTTTGAGCCAGCAGATCGCCAAGCTGGAGGACGAAGTCGGCAAACCCCTGCTGCGGCGATCCGCGCGCGGCGTGACGCCGACCGATAACGGACTGGCGCTTTATCACCACGCACGATTCATGCTGCGCCAACTCGACCAGGCGCTGTCCATCGCCCGGCAGGAAGCCGGTGAGGTGCGCGGCATGGTCTCGCTCGGACTTCCCGCAACGACACTGGTTGCAGTCGGCCTGCCGTTGATGCGGCGCATTCGCGACAAGCATCCGGGTATCCTGCTCAATGTCGTTGAAGGCATGAGCGGACATATTGCCCAGATGATGCGACTGGGTCAGCTCGACCTCGCCATCCTTTTCAGCAATGACATCTCGTCCAAGCTGGATGCCACGCCGCTGCTGGAGGAAGAACTCTTCGTTCTGCTGCCGCAGGCCAGTGCGCTGGTCCCAACCGGACAGACCAGCATCACGGTTGCGGAAGTCGCCAAGCTTCCGCTCATTCTGCCGACTGGAACGCACGGCCTGCGCCGCCGCGTCGTCGCGGAATTCGAGCGACGCGACCTGACGCCGCACTGCGTCGCCGAGATCGACTCCCTGACGCTGCTGATGAATTGCGTTTACGACGGCATGGGCGTCACCATCAAGCCGATGTCGGCTCTGCAGCACGAAGGCGAACGCGGCAAGAACTGGCGCGCTTTGTCGATCTCCGACGCAAAAATCACACGGCGGAACTACATCTACTCCATCGCGAAGAATCTGCTGTCGCCCGCCGCATCGGCCGTCGCTGTCGAACTGCGCGACACCGCGCGGATGCTCGTAACCTCGGGAAAATGGCGCGGCGTGACCCTCGCCGACGCGCCGGACGCCGACTTTGGGCTTGTGCAGGCCGCTGCCGAGTAAATTCCATGCGACCAGGGATCACCGGATCGCCTTCGCGCTCTCCAACAAGCGAGCAACCGAGGTCGCTGCCGCAACCATCGCACCCGCCTCATCGATCAGCCGCGCTTCGAGGAAGGCGATCGATTTGCCGAGTTGCACCACCTGCCCCTCCCCGACGATCGGGCCTGGGCGCGCCGGAGCAAGATAGCTCACGTTCATGCTGATGGTTGCGGTGTAGAGCTTGCCTTGTGTCCTGACGAACGCGGCCGGCCCCATGGTGTCGTCGAGCATGGCGGAGAGGATGCCGCCCTGGATGAAGCCGGCCGGGTTGCAGAATTCGGCCTTGCCGTCGAAGCCGATCCGGACAAAGCCATCGTCGGGCCGCACGTCCAGCAGGCGCCAGCCGAGCAGCAGGGAGCATGGCGGTACACGGAGACCATTGAGTGCCGTTTCGATCATGGACAAATCCTCCGCGAGGTCCGCAAATCAGCCGCGATAGCAAACCTGTGACGTTTGGGAGGCTTGCCTTACGCCAGTCCTCCTGACAGCGTGGTGTCAGGAGGAATTGCGATGCGACGCGCCGATCGCCTGATCGACCTGTTGGGCCGGCTGAAGGCCAAATCGCTGGTCCGCGCCGACGATCTGGCGGAGGCGATGGAAACCTCGGTGCGCACCATCTACCGCGACATCGCCACGCTGCAGGCGCAGGGGTTTCCGATCGAAGGCCAGGCCGGCGTCGGCTATCTCCTGCGCGGCGATGTCGACCTGCCGCCGCTATCGTTCGACCACGACCAGCTCGACGCCATCACCCTGGGACTGTCGTTCGCCGAACAGGTCGGCGACCCCGAACTCGCCGCCGCCGCAAAAAGTGCCCGCGCCAAGATCGACGCCGCGTGGGCCAAACAACCGACGCCGCCCCCGTCGCAGCGCCGCTTGCGCGCCCGGCAATTGTTCGAACAGCGCGCACCGCGATGCGCGGCTTTGGTCCGCACCGCGATCAGGACCACCAAGCTGCTCAGTTTCAGCTACCACGACGCCCAGCGGCGGCGCTCCGAACGGCTGGTCCACCCACTGGCGCTGACGACTTATGCCCATGGCTGGCTGCTGATCTCGTGGTGCCCCGACCGCAACGACTTCCGGGTGTTCAGGCTGGACCGGATGAAGAAGGTCTCGATCAGCGACCAGGGATTTGCCGAGGAAGCCGGGCGCGATCTCGCGACCTACCTCAAGCTGCGGCATTGATCCCGCAACTTGCTCAGTGCGTAGCCCGCATGAGCGCCAGCGATATGCGGGAACGGCACTGCGATGGATCCCGGGTATCGCTGACGCTCACCCGGGCTACGGCGCTTCGCCCAACAAAACCTCGCTGACCTCCTCCGAAAACTGCTTCCGTCTCCCTCCGATCAGCACCCATCCGGGATTCTCGCGATCCAATGTCGCGCCGGGCATGCCGTGATCGAGCAGCGCCCGGGCACAGCCGACCCAGTCACCGCCATCAACCGGCTCGTTGCAGGAGGCCCATGACAGCGAGCCGCTGGCGTTATCGCCGAAGCCGTGCTGCTCGGTCCAGTTGGCGCCGTGCTCGAGCAGGAAACGCGTAAGCGGCGCATTGCCGCGAAACACCGCGAGATTGAGCGCTGATGCATCCCAGTCTCCACCGCGCGCCGCGATCGGCCAGCCCAGTTCGACCATCAGCCGCACGCCGGCATCGGCGCCTTCCGCTGCCATCTCCGGCAGCAACCGCAATTGCGTCTCCGACAGCGCCACCGGCAAATCGGGCCGCCGGGACTGGATTCGCCGGGCCTCGGCGGCATCGCCGCGCGCGCACGCCGCGACGAACTGCTCGTCTTCGGACACAGATTCCGCCACGCCTCTTTCCCGCAGATACGCGGCAACGTCTTCAAGGCCGAATTGCAGCGCCAGCCTGTAAGCGCCGACGCCATCCGGCGTGCGCGCGGCGGGATCGGCGCCCGCATTCAGAAGCGCCGCGATATGCCGACGCGAGCGCCGCCGGCGGATCGCCCATAGCAGCGGCGAGCCCCAGTCGGTGATCGGTGCGTTGCGCGCGGGCTCGTTCGGATCGCCGCCATTCTCGAGCAGCAGTTCAAGAACGGCGATGCTGTCCAGATCGAGTGCCCGGTAGAGCGTATTGTTGCCGGCGACCTGCGCACCGTGCTCGATCAGCACACGGGTGCAGGCGATACTGTCCAGCGAGTGATACAGCGATTCACCGTCGTTGGGATCAGCGCCGGCGTCGAGCAGCAGTTTCGACAGCACCGGGTCGAAGTTCTTTCCGGCGGCGCCATAGAGCGCGGACAGCGGAGTACGATCGTCGGGCTGGCTGAGGGAGGCCGGCGGCCAGCGGCTGCCGATGTGCTGGTTGGGATCGGCCCCCGCCGCGAGCAGAAACTGTGCGCAACGGTGCATGCGTTCGCGAAGCTCCGCAAGCTCCAGCAGGCTGGAGTGGGTCACGGCAACAAGCGGCGGCAACTGCAGCGGGCCGCCCGGGCGATTGACCCACGCAGGATCGGCGTTCGTGGCCTGCCGCAGCACATCGTCGTCACCGATCGCACAGGCGACATACGGATCTGTTGCCGCGAGATCGGGGTTCTCCGCCAGCATCCGGATCGCGACGCGCGGACTTGCACGATTGTTCGAGCCGTCCACATCCCCGGCATAGACCAGCCCGAGCCAGCGCAGCACGCGCGCCGCATGCGCATCGCGCGACGCCGATTGCGCTTCGACATATCGCTTGAGATCGGCCCACGAGACGAAACCGTGGTCGCGCGCCACGCACGACTGCGCGTCGTGCAGACGCAATTGCAGCGCCACGATCTGTTCATCGCTGCGGCCGGCCGCAGCCGGGAGCGCGCGGCGAAAATGAGCGACCGCGTCGGCATCGCCGTTTCGATATTGGCGGATAAGGTCTTTGGCTTGCTTCTTCAGGTGATCGATATTCAATCGATCGCGCGCACTGTTCATCGAACACCTCCGTGCATGACATCGCCGACGGTCCGCAACACCGGCTGCACAAAGGCTGAAACAAGATGTGAGCGTTGCAAGTGGGTTCGACCCTTCCCGCGGACCCGGGCGCGGCTTGCACCGCAAGATGAACATTATGACTGCGCCCGGCATCGGTCAACCCGAGGGTGTTGCGAACGTCGTCCTGTAGCCCGCATGAGCGTCAGCGACATGCGGGAACGGCATCGCCACACATCCCGGGGGCGCGGAGTCTGTCATCGGGCCGCGCATGCGCGGACCCGTTGGCTCGCCCGGGCTACCGGGTTACGAGCTTCATGAACGCCGGCAAAATACGGCAGCGGCGGCGAGCCCGAATTTTGCCGCGGACCGTGCAAGATTGCGGCCCATTGCGACCCAAATTGTCACCGAGAACCTAATTGGGACCTTGGGCGCACCTTACGAGATGAACACATGCAGAGAACCAGGACGGTTGCATCGGCAATCACGGTCGCATTTTGCGCCAGTGTGGTTGCAACAGGTGTCATTGCAACAGCAGTCTCCTTTGATGCGGCCCACGCCGCCGACGAGTGCCTGAGCGCACCAAAAGGCGCGGCGCCTGCCGGAGCTCATTGGTATTATCGCAGCGATCGCAAAACCAATCGCAAGTGCTGGTACGTGGCGGACGAGGTGCAGAAGCCGCGACAGACGGCCTCGCAGCAGCCCGCGACGCCGCGCCCGCAGCAGCCGGACACAAAACTTGAAGCCTCGACCGCAGATGCCCGCGCCGAATTGCCGGCCGAGACGGCGCCCGCGGAACAGCCTGCCGAGACAGCGGCGGTGAAACAACCCGCCGCGCGCGCCCCCGTCGCAGAAGCGCAGCCTGTTCAACCTGTTACTGCTCAACCTGCTGCCGCGCCCGACCAGGTTTCGCGCGACGCGGTTGCCGCAGCGCTCCGCGCCGCCGCGCAATCCGGCGTCGCCCCCGTCAGCAACGTCGAGGTCGCAGATGACAGCGTCAATGTCGACCAGCCGGACGCCGATTCCCAGACCAAGCCCGCAGCCAGCGCCACCGTGGGACAGGCGCAAACGGCGCCGAGTCCAGCCACGACGGAACCAACCGTCGGCCCGCTTCGCGCGGCGTTCGGCTGGATCCTGATCGGACTCGGATGCATGACCCTTCTCGGCGGGATGTTTTTCGGATTTCCGTCAGGGCGCCGCCCGCAAGCACGGCAGCGTTTTGCGGAAACAATGTCGCG
>BFBZ01002277.1_pt1 | contig 10840 bp, 7 predicted proteins | sample 1888401 | NCBI WGS metagenome assembly BFBZ01 (sample SAMD00112614, study PRJDB3348) | symbiont metagenome | host: Chara braunii | reverse complement strand
AACGGCCGCCGCGGGCGAGCGCCAGCCGAAAAAGACATGGCTGGACGGCATTCCGGGACGCGGCAGGCCGGGGCCGACGACCTTCCCTTCTCACCTGTCTCTTATACACATCTAGATGTGTATAAGAGACAGGCACCGAGACGCGCTGCAGATATTCCTGGCCGCGGCCGAGCAGCTTGTCGGTCAGGGTCTCGTCCATGCCGTGGCGGCGGAAGAACAGCCGCTGGGCATTGCGGCGCTCCTCGGTGCCGCGGTTCTGGTGATAGACCGACTGCAGGTACTCGACCTGCGACATCACCAGCGGGCAATTGAAGCGCTCGACGATCCAGCCGGCGAGCCCGACATGGTCGGGATGCGAATGCGTCGCGATCAGCCGGCTGATCTTGACGTGCTTCAGCGGGCCATCGAGCAGCCGCGTCCAGGCGGCGATCGACTCCTCGTTGCCGAAGCCGGAGTCCACCGCGACCCAGCCATCGCCATCGGCGAGCAGATAGATGTTCACATGGTTGAGGCGGAACGGCAGCTTCAGGCGCAGCCACAGCACGCCGGGCGCGACCTCGACGACCTGATCCTCACCGGGATGCTGCTCCCAGGGATAGCGCAGGGCTTCGGCGGAGGAGTGAACGGTGTCTGTCTTCGTCATGCCTCATCGATTAACGGCCGCCGCGGGCGAGCGCCAGCCGAAAAACACATGGCTGGACGGCATTCCGGGGTACGGAAGCTGCGTCGGGTCGCGCCAGCATGACCTGCCTCGACGCCTTCTGCTTCGCCACGCCCCCGTCATTCCGGGCGAGGCCGCAGGCCTCGAACCCGGAATCGCGAGATTGTCTTGCGCTCATAAGCTCGAGATTCCGGGTTCAATCGCCAATGCGTAAAGCGCATTGACGATTGCCCCGGAATGACCGGCGAGTAGCAACTACGCCGCCCTGATGTTGGTCAGGAACGCGTCGACCTCGGCGCGCAGGGTGTCGGCCTCGCGCCGCAGCGCTTCGGAGGCACTGAGCACCTCGTTGGCGGAGGTGCCGGCCTGGGCCGAGGCGCTGGAGACGCCTGTGATGTTGTTGGAGACCTCGGTGGTGCCGGAGGCCGCCTGCTGGATGTTGCGGGCGATCTCGTGCGTCGCGGTGCCCTGCTGCTCCACGGCGGCGGCAATCGCGGTGGTGACGTTGTCGATCCTGTCTCTTATACACATCTTTGCGGGCGATCTCGTGCGTCGCGGTGCCCTGCTGCTCCACGGCGGCGGCAATCGCGGTGGTGACGTTGTCGATCTCGGCGATGGTCTCGCCGATGTTGCGGATCGCCGACACCGCCGACGAGGCGACCTGCTGCATGCCTGCGATCTGGGTGCGGATCTCGTCGGTGGCCTTGGCGGTCTGGCTCGCCAGGCTCTTCACTTCCTGCGCCACCACCGAGAAGCCGCGCCCGGCCTCGCCCGCGCGCGCCGCCTCGATGGTGGCGTTGAGCGCGAGCAGGTTGGTCTGCGAGGCGATCGCCTGGATCAGGTCGACGACGACGCTGACGCGGCTCGCGTTGTCGGCGAGCCCCTGCATCGTCGAATCGGTGGCGCCGGCTTCCTCGACCGCCTTCTTGGCGATCTGGGCCGAGGTCACGACCTGGCGGCTGATCTCCGCGATCGACGACGACAATTGCTCGGTGCCGGCCGACACGGTCTGGACGTTGACCGAGGTCTCCTCGGCAGCCGCCGCGACCGCATTGACCAGCGAGTTGGACTGGTCGGCGGTCTGTGACATGCTCTGCGCGGTCGCCTGCATGGCCGTGGCGGAGTTCTGCAGCGTGCCGAGGGCGCTGCGCACCGTCGCCTCGAACGTGGCGATCTGGGCCTCCATGCGCGCGGCGCGCTCGGCCTTGGCGGCATTCTCGCGGTCCTGCTCGGCGGCCAGGGTGCGGGCACGGACCATGTTCTCGCGGAACACCTGCAGGGTGTCGACCATCGTGCCGATCTCGTCGCGCTGCTTCGAGGCCGCAATCTCGGTGTCGAGATCGCCGCTCGACAACGTCTGCATCGCCTGCTGCAGCCGCTTGATCCGGCGCAGGATGTTGCCGCCGACATAGAGCCAGACGAACAGCACCGAGCCGAGCAGCGTGGCTGCGCCGGCACCGGCCATGCCGAGCGTTGCCAGCTCGATGTCACGGCCCGCCGTGCCGGTGGTGCTTTCGGTCGACTTGCGCACGCCTTCGACGAGCTGCTGCACGCTGATGTCGAGACCGACATTGAGCTTGCGCGTCTCCTCCAGCACGGTCTGCCCGTAATCGTTGGCGTCGAGCTCCTTCTCGCGCGTCTTGAACACGCGGGCCTTGCCCTCGCCGAGTGCGGCGAGCTTCAGCGCGGCATCGTGGATTGCCTTGGTGCTGCGGCCGGTCGGCAGCAATTCGAGATTGGATTTGAGCTGCGCCAGCGCCTCCTTGAACTGTCGCTCGATCGTCTCCAGCGTGTCGCTGTCGTTGGCCGATAGCGCGGCGGCCATCTGCGCCACCAGCAGGTTGCCGGACGCGATCACATTGCCGAGCTGCTCGACGAACCGTGCGGCCGCCGTCGCGTCGTCTGCCGACACCTCGGCTGCGCCGAGCACGGCGTTGAGCTGCGTCTGGGCATCCAGCATCGGCTCGTTGGCGGCGGCAGTGAAGTCCGCCTGCGCCTTGCGCAACGCGTCATACTGCTTGTTGTGCAGGGCCGCGACTTCGAGACGCTCGCGTGCGGCGGACACCAGGCTCTGATTGGCCTCGTTGATGTTCTTGATGGTCTCGGCGAGCGGCGCCACCACGCTCTTCGCGGCGCCGAGCGCGCTGATCTCGCTCAGGCGCTCCTGCGTGGTCTTCTGGATCTCCTGCATCTTCTTCAGGCGCTCGTTGAGCGCGTCCTCGCTCTGGGACTGCAGCAGCGCCGGGCCGAGGCTGGCCAGGCCGGAGCTCTGCGCCAGCAGCTGCAGGCTCGCGGTCAGGCGCGGAATCTCGCGGCCCGAGAGTTCGACCATGGTGCCGCCGACGTGTCGCAGCATCAGTCCCGCAGCGACGCTGATCGCGATCGCCATGCCGGCGATCACTGCGAAGGCTGCGAACAGGCTGCCGCGGACGCCCCATCTGGGTCGCAGGACTCCGAGCACCCTGCTGAAGCTGAACCGAATCGCCATCTCTGGTGTCCCCCGATATGCACTACTTGGAGCTGTTGCTTGCAGGCAGTATCGCGGCGGGCGGTTAACAAATCCGGGAAACTACTCGGGCAGTGCTGAGTTTTCTCGCATTTTCGCATTTCACCGTGCGGCATTTAACGGGACGGAAGGGATTGTTGGGCCGCGCCTTCGATAACCTATGACAGAAAAGGCCGGCATCGCTGCCGGCCTTCCCGTCGTTTGTTGTTATTTGACGCCTGCGGATCAGTAGCGGGCCGCGAGCGGAGCGCCCCAGTTGAAGCGGTAGTTCACGCCAGCCTTGAAGGTGTGGTCGTCGGTGGTGAAGCTGCCGGTCGGCACCAGCGCGGCGGGCGCCGTGAAGGTGGCGCTGCCGAAATTGTAGTACTGATACTCGGCCTTGGCCGACCAGTTCGGCGCGAACATGTATTCGAGTCCGCCGCCGACGGTCCAGCCGTTGCGATGGTCGCCGTTGGTCGCGAAGCCGACCGGCGTGCCGGCGAACGTCACCTTCTCGTTGTTGTCGGAATAGGCGTAGCCGCCCTTCACGTAGAGCAGGCCCGGACCCCAGGTATAGCCGAAGCGGCCGGTGATCGAGCCGAGGCCGCGCTGGCTGTTGGTGTAGACGAGGCCGCCGGGGAAGGCGGCGCCGACGCTGCCGCTCAGCCAGCTGTACTGGCCCTCGGCGCCGATCACCCAGGTCGGTGCGAACTGCCAGTCGGCGCCGACCTGCAAGCCGCCCAGGAAGCGGCCGTTGGAGTTGTTGCCGGTGGCGAGGCCGGAGAAGTTGTTGTCGCTCGAGAACGCGCCGCCGAGATGGGCGCCGAGATAGAAGCCGGTCCAGTTGTAGATCGGGGCGGCGTAAGCCGGCGGCGCCTTGGTGGCGTAAGGATAGGTCCGGGCGCCGAGATCGGCGGCGACAGCGGACTGGGCCGAAGCCAGCGCGGCGACGGCAACGGTTGCGAACAGGATCTTCTTCATGGCGGGTCTCCGATACTCAACTAACAAGGCTCGCGCATCGCGCGCCGTCGATGCATCGGAGATAGATCGCTTTTGAATAAAATGCTGTCACTCCCGCAGCACACCGGCCTCCAACCCGACCTTCTCCGGGCAAAGGTTCTGGCGTAGTTAGCAATGCACTAACGAAGGCTGAACCGGGAGTTAACGCCGGGCCCCTTTGTGCCGCCGCGGCACAACCGGTTAAGGCGCGTTAAGAGCTCGATGCAGAGCCGCGACTGCGTCGCGCAGCTGCTCGCGATGAACGATGTCGTCCTTGGGCATCGAAGCGATGCCGGCGGCGAGCTCGTGCAGAATCGCGGCGAGCAGTCCGAAGTTCAGGTGCATATGGATCGACTTGCGGACGTCCTCTGGGCCGGGCCGCTCCAGGGTCAATGCCAGGCCGGATGATTCGAGATGGGCTTCGAACCGCGAGGAATGCTCGAACGTGCCGGCATAGAACTTGTCGGGATATTCGAGCGCGATCTCGGCCTTGTCCGGGATGGGTTTCGACATGGTGGCTCCTGAAGCGACGATCCATGAATGTTCGCAGATCCGCCTCCCGCCGCCTTGCGCCAGGTCATAGTGGGAGGAGCGCCTGCATCCTCGGCCGAAACGGGCTGGACCGCATTTCTACGGGGGCGGAAATTTACCTTCCCTGAGAAAAGGTTGTGCACGCTGGATCAAATTAACGACTCGATGCCGGTCGTTCCGGACGGACCTGCTCCATGCAAGCGAGCGGAGAGGGCTCCGGCGGGGCGACGGCGGGTGCAGTCCACCCTCCAGCGAATGTGCCGCCGACATGAAGATGCGTCTCTCCATTTCCACGTTCATTGCGGCTTTTGGCCTTGTGCTCGCACTCGGCTTCGGTGCGGTCGTGCTGACCAGCGCCTATGCGCTGCGCGAGCTCAAGGTCGGCGGGCCCCTCTACGACAAGATCAAGCTCGGCAATGATCTGGTGGCCGACATCCTGCCGCCGCCTGAATATGTGCTCGAGGCCTATCTCGAGGCGACCCTCGCGCTCCGGACGCCGAACGATCTCGACGCGCACGTCACGAAGCTGGCGCAACTGAAGAAGGACTATGAGGATCGCAAGACGTTCTGGACCGGCTCGGCGCTGCAGCCTGATCTGAAATCGCTGCTGGTCGAACGATCGGACGGCGAGGTCCGGAAATTCTGGCAGGCCCTGGAGGCCGAGTTGATCCCGGCGCTGCGCTCCGGCGACATGGCGAAGGCCGATGCCGCCTATGCCCGGCTGGCCGAAGCCTACGCCGCCCACCGCGCGGTGATCGATACGCTGGTCGACAAGGCGAACAAGCTGAATTCGGACATGGAGGCGACGGCGGCGACCCAGGATCGCAGCATCTCCATCATTGTGTGGACCGTGTCCGGCATCGTTCTGGCTCTGGTCGTCGCCGGCATGTCGGGGCTGGTGATCGGCGTCGTCCGTCCGCTGTCGCGCATGACCGGGCTGATGCGGCGGATCGCCGAGGGCGATCTGTCGGCCGACATTTCCTATTCGGAACGCGGCGACGAGATCGGCGCGATGGCGGGCGCGCTGAGCATCTTCAAGACCAACGCGCTCGAGAACGCGAGCCTGCGCGACAGGCAGGAGCGCGATCGCTCGGCCGCCGAGGAGCATAAGAAGCGCGCCATGCTCGACATGGCCGACGTGATCGAGCGCGAGACCGAGACGTCCGTCGAAGCTGCGGCCGGCGCATCGCGCCAGGTCGAGGCCGTCGCCGCAGGCCTCTCGAAACTGGCCGAGGAACTGTCGACCGATGCGCAATCGGTGGCCGCAGCCTCGGAGAAGTCGCTCTCCAATGCCCAGACGGTCTCGTCGGCAGCCGAGCAACTGAGCTCGGCGATCCGCGAGATCTCGAGCCAGGTGGCGCGCGCCAGCACGATCACCAAATCGGCGGTGACCGAGCGCGAGAAGGCGAAGAACACGATGCTCTCCTTGTCCACGGCCGTGGACAAGATCGCCGAGGTCTCCAACCTGATCGGCGGCATTGCCGAGCAGACCAACCTTTTGGCGCTCAATGCCACCATCGAGGCCGCGCGCGCCGGCGATGCCGGCCGCGGCTTTGCCGTGGTTGCGGCCGAGGTCAAGTCGCTGTCGGATCAGACCGCCAAATCGACCGAGGAGATCTCGCGCCTGATCGGCGAGGTGCAGACCACCACGCAGGCGACCGTCGACGTCGTCGAAGGCATCGGCAGCCAGATTTCCGAGATCGACGAGGTCGCAGCCTCGATCGCCGCGGCGATGGAGGAGCAGCACGCGGCGACCCAGGAGATCAGCCGCTCGGTCCAATCATCGGCCAGCGCGGCGCGCGACGTGTCGTCCAAGATCGGCAATGTCGGCAGGGACGCCGGCATGGTCAACGATCGGGCCGCCGAGGTGCGCAACGCCATCGGCTCCGTGGCAACGGGCCTGACCTCGCTCCGTGCCACGCTGGTGAAGGCCGTCAGGACGGCGACCGCCGAAGCCGATCGCCGTCAGTCGCCGCGGTTGAAGTCGAGCCTGTCGATCAAGGTCGTCGACGATCGCAGGGGCGCGGTGAAGGCCGATCTGGTGGACATTTCCGAAGGCGGCGCCTGGTTCCGGTTCGACCCCGAGCCGGGCATCGGCGATCGCGGCGTCATGGAATTCAGCGGCTTCGACGGCAGCGTGCCGTATCGGGTTCGCGCCCGTGAAAAGGACGCGCTGCATGTCGAGTTCGACCCCGGCCAAAATCGCGAGGCGTTCCTGGCATGGTTCAGGCGGACCTTCGCACGGCAGGCGGCCTAGACGGAGCGAGGTCGCTTGCCTCCGCTCTCGGTCAGGAGAACGGAGGCATTGCTTCGAACGGGCTTCGTCAACGCGCCAATGTCATTGGCGCGAGACCAGATCGCTGATCCGCACCGGAAAGCGCCTGATCCGAATGCCGGTCGCATGCGCCACCGCGTTGGCGACCGCCCCGGCAGAGCCGGTGATGCCGATCTCGCCGACGCCCTTGACGCCGAGCGGGTTGACGAACGGATCGTGCTCCTCGACCGTGAAGGCCTCGATCGCCGGGACGTCGGCATTCACCGGCACATGATACTCGCCGAGATTGGCATTCATGATCCGCCCGGTGCGGCGATCGGTGACCGCCTCCTCGTGCAGCGCCAGCGAGATGCCCCAGATCATGCCGCCGACGAGCTGGCTCTTCACCAGCTTCGGATTGATGATCCGTCCCGCCGCGAACGCGCCGACCATGCGGGTCACCCTGACCTGGCCGAGATCGGGATCGACCTTCACCTCCGCAAAGACCGCGCCATGTGAATGCATCGCATATTGCTCGTTGGCCGCAGGGTCCGGCATGCCGCTGCCGGAGCCCTCGACCTGGTCGAGGCCGGCGCGGGCGAGGATGTCGGCGTAGCTCTCGCCGCGGCCCTCGTCGTCGCGCCGAAGCAGCCGACCGTTGCGCGCGATCACGCCGGCGTTGCCGGCGCCGAACAGCGGCGAGCGCTGGTCTGATGTCGCGAGCTCGGCGAGCCTGGCGATGACGGCGGCGCCCGCATTGTGGATCGCAGTACCGACCGTCGCCGTATGTGCCGAGCCGCCGGCGATGCCGGCATCCGGCAGGTCGGAGGTGCCGGCCTTGAACGTCACCCGGTCGAGTTCGAGCGCGAGCGAGTCTGCCGCAATCTGTGCGAAGGCGGTCCAGGCGCCCTGGCCCATGTCGTGCGCGCCGCTCTCGACGACGCCGGTGCCGTCGCGCCGGATCACCGCGCGGGCCTGGCCCGCGAACATCAGCGCATGGAACGTCGCCGTGCCCATGCCCCAGCCGACCAGGAAGCCGTCCTTGTCGCGCATCATCCGCGGCTTCAGCGGCCGCTCCCACCAGCCGAACCGCTCGGCGCCTTGCGTGTAGCACTCGCGCAGCGCCTTGGATGAGAACGGTCTGCCCGTGGCCGGCTCGACCTCGGCGTAGTTCTTGACCCGGAAGGCGAGCGGATCGAGGCCGCAGGCTTCCGCCATTTCGTCGACGGCGCTCTCCAGCGCGATCGATCCCGGCGCGATTCCGGGGGCGCGCACGAACAGCGGCGTGCCCGTGTCCATGCGTACCGCGTCATAGGTCGTCGCGATCGCCGGCGCGGCATACAGCGTGTGCGTCACATGCGCCGCCGCTTCGTAGAAGTCCTCGAAGCTCGAGGTCGCGATCCTCGCGTGGTGACGGATCGCCGACAATTGTCCGGTGCTGCTGGCGCCGAGCTGCAGCGTCTGCCGGGTCGGCGAGCGATGGCCGAACGGGCCGTAGAGCTGCTCGCGACGCGCCACCAGCTTCACCGGGCGGCCGACCATCTTGGCGGCGAGAATGCCGAGGACCTGCGGCCCGGCCATCAGGCCCTTGCCGCCGAAGCCGCCGCCGAGATAGGGGCTGCGGATCAGGATGTTCTCAGGCGCGATGCCGAACAGCTCGGCAAGGCGGCCGCGCATCATCACCAGGCCCTGGGTCGGCGTGTCGATGATGAGCCTGTCGCCCTGCCACTCGGCGACGATCGCGTGCGGCTCCATTGCGTTGTGATAATGCGGCGGGGTCTCGTAGATCGCGGTGATCTGCTTGTCGCTGCCCGCCAGCGCGGCCTCGACATCGCCGTGATGGCTCTCGGCGGGAAAACCCATGCCGACGACAGGCGGCACATAGGCGTCGGCGGCATCGAGACCGATGCGGGCCGGCTCGGCCTCGTAGCGCGGCGACAGCAGCGCGGCGCCCTCGGTCGCGGCTTCCAGGCTTTCGGCAATGACCAGCGCGATCGGCTGGTTGGCGTAGCGCACACGGTCGTTCTGCAGCGCCTCGAAGCGGAATGCGAACGGGTTCGGCTTGCCGTCGGGATCGGCGTGCAGCGGCGGCCGGTTGGCGGAGGTCATCACCTCGACCACGCCGGGATGCGCCTTGGCGGCTTCGACGTCGAGCGCGACGACGCGGCCGCGCGCGATGCTGGAGACGGCGAGCACGGCATAGAGCAGGCCGGGCGGATTGTTGTCGGCGGCATAGCGCGCCGTGCCGGTGACCTTGGCACGGCCATCGACGCGCGACAGCGGCTGGCCGATGTTGGAGCCGTGTCTGACATGGGCGGGATCGCGGGAGAGATTGAGCTCAGGCGTCATGAAGTGCTCCTGGAACGGCGGAGAAGGGAGAGGCCGGCAGCGCCGGCACGCGCGACGGCGTGCCTTGCGCAGCGGCGGCAAGCGCGCGCATGATCAGGCTGCGCACGAGAGGGATCTTGTGGGCGTTGTCGCCGGATGGCTTTGCATCGCGCAGCGCGATGTCGGCAGCCTGCTGGAATGTGTGCGGCATAGCCGGCTGGCCTGCGAGCAGTGCTTCGGCCTGGTGGGCGCGCCACGGCTTGGCAGCGACGCCGCCGAGCGCCAGACGTGCGTGCTTGATTGCGCCGTTCTCGATCACGAGACCGGCCGCGGCGGAGACGACGGCGAACGCATAGGAATTGCGCTCGCGCACCTTCAGATAGCGCGCGTGCCTTGCGAACGCCCGCGCCGCCGCGGGCAGCCGGACCGCGACGATCATCTCGCCCGGCGCGAGCACGGTCTCGCGCTCCGGCGTGGTGCCGGGGAGCAGATGCAGCGCCTCCAGCGCGACCTCGCGCCGGCCGGAGCCGCCTTCGATCTCGACGATCGCATCGAGCGCGGCGAGCGGCACGCAGAAGTCCGAGGGGTTGGTGGCGATGCAGGCCTCGCTCCAGCCGAGCACGGCGTGCTGATGGGTGTCGCCCCCGCGCGCGTCGCAGCCCGCGCCGGGCGTGCGTTTGTTGCAGGCCGAGGCCGGATCATAGAAATACGCGCAGCGTGTCCGCTGCAGCAGATTGCCGCCGACGGTGGCCGCATTGCGCAACTGTGCCGAGGCGCCCGACAGCAGCGCTTCGGCGACCGCCGGGAAATCGCACGCGAAGGCCGCGTCATGCGCAAAGTCCGCATTGCGCACCAGCGCGCCGATCCGGACGTCGCCATTGCCTGAAGTCTCGATCCGCGTCAGCTCCTTGATCTGCGAGATGTCGACGAGCCGCGCCGGCCTGATGACATTGCCCTTCATCAGATCGAGCAGGTTGGTGCCCGAAGCGAGATAGGCCGCACCGGGCGCGCTGGCCGCTGCGACCGCCTCCGCGACCGTCGACGGCTTCACATAGTCGAACCGGTTCATGCCGCGCGCTCCTTGTCCTCGGCGAGCGTCGCCTGGGCGTCGAGCACCGCCTCGACGATGCCGACATAGGCGCTGCAGCGGCACAGATTGCCGCTCATGCCTTCGCGCACGCGCTCCGGATCGCCGCCGGCGTGACCTTCGTTGATGAGCCCGACCGCGCTCATGATCTGGCCGGGCGTGCAGAAGCCGCATTGCAGGGCATCGTGGGCGATGAAAGCTACCTGCACCGGATGGAGCTGGTCGCCTTGAGCGAGTCCTTCGATGGTGGTGATCGCCGCGCCGTCGAGGCTGACGGCCAGCGTCAGGCAGGAATTGATGCGGCGGCCGTCGACCAGGACGGTGCAGGCGCCGCACTGGCCGCGGTCGCAGCCCTTCTTGGCGCCGGTGAGGTGGAGGCGCTCGCGCAGCAGGTCGAGCAGGGTGACCCTGGGGTCGTCGAGCGCAAGCGTTCGCGGCTCACCGTTGACGGTGAGTCTGACAGTCCAATTCATGCGTTGTTCCGATCGAAGCGAT
>BFBZ01002247.1_pt1 | contig 10841 bp, 12 predicted proteins | sample 1888401 | NCBI WGS metagenome assembly BFBZ01 (sample SAMD00112614, study PRJDB3348) | symbiont metagenome | host: Chara braunii | reverse complement strand
CCCATATCCATGGCGATCATGCACTCGGCCTGTTCGATGGCGACGAGCCGTATTTCCCGCATGCAGAGGTGTTCGTACCGGAGCGTGATATCGCCTTTTTCACCGATCAGGTTGAACGTGAGGCGCTGCCGGAGGCGAGACGCGGTGGCTTCAAGATTGCCGAGCAGCTGCAGCGCGTCTACGGGTCGCGCATAAAGCGGATCGGGCCAGGCGAGGTGCTTGCCGGCATAGAGGCGCATTCGCTGCCGGGGCACACGCCCGGCCACACAGGCTATCTGCTTCGCGGCCGCGACAATTCCTTGCTGATCTGGGGGGATACCCTGCATGTCGGAGACCTGCAGCCCGGTGACCCGAAAATCGGCCTCGCCTATGATCTCGATCCCGGGCAAGCTGCCCGCACCCGCCAAGTGGCTCTGGAAGATGCGGCCCGCGAAGGCTGGATCGTCGCCGGCGGCCATATCACCGGCTTTGGGCGCGTGGAGCGGGGCGCGACGGGTTACAAGATCCTGCCGGCCTGACATTTCCAGCTGCGGAGATGATGGGAAACCTTGCCGCAAAAGTCGCGCAAACGAGTTGGCCGAGTGAAGGGGGATGGAGGAGTGACGGAAGCGATTTCCTTGCGGGCGGCAACTGATGCCGATGTCGATGCCATTCGCGCGCTGACGCGTGAAGCCTACGGCAAATGGGTGCCGCTCATCGGTCGTGAGCCGCTGCCGATGACGGCAAACTATGCCGAAGCCGTGCGCAAGCATCGCATCGATCTGGTGGAGGCCGATGGAGAGCTTGTAGCTCTGATCGAGATGGCGCCGGGCGCCGATCATCTGTTGATCGAGAACATCGCCGTATCGCCCCGCCATCAGGGAAAGGGCATAGGTAAAAAGCTGCTTGCCCATGCCGAGCAGGTGGCTGCTTCGCTCGGCCTGAAGGTACTCCGGCTCTATACCAACAAGCGTTTTGCCGAGAACGTGCAGCTCTATCTGAGACACGGCTATGCGATCGATCGCGAAGAACCCCTCAAGGACGGTTTTCTTGTCCATATGAGCAAGCGTGTCGGTTAGCTGCCCTTCAGCAGGCCCGTTTCTCGATCATGGCAGCCCAGAATGCCGCCAGTAGCGCGAGCAAGGCTGACATCAGCATCAGGGCAAACAGGGTATGGATCGTCGGCGATCGCTCAAGGAATAGTCCGGCAATGGAGCCGATGACCGCGCCGCCCGATATCCGCATGGCGGCGGCGAGCCCCGCGGCCGTCCCGACCATATCTGATCGTACCGACATCGCGCCGCTATTGGCCGCCGGCATGGTGAGGCCGTTGCCGATGCCGATGAAGATGCAGGGGCCGAAGAGCGCCCAAACATGGGTCATGCCGGACAGCGAAAAGGCAAGGCCTGATATCAAGCCGATACAGGTCAGAAACCGCGCTATGACGAGGATTATGCCGAGCGGGATTCGTGCCCCGTAGCGGCCGGCCAGATAGCTGCCCAGAATGAAGCCGGCGGGAACCAGGCCCATATAGAAGCCGAGCATGGCGCTCGAGCCACCAAGCGTGTCGCCAATCGTGAGCGGCGCCCCACCGAGGAAGATATAGAGCACGCCCATCGAGCAGGCCATGCAGAGCGTATAGGCCCAGAACCGCTGCGAACGCAGAAGCAGTCCATAGGAGGCGATGTAGTTTCTGCGTGTACCTGATGCAGGCGCTCTCGATCCCTTCAATTCATGCAGAGACAGAAGAAAGGCTGCGATACCGAGGATTGCGAGGACGATGAAGCTTGCCTGCCAGCCGAAAACCTCGTCCAGTGAGCCGCCGAACAGGGGGCCGACCATCGGCGCCAGCGCCCATCCCATGGCGAGATAGCCGAACTTGCTGGCGGCCTCCCGATCGTTTGAGGTTTCCTTGATGATGACGAGCGCGACGGAGTAGCAGGGGCCGATGCACGCCTGCATCATGCGGCATAGCAGGAAAATGCCAATATTCGGGGCGAGAGCGCAGCCGATCGAGGCGACGATGAAGACCGATAGTGCCGTCAGGACGACCGGCCGGCGGCCGAACCGGTCCGATATCGCGCCGCCGATCGCCTCCAGGAACGCAGTGACGATGGAAAAGCCGGCAACCGAGAGGTTCACGAGGGCGAAATCGGCATGGAATGCCGCCGATATTTTTGGAAGCGATGGCAGGATCATGTTGACCGGCAGCACGGCAAGGGCGGAAAGCAGGATGAGGGTCGCCAGCCGCGGCTGTGCTGCTGCTTTTCCGGTTGTCGGGTCTTCTATTGCTTGCCTGGGTGAATGGTCGATGCGGCTTTCGGTGCGCGTCATGGCCTTGTCCGTCTCTGGATGGAAAGTCGAGGAAGATCTGACGAGGTGCTGCCCGGATTTCGGGCAATAAAAAAGGCCCCGTCAGGAGCCTGCTTACCGCGCATGGGAGCTTTCGCCGGATGGTTACACCATCCTGCCCATGCGCCTTCCTACCACTACGATGACCAATGCCGTGTTCATGGCTTAAGAGCTAACCAGAAAGCCGCATGCCGTCAATGCGCCTCTTCGGGCGCAATGGGCGCTTCGCGATGCCCTGCCGCTCATATGTCGTAGCTATGGCCGGCATTGAGCGTCGAGATGAATTGCTTGGTGCGCTCCTGCGCCGGGGCGCCGAATATGCTGCGGGAGGAGCCGGTCTCGACGATGTTGCCCGCTTCGAGAAAGACCACATTATTGGCGATCTTCGAGGCAAGCCGCAGGTCGTGCGTCGCCATCACCATGGTCGTGCCCTCATTGGCAAGCTTGCCGAGAACATCGACCACTTCCGCCGCCAGTTCCGGATCGAGCGCCGAAGTTGGTTCGTCGCAGAGGAGCACGCGCGGCGAGGGGGCAAGCGCGCGGGCAATCGCCACGCGTTGCTGTTGACCGCCTGACAGTGTCGAGGGCCACGCGTCGATCTTGTGCGCCATGCCAACCTTGGTCAGAAGCTCGACGGCGCGGGCGCGAGCCTTGTCTTGCGGCCAGCGCAACACCGTCGTCAGGCCTTCCATGACATTGCCGATGGCGGTCTGATGCGGAAAGAGCTGGAAATTCTGGAAGACCATGCCGGTCTGGCGGCGGATCTTCTGGATGTCCTGCCAGGCAGGCTTCTTGCCGGGCTGGAAGGTGGCCGTCTCGTCGCCGATGCGGATGGTGCCGGCCGTAGGGATTTCGAGGAGATTGATGCAGCGCAGAAGCGTGCTCTTGCCGCCGCCCGAGGGTCCGACAAGCGCCGTCACCGTGCCTTCGGGGATGGCGAGGCTGATATCCTTGAGGATGACGTTTTCGCCGAAGCGTTTTTCGATATGCGACAGCTCGATCATGCCTGTGCCTCCAGCGTGCCGCCGGAGCGGGCGAAACGGCGTTCGAGGTAGCCCTGCAGCGTCGAGAGGAAGGTGCTGAGCACGAGATAGATAATGGCCGCCTCGATATAGAGGATCAGCGGCTCATAGGTGGTCGCGACGATGCGCTGCGCGGCCTGGAACAGCTCCGGCACGGTGATGGCGGCGGCAAGCGAGGTGTCCTTGACCAGCGAGATGAAGGTGTTGGACAGCGGCGGCACGGCAACGCGCGCGGCCTGCGGCAGGATGGTGCGGCTCATCGCCTGGCGCCAGTTCATGCCGATGGAATAGGCCGCTTCCCACTGGCCCTTGGGCACGGAGGAGATGACGGCGCGGATGATTTCGGACGAGTAGGCGCCGACATTCAGCGTGAAGCCGATGACGGCGGCCGGAAAAGCATCGAGCAGGATGCCGAGGCTCGGCAGGCCGTAGAAGATGACGAAGAGCTGCACCAGAAGCGGCGTACCGCGGATCACCCAGACATAGAAACGCGCGACGGCGACGAGCGGCCGCGGGCCAAACAGCCTGACGACGGCGGTGACGAGGCCGAGCAAGAGGCCGAGAACGAAGGTGATCAGGGTGAGCGGGATGGTGAAGACGAGCCCTGCCCAAAGCAGCGTGCCCAAAGACTCCCACATCAATTGCAACCAGTGCTCCACGCAGAAGCGCCCTTTCCATAAGAGAATGCGTCCGGAGATGTCCCCGGACGCATCTTTTTCACAATTTCACGTTTCTGCCTATTCCCTTACTTCGAAACGTCCTGTCCGAAGTATTTCTTGGAGATCTTGTCATAGGTGCCATCGGCCTTGATATCGGCCAGTGCCTTGTTGATGGCGGCCTGCAGTTCCGGCTCCCCCTTGCGGATGATAGCGCCGGAATAATCGGCATTGGCCTGCTGGGCGACGATCTTCACCGGCGCGTCGGGCTTGTGTTTCTTGAAGTCGAGGAAGGAGAGGCTGTCGTTGATCGTCGCATCGGCGCGGCCGGTCAGCACAAGCTGGATCGACTGATCGAAGCCGTCGGTGCCGACGAGTTCGGCGCCGGACTCGGTGGCGAGCTTGCCGAAGTTGCTGGTCAGCGACTGTGCAGACTTCTTGCCCTTGAGATCGGGGAAATCCTTGATGTCGGTGTTGCTGTCCTTGACGATCAGCACGGCCTTGGAAGCGATGTAGGGATCGGAGAAATCATACTTCTGCTTGCGGGCATCGGTGATGCCGACTTCGTTGATGACGGTGTCGTAGCGGTTGGCATCGAGACCGGCGATCAGGCCGTCCCACTTGCCTTCCAGGAACTGCGCCTTGACGCCGAGCTTCCCGGCAATGGCTTCGGCGATCTCGATATCGAAGCCGGTGAGCTTGCCGCTCTCGTCATGAAAGGTGAATGGCGCATAGGTGCCTTCCGTACCGACCTTCAGCACACCGGCAGCCTGGATCGCCTTGAGGTTGTCGCCGGCATGGGCGGGCACGAGGAGCGCGGCCTGCACGAGGGCGGCAGCAGCAACAGTCTTCAACCAGTTCATCGTTTTCTTCCGTTTCTGGAGAGCGGTTTCAATCAATGTGGCATACATCGCAGAAAAATTGCATCGCGGAAGCGTAGAAAACTGCAAGATAAAAGGGCAATTGCGAATATTTTTCTCAAAGGGGGAGGGTTGGTGATTTCTGGGGCGGGGTAAGGCAACGTTTTTAGGCGTTTTGCTTTGACATACTCGCGCATTGCCGGTGCCTTTGCCTTTGGTCAGAGCCTGCTTCCCTCGCTTTTCAAGGGCGAAACTTCAACGTCTCTACCAACAGCGTGAAGGCGGGTGAGGGATGCCGCCTTGAAGGATAGTAGAGGTGATATCCCGTAAACGGCTGAGACCATTCATCCAGAACCTGGATAAGGCGCCCGTCGTCCAGATATTCCCTGACGACGTCTTCATGGACATAGGCAAGGCCGTAACCGTCTAGCGCCGCATTTATCAACTGGGGCACGCCATTGAACGCCACTTGCCCATCAACCCTCACACGCAGCTCGTGCCCGTCGCGTTCAAATTCCCACGCATAAAATCCGCCATAGCTTGGAAGCCGAATGTTGATGCAGGGATAAGCTGTTAGCTCCTGCGGCATGGTCGGGATGGGCATATGGTCGAAGCATGACGGGGCGGCCACGACAATCATCCGAGCCATCGGTCCGATGCGGATGGCGATCATGTCTTTTTCGACCTGATCGCCAAGCCTAACTCCTGCGTCAAAGCGCTCCGCGACGATATCCGTCAGTGCAGACTCCGCGTTGAGCTCGACCTTGATATCCGGATAATCGACCAGAAACTTGGATAGCTTAGGCCACAGAAGCGTATCGATGGCGTGCTGCCCGGCCGTAATCCTGAAATTGCCGGCCGGCTTCTCCCTGAACTCGCTCAACGCCGATAGTTGGGCTTCGATGTTGCCGAATGCCGGGCTGAGCGTCGAGAGCAATTGTTCGCCTGCAATCGTCGGCGCAAGACAGCGGGTTGTTCGTGTCAACAGGCGAACGCCCAGCCGCTCTTCGAGCCTGCGAATGATGAGGCTGAGCGAGGATTGCGATGTGCCGAGACGAGCGGCGGCCTTGGTGAAGCTTTTTTCCTCTGCAACCGCGAGGAATGCCATGAGGTCTCCAAGGTCTTCGCGTCGCATTTATTGATCTCCGATATAAGTCCAATCTCATATTAGCGCCTAATCGAAACAAATGGCAGGGTCTATGTTCTCCGGGAGGCGACACTTCTCGTCGTGACAGGAGAGTTTCATGGACATCAAGCGTATCGGGTCGCAGCCCTCAGCGAGGGGGCCGGCCGACTGGTTCACCGGTTCGGTTCGCATTGACATGCTGGCATCGGCTCCGCTGCCGGCAAGAGTTTCGGCCGCCAGTGTGACGTTCGAGCCGGGTGCCCGAACTGCGTGGCACACACATCCACTCGGGCAAACGTTAGTGGTCCTGTCGGGATCCGGGCTCGTCCAACGAGAAGGTGGCGACATACAGGAAATCCGGGCCGGGGACGTCGTCTGGTTCTCACCCGGCGAGAAGCACTGGCATGGGGCATCTCCGACGATGGCCATGACCCATATAGCCATTCAGGAGTCTTTGGACGGTCGTGCCGTGGACTGGATGGAGCATGTTACGGACCGGCAATATGCGGAGCGCTAGACATGGCATGGTCAGAGGACGAACTGAAACGCATTGCAGCATCTGACGACCTTCACATCTCCCCATTTCGAGAGGATGGCGTGACCTATGGCACGCCGACATGGATCTGGTCGGTTGTTGTCGACGGCGCGCTGTTCGTACGCGCCTATAACGGCCAAGCCTCGCGTTGGTATCAAGCCGCATTGAAGCAGAAAGCCGGTCGGATCACCGCGGCAGAGATGACAGCGAGCGTCAACTTCGAAACCGTTGCCGATGGCGCGATCAATGACCGCATCGATGATGCCTACCGGGCGAAATACACCGGGAACCGTTACCTCGGATCGATGATCAGTTCGCGGGCGCGGGCCGCGACCATACGCATTGAAGGGAGCAATCATGCCGCATCTCATCGTCAAAATGGTTACCGGCAGGAGCCGTGAACAGAAGGAGGCTCTGGCCATTGAACTTACCCGAGCCGTGAACTCGGTGCTTGGATGTGGTGAGGATGCCGTATCCGTCGCAATCGAAGACTTCGTTGCCACGAGCTGGGTGGAGAGGGTCTATGTGCCCGATATCCAGGATCGCGCCGAACTGATCTACAAGAAGCCTGGCTACGACCCGTTTGCATAGCGGCTGGTGGCACTTCGACAGCAGGAGAAGGAAAAATGCAAAAGCGCAAACTCGGACAAGGACTTGAAGTCTCGGCACTTTCGCTTGGTGCCATGGGCTATGGAAAAGCGCGGGAACTTCCGGATAGAGCCGAAATGATCTCGCTCCTCCGCACGGCCGCGGAACGCGGCATGGATTTCTTCGACACCGCGGAGGTCTATGGTCCCTTCACGAACGAAGAGATGGTCGGGGAAGCGCTGGAACCGCTCCGCGGGCAGGTGAAGATTGCTACAAAATTCGGGTGGGATGTCGATCCCATCACAGGCGCCAATCATGGTGGGGTGAACAGCAAGCCGGATCATATCCGTCGCGCCGTCGAAGGAAGTCTCAGGCGCCTGCGGACAGATCACATCGATCTCCTCTATCAGCATCGTGTCGATCCGGAGGTGCCGATGGAAGATGTCGCGGGCGTCGTCAGGGATTTGATTGCCGAAGGAAAGGTCCGTTGGTTCGGCCTCTCGGAAGCTGGTGCTGGCTCTATTCGACGCGCTCACGCGGTCCAGCCTGTCGCGGCGCTGCAGAGCGAGTATTCCCTATGGACCCGTGAGCCCGAAGTGGAGATCATCCCCCTGCTTCAGGAGCTCGGCATAGGTTTTGTACCGTTCAGCCCGTTGGGCAAAGGTTTCCTGACGGGTAAGATTGGCACCACGACGGAACTGGATAAGTCGGACATGCGCAACGGCATCCCGCGCTTCGCTCCGGAAGCTCGTGAAGCCAATCAAACACTTATCAATCTGATCAGCGGGATCGGCGCGAGGCGCGGTGCCACACCTGCGCAGGTGGCGCTTGCATGGTTGCTGGCACAGAAGAGTTGGATTGTTCCGCTATTTGGCACGCGCACGCTCGGGCGGTTCGATGAAAATATAGGATCGCTGGCGGTTGAATTGTCTGCGGAGGATCTCCGGGAAATCGAAACGGCAGACATTCGGATCAAAGGTGCTCGCTATTCCGATGAACACATGCGACGCGTCGGGCTTTGACGGATGCAATAGGCGATGTCGGCCGCTGGAGCGCTTGATAGTGTCCAACCGCGGCTGGTAGCGACATCAGCGAGAGGTATGGCGGCGCAGGCGAGCTCAACAACCGTCCGCATTTGACCTCAAGCCGCGGCCGTACGCCTTTTCATCCGCTCGCTCACGATGATGATCAACCCGGCGCTCAGGATCAAGATAGCACCGATGAAGGTGTTGGCGCCGGGGATGTCGCCCCAGATGAGGTAGCCGAGCAGGAAGGCCCAGACAAGCGAGGTGTATTCGAACGGCGCCAGCACCGAGACGGGTGCCTGGCGCATGCCCTCAAACAGCGCCAGCTGGCCGGCGCCGGCGATGATGCCGGTTGCGGCGAGCAGGACGACCTGGAAGAGCGTCGGCGTCTGCCAGTGGGCGATCGCCATGCCGGCGGTCAGGATGATGAACATGATGTTGGAGACGGCCATCTGGATGTGGCTCTTCTCATGCAGCGCCGTCTTGCGCAACAGCACCATGCCGGTTGCCCAGAGAACGGCCGCCTGCAGCGCCAGATAGACCGGCCAGGAAATCGACAATCCCACCGGATTGGAGGCGATCACCACACCGCAGAAGCCGACACCGACCGCCATCCAGCGTGTGAAGGTGACCTTTTCGCGCAGCACGATGGTCGCCAAAATGGTGCCGACGATCGGCGCAGCATAGTAAAGCGTCGTCACCTCTGCGAGCTGCAGATAGGAGGCGGCCGAATAATAGGAAATCCAGGCGACCAGGATTATAATGCTGCGCACGATCATCGGCTTGATGATGGGCGAGCGCGCCACCTTCTGAACCAGCGACGGTCCCTCGAAGACGAAGCAGCCGGCAAGAATGGTGCAGCTTCGGATGAACAGCACCTGCCAGACGGGGATGGAGGCGACGAGCAGCTTCACCGCCGAATCATGGGCAGTGAACAGCATGTAGGCAAACACCGTAAGCAGGATGCCATAGCTGATGGGGTTTTTCACGGAAGCACCAAAGGGATGGCCGGCAACAAAATTGTCGACTCGGGCCGACTGAAGAATCTTTCAGGCCTCAACGGATAGGAGCCTACTTTTTCGCCGTCAATAGGACATTTTGCCAATGCCGTGCACATATGAATGATTTATTCGAGGTTGTGGCGTCTTTGCCTCCGCTTTAACAGAGGGAGACGAAATGTGACTGTGTCGGCTGTTTTCAATCATTGCGATTTCAATCGATTTAAATAGACTGCGGCACCGATCCGGAGGGTTTTTTATGGATAATATGACGAGATCGGAGGGTCTTGAGGCGCGCAGGAGCGGATTTTTCACGAAATCGCGCGCGGCCGTCTCCCTGCTGTTTTTGATGAACGGCTTCATGGTCGGCTGCTGGGCACCGAAGATTCCGGAGTTTGCCGAGCGGCTGCACCTCACGAAATTCGAACTCGGCCTGATGATCCTCGTCTTCGGCGTTGGCTCGCTTGTGATGATGCCGCTTGCCGGCGCCCAGATCGCCGTGCGCGGTTCAAGGGTCGTCGTCCGGGCTTTCGGTGTGCTGCTGCTGCCGATGATTCTGGCACTGACGCTGGCCCCGAGCGTGTGGACGGCCGCCATTGCGCTCTTCCTGTTCGGCGGCTTCATCGGCGCCATGGATGTGGCGATGAATGCCAATGCCGTCTCGGTCGAAAAATCCATGCGCCGGGCGATCATGTCGTCCTGCCACGCCTTCTGGAGCCTAGGCGGTCTGCTGGGTTCGGCGATCGGCGGTTTTCTGATCTCGCGCTGGGGCGTTCTTGGCCATGCCGAAGTGTCCACCGTGTTGGCGATCCTGTTCCTGGTCGTTGCCTGGCCGATGGTGCTCGGCGATCAGCCGCATCCCGACGAGGCAAAGCCGAAGGCGCGGCTGCCGATGATCCCGCTGCCCTGGCTGCTCGGCATGGTCGCACTGTTCTGCATGGTGCCGGAAGGGGCGGTGCTCGACTGGAGCGCGCTCTATCTCAGCCAGGAAAAGGGGGCATCGGTCATTCTCTCGGGCTTCGGCTTCGCCGCCTTCTCGGCCACCATGGCGACCATGCGTTTCGCTGGCGATTTCGTGCGCGATTGGCTCGGCGCCATCAGGACGCTGCGCGTCTGCACCGTCTTTGCCATCATCGGCATGCTGACCGCTGCATTGGCGCCCAACGCGGAGATTGCGATTCTCGGCTTCGCGCTCTGCGGCATCGGCATTTCCAACATGGTGCCGATCGCCTTTTCTGCGGCCGGCAACATTCCGGGCCTGCAGCCCGGCATCGGCATCTCCGTCGTCACCACGCTCGGCTATTCCGGCATGCTGGTCGCGCCTTCCGCTATTGGCTTTGCCGCCGAGCATATCGGCTTCTCGCCGGTGCTGATGGCGCTGCCGGTGCTGCTACTCGTGGTGCTGGCCTTCTCGTCGCTGGCGCGCTACGCTGACGGCATCGGCGAGAGCAAGCATTAATTTCGTCGCTTTTGCTCAGTATGGGCTTGCCTCAGCCCGATCAAAAGAGATGCCCGGAGCGGTTGACAACGACCGCTTCGTGATCCACCTGAAAGGCACCTGTTTCAAAGGTCTGCGAGAGCTTTCCATGTCGTCTGCCAGTGATTTCGACCCCAAACCGCGCCGTTCCTCCGTTGCTGTCGATGTTGGCGGCGTGATTGTCGGTGGCGGCGCGCCCGTGGTCGTGCAATCCATGACCAAC
>BFBZ01000023.1_pt293 | contig 10843 bp, 10 predicted proteins | sample 1888401 | NCBI WGS metagenome assembly BFBZ01 (sample SAMD00112614, study PRJDB3348) | symbiont metagenome | host: Chara braunii | reverse complement strand
CTCGGCCCGCCGTGCGGCTTCGATCGCCGCCTTGCGTTCCGCCGCTAGTGCGGCCGCCGTCTCGCGCGCGCGCCGCTCTTTCGCTGCGCGCGCCAGAGCAATACCCTCGGCGCGTTGACGCTCCTGCTGCAGGAGATCGCGCCACCTGCCTCGCGTGAACTGGCCGCCGACGATTCGGCTGCCAATGCCGCCACGATCGATGTCGTAGCTGAGGTAGGCGGCATTCCCCGTGAAGGTGAATGCGCCGGTATTGGCGGCGATCGTCTCGTTATCCGAGAACCTCTGCCACGCGATCGTGTACGGGGCCGCTACGTCGGCGAGGGCCGTCGTGAACGCATTACCCTGCCCTGCCAGAACATAGGCACCGCTGCCGACAACCATCGCAGCCTGAGCCGCATTGCCGGTAAGCACGTAAGCGACCGGAACTGTGCCGAACGTCGACACAAGAGGCGCGGCGAGGCCAGCAAGGCTATAGTTCGCGGTGACTGCAACAGTCTTCGGCGTCAGAACCGCCGCGATCCCGGTCCATGCATAGGATACGGCCGAGGCAGGGAACGTAATCCGAAGGGGCGCGGTAAGGCCCGTCAAAGCATAAGATTGCGTCGTCCCCTTGATCGCGTAGCCAAACCGATCCTTCGTATTGTCATAGATGGATTGGATCTGCGTGGACGTGAGGACAACGCCCTCCCACGCCATGACCATGCCCATCCGACTGCCGTTGGTGAACGGCTCTGTGCCGTTCTGAAGATCGGCCAATGTCATCGTCTGGATGGCATTGCCAGTCGACGGGGACGTGTATGTGGATGTCGCGGTCTGAGAGGTGCCGTCCACCCAAAACAAGATACCATTCGTGCCAACCGCCTCATCGAGGCTGCAAGCGATCATTGTCCACTTGCCGCCCGGAACTGCCAACGTCCCCTGGGCAAGAGCCGATCCGCCGCTATTCGTGACTGTCAGTCGCAGCTGATCGGATGTATTCCGGCGAAGGGTGAACCCCGGTCCAGTTCCGGCATTATTGTCGTCCGAAAAGTAAGATTGGTTCGCGCCGTTCCCGTTATGACGCACCCACGCAATCAACGTGAACTTAGCATTGTCTTTGTGGATGTTCTGCATCCACGCTTCGTTGGCGCTGTCGTAGGTGAACCGATCGCCGCCGTCGAATGACCAGTATTCATTGATCGACTGTCCGCCAGGCGAGCCGTTGAACGTTGGGTCGGAACCTTCCGATCCGCTTGTCGTACCGCAAAGGAAGTCGAAGCCGTTCCCTGACCGATCAAGCCAACTCTGCCCGCTTGTGTAGGACGCAGCATCGCCGGCATCCAGGCATAGCTTCAGGCCGCTTGTCAGCCCCAGCGCCATGATGGTATCGATCAGCTTGTCAGTCACCGACGAAAGCTCCGTCTATGCTGGGCGATGTCGCGAAGCTCATCAAATCGAGCATCATCGTAGAAATCCTGCGAATGCGACGCCTGTGGAAGGAGCTGACAGGCGCTTGGCCGCGTCGGCCTTAAGCCAGCGTCAGCACGCCGTTCGTGCCGTCGAAGTCGACCGTAAAGCTATTGCCGGCCGTAACGTTGACCTCGGCGCCGTAGTCGTACCAGCCGATCAGCTCCTTATTGGTCGCGCTGTCGTTGTAAAGCACGACATAGCGGAATTGCGCGATGTTCCCCGGCGTCGCCGTGAACGTCACATCGTTGATGACGAGTTTGTAGGTGCCACCGGTCTGCGCCGACGATACCTGCGTCGCCTGTAGCCCACCGCTCACATAGCCGTTCGCCGCAGCGATCTGCGTGATGTTGGACAGCTGGGTGTTCGTGGCCACCGGCGCCGTGTCCGTCAGGGCGACCTTAAGCACGTCGGTGTCGAGCTTGTGGACTTTCTCCGCCAGCGCCTCGACGAACGAATTGAACTTGTTGAATGTGGCCATCAGCCATCTCCTACGTGTTCAGTGATCCATGATCCATCGGGCAGCTTGCGCGCCCGTTTTGGCGCCGACATGCGGTGCAACGTGTCCATCATGCCGGCGATCAGCGCGGCGATGCTGCCTTTCTCGCTCGGTTGTCCATCGGGACCGGGCGCGTCATCGTGCCCCGCCCTCACCGCGTGCAATGTCATCTGCTGCCGGTGCTGCTCGGCCCTGATCTGTGCGTCGAGCAGCTTGAGCTGCTTCTCCAACTCGAATTTCTGCTGCTCGAAAGCCATATCCGCCTGCAGTTTCATCTGCTGGTGCGCCGCGTCAGCTTGCGTCTTGGCCTGTTCGACCTGCGCCTTCGCAGCCATTTCTGCCTGCTTGGGGTCCTGCGGCGGCGGGATCGGCCTCCCCGCGCCCTGCGGCTCGGGCGGCGTGAAGAACCGATCGGTGTCCTTGTGGCCGGCGATCTTGGTCAGCTCCTTGGCCGACTCATAGATGTTCTTGGGCGTCACCAGACCCAGCGCGATCGCCTTCTCCTGCGCGCCGATGATCAATTGCAGGTGCGCCAACTGCTCGCTCTTCGAGCCGGTGCCGAGCCCTACATTGATGGTCATGTCGTTGCGGGCCTTCCAATCTGTCTCTTATACACATCTAGATGTGTATAAGAGACAGACTCATAGATGTTCTTGGGCGTCACCAGACCCAGCGCGATCGCCTTCTCCTGCGCGCCGATGATCAATTGCAGGTGCGCCAACTGCTCGCTCTTCGAGCCGGTGCCGAGCCCTACATTGATGGTCATGTCGTTGCGGGCCTTCCAATCCCGCGGATCGACCGTCACCCATTGGTTGCGCAGTCGAACGGTCTGCGCCTGCGAGCCGTGCTTGCGGATCGTCGCATGCAGCAGTGAGAACAGGTCGCGGATGCCGGTCTCAGCAAAGATCCGCGCGATCAACTTCACCTTGGCCTGCGACGCGTTGAACATCTGGTTCGCTATGGTCGCGACCTGGTTCTGCAGCGCGTTGGGGTCTACCCCCTGCCCCTGCCGCGACACACCCGTGCGCCACTCGCGCGTGGCGTCCTGGTATTGCAGCAGCGGGAACACCTGCGCGCCGATGTCCGGGTGCTGCAGCACCTGCAGCCCGCCCGGTGCCTTAGTGCGCACGATGCCGCCCGGTCGCGACACCAACAGGTCGTCGAGCGTAGTGTCGGTCGCGTGGCTCTCCGAGACCTCGGTGCGGGGGTTGTTCGCCAAATAGGCATTGTCGAGCAGCGCCCGCAGCAGCGCCGTCTTGATGCGCTGGATGTCCATGACCAGATCGGCGATCGAGCGGCCGAAAAACCGGTGCGTGATGATCACTGGCGTCATCGCCGCGAACGGGATTACGTCCTCGCGCACGATGTCAGGCTCGCCGTCCCGCAGCAGCACCTCGGCATCCTCGCTCGCCGTGGTCACGCGATAGAGTGCCGCCTCGCCGCTGCCCTCATAATCCATCCGCACATAGTGCTCGGTGACCTTTATCAGCCGGCTGGCGGTGTTGATGCCGTCGTCGCCCTGCCGGAGCGTGCTCTCGTCGACCGTGTCGCGCGCCTGCTCCTCGATCGTGTGCGCCTGGGTGTAGCTCGGCAGCTTCTTGACCTGCTCCGCATCGTAGCCCTGCGCGATCAGCTTCGACTGCGAGCGCAACACATCGTGGAAGCAATAGTCGGTGTCACGGATCGAGCGTGCATGCCGCGCAATGCCGAACTCCTCCGGTGGCACCCCCAGCACCTCGGCGCACGCGACCTTCCGGCTGGTCTCGACCGTGACATCGTGAAAAGTGACGGGAGCGGGCGAGGCCGCGGCTATGCCAGGAGGTGAAGCGGCGCCTCCGGCCATCAAGCCCGCTCCCGACTCGGGGGTTACGGCGTGCGTGCTGTGCTCGACGATCTCTATCTCAGGCGCGGCCGCAATGGCCGCGAACTGCTCCTCGGTCAAATCGAGGTAGGTCTCGCGCTCGGTCTCCGAGCGTTCCTCCCACATCACTTTGACAATGCCGACCTTCGAGAGCAGCGCGTCCTTGATGAAGGAATAGAGCACCAGAAATCCGGGATTCTGCTGCATGAAAACGTGGTTGACGTAGTCGGTCTCCTGCTCGGCGGCCGCCACATCCTCGGGCCCGACCGGATCGAAGCGCACGACCTCGTCGCCGCCGGTAAAGATGTCCATCAGGGTCGGCATCAGTCCCTCGATGGTGTCGGCCACGTCGGTCGAGACCGCTTTCGAGCGGCCTTCCTGCCCCGGCATGTGCCGCGACATCTCGCCCATGTAGTAGTCGAGCGCGTTCGCGCGCTCCTCAGACAGTTTCGAGGCGGACATCGCAGACAACGCGTCGGCTCTCTCCGCGGCGAGCAGCGCGCGGAGGTCGCCCGGCGTCATTTTGGACATTCGAAATCACCTGAATCGGGATGAGTCTTAGGATGCTCGGTGCGCACGCACCACGACACAACGCACATCGCCCGGACAACGGAGCGTCGGCTCCGACACCCGCGGGCTTGTTTCGTGCGCATTTCTGGAGGATGCCCTTGTGTCTCAGATTCGCGTTACGTTGTCAAGGTCATCACGAAACGCACCGGGAGGGCTCGCCGCGCCGCAGACCGAGTGCGTTGCGGAAAGGCGATCCTCCCCGGCCGACGCGGCGGTCGAACCAGGCGTCGAAACGGGTAGTCAGGACATTATTGTTGGAGGATCTGTCCGCACGCACCGCAGGAGCCCCGATGCCGGCTGCGCTTATTGCTTGGCGACTACCCGGATCCCTGGGCACATCTTCGGCGGATAGCGGTTTCTAGATCATTCACGTTACGTAGTCAATAGGCATCTCGAAAATTTTTGCGTGGCGGAGCGTCGAGGCGCGCCAATTGAGCTCTTCACCTCACTCAGCACTTCCTCATAAGGTCGGCGGACGTCTGAGTACTGCCCGCAACCGACGTTCAAGATTCAAGACGCAACTGATTTTATTCGATCTCTTGTCGTTATTTGATCGGCCTGACCACTGCTTTGTGAATTGCTTCACGGGACAGCGCCTCTATTCGTGACGCGCCTGCCGTGGCCAGCGCTGGCCGGCCCCCCAACTGACAACCAACCGTGTCCGGTCATTCGGGCCAGCAGGCCGCGTCAAGGATCGAGGAACGGTCCAAAGGAACGGTCCATGAGCACGACAGCAACGCCGCTCGCGATGGCGATCGGCCTAGCCGGCGCCCTGGCGCTGGTCGAAAACACTCAGCCCCTCGAACCGTTCTGGCTGGAGGGAGAGGCAAGCACTCCTGTGTCCCAGTACTGCGTCCCGCACGAGGAAACTGCCGACGCACGTCGGTTATATTGTCATAGCGACTGGCGCGGTTGAGACCGAGATCGAAAACGACCTATTCCAGTGTCGAGCCGGCCTCGCCGAACAGACCACGCTCGCGAAGGCTCGAGAGGATATCGACGACACGGGCAAAACGGCCCGGCTCCAAATGAGCGCCGGGATTGTGCTCTTTGTGATCCTTCAGCACCCGATCACGCGCGGCCTGCAGTTCCTCCTTGTTGATCCCTGTCCCGATGATTTCTGCCGCCAGCGCGTCACTGACGGGGCCGAGTACCGCGGTGACATCGTCCTCTGAAAGCTCACTCATACGCAATTCCTCCCTTCTGCTCGCGCGCGCCTCCCGCCGGGCACGCCCAGGCAGTGTCGCAGCAGCATTCGCCAACAACAAGGTGCTTTCATCGGCTCTTCAATGGCCGACCATCCGGATTGAACCGATCCGCCTGAAGGACATTGGCCCGGCAAGTAGCCTCGCGATCCGATTCGGAAGAGGCGGCGTGCCCCACACTGACCGGATCGCTTGACTGCCCGGCCCGAAGACACTCCGCGACGTAACGTTCGATGTACGCTGCGTATTCTGGCGATCCGGGCTTGACCCGGGCGGGTTGACCGTAGCGCGTCAAGACAAACATGAACGCTAGCCCGCCGAGGATCGCGAGCAAGATGAGCCCGTCGCGCAGCTTCATGAACCGGTACCGTGTCTCGCGCCGCCCCTCCTGCCTGTTCCGCCCACCGCGACGAAACGCCACCGCTTATACCCTCGCCTTGATGAGGCACAAGCCGTGGAGAGACGTTTCGCGCGCGGTCGCGACTGCGCCGCTAGCCCGGGAAACCAGAATGAACGCATTTGGAGCTAATCGGGAAACCTGCGGTTATCCGCTCAATGAAACAAGGGCTGCTGCAAGAACCTCCTTGAACAGGGCCGACGAATGGCTCTGCGAACAGATCTGTCGCCGGATACAATCGAGATCGCGCGCCGGCTGAAGAAGCGGCCGCCGAGAAGGAAGGCGCCCCCACGACAGCTTAGCTGGCCTTCTACGATGGAGCTAACGTCCACGACTTCATTTTGCGTTCGTCGGCGACGACCGCTGGGCTCGCTTCGCAGGCCGGCAGGTAAGGCCGCTGCAACGACCGCCACGGGGTTTGCCGCGGCAGGCTGGCGACCTATCCTCAATCCTCAAGAGGAGAAACTCGGTGGGAGGGTATCGTGCGACATTCGCTGGCATGGGTGGCTCTTGTCTCCGCGTTCGCGCTGTCGGCTCCTGCCTCCGCGCAGGAGCGTCCGAGCCAGCCATACCCTGTCCGCAGCATCCGGGTGATCATTCCGCTCGGCGCTGGAGGCGGAGGAGACGTCTTCACCCGTGCCGTCGCGGATGAATTGCAGAAAGCGTGGGGTCAGCCCGTCGTGGTGGAGAACAGACCCGGCGGGGGACTCAACATCGGCGCGCGCGCTTGCGCGGACGCGGCGCCCGATGGGTACACGATCTGCGTCCTCTCCAGCGAGCCGGTCGTCTACAACCAGTTCCTTTACAAGAGCCTCCCATTCGATCCGGAGAAGGATTTCGAGCCGATCGCCAATCTATTCTTCAATACGTTGGCGCTCGTCACCAACAGCGGCCTCGGCGTCAAGACCATCCCCGATCTCGTCGCGATGTCGAAAGCCAAGCCCGGCACTCTCAGCTACGGTACCTTCTCGTTCCCGCTCGCGCACTTCATGGAGAAGCTCAAGAAGGAAACCGGAGCCGACATCGTGCGCGTACCTTTCCGCAGCGGCGGCGAGGTCGTGAACGCCGTATTGTCCGGAACGACTCCCATCGCCCTTCTCGCATTGTCCAACATGGTCTCGCAGCTGCAAGCCGGCTACATCACGGGCTTGGCGGTCAGCGCAAAATCACGTGCGCCGCTCTTTCCTGATATCCCGACTCTCGCCGAGGTCCGCGGCGGCGAGGACTATCCGTCGACATGGTTCGGCCTGTTCGCGCCGGCAGGTACCCCGAAGCCCGTTGTCGATAAGATCGCCAACGAGGTCACGCGCATCGTGAGCGAGCCTAGCTTCCGGCAGCGCATGTTCTTCGATCGTGCTGTTGAACCGGGAGGACTGCGTCAGGAGGATTTCGGGCGCTTCATCAAAGAGGAGCGCAAGGTTGCCGAGCGGATCGTGCAGGAGTCGGGGATAGCTCCGCAGTGATCAGCAGACCGGATAGCGATAGCCATCGTAGGTCCAACGCCAGCAGCCGTAGTCTGTCGGAATTGGGCGAACCAGATTTGGGGGAATGAAGGCGGATTTGTAGTAGCTGTAATGACCACCGTAATAGCCGACATAGTAAGGCGTGATGACGTTCCGGCTGATCTCCCCTACGGCCGAAGCATGCCACCCACGTCGGGCGCCGTTGGCCGACGCCGGAGCGACGGCTATCGCCGTGACCACCAAAACGACCGGGATCCTTCTCATGACGACGCCGTCCTCGCGACTCCATTCGCGGCCTTGAGCCCGCATTCCCGGTCGGTGTAGCACGACTTCGAGTGGCTGCTTGCGTCCATCAAGCGGGATGGTTGCCGAAACCTTCACCCCACAGTCGGCACAATTCGTCGAGGGCCGTTTTGGTGCGTTCTACACCTGCGGCATAGGCTTGTGGTCGGCTGCTCCAACCGAGCGTATATCCGACCTGCTCAAATCCGATCTCCCGACAGACCACCCACTCCAACACATGTGATCCGATCTTGCCGACCGCCTGCACCGCTTCGCGGTAGCGTTGGCGATGGAACACTTGGCGCTCGGTTTTCGCCATGCCGGAAAAATCGCCAAAGTCGACCGCGACCACACGATCGAGGCTGATCGATCGCAATGGGTCGGAGAGTCCCGCATGATACCAATGCTGCCGAAATTTCTGCCCGACCGAATACTGCTCGCGCGTGATCGTCCCTCGGGCGAATGCACGCTCCAGCGGGTTGTCGCCGAAGGTGATCTGACCTGTATCGCCGCGCTGAAAATCCTCCCCCGCGCGACGCATTCTCTCGGGCGTCGGCGATGCCCCCTGCTCGAGCGCCTTTCGTCCCCTCGCCGGCTTACGCCTCTTCTTCGGCCTGAGGATTGGCGCCGTTGCGTCAGTCATTGTCTTTCTTGCTCCGTTGATCATCCGGTCGGTAAGCGCGTGCGCAATGCGCGGCGCAATAAGGCCTGGTTGCCAATGTCGTGGCGCCGCAAAAGAAGAAATCGGAGTGTGTGGGATCCCCCACCGGCCACCGACAGGTGGCACCATCGAGCTCGAGCAACGACCGCCGCTGGGAAACCGCAATATCGGAATCGAGGCCACGATCGTCGACATAAGGCTTGGCGTTGACGACCCAGGTCGGAAGCACGCGAGGCCGGCGTGTAAACGCCATATCGGTGAAGCGAACCGATGGCATGGCCTGCAACGCTCGCGCCGGATCGCCGGGCTCCGCGGGCCTCTGGGTTCGATTGGGTGTCTCGACGAGACGCAGTCGATGAAGCTTTCCCAGCACGGCGCCGCGGCTGATCCCAGGACCCAGTTCTTGCGAGATCCGTCGGGCGGTGGCGCCCTCCGACCACAGCCGCTTAAGTCGGTCAATACGCTCCTTGGTCCATGGCGAAGTCCGCACGTCAGGCGCCCGCCGTGGGACAAACAACCCCTCCCCCATTTCCAGCCTCCGCCGCCATTCACCACGATATGCCAGCGATGTTTAACTACGATTCGGGCTCAATGTCAACCACCACAAGTAGCCACAAATGGACTACAATGGCCTCGCTATGAGACACAAGGAGTGGTCACATGACACCCAAGACCCGCGGAGATCGACTACGGCTTGCACGCGAGCAGAAATTCAAATCCGGGCGCATCGCGGCCAAGCACCTCGGCATCGCTATCTCGACTTACGGAGCACACGAACGCGCGGAAGATCCGGGCGGCCGCGACTACGGACCCGATGAGGCCAAGCTCTATGCAAAACGTTTCAACGTCACCGCCGAATGGCTGTTGATGGGAATCGGTCCAGGGCCTGACGACAAAACCTATGTCGAGCCCGAGATCGAACAGGTGCCTAGGGTAAAGGTCATCGGCTACGTCGGAGCCGGCTCAACAGCGCATCTTTACGACGTTTCGCCGGGGATCCTCGACGAAGTCGATCGACCACAGGGAGCTACCGACGATACCGTCGCGGTCGAGATCCGCGGCGAGAGCCTGGGGCCGATCTTCAACCACTGGCTCGTGTTCTACGACGACGTGCATCGGCCCGTGACTTCCGACTTGATCGGTCATCTCTGCGTGGTCGGGCTTCGCGACGGCCGCATCCTGGTCAAGCAAATCCAGCGCGCCCGCAAGGAGGGCCAATTCAATCTTATTTCCGCGACGGAGAAACCCATCCCCGATGTGGAGATCGATTGGGCGGCCAAGGTGAGGTCCATAGCCCCGCAAACTCGCTGATTCGCATTTCCAAGGCCATCCTCAATATGTAGTTGACATTGACAGTCTCATAATGTAGTCAAAGCTCCGCCGCCTCCTGGCGGCGGGAGCCTGTGGAATGACACGGAGCGGGCGAGGCGGCTTTAAGCCGACGGAACGGATCGACAGCATTCGCTCGGATCGAGCGGGCCGCTTCTTGGCCCGCCTGGATGCATATCTCCCGACGATATCCGACCTGGCCGCGCGGCGCGCCTTCCTCGAGCGTCAGATCGACGGCTGGGAGCACCGCTACGCTCGCTTCATCGCAAGCGACGGCGCCTCGGAACCGGAGGTCCGCCCCGACGACCCGCCCCAGGCCGCGGATTTCTTGCTGACGATTACCGGGCTCGCCGCACGTCGCAACGCGCTCGGCCGCCTCGAAAGGACCGATGAACATGCTCGTCAGCCATGAGGCCCCCCAAGGTAGCGCGATCCTCGCGCTGCTGATTGCTACCGCTCACGCCGGCTTGGCCGTTTCTCTCCAGATTGCCAGCACCGCAGCCAGCAGGGCTGGCCCGACGAAAAGCCCTACCAAGCCAAAGGTTTCGAGGCCGCCGAAAATGCCAAGCAAGATCCACAGGAACGGCAGACGAGTCGATCGGCCAATCAGCACAGGCCGGACAAAGTGATCGGCGACCAGTACCACGCACGACCCGAACAGGAAGAGCAGGATCGCCGAGGTGAAGTACGACTGCACGATCAAGGCGATGCAGGCGATCAGGGACACGAGAGGCGCACCGAACGGGATCGTCGCCAGCAGCGCAGTGGCGAACCCGAACAGCACGGGATGCGGCACCCCCGCCGCCACGTAACCAAGCCCGAGCACGAAGCCCTCGGCCAGACCGACGAGGACGAGACCGTTCACGGTAGCGCGGATGGCCAGCAGTGCTTCTTCGGCAAGGTGCTCAGCTGATGATCCGAACACGCGGTCCGCGACGGCTCGTCCTTGATTGGTGATCGCGTCGCCATCGCGGTAGATGAAGAACAAAGTCAGCAGCGTGAACGCCAAGATCACGAGCCGGTTGATGAACTCGCTGCCGAGCCCGCGCGCCCAATGCATGATGCCCACGGATTCCAATTGTCGCCAAACCTCCCTGGCCGAGTCCGGATCGGCCAGGTGGCTCTCCCAC
>BFBZ01002236.1_pt1 | contig 10847 bp, 12 predicted proteins | sample 1888401 | NCBI WGS metagenome assembly BFBZ01 (sample SAMD00112614, study PRJDB3348) | symbiont metagenome | host: Chara braunii | reverse complement strand
GGAAAAGGCCTTTTACGGCCCTATTCCGCCCTGTCCAGAGCTTTGGCCCGGATCGCCAGAAGGGATATTTGCAGATTGGCGACCAATCGGATTTAAGACGGTAAATCAACAGTTAAAGGCCCTGACACGTGCACGACCTGTCCCGTTCCGCCTTCGAGAACCGCCCTGGCATCCACATCGCGACCGACGGCGAGTTCGCCGGCTGGCGGACCTGGATGCGCGACAGCTACGAATCCCACACCGGGCCATTCTGGCACCGGATGGAGGACGATGGCTCGATCCGCTGCGCCTTCCGGGTCGAGAAGAAGCACCTCAACGGCGGCGGCAACGTCCATGGCGGCTGCCTGATGACCTTCGCCGACTACTGCCTGTTCGCCTTCGCCGCGCCGATCATGCAGGGCCCGGGTGTCACGGTCTCGTTCTCGAGCGAATTCCTCGACGCGGCGCGCGAGGGTGAATTGATCGAGGCCACAGGCGAGGTCACCCGCGCCGGCGCCTCGCTGATCTTCCTGCGCGGCATGCTGCATTCCGGCCCAAAGCCGCTGTTCTCGTTTTCCGGCACCATCAAGCGCATCAGGCGGCGGACACCGGAGGCGGCGAACTCGCCGTAGGGACGGAGCAAGGGGGATCGCGCTCAACTCTCTCCGTCATTCCGGGGCATTCGCGCGCAAAATGGCGTAGCCATTTTGAAGCAGCGCGAATGAGCCCGGAATCCATAACCACAGCCGCAAAATGGTCGAAGAACAGCGCCACGCGCATCCCACCTCCCAAGACATGCGTGGTTATGGATTCCGGGCTCGCGCTTCGCGCGCCCCTGAATGACGCGCGGAGAAGATGTACCCTGCCGTTGCGGAGCTACCCCGCGAGCTGCTTCTCCGCGATCGATATCCACTCGGCCTGCGCCTTGCGCACATGTCGTGGCGCGCGCTTCATCTGGATCAGCAGCTCGGTGAACACGACCTTGGCCTCATCGATCCGGCCGACCAGCTTGAGCAGCGTGCCGTAGCGGACCTTCGCCTCGCTGCCCGGCGCATAGTCCAGCAGCGCCTGGTACTCCTCGATGGCCTCGTCGGTGCGGCCGGCTTCCTGCAAAGACCGCGCATAGAGCAGATGCGCCTCGGCCGAATTGTAGTCCGGCCAGGCCTTCTGCAGCTCGTCGAGCGTCGCCAGCGCATCCGTGGGGCGGCGGCGCGCGAACTGCGCCTTGGCCTTGCCGAGCGCGAACAGCGGCTCGTGGCCCATCGGCAGGCTCAGGATGTGATCGTAATGCTGCTCGGCCTCCTCATAACGCCCGACCGCGACGCATTCCTCGGCCAGCGCCGCGCGGTTGGCGATCGTGTCCGTGATCGCGACACGATCGGACAACTCGCGGTAGTCTTTCTCGGGGTCCAGCTTGTTGGCGACGCGCTTGCGCGCCTTCTGGACGTCGTGGCTGCCCAGCCATTCCGGCACCAGTTCGACGACGATGTAGGCGAGCGCGCCGATCATCGGCACCATCAGGATGATGAAGGCCCAGGGCTGCAGACGGCCAGTCCGCGACGCATGGTAGATCAGCGAAATGTCGAGCAGCAGTACGACGAGCGCGATAGGCACGGCAGATCCCCAACTCACGGCGAGATTTTACACGCCGACGTTGATAGCGTGGCCGGCCAGCCCGGACAATCCCGCGCTCACGCAGGCCGTTGCGGACGATCCCGTTTTGACGCATCACGGCCACAGCAGGTTCAATGGACGCACGCCTGTGGCGGCGGCCTCCGCGACGCTCGTGGCTAAGCTCCCACGGGGCCCCGGCGGGATTCATCGAAGCGAAAGAACGCCAAGGGATTGTCGACCAGAAGCCGCTGTCGCGCCGTCTCCGACGGCGCGATCTCGGCCACGAGGTCGGCCAGCACCGCATCGTCCGGCATTTGTCCCTTGATGTTGACGTGCGGCCAGTCGCTGCCCCACAGCACTCGCTCAGGGGCGTGCGCGGCAAGGCTTCGGGCGAACGGCACAACGTCATGATAGGGCGCGCCCTCGCGCGAGATGCGATCGGCACCGCTGAGCTTGATCCAGGCCCGCCCGCTGTCGAGCAAGCGACACAGGATCGCCTGACAGGCGCCGAGATTCCGGCCGAGGTCCGGCCGGGCCATGTGGTCGATCACCATGCGCACCTCGATGGCCGCGATCAGCTCGGCATAGCGGATGAGATCGGCGGCCGTGACATGAATGGCGACATGCCAGTCGAACGGCCTCACCAGCGCGAGCACGGCCCGCATGCGCTCCGCCGACGGCGCGCCGCCGAGATGCGCAAGGAAGTTGAAGCGGGCACCGCAGACGCCGGCTTTATCGAGGCGCGCGACCTCTGCAGCCGTGACCTCCGCGCCGAGCACGGCGACGCCGCGGTAGCGGCCTTCTCCCACGGCCAGCGCATCGAGCAGCGGGCGATGGTCGCGGCCATGACCCTGGCTGTGCACGATGACGGCGCGATCGATGCCCAGCCGATCGTGCAGACGGCGCAGCGCCGTTTCCGGCGCCTCCGGCGGCGTGAAGCTGCGATCGTCGGGCAGCGGAAAGCGGTCGAACGGACCGAAGATGTGACAATGCGCATCGCAGGCCCCTGCCGGCCATGCGCGGGAAACGGCAGCCATGCCCGTGCTCATGGGTTCAGTCACAGCGGGCGCTCATGCCGCCATCGACAACGATCTCGGTGCCGGTAACGAAGCGCGCCTCGTCCGAGGCGAGGAACAGCGCGGCGTGGGCGGTGTCGCGGCCGTCGCCCATGAAGCCGAGCGGAATGCGAGCCTGCCGCGTCCGCAGCAGCGCCGCGACATCGCCGCCGGCGCGCTGCCCGGCGAGGCGCGCCTCGACCATCGGCGTGTGCATCTGGCCAGGCACCACCGTGTTCACGCGCACGCGCTGCGGGGCATACTGCACGGCAACGACGCGCGAGAACTGGATCACCGCGGCCTTGGCCGAGGCGTAGCCGACCTGCGCCGATCCGGTCCAGCGGATGCCCGAGGTGGAGGCCGTGTTGACGATGGCCCCGCCGCCCTGCGCCGCCATGTGCGGCAGCACCGCCTTGCAGGTGAGGAAGACGCTCTTCACGTTGAGATCGAGCTGCGCGTCCCAGCCCTGCTCGCTCAGCTCGACCGGGCCTCCCGGCGCCGAGCCACCGACATTGTTGACCAGAATATCGACGCGGCCGAACGCTGCGATACAGGCGTCGACCATCGCGGCGACATCCGCCGCATCGGTGACGTCGCAGCGGTGGGCCTGGATCACGCCGCCGTGGTCCAGGGCGCGCGCCAGCGTCTCGTCCATGCGGCTGCCATCGCGGTCGACGGCGAGGACCCTGGCGCCCTCGCGCGCGAAGATGACCGCCGCGGCGCGGCCGTTGCCCCAGCCCGGACCGACGCAGCCGGCCCCGGTGATGATCGCGACCTTGCCCTCCAGGCGCTTCGTCATGGTCATGGCTCCAGCTCCGGCGTCTCGCCATCGGGCAGGCCGATGTCGAACGCGTTGAGGGTCAGCGCCACCAGCCCGTAATAGCCGATGATGCCGACGAGATCGACGACGCCGCGCGTGCCGAGGGTTGCGGCCGCCAGCGCGTGCAGAGCGTCCGGCACGCGGCCGCTGGCGAGCAGCTGCCGGGTGTAGTCGTGAACGAGCTTCGCGGCCGGATCGGTGAACTCTGGATCACGCCGTTGCGCGATCGCGTCGATGACCGACGGGGCGATGCCCGCCGCGAGCCCATCCCGCTTGTGGGCATACCATTCGACATGCGAGGTCCAGTGCCGCGCCGTCACGAGGATCGCGAGCTCGGACAGCGCAGGCGGCAATGACGTCTCGTAGCGGGCGAACTCGCCGAGCTTCTGGGCCCGGCGTCCGAGCTCCGGACTGTGCAGCCAGGCCCGCAGCGGCGCCGGGATCCGGCCGCGCCGGCCGGCGATGGCCTCTTCGGCCACCGCGCGCTGCGTCTCGTCCATCTCGGCCAGGGCAAGGTCCTCGATGCGCATGCGATGCTCCTGGTCACGAGGCGCGAGGAATCGGCCGTGTCGCGGGCGTGGCAAGAAAAGCCGTCAGCCGCCCCGCCAGCTCGGCGGGGGCCTGCACCTGCATCAGATGACCGGCCGTGTCGACGGTCGCGAACGCCGCGCCGGGAATGAGACGGGCGAGCGCCTCGACCTGCGCCTGCGGCCGCAACAGATCATGCGCGCCGGCAAGCAGCAGACAGCGCTGCCGAACCTCCGCGAGCCGTTCGCGCAGATCGACCTCGGCGAACGCCAGGTTGTTATGGGCATATCCGACCGGATCGTTGCCGAGGAAGCGGCCGAGATAAGCGAGGTAGGCATTGCGGTCGGTTCGCAGCACCGGCGGATAGGAACGATCGAGCGTATCAGCCGCCACAGCGCGCATGCCGGCGCGCATGCAGAGCGCGGAGCGCGCCGCCAGATACTGCACGCGACCAGCATCGACGCTGAGGGCCGGCGCGCACAGCGCCAGCGCGCCCACGCGCTGCGGATGCGCCAGCGCGAAGCTGACGGCGAGCGCCGCACCGGCGGCGACGCCGGCGATATCGACCGGTCCGTCGGTGCCGAGCGCCCGCAGCAGCCGGTCGAGGTCGCCGACGTGATCGGCGAAGCCGAACGGCGCGCGCGGCTTTTCCGACAGGCCGGCGCCGCGCAGATCATAGCGCAGCACCCGCAGGTCGTCGGGCAGCTCGAGCATCAAGGCATCGAAGCTTTCGATGCTGCCGCCGAGCTCATGCAGCAACACCAGCGTCCTCGCGCCACCGCCGCGCAGCTCATAGCGCAGCGTCAAGCCGTCGAGATGGATGAAGTTCATCGGCGAGGCGCCCGTCTCATCGTTGTCGGCGCGCGGTTTGACTCGCCCTGGGCCGCTTGCAATAAACTGCGGCGGGCAGCGGCGCGGAGGACACGGCCATCGACATCCGCGAGCTTCGTTACTTCGTGCAGGTGGCGCGCGCCGGTAGCCTGAGCCGGGCATCGGCATTGCTTAATGTCGCGCAATCCGCGCTCAGCCGGCAGCTGATGAAGCTGGAGGACGAGCTTGGCGTCGCGCTGCTGGTGCGGCACGGCCGCGGCGTCCGCCTGACCCGCGCCGGCACGACGTTCCTCGAGCACGCCCATGCCGTGCTGCTGCAGATCGACCAGATGCCGGGCGCGGTGCGCTCGCCGGATTCGAGCTTCGCCGGTCACATCGCGCTCGGGGTGCCGCCGGTCGCGGGCCTGCGCATCGCGCCGTCCGTGGTGGTCGAACTGCGCCGGCGCTGGCCGCAGGCCTCCGTGCAGGTCCGCGAGGGCATCAGCTCGTCGCTGGAGGAATGGCTGCTGGACCGCCGGCTCGACATCGCCGTGCTCTACAATCCCCCGCCGCTCGACGGCATCGCGCTGGCCCCCATCCTGCACGAGCGGATGGTCGTCGCCCTGCCGCCGGCCAAGCGCGGCGACACCGTGGCCGAGACGATCCGCTGGCGCGAGCTGGCCGGGCTGTCGCTGATCCTGCCGAGTCTTCCGCACAGCAACCGGCGGCTGATCGAGCAGGCGGCGATCCAGAACGGCACGCGGCTCAACGTCGCCTTCGAGGTCGACAGCGTGAGCATGACGAAGGCCATGGTTCGGCGCGGTCTCGGCGCAACGATCCTCGCCCATGCCGCGGTCGTCGCCGAGGCGAAGCGCGGCGAGCTCACCGTGCGGTCGATCGAGCGGCCGCCGCTGATCTCGACCGTCTCGATCGGCATGCCGCGGGAACGCCAGCCGACCTGGCTTGCCGACGAGCTGCTGGCGCTGATGCGCGAGGTGATCGCGCAGAGCGTGGCGGACGGCGCCTGGCCCGGCGCCAAGATCATCGGCGACTACGTGCGCTGAGCTCATTCGCCCGCACCGGCGATTGCAGCGCGGCCCTCGTCGACCGCCGCCTCCGCGGCCGTCAACGCGGTGCCGCCCGCGAGATAGGCATCGAGCCTGGCGGCATCCAGCGCATTTTCCCAGCGCGCGATGACGAACACGGCAACGGTGTTGCCGACGACGTTGGTGAGCGCGGTGCAGGTCGCCATCAGGCGGTCGATGCCGAACAGCAGGCCGAGGCCGTTGAGCGGCAGCACGCGGACGGATTGCAGGGTCGCCGCGAGCTTGATGAAGGCGCCGCCCGCGACGGTGGTGCCGCCCTTCGAGGTCAGCAGCATGACCGCGAGCACCGCCAGCTGCTGGCCGTAGCTGAATGGCGTGTCGGTGGCCTGGGCGATGAAGCCGACGGCAATCGCCATGTAGATGCCCGTGCCGTCGAGATTGAAGCTGTAGCCGGCCGGCAGCACGAAACCGACGATGGCGCCGTCGCAGCCGGCCTGCTCGAGCTTCTGCATCAGCCGCGGCAGCGCAACCTCGCCGGACGCGGTCCCGAGCACCAGCAGCAGCTCCTCGCGGATCAGCCGCAGCAGCTTGAGCAGCGACAGCCGCATGATGGCGCACACGCCGCCGAGCACGACTGCGACGAAGACGACCGCCGTGATCCAGTACAGCAGCACGACCTTGCCGAGATAGAGCAGCGTGGCGCCGCCATGCGTGCCGATCGCCGCCGCCATGGCGCCGAACGCCCCGAGTGGCGCCAGCTTCATGATGAAACCCAGCATGCGGAACAGCACGTCCTGCCCCTCCTCGATGCCGCGCAGGATCGCCGACTCCGTCTTCAGGCCGACGCTCAGCGCCGCGCCCACCATCACCGAGATGAACAGGATCTGGAGAATCTCGCCCTTGGCGAAGGCGTCGACGATCGTGGTCGGGATGATGCTGAGGAAGAAGCCGATAGCCGTGAAATTGCTCGCGGCGTTGGAGATGCGCGTCACGCTGTCATTGAGCGCGAGGTTGCCGGCATGGAGCCCGTCGCCGGGCTGGAACACGTTGACCGCGATGAAGCCGACGACCATGCCGAGCGTGGTCAGGATCTCGAAATACAGCAGCGACTTGAACGCGAGCCGGCCGAGCTGCCTCATATCGCGGACATGCGTCAGCCCGAGCACCACCGAGCAGAAGATGATCGGCCCGAGCATCATGCGCAGAAGTGCGATGAACGCATCGCCGAGCGGCTTCATCTGAACGGCCGCCTCTGGCGCCAGCAGGCCGACGGCGATCGCGAGCAGGATCGCGATCAGGACTTGGACATACAGCTGGCGGATGATCGCCATGGCTCGTTTCGCTCCCCTTGTGGACGAGATGGAATCTCGTTCCCCGTTGTGAGCGAACTGAAGCAGAGCCGGACGTGCTATGTCCAAATCAATCTTTCGATGGCCCCCCATGCCGCAGCGGCAAGGGAGGCCATCGATGAGACAAGGCGCAGCCGCGCCTCGGCCCTACTGCTGCTGGTCGATGACCTGCACCACCTTCTGATCGCGCGGGTCGACCAGCACGACCTGCTCGCCGATCGCCAGATACTGGTAGTTGGCCAGCTCCGGATTGCTGCGCGCGAGCTCATCGGGCACGCGGCGCAGGCTCAGGCAGCTCGATCCGGACGAGGACGACGACGATGTCGTCGAGCCCACAGTGCCCGTCTCGGTGGCGGCGCGGCGCAGAATCTGGCGCTGATCGTCCGACAGCACGATGCGGTTCGAGCCGACGCCATAGCCGCCGCGATCATAGCCGCGGTCCGCGCGCATGCCGTTCTGCGGGATTACGTCGACGATCTCGCGGCTGCGCGGGTCGACGATCGCGATCTCGTCATGGATCACGGTGTACTCGTAGCCGCGATATTCCGGCACGATCGTCACGATGTCCGACGGCAGCGGACGCGGCCGCACGCGCTCCGGCAGGCGCTCGCCGACATTGATGTTGATGTTGAGATTGGTGCGCGCTTGGTCGAAGTCGTGATCGCGCTTGAGCTGATCGACCACGCGGGTCTTCTGCTGCTCGTTGACCGACACCTGCGTGCTGGAGCGGCTGCCATTGGGCTGGGTCTGATTGGTGGCCTGCCCGGTCTGATCACGCTGACCGGCGCCGGTCGGCTGGTTCTGCTGCGCGGTCGTGTTCTTGCTGTCGGCCGCGTTCGGCTGGTTGGCCTGCTTGTTGCGGTCGCCGGTTTGCTTGTCCGCGGCCTCGTCGGACGTGCCGGTCTTGCGCTCGTCCTGGCTCTGCCGGGTCTTGTCCTTATCGTGATCATTGCGATCGGCCTCACGGTCGGACTTCCGATCCGTCGCCCCCGACTTGCTCTCGGCGGCGCGATCCTCGCCCTTGCGCGGCTCGTCGGCGCGCCCCTGCTGTTGCTTCAACTCAGCCTTGCTCTTGCTGTCAGACTGCTTGTCGGCCTGCTTGCTGTCAGTCGACGACTTCGACTCGGCGCTCTCCTTGGCCTCGCGGCCACGCTCGGCGGCCGCACCGCCCTTGCTCTCGGCGCTCTGCTTGGCATCATGTGCCGACCGCTCGGAGGACCTTTCCTGAGCCTGCTCGCGTCCTGCTGCGGATGAAGGCTCGCCACGGCGCTGCTCCTGCGCGCTCTGCTTTGCCTCGGCGCCGGCACGTTCCGCCGCGGCGGCGCCGCCCTTTGCCTCTCCCTTCGCCTCGGCAGCCGGACGCGTGGCCTCGTGCGCCGTCGCAGCGGCCGGGCCTCCCTCGCGCTTCATGTCGCCTTGCGCCGATACACCTGATGCCGTGCCGATCGCCAGGATGATCGCGGCCGTTCCCAGCCAATGTTTCGTCGTCATATGAGAACCTCCTTGGATCCCTGCCCCATTCGCTGGCGGACAACGCAAACAGCCGCCCGGCGTTGCCGGACGGCGCGAGAAAAAACTCCGGAACGATTTTGATGAACGGCTTCGGCGCGCCGTCACGCGATCATTTTGACCGTGGCGCGAGCAGAAGCATGACCGGGACCGCGAATTGCTTGAAGTTGGCCGTGCTGTTCGCCTCGCCAGTCGCGGAGCTGATCAGGCTGGCACTGCCTCTCGCGCCGAACAGCATGCCGCTCACTTGATATTCCTTCTCTCCGCCTGGCGACACTTTCAGGCGCCGTGCATAGAACATGCGCGGCAGCCCGCTGCCCTTGCCGCCCTCGACGCCCAGAATCGTCGTGGTCTGACCCGGCACGCGCTGGTCGAGCAGCTTGACGGTCTGGTCCTGGGAGGCGCGGAATTGCTCGATCGTCATCGTCGTGTTGGGTCCGTAGAGCCGGTAGCTCACCTTCGAGCCAGGGCCGCATTTCGCATCGTCGCACAGGAAGAAGGTCACATCGGTGCCGTTCGGCCGCTGCGGTTTCCAGCCGCCCACGGTGAACGGCAGAGGCGGTGTGGCGACCGACGGCGTCGTCGACGGGGTCTCGGCCCGAGCGGCGCCAACGCCCGTGACGAGCGAGAGCGACACGGACAGGAGAAGCCAGCGCAGGGCGCGCTGAGTGAGAGGCAGCGTCGACATCAAGGCACCGTCGGGATCGAGGAAGTGGCAGGCAGGACGGACGTCAGGGACGATCCGGGAGATGGAGGACGTCCCGCAACCTCGATCACCAATCGGTCGTTTGTGGGTCGGGCCGGGCGAGCGGCCCGACGGAAACGTCACGGGCGCAGCCCGCCGATCAGGCCGCGCGGTCGAGATGGGCGACGAGGCCGGCGAACAGGCCACGGCCGTCGGTGCAGCCCATGATGTCCTCGACGTGATTCTCGGGATGCGGCATCATGCCGAGCACATTCCCGTTCTCGTTGACGATGCCGGCGATGGAATGCGCAGCGCCATTGATGTTGCTGAGGTCGCCGACCTCGCCATCGGCTGAGCAGTAACGATAGAGCACGCGCCCATCGCCATTGAGCCGCTTCAAGGTCTCCTCGTCGGCCGCATAATTGCCCTCGCCGTGAGCGACCGGCACGCGGATGACCTGACCCGCATTGTAGCCGCGGGTGAACGGCGAATCGGAGCGCTCGACCCGCAGATGCACGTCCTTGCAGATGAACTTCAGCTTATCGTTGCGCATCAGCACGCCCGGCAGCAGGCCGGACTCGCACAGGATCTGGAAGCCGTTGCAGACGCCGAGCACCAAGCCGCCCTTGGCGGCGAAATCGCGTACTGCGTCCATCACCGGGGCCCGTGCCGCGATCGCGCCACAGCGCAGATAGTCGCCATAGGAGAAGCCGCCGGGCACCACGACGAGGTCGGTGCCCTTCGGCAGCGACGTCTCGGCGTGCCAGACCATCGCAGGCTCATGGCCGGAGATCATGCGCAGCGCGCGGGCCATGTCGCGTTCGCGGTTGATGCCGGGGAAGACGAGGACGGCGGATTTCATGATGCTACGTGTTTGCTCGATAATGATCCCCTCGCAGCGTCGCGAGAGTGTGTGAGTCCGACGAGAGCTCTCTGTTCAACGCTCGCGCACCAGCAAGCAGCTCATCGACAGAATGTTCGACACGGACCTGATCACGCGGGATTTCCAGCAGAAGCTCGTAGATCTCGCGGTCGATCACGGCCATTCCCTACCCCAGCAACTCCACCCGGTAATTCTCGATCACCGTATTCGCCAGCAGCTTGTCGGCGGCCGCCTTCAGGGCGGCCTCCGCCTTGGCCTTGTCGGCACCGGCGAGCTCGATGTCGAACACCTTGCCCTGCCGCACGCTGGCGACGCCGTCGACGCCGAGCGATTTCAGGGCGCCCTCGATCGCCTTGCCCTGCGGATCGAGGATGCCGGCTTTCAGCGTCACCGTGACACGCGCTTTCACGTCTTGTTCCCTTTTAGCTCTTGACCAGGACCGGGCCGGAGCCCGCCGGGCGCTCGTTCTCGATGAGGATGCCGAGCCGCTTGGCGACCTCGGTATAGGCCTCCAGAAGGCCGCCAAGATCACGACGGAAGCGGTCCTTGTCGAGCTTCTCGTTCGACTT
>BFBZ01002244.1_pt1 | contig 10855 bp, 10 predicted proteins | sample 1888401 | NCBI WGS metagenome assembly BFBZ01 (sample SAMD00112614, study PRJDB3348) | symbiont metagenome | host: Chara braunii | reverse complement strand
GGACTTCCCGCTGGCCTGGGGGCCGCAGATGCCGACGATAAAGCCCGGGCCACGGGCTTCGAGGGCCAAGCGTTCGGCCAGCGGAACACAGACCTCTTCCACCGTCGCGCCATAGGACGCCGGCAGGCGTTCGGCGGCCAGGAAGTCGGCAAGCCAGGTCACGCGGTCGCCCCTTCAGAGATGCGGCGAACGATCTCTTTGAGCTTGCGGGTGCGGGGCGAGGCGGCGCGCCAGGCCATGCCGATGGTGCGGTGGGGCTGGGGATCGGGGAAGCGGCTGACGGCGATGCGGGGATCGGCGATCTGGTCGGCGGCCATCTTGGGGACCAGTGTGATCCCCTGCCCGCTCGCCACCAGATGCAACAGGGTGGTCAGGCTGGTGGCGCCGAAGGTCGAGAGGTCGCTGATGGCGCAGGCGCCGAGCGCCTGTTCCCGCAGGCAGTGCCCTTCCTCCAGCAGCAGCAGACGGTCGTGCGGCAGGTCGCGAGGGTCCTTAGCCTGCAGCGGGTCGGCGGAGGGACTGGCCAGGAGGAAGGGGTCGTCGAATAGGGCGTGGGCCTCGATACCGTCTTGGGCCAGGGGCAAGGCGGCGATCACGGCGTCCAGTTCGCCGGCCGCCAGCTCAGTCATCAGGGTGTGGGTCTGGGTCTCGCGGACCTTGAGCTCGAGGTCCGGCAGGGCGGCCTGGAGATGGGGCAGCAGGGTAGGCAGCAGATAGGGGGCGATGGAGGGGATGATCCCCAGGATCAGCCGCCTAGCCTGGACGCCGCGCCGCTCGCGGGCGAAGTCCTCGAAGTCCTTGACCCCGGCGGTGAGGGCGCGGGCGCGGGCGGCCAGGGCCTCACCCTCCTCGGTCAGGATCGCGCCATGACGGCCGCGTTCGACCAGCGGCACGTCCAGCTCGGCCTCCAGCTCCTTGATCTGCATGGAGAGCGCCGGCTGGGTGACGTTGCAGGCCGCGGCGGCCCGGCCGAAGTGGCCGTGCTCGGCCAGGGCCACGAGATAGCGGAGCTGTCGAAGGGTGAGCATAAAAATAAGATAACCTGATCGATTAGGCTTGCGAACTGATTAGACCTGATGGTCGACAAAGGCGAAGGTCCCTGTCTAACAGGGAGCTTCACATGTCCGAGAGACTGACCACCACCGCCGGCGCGCCGGTCGCCGACAACCAGAACTCGCTGAGCGCCGGACGCCGCGGGCCGCTGCTGATGCAGGACTATCAACTGGTGGAGAAGCTGGCGCATCAGAACCGCGAGCGCATCCCCGAGCGGGTGGTCCACGCCAAGGGCTCGGCGGCCTACGGGACCTTCACGGTCACCCAGGACATCACGTCCTACTCCAAGGCCAAGCTGTTCGGCGAGGTGGGCAAGGAGACCGAGGTGCTGCTGCGGTTCTCCACCGTGGCCGGCGAACGCGGCGCGGCGGACGCCGAGCGCGACGTGCGCGGCTTTGCGCTGAAGTTCTACACCGAGGACGGCAACTGGGACCTGGTGGGCAACAACACGCCGGTGTTCTTCATCCGCGACCCGCTGAAGTTCCCGGACTTCATCCGCACCCAGAAGCGGCACCCGGTGTCGAACCTGCGCTCGCCGACCGCCATGTGGGATTTCTGGTCGCTGAGCCCGGAGAGCCTGCACCAGGTGACGATCCTGTTCTCCGACCGTGGTCAGCCGGACGGCTACCGGTTCATGCACGGCTTCGGCAGCCACACCTATTCGTTCCTGAACGCCGCCAATGAGCGTCACTGGGTCAAGTTCCACTTCAAGAACATGGCCGGGATCAAGAACCTGACCAACGCCGAGGCCCGGGAGCTGATCGCCGACGACCGGGAAAGCGCCCAACGCGACCTGTTCGAGGCCATCGAGGGCGGCGACTATCCGAAGTGGCGGGTGTGCGTGCAGATCATGACCGAGGCGCAGGCGGAGCAGACCGCCTACGATCCGTTTGACCTGACCAAGGTCTGGCCGCACGCCGAGTTCCCGCTGATCGAGGTGGGGGTGCTGGAGCTGAACCGGAACCCGGACAACTACTTCGCCGAGGTGGAACAGGCCTCGTTCAGCCCGTCGAACATCGTGCCGGGGATCGGGTTCTCGCCGGACAAGGTGCTGCAGGGGCGGCTGTTCGCCTATGCCGACGCCCACCGCTATCGGATCGGCACCCACTACGAAGCCCTGCCGGTGAACCGGCCGAAGGCGCCGGTGAACCACTACCACATGGACGGCGCCATGCGCTTCGACGCGCCGGGCCGGACCGACGCCTATTACGAGCCCAACTCGTTCGGCGGGCCGAAGGAAGACCCGTCCGTGGCCGAGCCGCCGCTGAAGCTCAACGGCGACGCCGACCGGTTCAATCACCGGGAGGGCAATGACGACTACAAGCAGCCGGGCGACCTGTTCCGGCTGATGAGCCCCGCCCAGCAGGAGCTGCTGATGGACAACATCGCCGGCGCCATGGCCCCCGTCCCCGAGGCCATCCAGCGCCGCCAGGTGGAGCACTTCCGCAAGGCCGACCCGGCCTATGGCGCGGGGGTGGCCCGGCGGCTGGGGCTGAGCGAGGCCGTCGCGGCGCAATAGGCCGACGACGGATAGAGAGGCCCGCGGCGTTCCCTCCAGCGCCGCGGGCCTTTTGCTGTATGGCCTCACACCCGGCATTCGCGGGGATCAATAGGCGTCTTTCTCCCGGTGCTTGGCCTGCCGACGGACGTCCTTGTTGCGCTGGATCCAGAGCTTGCGGTGTTCGATCCGGGCCTGGGGGTCGTCGCGGCGGTCGAGGTGGGCGAGTTCGCGCTGGAGTTTGCCGTAGCTCTTCCATCGGGCCTCATCGAGTTCGCCGGTCCTGAGCGCCACGCGGACGGCGCAGCCGGGCTCCGCCTGATGGCTGCAGTCGCGGAACCGACAGCTTCGCCCGAGGGCCTCGATGTCGCCGAAGGCGGCGGCCAGACCGTCGTCGGAGTCCCACAGGCCCAGCTCCCGCATCCCCGGGGTGTCGAGGATCAGGGCGCCGCTGGGCAGGCGCACCAGTTCCCGGTGGGTGGTGGTGTGGCGGCCCTTGGCGTCGTCCTCGCGGATGCCGCCGGTGTCCATGATCTCGGCGCCGGCCAGGGCGTTGACCAGGGTGGACTTGCCCACCCCGGACGAGCCCAGCAGGACCGAGGTCGTGGCCGGGGCGAGGCTCGCCGAAAGCGCGGCGATCCCTTGCCCGGTGAGGGCGGAGACCACGTGGACCGGGACCCCGAAGGCGATGGCCTCGACCTGGGCGACCAGGGCGTCGGGCGCGGGACAGCCATCGGCCTTGGTGAGGACGATGACCGGCTGGGCGCCGCTCTCCCAGGCGGTGGCCAGGTAGCGCTCCAATCGCCGCAGGCTGAGGTCGGCGTTGAGCGAGGCGGTGAGCAGGACCTGGTCCACATTGGCGGCGACCACCTGGGCGCCTCCGCCTGGCCCCGAGGCGCGCCGGATGAAGACGCTGGCCCGGGGCAGGACATGGTGGATGGTGGCCGCGCCCTCCGCGGAACGCACCGCGCAGGCGACCCAGTCACCAGTGACCGGGTGGTCTCCAGGCGAGGCCTCATGCAGGAACTTGCCCGACAGCTCGGCCGCAGCTTCGCCTTCGGGGGTGACGAGGGTGTAGAGCCCCCGCTGTTGGACAATGACGCGGCCGGGCGTCAGACCGTGGGCCGCATGGTCGGTGAATTGGCGTTGGAGCGTCTCGCTCCAGCCGTAAGTCTCTAGCAAGGCTAGGTATCCTTCGGATCGAAGGCCTGTTCAGGCGTTCGCCGAGGATCACAGTCCTAAGGTATCAGGATACCATATCGGCGACGCGGCGAAGGGTTTGATGCTTGAAGACAGTCATGTCTCACCCCTCCTTTTCGTGTCGCATTGGGGACACCCGACGCTAGTCGCGGGCTTCCGACCGGTCAACTGCCCGCGTTGGTCAGGGCCGTGGCGATGCGGTTGAGCAGGGCGTAGATGTGGTTTTCCACCAGGGTGAGGCCGCTGACCAGGGCGATCCCCAGAATGCCGATCATCACCGCATATTCGATCATGGTCGCGCCGCGTTGATCGGCGGCGAAGCGGGTCAGATAAGATCGCGCAGCCAGGCGACCAGCGGCCCATCGGCCGGCGGCATGGGATAGTCCGTGAGGTTCGCGGGCTTCACCCATGCGACGGCGTCGTGCTCCTTGGCCGTCACAAAGCCTTCCCAGCGACGACACAGGTAAAGTGGCATCATGAGGTGAAAGCTTTCGTAAGCGTGGCTCGCGAAAACGAAGGGGGCCAGGCAGGACTGGGTGACCTTGATCCCCAGCTCCTCGTCCAACTCGCGGATCAGGCACTGTTCCGGGGTCTCGCCGGGCTCGACCTTGCCGCCCGGAAACTCCCAGAGGCCGGCCAGTTGCTTGCCCTGAGGCCGCTGGCAGATCAGCACCCGCCCATCGGCGTCGATGAGGGCGGCGGCGGCCACGAACAGCATAGGCTTGGGATCGGACATGGCCCTGCATCGCGGGCGCGACGGGGAATTGCAAGCCCTCCGACGCGCGGGGAATCCAGGCTTTCATTGACTTTGCGGGTTCGAGGGCGCATATCCCCGCTGCGCTGCAACATCTGCGGCGATATCGGCGCTCCAGTCGCGTGATGGATCCGGCTCCGGATCCAGCCTGTCGAGCGCCCTGAAGAGATCGCATAGATCGCCCCGCCACGCGGGGGCTTTCCACAAATGACCCGCGTCTCCGCGACCCTCGGCACAGCCGGGCTGGCCGCGCTCGGCGCATATGTGAAAGACACTGGTTTTGACTCAATTTTCCGACCTCGGCCTCGACAAGTCGCTGCTGAAGGCCCTCAACGACGAGGGCTACACCACCCCGACCCCGATCCAAGCCCAGGCCATCCCCGGCGTGATGAGCGGCCGCGACCTGCTGGGCATCGCCCAGACCGGCACCGGCAAGACCGCCGCCTTCGCCCTCCCCATCCTCCATCGCCTCGCCGCCGACCGTAAGCCCGCGCCCCGCCGCGGCTGCCGCGTCCTGGTCCTGTCGCCTACCCGCGAACTGGCCACCCAGATCGGCGAAAGCTTCAAGTCCTACGGCAAGCACATCGGCGTCTCCGTCGCCGTAGTGTTCGGCGGCGTGAAGTACGGCGGCCAGATGCGCGCCATGGCGCCCGGCGTCGACGTGCTGGTGGCCACTCCCGGCCGTCTGCTGGACCACCTGAACGAAAAGACCATCAGCCTCTCGGGCGTCGAGATCCTGGTGCTCGACGAAGCCGACCAGATGCTGGACATGGGCTTCATCCTGCCGATCCGCCGGATCGCCAAGTMCCTGCCGAAGGCCCGCCAGAACCTGTTCTTCTCGGCCACCATGCCGAGCGAGATCGAGAAGCTGGCCGGCGAGCTGCTGAACCCGAACCCGACCAAGGTGTCGGTCACCCCGCAGGCGACCACGGTCGAGCGGATCAAGCAGCAGGTGATCTTCGTCGAGACCGCCCGCAAGCGCGCCCTGCTGTGCGAGCTGTTCGCCGAGCAGAACTTCAAGCGCGTGATCGTCTTCACCCGCACCAAGCGCGGCGCCGACCGGGTGGCCAAGTCCCTGGAAGCCGCCGGCGTCGAGGCCGCCGCGATCCATGGCGACAAGAGCCAAGGCCAGCGGGAACGCGCGCTGGCCGCCTTCAAGGCCGGTGAAGTCCGCGCCCTGGTGGCCACCGACATCGCCGCCCGCGGCATCGACATCGACGCGGTCAGCCACGTGGTCCAGTACGAGCTGCCCAACGTGCCGGAAGCCTATGTCCACCGGATCGGCCGTACGGCCCGGGCCGGCGCGGACGGCTCGGCGGTGGCGTTCTGCGCCGACGACGAGCGTAACCTGCTGAAGGATATCCAGAAGGTCACCCGCCAGACCATCCCGGCCTTCGACCGACGCAACGACCGCGGCCTGACCGTGATGACCAAGGCCATGCCGGAAGTGGCCGCCGAGAACGCCGAGCGTTCCGCCGACCGCGACCGTGGCCAGCGTCGTCCCGAGGGCCGCAGCGACCTGCCGGGCGGCCTGCGCAAGCAGCGCAACCGCAAGCCGAAGGGCGGCCAAGGCGCCGCTCAAGGCGGCGGCGAGCGTCGTCATGAAGGCCAACCCGGCCGTCACGCCGATCACCGCGCCGGCGGCGAGCGCCAGGCTCAAGGCAATGGCGGCGGTGGCCGTCAGGGCCAGGGCGGCCGCAACGGCGGCGGCGGTGGGAACGGCGAACGGGCCTCGACCCAGCCGATCAGCCAATCGCAGTTCAAGGGTCCGAAGCGCGAGGCCAAGGCCCCGGCCGAAAAGCGCTGGAGCCCGATGGACTAAGGCGCCAAGCCTCAGTCTCGGAATTCATGATCCCCGGCTGCTCACGCGGCCGGGGATTTTCTTTGGACGGTCAGGCGGGGGGCGGCTCGCTGCCGAAGCTGTAGATGCGGCGCACCAGATAGACCGGGCGGCTCTTGGCCTCCTGATAGAGGCGGCCGACATATTCGCCGAGCACCCCGAAGGCGACCATCTGCATGGCGATGCCGAACAGCATCACCACCATCAGCGAGGCGTAGCCGGGGACGTCCCGGCCGAACATCAGGGTACGGACGATGATGGCGGCTGCGGTCACCAGAGCGCCGACGGCGACCGTCAGCCCTACGCCGGTCCAGACCCGTAGCGGCAGGGTGCTGAACGAGGTGATGCCGTCCAGAGCGAAGTCGAACAGCTTCATGTAGCGCCAGGAGGTCTGGCCGGCGGCGCGCTCGGGGCGGTCATAGACCACGCCGACGTGCCGGTAGCCGACCCAGGCGAACAGGCCCTTCATGAACCGGTTGCGCTCGGTCAGGCCCTTGAGCGCGTCGACGGCCTCGCGGTCCATGAGGCGGAAGTCGCCGGTATTGGCCGGGATGCTCATATCGGCGACGCGGTTGAACAGGCGATAGAACAGCGAGGCGGTCTTGCGCTTGAAATAGCCGTCGCTCTCGCGGCTGCCGCGCACGCCGTAGACCACGTCGTAGCCTTGCTCCCAGCGGGCCACGAACTCTGCGATCAGTTCGGGCGGATCCTGCAGGTCGGCGTCGATGGGCACGATCATGTCGCCCAGCGCCGCGTCGATGCCGGCGGTGAGCGCGCTTTCCTTGCCGAAGTTGCGGGCCAGGGCGACGACGCGGATCCGCGGATCGGACTTCGCCCGGCGCACCAGCAGAGGCAGGGTGGCGTCGCGGCTGCCGTCGTCGACGCAGACGATCTCGAAGTCCATGCCGAGGCTTTCCAGCACGGCGACGGCGCGGGCGAAGAAGACGTCGAGCACTTCCTGCTCGTTGTACATGGGGACCACGAGGGACAGCTTGCGGCCCTGCCGCGAGCGGGGCTCCAGCAGCAGGTTCTCCGGCGCGTCGGCCGTGATCTCCGTTGCGCCCAGCGCCATGGTCATCGTCCCCCGATCGTCCAGGTGCGACCTGGCGGCCTCAAGTCTTCGGCTGACTGGGCCGAAACGCCCAGAGTTTAGAGACGAAAAAGGTGAAGATCGGCACAAGCGTCACCGCCGGGATCAGCGCCGCCCAGAATGGCCACATCGCCAGATGCACCAGGACATAGACGATGGACTGGTTCAGCAGCAGGCCCAGCAACGAGACCACGGCGAAGCGCAGGAACTGGGCTCCGTGCAGAGCGGTGGTCCGGAAGGTCAGCCAGGCGTTGCCGAAGTAGGAGATCCCCACCGCCGTGCAGTAGGCGACGAAGTTGGCGTAGAGGGGCTCGACATGGGTCAGCGCTTCGACGGCCAGGGCGACGGCGACGTGGGTCACCGTCGCGGTTCCGCCCACCAGGATGAAGGTGATCGGCTGGCGAAACCGCTCGAGGCGCTGGAGCAGGCTCAGGACCGGTAGTCGCCGTTGATCTCGATGTAGCGCTTGGTGAGATCGCAGGTCCACATGGTGGCCGAGGCGCGGCCGACGCCGACGTCCACCGACACTTCCAGTTCCTGGTTCTTCATGTAGGCGCTCATCTTGTCCTCGTCGTAGGTCGGCGAGATCAGGCCGTCCTGGGCGGCGACGAGGGGGCCGAACTGGACCTTCACCCGGTCGCGGTCGATCGGCTCGTCGGCGCGGCCCACGGCCATGACGATGCGGCCCCAGTTGGCGTCCTCGCCGGCGAAGGCGGTCTTGACCAGCGGGCTCTCGCAGATGGTGCGGGCGATCTTGCGGGCCGAGGCGGAGCTCTCGGCGCCGGTGACGCTCACTTTGACGAACTTGTTGGCTCCTTCCCCGTCCCGGACGAGCTGGTGGGCGAGGTCCATGAGCACGGCCTCCAGCTTATTGCGGAAGTCGGCCAAGCGGCGGTCGCCGGCCCGGGTGATGTTGGGCGCCTCGGACTGGCCGGTGGCGAACAGCAGCAGGGTGTCGTTGGTGGAGCGGTCGCCGTCCACCGTCACCGCGTTGAAGGTGTTGCGGGTGTAGAGGTTCAGCAGGGTCTGCAGGGCGGTGGCCGAGATCGAGGCGTCGGTGGCGACGAAGGCCAGCATGGTCGCCATGTCCGGGGCGATCATCCCCGAACCCTTGCAGATACCGGCGATGCGCACCTTCTCGCCGTCGATCATCGCCTCGGCGTACGCGCCCTTGGGGAAGGTGTCGGTGGTCATGATCGCCCGGCCGGCGCCGGCCCAGCCGTCGTCGGTGAGCTTGGGTTCGACGTCGGGCAGGCGCTGAACGATCTTGGCGTCGTCCAGCAGGACGCCGATGACGCCGGTCGAGGCCATCATCACATCGCGCTGGCGGCAATCGAAGCGCTTGGCGACGGCGGAGGCCACCCGGCGGGCGGCGTCGGCGCCGGGCTTGCCGGTGAAGGAGTTGGCGCAGCCGGCGTTGACCACCAGGGCGCGGATGTCGGTCCCCTTGGACGCCTCCAGATGACGCTTGCACCAGTCGACCGGCGCCGAGCCGATGCCGTGGCGGGKGAAGACGCCGGCCGCGGKGGTCCCGCGGGCGAAGCGCATGACCAGCAGGTCTTCACGGTCGTGCTTGTAGAAGCCGGCCCGGCCGGTGGCGAGCTGGACGCCCGCAATGGGCGGGATGGTCGGGAACGGCACCGCCAGGGGCGAGACCAGGGCGGCGTCCTTGGCCGCCTTGGCGGAGACAACCGGCGCAGGGGCGGGCTCGGACTTTTCGGTGCGCTTCAGCCCGCGCTTCAGGGCGCTGGCGAGCGGGTCCAGGGCGCGCTCGATGGAGTGGCTCACGGCCTCGACGGGCTTGGAGGCGGCCTTGGCGGCCTTGGACGCGGCGGGCGTCTTGGGAGCGGGCGGACGGGKCATTGGGCGGGCCTCAGTTCGGCGGACTTGCCGGTCGGCGCTTTGGTGGCGGGGCCGGCGGGCTCTGGCGCGGGCGCGGCGGCCTTGGGGGCGTCGGCGGGCTCCTTCGGCGCGCCGGGAACGTCCTGAGCGGGCGCGATCAGGCTCTGGACCTTGGCCCGGCTTCGGAGCTTCTCCAGCAGGTCGCGGACCTGGTCATAGGTGAGGAAGCGCACGATCTGGGGCCGGGCGGTCTCCAGGGTGATCGGCTGCTCCAGCCGCCGGTCCTCCACCTTGACCAGCACCCAGCCGGTCTCGATCTGGAAGGGTCCCACGATATCGCCAGGCTTCGCGGTCTTGAGGTTCGCCTCATAGGCGTCGGGCATGACGTCGGTGGTGAAGTAGCCGAGGTCACCACCGTTGAAGCGGGTGGCAGCGTCGGTGGAACGCTCCATGGCCAGGGCGTCGAAGGAGGCGCCGGTGGCCAGCAGCTTCTTGGCGGCCTCAGCCTCGGCCTCGCTCGGCAGGACGATCTGGCGGGCGCGGATTTCCTCCGACTGCTTCGCGAGCTTGAGCTGCTCCTGATAGAGGCCGCGGATGGCGTTCTCGTTGACGGCGTCGGAGACCACGCTTTCCACCAGCATGTCGCCGAGGATCCGCTCGCGGGCGGCGGCGAGGCGCTTCTGGGCGATGGGGTCCTTGTCCAGCTTGCGGGTCAGGGCTTCGGCGGCCAGCAGCTTCTGATCGACCACCTCGTCCAGCACCCGGCGGAAGAGGTCAGAGGAGATGTCGAGGGGTTCGCCCTCGCCGATCAGGCCCTGGGCGACGGCTTCGCGCTTCACGTCGGAGGCCCAGACGGTCTTGCCGTCGACCTTGGCCACGGCGGCGTCGCCGGCCTCCGGCGGGCGCTCGGTTCCGCCGCGATCGCCGCATGACGCCAGGGTGAGGCCGAGCGCCATCGCAAAAGCCAGGCCGCTCAGGGCCTTGGGGACGCGACGGAAGCCGAGTTGAGCCATGGAGACCAGACCTCGATCATGAAAACCGCCCGAGAGGGCCTGCCCGTCCCTAGCCATTTAAGTCGCGGGATGCAAAGGTCGCGCCCGATCACTCACCGGGCGACCTCAGTTAAGGGTCCGCTCGGACCAAATTATTTCTCGGGAGGACATTTCAATATGCGCGAAGCGGTTATCGTTTCCTATGCCCGCACGGGTCTGGCCAAGTCCGGCCGCGGCGGTTTCAACATGACGCCGACCATGACCATGGGCGCCCACGCGGTTAAGACCGCCGTGGAGAAGTCCGGTCTGTCGCCGGCCGACATCGAAGACGTGGTCATCGGCAACGTGGCGCACGGCGCCGGCAACCTGGGCCGTCAGATCGGCCTGCTGGCCGGCATGCCGATCACCACCTCGGGCGTGACCGTCAACCGCTTCTGCTCCTCGGGCCTGAACACCATCGCCATGGCGGCGAACTACGTCCGCAACGACGGCGCCGACGCGGTCGTGGCCGGCGGCGCGGAGTCCCTGTCCTTCCCGGGCGGCGGCGGCTCGCGCGAGAACGTCGACATGGAGCTGGCCAAGCACT
>BFBZ01002228.1_pt1 | contig 10856 bp, 8 predicted proteins | sample 1888401 | NCBI WGS metagenome assembly BFBZ01 (sample SAMD00112614, study PRJDB3348) | symbiont metagenome | host: Chara braunii | reverse complement strand
CTACAATACGCTGCGCAATTACGAGCCGCCGATCATGAGCCGCGTCCACGCGGCGGATGGTCAGCTGATGGCCGAATATGCCCGCGAGCGCCGGCTCTATCTGCCGATCCAGGCGGTGCCGAAACTGGTGGTCCAGGCCTTCCTCTCGGCGGAAGACAAGAATTTCTATTCCCATAACGGCATCGACGTGATGGGCATCGCGCGCGCCGCGCTGACCAATTTCAACAATCGCGGTTCGGGCCGGCGGCCGCAGGGCGCCTCTACGATCACCCAGCAGGTGGCGAAGAACTTCCTCTTGTCGGGCGAACAGACAGTGGATCGCAAGATCCGCGAGGCGCTGATCGCCATGCGCATGGAATCGGCCTTCACCAAGGACCAGATCCTCGAACTCTACCTCAACGAGATCTATCTCGGCTTCGTCATGCCGGGCTATGGCGCCTATGGCATCGCTGCGGCCGCGCTGGTTTATTTCGACAAGTCGGTGCACGAACTGACCCTGGCCGAGGCGGCCTATCTCGCGGCCCTGCCGAAGAGCCCGACTCAGCTCCATCCGTTCCGCAACCGCGACCGTGCCATCGAGCGGCGCAACTACGTCATCGGCCGCATGGTCGAGGACGGCATCGTGACGGCCGAGGAGGGCGAGGCCGCCAAGAAGTCGCCGTTGACCATCAATCCGCGCTCGCCGCGCCAGCAGACCTTCGCCGCCGACTATTTCGCCGAGGAAGTGCGCCGCGAGATGGCCGACCGCTTCGGCGAGAAGAAGCTCCTCGAAGGCGGCCTGTCGATCCGCACCACGCTCGATCCGAAGCTGCAGGTGGCCGCTCGCCAGATCCTGAGCGCAGGCCTCATTCGTTACGACGAGGCGCGGGGTTTCCGCGGCCCGGTCACCCGCATCGAGGACATTCGCGGCGACTGGGGCGTCAAGCTCGCCGAAATCCGCGCCGTCAGCGATGTAGGTTGGAAGCTCGCCGTGGTGCTCGACACCCAGGCCGACACCGCCCGTATCGGCCTCCAGCCCGGCCGCGACCAGGCCGGCGTCGTGGTGGCCGCGCGCCAGATCGGCCTGGTGACCGGCGACGGCGTGCGCTGGACCCGTCGGGCGGTCAACCGCGCGCTCAATCCCGGCGACGTCGTTTATGTCGAGCCGATCAGCGGTCGCGAAGGCCAGTTCCGTCTGCGCCAGGTGCCGGAAGTCTCCGGCGGCCTGGTCGCCATGGACCCCTATACCGGCCGCGTGCTGGCCATGGTCGGCGGCTTCTCCTTCGATCAGAGCCAGTTCAACCGGGCGACGCAGGCGCGCCGCCAGCCTGGCTCGTCGTTCAAGCCCTTCGTTTATGCCGCGGCGCTGGACAATGGCTATACGCCGTCGACCGTCGTGCTCGACGCGCCCTTCGAACTTGCCCAGTCGGATGGTTCGGTCTGGCGCCCGGAAAACTATTCCGGCCGCTTCTACGGGCCGCAGACGCTGCGTTTCGGCATCGAACAGTCGCGCAACGTCATGACGGTCCGGCTCGCCAACGATGTCGGCATGCCCTTGATCGCCGAATATGCCAAGCGTTTCGGCATTTATGACGACATGCAGCCGGTGCTCTCCATGGCGCTCGGCGCCGGCGAAACCACGCTGATGCGCATGGTCACCGGCTATTCGATGTTCGCCAATGGCGGCCGGCGCATCCGCGCCACCTTGATCGACCGCATCCAGGACCGCACCGGCCACACCATCTTCCGCCACGACGACCGACAATGCCAGGGCTGCACCGCCGAGCGCTGGACCCATCAGGACGAGCCGATCCTGATCGACCGGCGCGAGCAGGTGCTCGATCCGATGACCGCCTACCAGATCACCTCGATGATGGAGGGCGTGGTCCAGCGCGGCACCGGCGCCGTGGTCCGCGAGCTCGGCAAGCCGATCGCCGGCAAGACAGGCACGACCAACGAGGAGAAGGACGCCTGGTTCGTCGGCTTCTCGCCCGATCTCGCCGTCGGTATCTATATCGGCTACGACACCCCGAAGCCGATGGGCCATGGTTCGACCGGCGGCGTCATGTCGGCGCCGATCTTCCGCGACTTCATGCGTATTGCGCTCGCCGACCGGCCGGCCGTGCCGTTCCGCGTGCCGACCGGCATCAAGCTGATCCGTATCGATCCGCGCTCCGGCATGCGCGCCGGTTCGGGCGCGGGCAATGCCATTCTCGAGGCGTTCAAGCCCGGCACCGCGCCGCCCGATTCCTACCAGCTGATCAATCCCTTCGACGCCGCCGCCAATGGCGGCCCGCGCCGCGGCCCCTCGTCCGAAACCAACCGGGCGATCTCGACGGGGACGGGCGGGCTGTATTGAGATTGGGCTGAACGCTCGACGGATCATTGCAAAAGGCGGCCCGCGGGCCGCCTTTTTGCATGTAGGGGCCGCTGCCATCAGCTACGGCGCCAAGCCGATCCTGATCACCTCGGACAGCGTGTCTTACGGCGCCATTGCCATGCACCGGCGCAATCGCTATCCGGGCAGACCCGATCATGGCCGGTCGTTGCCGATCCAGGCCAGCGCGTCGCCTTGAGGCATGAGGAAAAACCGGGCATGGCCGAGATCGCATTTTCGTTCGATCACCTGCACCTGCGCAGTCCCGACCCGGTCGCCACCGCGCGCTTCTACATCGATGCCTTCGGGGCCGTGGAAACGGGCAGGGTGGACGTCAAGGGGGCGCTCAGGGTGATGGTCGACCTCGGGGGCGTGACGCTGTTCATCGAGCAGGTACCGGCCGACACGCCGGCTCCGCCCGCGCCGCCCTTCATGGGCATCGAGCATATTGGCCTCGGCGTGAGCGATATCGACGCCGCCGCGGCCGCTCTGCGCGCCCGCGGCGTGGTTTTTATCCAGGAGCCGCGCGAAGCGAGGCCGGGCGTACGCATCGCCTTCGTCGAAGGACCGGAGCGCGTCCGGATCGAGCTGATCGAGCGACGCTGAAGCAAGGGCCCACCCGCCTGGCTCGTCCTTACCCGGTCTCCGGCTTGCGAGGCCGTGGTGGAGGGTTCACGCGATCGCGGCGGGAAGGTCCCTCCCGCCTGCTCCTCACTCCGCCTTCGGCTCGCGCAGCAGGTGGTAGAGGATGATGCAGCCGAAGGTCGCGGTGCCGATGCCGTCGAGGGTGAAGCCGGCCAGCGTCAGCTTGAAATTGCCGGCGCCGAGCACCAGCGCCACCGCCACCGTGATCAGGTTGCGGCCGTTGGAGAAATCGACCTTGTTCTCGACCCAGATGCGGCCGGCGGTGGCCGCGATCAGGCCGAACACGACGATGGCCAGGCCGCCCAGGACCGGCCCGGGAATGGTCAGGATCAGCGCGCCGAATTTCGGCGAGAAGCCGAGCAGGATGGCGATCAGGGCGGCGGCCACGAACATCAGGGTCGAGAAGATCCGGGTCACCGCCATGACGCCCATGTTCTCGGCATAGGTGGTCACGCCCGTACCACCCGACGAACCCGACAGCATCGTGGCGATGCCGTCGCCGATGAAGGCGCGGCCGATATAGGGGTCGAGATTGCGGCCGGTCATCGCCGCGATGCCCTTGAGGTGGCCGAGATTCTCGGCGACCAGGATGATCGCCACCGGCGCGATCAGCACCATGGCCTTGGCGTCGAACACCGGCGAAGCGAATTTGGGCATGCCGATCCAGGCGGCTTGGCCGACCGCGGAGAAGTCGACCGGCGCGCCCATGCCGAAGCCGTTGGCGAGGATGAGATAGACGAAATAGCCGAACAGGGCGCCGATCAGGATCGGCAGCCGGCGCCAGAGCCCGGGCGCGTGTACCGCCGTCAGGCCGACCGCCAGGACCGTGACCAGCGCGATGAAGCGCGCAAAGCCGGAACCGTCGGGATTGCCGGGCCCGACCCCGGAGGCACTGCTGATGGCGATCGGTGCCAGCACCAGGCCGATGGCCGCGACGATCGCCCCGGTGACCACGGGCGGCATGACCTTTTCGACCCAGGCATGGCCGATGCCCATGACAACGAGGCCGATGACCGTATAGACCGCGCCGGCGGCGATGATGCCGCCCAGCGCCAGGCCGATATTCGGGTTCGGGCCGCCGGCAACGGTCGCGGCGGTCGCCGCCAGCACCGGGCCGATGAAGGCGAAGGACGAGCCGAGATAGCTCGGCACCCGGCCGCCGGTGACGACGAAGAAGATCAGCGTCGCGATGCCGGAGAACAGGATCGCCAGATTGGGATCGAAGCCCATCAGGATCGGCGCCAGCACCGTGGAGCCGAACATGGCGACCACGTGCTGCAGGCCGACCACGGCGGTCTGGCCGAGCGGCAGCCGCTCATCCGGCATGATCGTGCCGGAACTCTTTTCGGTCCACTTGGGAAAATAGCCGTCCGCCATGATGTGCTCCCCCTCTTGGCACCAGGCCGGCTTCGTCGAAGCGCGCCCGCCGCGCGCAGCTAACCGCGCCGGCGGATGCGAAAACAGGGAGGGAAAGCCGCAATCCACCGGAAAGGCGGCTCGGAGCATCGGAAAACCGGGGCGGCTGGTATCTATTCACCCCCAGGCGCGGTCGTCCGGCGCTCAGCGACACCACGCGGTCATGCCCTGCAGGCATCTTGGCGGCGCGAGCGCGGCCGCCGATTCTGTTATGACGAGGGTCGGTGCGGGGCGCTCGTCCCGGGTTGCGGCGGCATCAACAAGGGGGCCGGTGTCATGGGATCACAGCAAGGCGCGCGACGGCTGAGCCTGATCGGCGCACCGGTCGAGGAGGGCGCGGGCCAGCCGGGCGCGGTCATGGGCCCGGCCGGCCTGCGCACCGCCGGCCTTGTCGGCACGCTGCGCGAGCTTGGCCACGACGTCGAGGATCGTGGCGACCTCGGCTTGCCGGCCGACCTGCCCGATGTTCCGCTGGCCGCCGGCAAGGCCAAGAACCTGTCGCGCATCGCCGCCTGGTCGCGCGCGATCGCCCGCGCGACCGAGGCCGCGCTCGCCGATGACAGGCTTCCTATCGTCATGGGCGGCGATCATTCGCTCTCCATGGGCTCGGTTAGCGGGGTCGCGCGCCATTGGCGGGACCGGGGCCGTCCGCTCTTCGTCCTCTGGCTCGATGCCCATGCCGATTTCAATACGCCGGAGACCTCGCCCTCGGGCAATATGCACGGCATGTCGGCGGCCTTCCTGTGCGGCGAGCCCGGGCTCGAAGGGGTGCTCGGCGACGAGCCGCGCGTGCTGCTCGACCCGAAAAACCTGCATCTTTTCGGCATCCGCTCGGTCGACCGTGCCGAGCGCGCGCTGCTGCGCGCCCGCGGCATCGATGTCGTCGACATGCGCCTGCTCGACGAATTCGGCGCCTCGGTGCTGATCCGCCGGATCATCGACCGCGTGAAGGCCGCCAACGGCATGCTGCATGTCAGCCTCGACGTCGACTTTCTCGACCCCTCGCTGGCGCCTGGTGTCGGCACCACCGTGCCCGGTGGCGCCACCTATCGGGAAGCCCATCTGGTGATGGAACTGCTGCATGATTCAGGGCTGGTCGGCTCGCTCGACGTGGTCGAGCTCAATCCCTTCCTCGATGAGCGCGGCAAGAGCGCGCTGCTGCTGGTCGATCTGGTGGCCAGCCTGTTCGGTCGCCACGTCATCGATCGCGGGTCGTGAGTCGGGCCTGCCTCAGGCCGCGCTCGGCTTGATGACGGGTGGCCAGCTATGGGTCTCCGCCTTGCGCCTGGAGGCCCAGGCATAAAGCGCGTCATAGATGACGAAGCCGTGCCGCAGCACCTCGTGGTCATCAGGCGTCACGTCCCTCAGCCCCATGGAAATTGCCAAAAGGCCCGCCGATTGTGGCGTCAGATCGTGCCGGTCGGTATCGGCGCCGCGCACGATTGCCGCGATCGCGACGATGGCCGGGTCGCGCTCCAGGCCATGTTTCGACACGAAGGTGTCGAAGCTGCAACCCTCGCCGACATGGGTATATTCGACGCCGGGCACGTCATAGGGCGTGGCGCCGGTCTCGGCCGCCACCCGCATCACCTGGTCGGGCGGCACGAAGATGAATTCGGGCTGCTTGTCGATGAACCGGGCGATCAGCCAGGGACAGGCAATCCGGTCGATGACCGGGCGTTCGCGTGTGACCCATTTCATGACCTCATCTCCTTCGGGTCGAGCGTCAATGGAACAGTGGGTGCGCCGATGGCGTGCCAGGCGGCGATGCCGCCGGCCAATGCGCTGGCGTCGACGCCGCGCCGGCGCAGTTCGGCGACGGCTTCGCCGCTGACCTGGAAGCCGTAGATGCAATAGACGACCACCGGCTTGTCCTTCGGCACTGCGTCGGCCCAGTCGGCGATCGCCTCCGGCGCCCGGATCAGCGCGCCGGGCACCATGTCGTTGCGTTTGGCCATGTCGTCGGCGAGGCAGACGTCGAGCACGACGATGTCGTCGCGGCGTTCCAGCCGTGCCCTGAGATCCTCGGCCGTGACGCCTCGGGCCGTCGGGCCGGTAACCGGTACCTGGCCATCCCGGCGGCCGATCACGCGCGCGTGGCGGGCGCCGACGCGTTCCCAATGGATGTTTTTCATGAAGGCATCGACGTAAGCGCCGGCCTTGGCACCGAAATCGAGGTGATAGGCATGCTCGTACATGTCGAGCGCCAGGATCGGCGCACCGCCGGCAAGGCAATGGGTGTGATCGGCTGCCCACTGGATCATCAGCCGGGCATGGCGCTCCGACCAGGTCAGCAGGGTCCAGCCGGAGCCGCCGGCTTGCGCCTTGGCGACCGCCATGAACTGGCCGCGCCAGGCGGCGACGCTACCGAAGTCGCGTTCGAGCGCGGCGGCGAGATCGCCCTCTGCGTCGCCGGAACCGCCGAGCCCGTCGAAATAGATCTCGTGCAGGATCGCCGAATTGGCGGCGACCAGTTCCTCGCGCTTCAGGCCATTGATGTCGAACACCGGCGCCGCGTTCCAGTCGGTCTCGCCGAGCCGGCGCTCGATCGCGTTCAGGCGTCGGACCGCGCCGCCGTAATTGTTCTCGTAATGGCTCGCCAGCAGTCGCTCGGAGAGGCCGTCGAGACGCGGCGGCTTGAAGGGCAGGGGCATGATCTGATGTGTCATCGCGTCCTCGCTTGACCATGGGACAAAGCCGGTGAGGTCACGAACGCTACGCTTGAATCAAATATGATACAACTGTTGCAAATAAAAAATCGAATGATACGATGCCGACATGAGTTCAGAGCCGACAGGGACGGGGCCGCGCTGGCTCCTTTTGATCCACCAGCTGCCGACCAAGCCGGCCTATTTCCGCGTGAAGATCTGGCGGCGGCTGCAAAGCCTCGGCGCCGTCGCGGTCAAGAGTACGGTTTACGCGCTGCCCGCCAACACGGAGACCCAGGAGGATTTCGAATGGCTCCTGAAGGAAATCGTCGACGGCGGTGGCGAGGCCATGCTGTGCGAGGCGCGGCTGATCGACGGGCTTACCGACGCGCAGGTGCGGGCCCTGTTCGATGCCGCGCGTGACGCCGACTATGCCGAGATCGCCAAGGAGGCGCGGGACCTGGCCAAGGCCCTCGATGCCGAGGCGGCCGGCGACAGGAGCGTCGAACCGCGTGCGCAGATCAGCCGGCTGCGCAAGCGGCTGGCGGAGCTTGTGACGATCGATTTTTTTGGCGCGACCGGCCGCCTGGCCGTGGAGGCGCTGCTCGCCGGGCTGGAGGCCCGCGTCGCGGAGGACCAGGCGATGATCGAAGACCTGTCGAGGGCGGCCGCGCCGATCGCGGAGCTGAGGGGCCGGACCTGGGTGACGCGCCGGGACATTCATGTCGACCGTATTGCCTGCAGCTGGCTGATCCGCGGCTTCATCGACCCGGAGGCCATTATCCGCTTCGTGCCGGGCAAGGGTTATGTCCCGGAGGCGGGTGAATTGCGCTTCGACATGTTCGAAGGCGAAATCACCCACGAGGGCGACCGCTGCAGCTTCGAGGTCTTGCTGGCCCGTGCCGGCCTCGCCGATCCGGCCTTGCAGGCGATCGCCGAGATCGTGCATGACATCGATCTCAAGGACGGCAAATTCGGACGCGAGGAGACGTCGGGTATCGCAAGTCTGATCGCCGGCATCGCCGTGGCCAGTGACGACGACAACAAGCGGATCGCCTTGGGATCCCAGGTGTTCGACAATCTCCATCAATATTTCCGCGCCCGGCGCGGCTGAAGGACAAGGATAAGGCCATGACCAATGCCGAGGGCCTCGCCGCCAAGGCCACCAAACCGACCGATGCGCCCGGGGGCGGCCTGCCGGCGCACGGCATTTCCTTTGGCGAAGCCGTGCGGGTCTGGGCGCGGGTGGCGGCGCTGAGCTTCGGCGGCCCAGCCGGACAGATCGCCGTGATGCATCGGATCATCGTCGAGGAAAAGCGCTGGATCGGCGAGACCCGGTTCCTGCACGCGCTCAATTACTGCACCTTGCTGCCGGGTCCGGAGGCGCAGCAGCTCGCCATCTATATCGGCTGGCTCTTGCACAAGACCAAGGGCGGGCTGGTGGCCGGCACGCTGTTCGTGCTGCCGGGTCTCGTCGCCATCATGGCGCTCAGCTGGATCTATGCGCTGTTCGGCAATGTCGGGCTGGTCCAGGCCTTGTTTTTCGGGCTGAAGGCGGCGGTTCTCGCCGTGGTCCTCGAAGCGGTGCTGCGGATCGGCCGGCGGGCGTTGAAAAACAATATGCTGGTCGGGCTCGCCGCCGCGGCCTTCATCGCGCTGTTCTTCTTCCAGGTGCCGTTCCCGCTGGTCATCCTGGCGGCCGGCCTGATCGGTTTCGCCGGCGGAAAGGCCGGCTGGGCTTCATTCCTCGCCGCCAATGGACATGGCAAGGTTGGCGGCAAGCAGGTCGCCGACGCCGATACCGCGCTCGGCGAAGAGGTGCCTGCTCACGCCCGCCCGCCGGTCAGCTGGTCGCTGAAGATCGCCGGGGCCTTTCTTGTGCTGTGGTTCGTCCCGGTCTTCGGGCTGCTGGCGCTGCTCGGCCCCGGCAACGTCTTCACCGACATCGCGATCTTCTTCTCCAAGATGGCCATGGTCACCTTCGGCGGCGCCTATGCGGTGCTCGCCTATGTCGCCCAGCAAGCCGTCGATCACTACGGCTGGCTGAAGCCGGGCGAGATGCTCGATGGCCTCGGCATGGCCGAGACGACGCCGGGACCGCTGATCATGGTCACCCAGTTCGTCGGTTTCATGGGCGCCTACCGGGCGCCGGGGCCGCTGCATCCGCTGGTCGCCGGCACGCTTGGCGGCCTGCTCACCACCTGGGTGACCTTCGTGCCCTGTTTCCTGTGGATCTTCCTCGGCGCGCCCTTCATGGAGACGATGCGCAGCAATCGCGCCTTGTCGGCGGCACTCTCGGCGATCACCGCGGCGGTGGTCGGCGTGATCCTCAACCTGGCGGTCTGGTTCGCCCTGCATGTGCTGTTTGGCCAGCTGAACGAGGTCCGCTGGTCCGTTGTTGTCGTCGAGGTGCCGGTGCTCAGTTCCGTCAACGTGCCATCGCTGGTCCTGACGCTGGGCGCTTTGCTGGCGGTGTTCCGCTTCAAGATCGGCATGATCCCGGTGCTCGCGGCATGTTCGGCGCTCGGCGTGCTCTATGGATTGGCCACCGGGGTGGTCTAGCCTGAAAGGGGGCGTCCCCCGCTGAAACTCAGGGGCGCCGACTCGCCGGCAGGCCGATGGCCGCCAGCAGCCACGCACAGAAGTGGCGGGTGAGAGCGTCCCGCTCACTGTCCCGGTGCACCAGCCAGGCCCAGTTGGGGCCGCGGATGGTCAGTTCGGTCAGCGGCGCCAGCCGCCCCTCGGCGCGGATGCCGCCGGACAGCAGCTGGCTGACCAGCGCGATGCCCAGGCCCTGGCTCGCCGCGTCCAGCAGCAGGCCCGGATCGGAGAAATTCAGCCCGCGGCCGCGCTGGCCGATATCCGCGCCGCCTTGCATCTGCCAATGCGCCCAGTCCATCTCGCGCTCGCCGTGCAGGGTTGTGCGCGCCTCGACCGGCCGGCCCAGCAGGTCGGGGTGGCAGGCCGGATAGAGCCGGTCCTCCAGCAGCACGCGATAGCTGCATTCGGCCTGGGCGCCGATGTCGTCGCGCACCGCCACATCGATGGTCTGGGTCGCCATGTCAGGGGGCTCGCTGGTGGTCAGCAGCCACAGGTCGATCTCCGGATGTTGGCGGTGGAATGCGCCGAGCCGCGGCGTCAGCCAATGCCGGGCGAAAGCCGGCGTGCTGTTGACCACCAGTTGATTGGGCTTGCGGTACTGGTCCAGGCGGCGAATGCCGGCCGCCAGCTGCTGCAGCAAGGCCTGGGTGGTGCTGAGCAGATCGAAGCCGGCATCGGTCAGCGTCACCTTGCGCCCGTTGCGGAAGAACAGCGGTTGTTCGAGCGAGCTCTCCAGGCTGCGGATCTGCTGGCTGATCGCGGATTGCGTCAGGTGCAACTCCTCGGCCGCCCTGTGGAAACTGCCGAGCCGGGCCGCGGCTTCGAAGCCGCGCAAGGCATTCAGAGGGGGCCAGTGCTTGAGCATGATTGATAAGTCCAACTAATCAAGTGGGCGCAAATTCATCGTTTGTCGGTGCCTTATTGGCCAAATATTCTTTGGATCGACGCCGATTTCGGATCCTGTCCGATAAGTCGAGCTTAACATAAGTCGATGGCGCCGCGATTGACGACCCCACGCAAGCGGGGGCGGGTGCTGCCCTCGGGTGCGGCCGGACAGACGTCAAGGCCGCCAGCCTCGATTGAACAATCCATGCCATCTTGCCCAGGATACCCCATGCCGACCCGCAGACATTGCATCAGTCAGCTTTCAGCCGTCGCCGGGCTCGGCGTCGCCGCCTCCCTCGGTCTGG
>BFBZ01000020.1_pt59 | contig 10858 bp, 8 predicted proteins | sample 1888401 | NCBI WGS metagenome assembly BFBZ01 (sample SAMD00112614, study PRJDB3348) | symbiont metagenome | host: Chara braunii | reverse complement strand
ACCATCGCGACGCAGGGCACGTCGAGATCGAACTGCGCGAAATAGGCCATCGGCGTCACCGCGAGCCCGATGTCATGCACCTTGCAGCCGGCCGCCATCAGGCCCGAGATCAGCGCGTATTTGATCGACGCGGAATAGCCGCGGAAGTCATGACCGGTGACGATCTCTCGGCTGACGCCGAGCTCCGCGATCAGCGCGCCGAGCCCCATGCCCAGCGCCTGCACGCCCATCAGGTTGATCTCCTTGTTGAACAGCCAGCGCGCGTCGTATTCGCGAAACCCGGTCGGCTTCACCATCGGCTCGGATTCGAAGGCATAGGTGTTCGGGACCAGCGCGGATTTCGGCTTCGGAAACATCGGAAACGGCCTCGTGGAAATGCGGAGGAACAATGCTGCTGGCTTTAGCGAATGCATCGCCGCAGCGGAAGGCGGGATTGACGGCTTGTGGCGAATAATTGCGGCAGATTTGGCGTCGGCGAAATACTGTCAAGGACAGGCATGCCGTGCGGCTGTTATTTCAGCCGCCCCCGGCGCTCTGCAATCTGCCCGTCGAACAACGCTGCGCGTCGAGTCGTTGACACGTCGGGCAACTCACCGATACACTTTCATCATCGCAATAATTAAGCCCGCACCGGAAAATCCGCTGCGGGCTTTTTGTTTCGGACACCCGCTGTCGGCCAATACACCGCCGAGCGCGCCGGAATTGGCCGCCGCAGCGAGCCGAACTCGCCGATAGCCAGGGCCGCTCCCGCCGACAAACGGACGCCCGGCGAAGACGATGGGCAAGCCGAACCGGAAGCGACACGTCCGCGCCATCGCGCAAGCCATCCTTCAAGCACTTGCCTTCAAGCACTTAAAGCCAACCCAGCCCTCTCCGCGAGGTGCCGGTCACGCACGGGCTCGCCCGAAGCTGTCCGCAATATCTGTAGGTAATGATCATGCCTGACTACTCTCTGGCGCCGGTGGACCATCAGCCGGACTTCGCTGACTACTCGCTCGTTCCCGTTGACCACGATCCGTTCGCCGCGGATGGCGTAACTCAGCTGGCGCAGTTTCAACAGCCGCCGACACCGACTCAACCGGCGCAGCCACAGCCGCAAACCCAATTGCAACAGTCTGCGACAGGAGCCGGTCAACCCGGCGTCAATGGGCCGGCGACTGGCAGCAACCCCAGCGGATCGGGTGGCGTCGCCGGCGTCGGCGATGCAGGAAGCGATCCAAACAACCCGACTTGGGCTCAAGGCTGGTCGATCGAGTCCAGCCCCTTCGGCGGAAATCCGGCACCAACGCAGTCCCTGACGGATGATCAGCTAAACCTCATACGTCAGAAAATCGTCGATCGAGCTAAGGCTCAAATTGGTTCAACCGCATGGACGACCACCGGGGCGGCAAGGGGAAATTTCCCTGATGGAGCAAACAAGTGCAATTTGTTCGTACATGAAATGCTAACCGATGCTGGGACGAGTCCCGGCCTCCCGAATGGGCATTGGTATTGGAAGCATTTTCCGCCCACCGCCGGACAATGGGCAGATCCATCGTATGCAATTCCCGGATGGCGCGTCCTGGGTCCCGACGAGTCGCCCGAGCCGGGAGATGTGGCGGCGCAGCCGAGAGATTATAGCGACGCGACGGGGCATGTCGTGATCGTGGGGCCGAACAACACGTTCATCGGCGTCGGGTCTCCTCCCTACCGCGGGGCTCCCGAAAAGATTGAAAGCGGCCCTAAGAAGGACATGATAGTGCGCGCGCCTGCCAAAGGCCCGATACTGTATCGACGCTATGTGGGGCAATAACATGCGACGCTTCATCCTGTCTTGTGTGCTGTCGCTCGGCTGCGCGTTCGCGCTCTGTCTGAATGCCGCCAGCGCGGCCTCCAACGGGAGCGAAGCAAGCGCGCCGCACGATGAAGACAAGTATCAAGCCTATGTCGAGAAAGTCGCCCAGGCGACAAGAGATGATGCTGTTGACCGCATACCGCCCCAATATCCCCCGTCCGGCGACGCGTTCGAAGAGCTTGTGGCCGCCGCGCCAGAAAACATCGATTTTTGCATTCGCTATCTAACGGAAGGAAGGGAGGGCGGGCGCATCGCCCTCTATGCGATGTATCAACTCGATGTCGATGACTATGTCGTGCTTATAAGAAAATTGGTGAAACTGTACCGCAGTGGCCTGTTACCCGAACTCTCATTAGCAGGAGCGATATATTATCGCTATTCTCTTGTTGCCCGTGATCATTACGATCATCCGAAAATTCAGGCACTTTTCAAGGAATTGGCGGCACAAGACTTTCCGGACTATATCAAGTGGGAAATTAGATATATCCGTTCTGGTGAGGGGTTTGCGAAGAAGAGATGGCGGGATTTTGATCGGGAGTGCTCGCGCTGGTCGGAGATACGATCGATCTCAGCATGCGTTTCGCTGGCGGCGGAGATATTGAGGGTCTATGCGGTCTCTTTGGCGACGCGGTGATCAGAAGGCGTCTTGATGGCGCAGGCGCTTACGCTTGAATAGTTGTGGGGCCGAATGCCAACTTCCTCGGTGTTGGAGAGAGCGAAACGATCGAGAGCGTTGCTGCAAAGATGATGGGTAACAATCAGCCTGGTGGTCTGCTGGTTTATCGTCGTTACGAGCCTTAGCATGCGGCGCGCTCGAATATGGCTCTTGCTATGCTTCGGATGCCTCTTTGGTTGCTGTCCAGAAATCGCTGCCGCCGAACCATCTAGTCGTAAGGCCGACGGCTCGTATGACGCTAGGAGTGATAGGGCTTTGGTGGATCGGCTCATGACCTCCGACCCACAGGACTGGTGTGCAGTCAGTTCCTGTCCTCGACCCGCTCCCCCTGAACCATCCGGCGACAGCGCAGCGAGTCATTATGAGGGATATGCGGACAAGGTTGTTGCCACGGACCGGAACCATGAGCGTGTTGGGGTTTCAGTCTACGGCTGGCTCGGCATAAATGACTTCCAGCAACTTGCCGATGCAAGCGCCAGGAAACCCGATCTCTGCATCCGATTTCTCTCCAAAAAAAGGCATTCAGAACGCCAGAGACACGTCGCAATTCTGTCGATGTATGGAAAAACCGAGTTCTGTATTTCAGACCCTGCTCAGTGCGTGGACGCAACTCCGCAATAGATTCGGATAGGGCTTGATGCCAATCGGCCTTACTGCTCCAGCAGCAATTTGCCGTTGGCATATTCGAAGCGCTTGAGCTTCGACAGGAAGGACAGGCCGAGCAGGTTTTCCGACAGCGCCTCGTCCGGCAGCACCAGCGCATCGACGTCGCGCACAGTGAGGCCACCGACCTCCAGCATGGCGATCCTGGCGCGGGCGGCCTTGATGGTGCCGTTGGCGGTGGTGACGCGCGAGGTGTAGTCGCCCGGCACCGGGCGGAGGCCGAAGCGCGCCGCCGAGGTCTCGTTCAGGGCCACCACGGAGGCGCCGGTGTCGACCATGAAATTGATGCGCTGGCCGTCGATCCGGCCGTCGGTCGCGAAATGACCGCGGGGATCGGGCGAAATGCTGACCGTGCGGGCGCTGGCCTGCGCCACCGTGACGGCGGGAGCGATGGTCTGCTTGGCGGTGGTCGCAGCGGCGGGCGACATCTTGCTGGCCATCTGGCCCATGAAGGTGCCAAGCCCGATCAGGATGGCCGCGAAAATCATCAGGTTACGCATGACACCATACTCGGAAAACCGAACACGCAATTTCACCACGCCGGACGCCCCGCCGCGAGCAAGCGCGGCAGCGCGAGGCTGCCATTTTGGCGAAAAGGATGAGCGAAGGGTTAATGCGAGCCCGCCAAGGCGGCCGAATGATATCGGCCGCCCGATTTGCCGCTCTGAGGCGGCCCTTTAGGCCGTTCTGGCGACCGGGCTCGGCAGCGCAACGCGCAGCGTGTAATAGACCACGCCGGCGATGGCGACACCGAAGAACCAGCCATAGACCGCCCACCACGACGGCAGGATCGAGGTGAAGTTCGGCAGCACCGACGAGAACAGGGCGCCGACCGCGGCTGCAATCAGCGCGCTGACGTTCCAGCCGTTCTGGAAGCGATACTCGCCGTGCTCCTGGTACAGCGCCGGCACGTTCACGCGGCCCTTCGCGATCAGATAATAGTCGACCATCATGATTCCGAAGATCGGCCCCATGGTGGCGCCGATCAACCCGACGAACGAGGCGGCGCTGCCTTCCCACGGCGCGAACGGATACAGAGCCAGCGCGATCAATGCTGCGATGTAGCCGCCTTTCTTGAAGTCGATGTGCCGCGGAAACACGTTGGAGAAGTCGAACGCCGGCGAGACGAAATTGGCGACCACGTTGATGCCGAGCGTCGCCACCGCAAAGGTGACCGCGGCGAGCAGCGCCAGGAACCAGCTGTCGAACTTCGCCGAGATCTGGTCCGGATGCAGCAGCACCTCGTGATAGACGTTGAACGCCGCGATCGTGGTGACACCGGCAACCAGCGAGAACAGGATCAGATTCACCGGCAGGCCCCAGAGATTGCCCTTGCGCAGTGCGGTCGTATCCGGCGCGTAACGGGAGAAGTCGCAGAAGTTGAGATAGAGCGCGGCGAAATAGGTGATCCAGGTCGCGGCAACGGCGCAGAGTGCCGGCAAGCTACCCGGCACTCCAGGCACGCCGGCCTCCTTGGTCTTCTCCAGCAGCACGTCCTGCGGGATCGGCGCGGTCAGCGAGATGCCGCCGGCCGCGATGCAGAGATACACTGCGAGGATCAACATCATCAGCCACACCGCCGGCCCGGCCCAATCCTGGAAGCGGCGCACCGTCTCCATGCCGCGCTGGATGATCAGCAATTGCAGCGCCCAGATCACGACGAAGCAGATCACCTCGAGCGTGGAATGGCCGAGCATGTGGCTGGACTGGTGGAATGCCTTGAAGCTGTCGATGCGGGTCAAGAGTGCGACGATCGCGCCCGACGCCGCCGCGGTCTGCGCGCCGTACCAGAAGCAGGCGACGATGGCACGCACCAGCGCCGGAATGTTGGCGCCCCAGATCCCGAACGAGGCGCGCGCCAGCACCGGATAGGGCACGCCAGTCCTGACGCCCGCATTGCCCACCAGGCTCATCAGCACAAAGATCACCAGCGAGCCGATGCCGATCGCCAGGATGAAATTGACGAAGCTGCCGCAGAGCAGGAACAGGCTGGCGGCGAGATAATAGCCCCACAGGCTGTGGACGTCGGAGGTCCAGACGTTGAAGATGCTAAAGGCGCCCCAGTTGCGCTCCTTGGCCGGCGCGAGATCCTCAGGGCCCCTGTCTCTTATACACATCTAGATGTGTATAAGAGACAGCTTCATTGTACAGCGACGGCGATGCGTTCTTGATCTCCACGGCGGTCTCCCCAATTGCGAGCCCGTGATCCCAGCGCGCAAATCTAATCACCGTTTGCGGATGCTCGCCAGCGCAACCGATCAGCATATCCGGAAAACCGAGACCCGGTGTCGTCCCGGCGAAGGCCGSGACCCATAACCACAAGTGTCTCCTGTTGCGCGACGTTGGAACAACGAGTCCTGTCCACAACACCGGTCAAGATGTATGGGTCCCGGCCATCGCCGGGACGACGAACGAGAGAAATGCGACCTTCGGGCACCACAACGCGAGCCGCTTCCGCCGGCGACTCACGTCCCGCGCGGTTTCACGCGTCTCGTCGGCATCGCGCTGGCGGGATCTTCCGGCCAGGGATGGCGCGGATAGCGGCCGCGCAGGTCGGAACGGACGGCGGCATAGCTGCCGCGCCAGAAACCGGGCAGATCGCGCGTCACCTGCACCGGACGCTGCGCCGGCGACAGCAGTTCCAGCACCAGCGGCACCGCGCCTCTGGCGATCGAGGGATGGCTGTTGAGCCCGAACAGCTCCTGCAACCTGACGGCAATGGTCGGGCCCTGCTCGGCCTCGTAGTCGATCGCAAGCTGCGTTCCGGTCGGCGCCTCGAAATGCGTCGGCGCCTCGCGATCGAGCCGCGCGCGCAATTCCCACGGCAGCAACGCCATCAGCGCGTCCGACAGGTCACCGGCGGACAGATCCTTCAGCGCGGTCTTGTCGTCAAGCGCTCCCACCAGCCAGTCATCGGCGCGCGTGGCAAGCGCAGTGTCCGAGAGATCAGGCCAGCTCTCGTCCTCGGCCTTGCGCAGGAACATGACGCGGTCGCGCCATTGTTTCGCTTGCTTCGACCACGGCAGCCGGTCGAGGCCGGCCGCGATCAGGCCGTCGGCGAACACCCGCGCGGTCTCGGCCGATGGCTTGAGCGGCATCGGCGCTTCCGAGAACGTGATCGCGTGCAGCGAACGCCGGCGGCGCGCGCGCAGTGCCATCGCCCCGCGGTCGTACGTCACCTCTTCCACGTTCTCGATCTGGTCGGCGAAGCGCTGCTCGATCTCGTCCTGGGTGATCGGCGCCGCCAGCAGGATGCGGCCGTTCGCAGCGGTGCCGGTCAGTTCGGCGACCGCGATATAGGGCAGCCGCGCCAGCGCCGCGGTCTGCTCGACGGCGGCGCCGCGGCCGTTGGCCAGCACGAAGCTGCCATTGCCGCGGTTCTTCGCGACGCGATCCGGGAATGCGAAGGCCAGCATGACGCCGGTGGAGAGATCCTTCTGCTCGCTCACCGCCGCCTTCACCTGCGAAGCCCAGCGCGCGGCCATGCTGCGCGCGCTCGAGGCACGTTGCGAGCGGTCGCGGCGAAACTGGTCGAGCCTGACGTCGAGATCGACGCTGTCGCCGCCGAGCCCGCGCTCGGTCAGCACCGCGGCGATCTCGGCCGCCTCATCACCCATGCCGAAGCGGGCCGAATCCACGATCATGCGCGCCAGCCGCGGCGGCAGCGCCAGCGCGCGCAGGCTCTTGCCCTCCTCGGTGATGCGGCCGTCGCCGTCGAGCGCGCCGAGCTCGGCCAGCAGCGACTTCGCTTCCTTCAGCGCCGGGCCCGGCGGCGGATCGAGGAAGGCGAGGCTCGAGGGATCGCTGACGCCCCATTGCGCGAGGTCGAGCACCAGCGAGGAMAGGTCGGCGGAGAGAATCTCGGGCGCGGTGTAGGCCGGCAGTGACGCGGTCTGCGGCTCGTCCCAGAGCCGGTAGCAAACACCGGGCTCGATACGGCCGGCGCGGCCGCGCCGCTGATCGACCGCGGCACGCGAGGCCCGCACCGTCTCCAACCGGGTCAGCGCCATGTCAGGCTCGTAGCGCGGCACCCGCGCGAGACCTGAATCGACCACGATGCGAACGCCCTCGATGGTCAGCGAGGTCTCGGCGATCGAGGTCGCCAGCACCACCTTGCGGATGCCCTTCGGCGCCGGCGCGATGGCGCGGTCCTGCACGGCGGCATCGAGCGCGCCGAACAACGGCACGATCTCCACTGACGCGTCATGCACGCGCTCAGTGAGGAAAGTTTGCGTGCGGCGGATCTCGGCCGCGCCCGGCAGGAAGGCGAGCACCGAGCCGGCATCGGCGCGCAGTGCGGTCGCGATCGTCTCGGCCATCTGCCGCTCCACCGGCGCGTCGACCTTGCGGCCGACGTAACGGGTCTCGACCGGAAAAGCACGGCCCTCGCTCTCGACCACGGGCGCATCGCCGAGAAGTTTGGCGACACGCGCGCCGTCGAGCGTGGCCGACATCACGAGGATGCGCAGATCCTCGCGCAGGCCGGTTTGCGCATCGCGCGCCAGCGCCAGGCCAAGATCGGCATCGAGCGAGCGCTCGTGGAATTCGTCGAACAGCACCGCGGCGACGCCGTCGAGCTCGGGATCGTCGAGAATCCAGCGCGAGAAGATGCCCTCGGTGACGACCTCGATCCGCGTCGCGCGCGACACCTTCGAGCCGAAGCGCACGCGATAGCCGACGGTTTCTCCGGGACGCTCGCCGAGCGTCTTCGCCATCCGCTCGGCGCTGGCGCGCGCGGCGATGCGGCGCGGCTCCAGCACGATGATCTTCTTCCCCTTGGCCCAGGGCGCATCGAGCAATGCCAGCGGCACGCGCGTGGTCTTGCCCGCGCCGGGCGGCGCGACCAGCACGGCGGCATTGTGGCCCGCGAGCGTGCGGTCGAGTTCATCGAGCACGGCGTCGATCGGCAGCGGGCTATCGAATTGGTGCGGCAACTGCTTCCACCGCGGCGGCAGCGGGGCCGCCGGCCTGCGTCCTATGGTTAACCAACCTCTTGGATTCCTAGGCCTCTTAGACCATTCGCCAGCCGGAAGGAACCAGGGAAAGGGCCGCCTTCGGTGGCACATCCTTTGTATCGATAAAGGAGAAAGCAACCGATCTGGCCGATGATAGGGCCGATCACGCCGGAACAGGACAAGGATGACCACAAACGGCACAATCGTTGCGACAGATCGTTCCCTCGATCGATCAGTTGGGAACGCGGGCGCGCGTGTCGATTGGGTCGACTATGCCAAGGGCATCTGCATCATCATGGTCGTGATGATGCATTCGGTGCTGGGGGTCGAGAAGGCCGCCGAGCAGACCGGCTTCATGCATTACGTCGTGATGTTCGCGAAGCCGTTCCGGATGCCGGACTTCTTCCTGATCTCCGGCCTGTTCCTGTCGGTCGTGATCGATCGCGACTGGCGCACCTATCTCGACCGCAAGGTGATGCACTTCGCCTATTTCTATGTGCTGTGGGTGACGATCCAGTTCGGCTTCAAGGCGCCGTCGCTGGCCGCCGAGACCAGCTGGCCCCAGGTCGGGCTGCAATACCTCGAAGCCTTCATCGAGCCGTTCGGCACGCTGTGGTTCATCTACCTGCTGCCGATCTTCTTCGTCGTCACCAAGCTGACGCGCAATGTCCACCCGCTCGTCATCTGGCTATTCGCCGCAGCGCTGGAGACCGCGCATGTCGCGACCGGCTGGACCGTGATCGACGAGTTCTGCGCCCGCTTCGTCTACTTCTTCACCGGCTATGTTCTGGCTGCTTACGTGTTCGCGCTGTCCGACCGGGCCCGGGCACGCCCTGCAATCGCGCTGCTCGGGCTGGGGCTCTGGGCGCTGGTCAATGGCGGCCTGGTCGCGTTCGATATCAGCGAGTGGCCGGTGGTTTCGCTGGCGCTCGGCTTTGCCGGCGCCTGCGCCATCATCGTGACCGGCACGCTGCTGGCACGGGCGCATTGGCTCGGCTTCCTGCGCTTCTGCGGCGAGCACTCGATCGTCATCTACCTCGCCTTCTTCCTGCCGATGGCGGCCACACGCACGCTGCTGCTGCGGGTCGATGTCATCCCCGACATCGGCCTGATCTCGCTGATCGTGACCGTGGTCGGGGTCGCCGGCTCGCTGCTGATCTGGCGGCTGGCACTGGCCGCGCGGGCCAATTTCCTGTTCGAGCGGCCCGACGCATTCTGGATTGCCGCGAAAAAGGCAGCGCCCTCTCTCCAGGCAGCGGAATAGTGCCGGAAGTCACCTCGGGATTCGTTCCCGGAGGGGCGATTCCGACCGTTCGAATTCTCCACGCATTGAAATGATTGGCTTTTTGGTCCTGAATGTTTCGTCGTCCGGCCGGCGACGAAACAATTCTCCCGATCACGAAACCATTTTCCGCTTTTCGCGCAGACATCCGGAAACGGGCGCTAACTAACAATTCTCCCAACGAACCGCCGCCCAACGGCGAACTGGGAGCCTGTCATGCCGAACGTCATCGCCATCAACACTGCAGCCAAGAAGCATATCGATGCTGCTCGCGCGACCTCGGATGAAATGCTGCTCGCGCGTATCGCCAAGAATAACCGCACCTCGATGCACACGCTCTATGCCCGTCACAATGTGCGGGTTTACCGTTTCGTGCTGCGCATGGTGCGCGACACCACCATGGCCGAGGATCTGGTCAGCCAGGTGTTCCTGGACGTCTGGCGCACCGCGGCCCAGTTCGAGGGCCGCTCGCAGGTCTCGACCTGGCTGCTGTCGATCGCCCGCTTCAAGGCGCTGACCGCGCTGCGCCAGCGCAAGCATGAGGACATCGACCAGGAGGACGTGCTGGAGATCGCCGATGGCGCCGACACGCCGGAAACCTCGCTCGATCGCGCCACCACCAGCGAAATCCTGCGCGCCTGCGTCGCCAAGCTGTCGCCGGCGCACCGCGAGATCATCAATCTGGTCTACTACCATGAGAAGTCGGTCGAGGAGGCCGGGCTGATCATCGGTATCCCGCAGAGCACGGTGAAGACCCGCATGTTCTATGCCCGCAAGCAGCTCGCCGACCTCCTCCGGGGTGCCGGCGTGGACAGCGTCGCGGCGTAAAACATAGATTATTCAGCTACTTAAACGGAGGTCGCGCGATCCAGGCATTGTTGACGAAGCCGAAAAAGTCCGGCGACGAAACAATTGAAACAATCGACGACATCACCCTGAAAGACGCGATCTCTATACCGATATCCAACGACGCAACCCCAACCCAAGTGACTGACTCAGTTTCGATACCTCCCTAGTTCTAACCTCCCAAGTAACCTCCAACGACCCGGCCGGGATGCCCCCCAGCCGGGTCGCTCTGTTTTGGGCGCGTGGTCGCGAAGCTGATCACGGCGCGTCTCACACGGACGTGACGGCGCTCGCGATTGCTCCGCCGTAACGGCCGGACCGTCCTCTCGAAGAACATCAGGCGTACCCGGCACGGCCCTCTGGCGCGCCGGGACTTCTGATGGACGGATGACGATGCTCAGCCTTGCCCCTGCCCTTACCCTGGCCCTGCTGGCCGGTGTCGCCACCGTCGCCGCCCCTTGCACCCTGCCGATGCTGCCGATTCTGCTCGGGGTATCGATAGGCCAGACCGGCAAGGCGCGGCCCGCGATGATCGCGCTCGGTTTCGTGATGTCATTCTCCATCGTGGCATTGCTGCTGAGCGCGATCACGCGCGCCTTCGA
>BFBZ01002242.1_pt1 | contig 10859 bp, 10 predicted proteins | sample 1888401 | NCBI WGS metagenome assembly BFBZ01 (sample SAMD00112614, study PRJDB3348) | symbiont metagenome | host: Chara braunii | reverse complement strand
GCCCCATGGTTTCGCGGCCGACAGCGCCACATGCTGCTCGAGCTCCGTGACGAACGGATTCGGCGCGCGCTTCAACATCGCCATCAGCTGACGACACGAGGTCGGCGGCGGGCTCGGCGGCGTCTTGCCGCCGTTACCGGCGGCCGCCCACTCATCGATCGTGGCTCCCGTGATGGCGGAGACGTAGTTGCGGGTCTCCCAGGGCATCTGCCCCTTGCCGGCGAGCCAGTCCTGCACCCGGCGCGGCCCCGCATTGTAGGCCGCCGCCGCGAGCCCGAGATTGCCGAACTGGTCGCGCAGCTCGGCCAGGAACTGCGCCGACTTCGGCAGCGCCTGAACCGGATCGAACGGATCGAGCAACTGGCGCTCGTTCGCCGTGCCCGGCATGAACTGCGCGATTCCCTGCGCGCGCTGGCCGTTGCGCGTGACCGGCCCGACTGCATCGCTCTGGAAGCGGCTCTCCTGCCAGATCACGCGAGCGAAGAATTCGAGCGGCAGATCATTCGCCTTGGCTGCGGATTCGATCATCAGGCAGATCGCCTCGCGCGTACCGCTCTCCTTGGCCTCCTCGGACTTGTTCTCCGAGCCCCCTGCCGCAGCGTCTGCCGGCTTGGCAGCCTCCTGCGGCGAATCCTGCCGGGCGCCGTCCTTCGGATCAGCCGGCGCGGCAGCGTCACGGTCGGAGGCCTGCTCCGCCGCCACGCCGGACAAGGGCATGGTCAGCATCAAGGCAAGGCCGAGACAGGCAATGCGAGCAACCGAAATCATGGAAAGCATCGTGAGCGCGGTGCAATGGTTGGAATTCTGCCGAGAGACAAAGCCCAAGACCATGCGGGGTTCCACCGCGCGGCGCCTTGACACAGCGAACGAGCCGGCTAGCAATCCCCGAGTGCCGCAGGGAGCGCGACGGATGACCGCACCGACCGACGACAGACTCGGCTTCGCGCCCGAAAGCGATGCGCCATTGTCCTACATGGCGCGCACGCGCGACTACTATCTCGCGATCGGCTATGACACGCCCTATCGCTGGGCTCACTACACGTCGGCGCCGTTCCATCCCTTGCGCAAGCCGCTCGCGCAGTCGCGCGTCACCGTTGTCACCACGGCCGCGCCTTTCGATCCCGCCAAAGGCGATCAAGGCCCCGGCGCGCCCTATAATGGCGGCGCCAAGTTCTACTCCGTCTATGACGGCGACACGTCGGCGCAGCACGACCTGCGCATTTCCCACATCGCCTATGATCGCGCGCACACCTCGGCCGAGGATTCCGGCACCTGGTTTCCGCTGCCACAGCTCCTAAGGCTGGCAGGTGAAGGCCGCATCGGCGCGGTCGGACCGCGCTTCTTCGGCGCGCCGACCAATCGCAGCCACCGCGTCACGATCGAGACCGATGCGCCGGAGATTCTCGCGCGCTGCCGCGCCGACGAGATCGATGCCGTCGTGCTGGTGCCGAACTGTCCGGTGTGCCACCAGACCGTGAGCCTGGTGGCACGGCATCTCGAAGCGAACGGCGTCGCGACCGTCGTCATGGGCTGCGCCAAGGACATCGTCGAGCACGCCGCCGCGCCGCGCTTCCTGTTCTCGGATTTTCCGCTGGGCAATTCCGCCGGCAAGCCGCACGACGCGGCCTCGCAGGCCTTCACGCTCGAGTTGGCTTTGCGTGTCCTCGAGAGTTCACCAGCCGCACGCACGACCGTGCAATCGCCTTTGCACTGGAGCGACGATCACGGCTGGAAGCGCGACTACAGCAATCCCGCCATGCTCGCGCCGGACGAGCTGGCACGGCGGCGCGCCGAGTTCGATGCGCAGAAAGCGATCGCGCGGCAGGTTCGTGAGACATCAGGCTAGATACATTGAGCTAGCTCGACATCATCGGAATCGAACAGCCTATTTTCCTTCAGCCTTCGGCTCGGGCCTTTGAAACTGGATATTGCACTTCTTCGCTATCGATGCCTGCTCGATGGCAACCATCTGCCCCTTCATGTTGCCCAACTCTGCAGCAGTCTGCTTATCTCCTCCGACCAAAAATGCTGCTGGCCAGAAGATCACGACGGCAGCCGTGGTCGCAATCGTGTCATTTGTCCGCTGCTTGTCTTGGGCCCCCGAAAGCACGGCAGCGCGGGAAGAGACACTCTGGGCCTCCATAGCAAGCTGCTGGCAGGTGTAGGACTGATAGATCATTGGGGAGACATAGCTCGGGGTGATGTCGGCCGAACTCGAAGCACAGGCGCCAAGAAGCAAAGCACCCAAAAGACCGATATTGCGCCACTCTACGAACATGATTCTCCCCCCTTGCCCACGAAATCGTGAAGCAATCAGAGGGCGAACGCAAGTCGTCCGGGCAATCACCGATGCGATTGTGCCAGAAAATTTCGAGGATGAAGGCAGCCGTCCCGGTATCGGCGCAGAATGGCAGCGATCTGGATTGATCGCAGCCCATCAAATGTCGCGCGGACGGTATAGGAGCACGTCGAGCGCCGGTCGAGCCACTCCGACTCTACGGTCGCGGTGCGGGACCGTCAGCCAGCCGCCGATGGCGCCTCGCCGGGAGTGACCGTGTCGACCGGCAACGCAAACTGCTCGACCCGGTTGAGCGGCTTCTTGTTGAGCAGCAGCCGGGTGACGTCGGGGCGCGAATAGTGTCCCGCCGGATCGGCGGCATTCTTGGCGATGCCGATCATGCCCAAATCGATCTCGGCGATCAGCAGGCCTTCCTGCTCCGGCGGCAGCTTCTCGGCGAGCGAAGAGCCATCCGGACCAAAGATCGCGGCGTGGCCGCCGCCGACATGCAGCAGCGCGTGCTTGTCGGGCCGGTCACACAGTTCGTCGATCATCGCCTGCGAGACGGTGGCGCACGGCGCCAGCACGAAGCACGAGCCCTCGACCGCATAGACGCGCGAGGCGGCGTTGTTGACCTCGGCGCCGAGCGCCGGCGCGAACGGATCGTACAGCGAGAAGCTCGGCCACGCGGCGACATGCACCTGCTCGTTCTGCGCGTACATTGCATATTTCGACAGCGGCTGCAGATGCTCCCAGCAGCACAGCGCACCGATCCGGCCGATGTCGGGACGATCATGCACAGCAAGGTCGCTGCCGTCGCCCTCACCGTAGACGGTACGCTCGGCATGGGTCGGCCGCAGCTTGCGGCGCCCGGCAATGGTCTCGCCGTCCGGGCCGATCAGCCATTGCGCGATGTAGAGGCTGCCGCCGTCGCGCTCGGAGAGTCCCACTACGGCCGTCAGCCTGGCCTTGCGCACGGCAGCCCGCAGCGCTTCGGCCTGCGGGCTGTCATAGGCCAGCGAGTTGTCGAAATAGCGCTGCACGAAGCCGCGACCGATGCACCAGGCCGGCGAGTCCATCCAGATGTGCCAGGGATAGCCGGGGATGAAGACCTCCGGAAACGCGATCAGCTTGGCGCCCTTGTCGGCCGCCTCCTCGATCAGGGCGATGGTCTTCTTGATCGAGGCGTCCAGGTCGAGCCAGGCCGGTGCCGCCTGCACCACCGCCACCTTGTATTTCGGATGTGCCAGTCCCATCGCTGCTGCTCCCTGATGCCGTGCGCGGCGGTGGCGCCGCGACCGGGCCAACTATTGACGCCAGCCGGCTTTCGCGCTCGTCTGCCAGGGAACGAAAATCCGACTGCGGCCGAGACGAAGACCCCAGCCGGCCCGGAATTTGCTGCATTGCCACAGATCAAGCCGGCACAGGTGCAGGGGGAGACGGAGCGATGCCGATCCTGTTCACCACCGACGGAAGCCCGGGCCACCGCCGGCTGGCGCGGTGGCAGGACATCGTCTGCGACGTCTATGTCGGGCTCGATTGCACGTCCGATCTCGGCAGCGCGTTTCGCGGCTCGGTGACCCATACCGCGTTGGGACGGGCTGTCTGCTCCGAGGTTGCCTCGGACCGGCAGCGCGTGCACCGGACCTCGCAGCGGATCTCCCGGGCGGATGCCGACTTCATTCTCGTCGCATTCGGACGTGAGGGAATCGGCGGCGTCGTCCAGGATGGCCGCGACACCGTGATCCGGCCCGGCGAGTTCGCGATCTACGACACGACCCGCCCCTATGAGCTGCAGTTCGACGCCGCGTTCAAGCAGATCGTGTTCAAGCTCCCGCGCGAGATGCTGCAGCGCCGGATCGGCCCGACGGAGACCGTGACGGCGATCAGCTTCGGCCCCGACAGCCCGCTCCAGCCCCTCGCCCATGAGTTCATCGTGAGGCTCTGCGAACGCGCCGAGCACATCGGCCCCGAGCATGCCGAACCTCTGGCCAACCAGGCCGCCGACCTGCTCGCCATGACCCTGGCCGAGCGGTTGCGCGCACAACCCCTGCCCGCCTCGAGCCATCGCGCAACGCTGCTCTATCGGATCAAGGCGCACATCCGCACCCGACTATCCGACGCCGGCCTCTCACTGCCGGAGATCGCACGCGAGCTCGGGCTATCGACGCGCTACGTCAATGATCTGTTCTCGGACGAGGAGACGTCGTTCCAACGCTTCGTGCTGGCCGAGCGGCTCAAGCAGTGCCGGCGCGATCTCGGCTCGCCGATGCTGGCGCATCGTCAGATCAGCGAGATCGCGTTTTGCTGGGGCTTCAACGACCTCTCGCATTTCGGCCGCGTGTTCCGCGAGCAGTTCGGCCTGTCGCCACGCGAGTGGCGGCGCAGCGCCGTAAAGCGCTGAGCTGGCCGCAACGCGCCCGCCTCACGCGCCTCGTGGCGCTGTTCGCGCCCTCGGCTTGTGCGAGGTGGCGCCCGGCCGTCAGCGCGGCGGATCGGCGCGCAAGGCATCGACCAGCCAGTCACGAAAGGCAAGCATGCCGGACGTCGGTTCTTTCGACTTCAACCAGGTTAGCCAATAAGAACCGGCGGCGACCCCAGCCGCAAACGGCCGGACCAGCCGACCCGTCTCGAGCTCGCAGTTGAACATGGCGATCGGAACCAGGCCAACGCCGACGCCGCGCGCGGCCGCTTCGGCCATCGCGACGGAGCTGTCGAAGATCGGCCCCTGGATCATCGGGCATGGAGCGCCCGCGACTGCAAACCATAATGGCCATTCCTCGGAGCGATACGACCGCAGGAGATTTTCGTCCGCGAGGTCCGACGGCGCGCGCAGACGACTCGCGACATCGGGATGACAGACGGGCGACAGCGGGGCAGACATCAGATGGATGGCCTCAGTGCCGTGCCAGGATCCGTCGCCGAAGCGAAGCGCGATGTCGAGCCCGTCTCCGGCGATATCGATGCGGTTGTTGTTGGTGAGGAGGCGCAGGTCGATATGGGGGTGCGCATCTCGAAAACCGTCGAGGCGTTGCAACAGCCATCCCGTTGCAAAGGTGCCGACACAGCCGACGGTCACGACCTCGCGGGTTCCCTTCGCTTCGATGCGATCGATCGCGCCGCTGATGCGACTGAACGCATCGTTGAGGACGGGAAACAGAGCCAGGGCTTCGTCAGTCAACGTGAGGCCACGCGGCAGGCGCCGGAACAGGTGAGCGCCCAACATCTGCTCGAGCTGTTTCACCTGGTGACTGATCGCGGTCTGCGTGACCCTGAGCTCCAAGCCTGCCTTGGTGAAGCTCAGATGCCGGGCGGATGCTTCGAAGGCCCGCAAGGCGTTCAAAGGGAGATGGCTGCGGATAGGCATGATGACCAAGTTCTGCTCATGGCTCGACGAATAAATGATCGTTTGTCAGTCGTCACCTCGTTCGGCAGCTTCGCGCAGTCACTGGAGAATGAACATGCTGACGAGACGGCATCTGGGTTTTGGAATCCTCGGGATGGCGGCTGCGGCGAGCGGGCTGCCATCACCTGCGGCGAAGGCGGCGGCCGACCGAAGGGCGCATCTGGAAGGGGAACTCGCCCGCATCGAGCGCGAGAGTCTCGGACGGCTCGGCATCGCCGTCCTCGACTCCGAGAGCGGGTTCGAGGCGGGCCTGCGCTCGGCCGAGCGCTTTCCGATGTGCAGCACGTTCAAGTGTCTGGCTTCCGCGGCTGTCCTGAAGCGCGTCGACGCCGGCGAACTGCATCTCGACACGCGCGTCCCGTTCGAGGCGAAGGATCTCGTAACATATTCGCCGGTGACCAAGGAGCACGTCGGCCGCGGCATGACACTCGCCGAGCTCTGCGAAGCTGCGCTCACCCAGAGCGACAACACCGCGGGAAATCTCCTGTTGCGGCAGATCGGCGGTCCTGCGGGTCTGACGCGTTTTGCCCGATCGATCGGCGACGAGATCAGCCGCCTGGACCGCTGGGAAATTGAGCTCAACGAGGCGCTGGCCGACGACCCTCGCGACACGACCAGTCCGGCCGCCATGCTACAGAACCTGCGCCGCGTGCTCCTTGGCGAGGTTTTGTCGACGAATATGCGCCAGCGATTGACGGACTGGATGATCGCCAACAAGACCGGCGACACTCGGCTTCGCGCCGGTGTGCCGCGTGACTGGCGCGTCGCCGACAAGACGGGCGCTGGGGACCGCGGCACGACCAACGACATCGGCATTCTCTGGCCCCCGGGCCGCAAACCGGTTCTGGTCACGGCCTATCTGACTGGTTCACAGGCGTCTCCCGAGGATCGCAACGCAACGATCGCGAAAGTCGCGCGGGCGGTTGCAGACGTCGTGATGGGACAGGCTGGGTAGTTCCAGCATCCGGCTTCCGAGCCCCTCCGGAAGCCGGACATCAGACCCAAGATGTTCGCCATGGCGGCGCAACGATTGGGCAGGCTAAGCTGCGGCCGGCCCACGTCATCGGAATGTGCGGCCGCTGCCGGGATCGATCCGATGCGCCGCTTTGCCATGAAGGCCCTGTTCTCCCTGCTGACCTTGCAGCGGGACGACGAGACACAGCTGCGCTGGGACCGGATCGTCCTGATCGGCTCGACCCTGGTGACGATCGGGCTGATCGCCCTATATGCCTATAGCAAGGCCGAGGGCCGCTGGTAGCCGGGCGCAAGACACGCGAGAACGAGTTCATGAGACGACGAATGGGGTCCGCCTGCCTGCTGCTGGCGTTCGCGTCGACCGCCAGCCATGCGCTGGACAGCGAGCAGAAGCGTGGAAAAGCGCTCTTGCAAAGCCTTTGCAGCCGATGCCATGCGGTAGGTCTCACAGGCGCCAGCCGGCACCCCGACGCGCCCCCGTTCAGGACCTTCGGTGACAGCAAGCTCTACGACGAGGATTTCGCCCAGCGGCTGCAGGCCGGCCTGTCGACCATTCACAAGGACATGCCGAGCTTCCAGTTCGATCGGCCCGAGGCAGAGGCCGCGGTCAATTACCTCAAGGCGATCCAGGTCCGCCCCAAACGGCGGTGACGCGCCGGCGCGCTCCGCTGGCGTGGAACGGGACTTGTACGGCCCGGTTGCCCGTTCCCGTTCATTGTCCGCGGCCCGGCTGCGACCGGAGCCCGCATGATGACGCCGACGACCACGGGTCTGCACGCCGACGGACTGCCGCTGCCGCAGCGTACCTGGGCGATCGTGACGATCGCCCTGGGCATCGTGCTGGCCGTGATCGACGGCGCCATCGCCAATGTGGCGCTGCCGACGATCGCCCGCGACCTCCATGCGAGTCCTGCTTTTTCGATCTGGATCGTCAACGGCTATCAGCTCGCGGTAACGATCTCGCTGCTGCCACTGGCCTCGCTCGGCGAGATCATCGGCTATCGGCGGGTCTATCTCGCCGGCCTCATGCTGTTCACGGCTGCCTCCGCCTTCTGTGCGCTGGCCGACAGCCTGCTACTGCTGACGCTCGCGCGCATCCTGCAGGGCTTCGGCGCCGCCGGCATCCTCAGCGTCAACTCGGCGCTGGTGCGTTTCACCTATCCGCACGCTCTGCTCGGCCGCGGCATCGGCATCAATGCGATGGTGGTCGCGGTCTCCGCCGCACTCGGTCCGACCATCGCCGCCGGCATCCTCGCCGTCGGTAGCTGGCCGTGGCTGTTCGCGATCAACGTGCCGCTCGGCATCGTCACCTTCGTCTTCGGCTTCCGCTTCCTGCCGCATACGCCGCGCGCGCCGCACATGTTCGATTGGCAGAGCGCGGCGCTGAGCGCGGTCGCCTTCGGCTTCCTGATCGCCGCCGTGGACAGCCTCGGCCATGGCGAGGCGCTGGTGACCTGCGCGATCGAGTTCGTCGTCGCCGTCACGGCCGGCGTGTGGCTGGTCTGGCGCCAGACCCACATGGCCTCGCCGCTGCTGCCGGTCGACCTGCTGCGCATTCCGGTGTTCGCCCTGTCGATCGCGACCTCGATCTCGTCGTTCTGCGGCCAGATGCTCGCCTTCGTCGCGATCCCCTTCTATCTCGAAAGCCATTTCGGCTATTCGCCGGTGCAGATGGGCCTGCTGATCACGCCGTGGCCGATCGCGGTCGGCCTGACGGCGCCGATTGCGGGGCGGCTGGTCGAGCGCGTGCCGGCCGGGCTGCTCGGTGGCATCGGTCTCGTGATCTTCGCATGCGGGCTCGGTGCGCTCGGCCTGCTGCCGCGCGAGCCGTCGGCATGGGATGTCGTCTGGCGCATGGCGCTGGCCGGCTGCGGCTTCGGCCTGTTCCAGACGCCGAACAACCGCACCATGATCGCCGCTGCGCCACGCGAGCGCGCCGGCGGCGCCAGCGGCATGCTCGGCACGGCGCGCCTGCTCGGCCAGACCACGGGCGCGGCCCTGGTCGCGATGTTTCTCGCGATCGACGCGACCGACGGCACGCGGCTGTCGCTCTTGACCGGGGTCGGTTTCGCGCTGGTCGGCGCGTTCCTGAGCATGCTCAGGCTGTCGCCGGCCGGCGCGCGCGGCGCCGAGCGCGTCCGCGTCCAGGACGGCCAGCGGCTGAAGGGCGAGTCGTGACAGCGATGACGGACTGGACGATGCTGGCCCTGCTCGCCCTCGCCGCCTTCGGCTCGGGCATCGTCAATGCGCTGGCCGGCGGCGGCGCGTTCCTGACCTTCCCGACGCTGCTCGCCGCCGGCATTCCCGCGATTGACGCCAACGCTTCCAGCACCGTCGCGCTCTGCCCCGGCCAGTTCGTCAGCGCTTGGGCCTCCCGTGAGATCTTGAACGACGCAAAGGCGCCCTGGCGCCACGACCTCGTGCGGCTGTCGATCATCAGCCTGCTCGGTGGCACGCTCGGCGCCGTGCTGCTCTTGGTCACACCGTCGGCCGCCTTCAGCCGGCTGGTGCCCTGGCTGTTGCTGTTCGCCACGATCGTGTTTGCATTCGGCATGCGCTTTACGCCCAAGGATGGCGCGCGCTGGTTCGGGCCGCGGACCATCCAGGCGGTGCAGTTCGTGATCGCGATCTATGGCGGCTACTTCGGCGGCGGCATCGGCATCCTGATGCTGGCGGCCCTGGTGTTCTACGGCATGCGCGACATTCGCGCCATGAACGGCATGAAGGTGCTGCTCGCTGCGCTCATGAATATGACGGCCTCCGCCATCTTTGCGTTCTCAGGCCGCGTGCATTGGCTGGAGACGCTGACGATGATGGGCGCTGCCATGGTCGGCGGCTTCGTCGGCGCGCGGCTTGGCCAGATCATCCCGCCGGCCCATGTGCGCCGCTTCATCATTGCCGTCGGCTGCGGCCTGACGGTGTATTTCTTCGTCAAGCCGGCCTGAGCCGGACGTCGCATCAAAGAACCTCGCGTCAAACGAAAAAGGCCGGCGCGATGGCCGGCCTTTCGTAGTGATCTCGTAGCGTCAGGGCCTACGCCTTGACCAGCGGTCCCTTCGGCGCCGGCCCCTTCGAGCCGCCGCCGGACTTCGGCTTGCGCTTGCGCGCGGCCGGAACTTCGGACTTCGGCGTGACCGGGCCCTCGACGAACTCGAAGCCGATCTTCTCCTCGACGCCGGATTCGTCCTTGACGAGGACGACACGGACGTGACCGCCGCCCTTCAGCTTGCCGAACAGCACCTCGTCGGCCAGCGGCTTCTTGATGTGCTCCTGGATCACACGGCCCATCGGCCGCGCGCCCATCTGCTCGTCATAGCCGTGCTGGATCAGCCAGGCCTTGGCCGGTTCCGACAGCTCGATCGTGACGTCGCGGTCGGCGAGCTGCGCCTCGAGCTGCAGCACGAACTTCTCGACGACCATTCCGATCACCTCGACGTTGAGGTGCGCGAACGAGACGATGGAGTCGAGCCGATTGCGGAATTCCGGCGCGAACTGCCTGTTGATCGCCTCGTGGTCGTCACCTTCCCGCTTCGAGCGATGGAAGCCGAACGCCTGCTTGGCCATGTCGGCCGCGCCCGCATTCGTGGTCATGATCAGGATCACGTTGCGGAAGTTGACCTGCTTGCCGTTGTGGTCGGTGAGCCGGCCGTGATCCATGATCTGCAACAGCACATTGTACAGGTCCGGATGCGCCTTCTCGATCTCGTCCAGCAGCACCACGCAGTGCGGATGCTGGTCGACGCCATCGGTCAGGAGGCCGCCCTGGTCGAAGCCGACATAGCCAGGAGGCGCGCCGATCAGGCGCGACACCGTGTGCCGCTCCATGTACTCCGACATGTCGAAGCGCAGCAGCTCGACGCCCAGGGTCGAGGCGAGCTGCTTGGCGACCTCGGTCTTGCCGACGCCGGTCGGACCCGAGAACAGATAGCAGCCGATCGGCTTCTCCGGCTCGCGCAGGCCGGCACGGGCCAGCTTGATCGAGGCCGACAGCGAATCGATCGCCTTGTCCTGGCCGAACACCACGCGCTTGAGGGTCTGCTCGAGATGCTTGAGCACCTCGGCATCGTCCTTCGACACGCTCTTCGGCGGAATCCGCGCCATCGTGGCGATCGTGGTCTCGATCTCCTTGATGCCGATCGTCTTCTTGCGCTTGTTCTCGGCCAGCAGCATCTGCGCCGCGCCGGATTCGTCGATCACGTC
>BFBZ01000005.1_pt715 | contig 10864 bp, 11 predicted proteins | sample 1888401 | NCBI WGS metagenome assembly BFBZ01 (sample SAMD00112614, study PRJDB3348) | symbiont metagenome | host: Chara braunii | reverse complement strand
GCCATCGAGAATGGCGCGCACGGCTTTTGGCGCGGAATGTTCGGCGAGATAACGCCTTGCCTGGTCGCGCAATTGTTTCTGGTCGTCGGAGAAATCGAAGTTCATGTTGGTGCTCTTTGCAAGTCTCTGGGTTTCATGTGATCGGATGCGAAAGGGTTCAGTCGATAAGAATGACGTCGTCGGCGGGGTGTTCGGCGTAGAGCCGATCAACCAGCGCCGCGCGGCGCTCCAGCCCCGCGCGCTGGTTGATGTAGCCCTTGTCGGTCAGTTCATTGCCGTCGATCGATGGTGGCTCGGCCATCAGCATGGCGCGGACGATGCGCATGCTGCTCACGTTGCGCACCGCGGCGTTGTGGGCCTGCAAGCCCTGCTTGAAGCGCGCGATCACCTGCGAGTGCCGCACCACCGTATCCATCGTTGCATCCATGTCGCCAATCAGCCGGCGGCATGCGTCGAGGTTCGGCCAGGCTAGCAAGCCGACAAAGGGATGATCCTGGCCTGCGACCAGTGCATCCTGAACCACGGGAGACGTCGCAGCGATGGCGTCGGTGCGCAGCGCGCCGACCTGGACGAAGGTGCCCGTGGTAAGCTTGAAATCCTCCACCACCCGGCCCGAGAAGATCAGGCCCTGCACCGGATCGTCCGGATCGACGAACACGCCGGCGTCGCCGATGCAGTAGAAACCTTCCTCGTCGAACGCGGCGGCGGTGAGATCCGGCCGTCCGTAATAGCCCGGCGTGACATTGACGCCGCGCAGGCGCAGCTCATATTTCGGTCCCACCGGCACCATCTTCAGCTCGACCCCGGGGAACGGCAGGCCAATCAGGCCGACACGTTCCGTATCCCAGTAGGTCCCGGTCGATGTCGGCGCCGTCTCGGTTGAGCCCCAGCCGGTGTAGAACACGATGCGCTCCCCGGTGGCGCGAACCGCCAGCGCCTGCATGCGCTCATAGAGATCGTCCGGCAGGCGCGCGCCGCCATAAGCCAGCAGGCCGAGGTTCTTGAAAAAATTCCGGCAGAGCGCGTCGTCTTTTTCCATCACCGCGGCGAGTGCGGCATATCCCGCGGGAACATTGGCATAGTAGGTCGGCGAAATTTCCCGCAGGTTGCGCACGGTCTCGTCGAACAGACCGGGCATCGGGCGGCCGTCGTCGATGTACAGCGTGCCGCCCTCGATCAGCACCGGGTTGAACAGTGCATTGCCGCCCATGGTGTGATTCCACGGCATCCAGTCCAGGAACACCGGCTCCGCGCTGCCGGCCTCACGCGGCCGGGTCTGCATCATCATGGCGGCGTTGGCGCACATCATCTGCTGGGTGTTGATGACAGCCTTGGGCATGCCGGTGGAACCCGACGTGAACAGCAGCTTGCCGATGGTCTGCGGGGTGATCGCGGCAACCGACGCGTCGACCGCGGCTGTGATCGGCGTCACCGCGAGATCGGCGAAGGCGAGGCTGGCAGAGGCGGCGGGCGGCCGCTGCACATGGATGACCGTCACGCCCTTCAGATCGAGCGCGGACAAGGCCTTCTCGAAGGCCGGGCCGTCCTGCACCATCACCACGCCCGGCTTGATCAGATCGAAGATGTATTTCAGCTTGGCATGATCATGGCTCATCAGCGAGTACGCCGGCGAGATCGGCGCCACGGCAATCCGCGCCTGCATCGCCGCCTGCGTCATCAGCGCATGCTCGATCGAATTGCCGCTGAGGATCGCCAGCGGACGGTCGGCCGGCAACTTGAAGTCGAGCAGNTCGAATTGCCGCTGAGGATCGCCAGCGGACGGTCGGCCGGCAGCTTGAAGTCGAGCAGCGCCTGCGTCAGCGCATCCACCGTCCGCTTGGCCTCGCCATACGATAGTTTCCGCCACTGCCGTTCCGGGCCAGTGCGCTGCGCCAGCCAGGTATGATCCGGACGCTCCTTCGCCCATCGCGCCAGCGCTTCCGGGATATGGCGCGCATACGCCTGCAGCGGGATCCGGGATTTCAGAATGACCACGCCATCCGGCCGCCGCTCGACCGCGATGTCACGCTTGAGCCAGTTGATCTTGCGGAAGGCGGGCTTTTGCAGCACCGCCGCGGTGGTCTCTTGCATCGTTCCTCCCAAGATCACGATGGCTTTGGATCATTTTGATCCGAAGCCATCGTGATCATATTTTTATAGAGCGGGATGCGAGCGAAAAACCGGTACCCACTTTTCCTCATCCCGCTCATCAAACTCTGCCGCTTTTGTTGTTTTGACTATTGCGGTTTCGGCAGAGCGTCATGCATTGCGATAGACAGGCTTCCTCTTCTCCAGGAAGGCGCGAATGCCTTCCTTGAAATCCTCCGACCGGCTGGTGAGAACCTGATTGCGGTCCTCCATCGCGATCACGGCCTCGATCGACGAGGCATCGACACTCATGTTGAGGCATTCCTTCGACAGCCGCAGCCCGAGCGGCGACGCCGCAAGCATCGTTTCGACATAAGGCTGCGCCGCCTCGTCGAGCGCGCCGTCCTCGACGAGCTCCGACACCAGGCCGACAGCAAACGCCCGTTCGGCGCCGATGAAACGCCCGGTCAGGATCAATTCCGAGGCGATGGACACGCCGACCAGCCGCGGCAGGAAATAACTGGTGCCGATATCGCAGCCGCCGAGACCCAGACGAATGAACGCGCAGTTCATGCGCGCCGATTTCGCGGCGATGCGGATATCCGCCGCAAGCGCCAGCGCGAAACCGCCGCCGGAGGCCGCGCCCTGCACCAACGCGATGATCGGCTGCGGACAGCGCCGCATCAGCATCACGATGTCGGCGATGTGGCGCTGATGATCGAGCGCTTCGGCAACGCTCGCCGGTGGTGCCTCTGCCGGGCGGCGGCTCATGGGTTCCTTCAGGTCGAGGCCGGCACAGAACGCCCGGCCCGCTCCCTTCAGCACCACGACCCGGGTCTGCTCGTTGCGCGCAAGCCCGGCGAAGTAGACGTTGAGCGCGTCGACCATCTGCGTGTCGAGCGCGTTCAGGCTGTCCGGGCGATTGAGCGTCACCCGGTCGACACCGTCGGCATGCTCGACGAGCAAAGGCCCGTTGCTCATGCGGCGCCCCTCACTTCGGCGCCATGCGAATGGCGCCGTCGAGACGAATGGTTTCGCCGTTCAGCATGGAATTCTCCACAATGTGCACGGCGAGCGCGGCGTATTCCTCGGGCTTGCCCAGGCGCGCCGGATGCGGCACCTGCTTGCCCAGGCTTTCGCGCGCCTCTTCAGGCAAACCCATCAGCAAGGGCGTGAGGAACAGGCCCGGCGCGATGGTGTTGACGCGAATGAGAAGGCTGGCGAGATCGCGTGCCACCGGCAGGGTCAGCCCGACAATGCCGCCCTTCGACGCCGAATAGGCCGCCTGGCCGATCTGTCCGTCATAGGCCGCAACGCTCGCGGTGTTGATGATGACACCACGCTCCTCGCCGATGGGCGGCAGCGACTGCAGCCGCTCAGCCATCAGCCGGATCACGTTGAAGGTGCCGATCAGGTTGACACGGATCACCCGGGTGAACTGATCAAGCGGAAACGCGCCATTCTTGCCAACCGTTTTCGCTGCGTTGCCGATGCCGGCGCAATTCACCAGCACGCGGGCAACCCCATGCGCGGCCTCAGCGTTAGCGATCGCCGCCTTGACGTCGTTCTCATCGGCAACGTCGCCGAACACCGCCACGCCGTTGATTTCGGCGGCGACGTTTTCCGCGTTCTCCTTGTTCACGTCGAGCACGGCCACCTTGGCGCCCTTCGCAGCCAGTGCACGCGCCGTCGCCGCGCCGAGCCCCGAGCCGCCGCCGGTGATCAGTGCCGGTACGTCTTTCAACTGCATGATGATGCCTTTCTGTGGTGAGGTTGAATATCAGGTAGCGGAAGCGACCGCAGGCTGCTGTGACCAGCCCGCGAGAATCTGTGAAGCCGAAACCGGCGCCACCGCCGCCGAGCTTTGGATCGCGGAGACTGTGCGGGAGAAACGCGGCGCCGGTGCCGGCTGCACATGGCCGGCATGTTCGACGAATGTCCGGCGTGCGGCCAGATGCGGATGTGACGGGGCCTCGAACAAACCGACCACCGGCGCGGCGCAGGCATCAGTCCCCTCGAGAATGGCGCACCATTCGTCACGGGTTTTGGTCTTGAACACGGCGATCAGCTTGTCCTGCAGCTCAGGCCACTTGCTGCGATCCATCTGGTGATCGAAGGCGCCGTCGCTCAGGCCGGCAAGCTGCCGCAGCTCCGCATAGAACTGCGGTTCGATCGCGCCGATCGCGATTGAGCGTCCATCGGCGCATTCATAGGCCCGATAGAAGTGTGCGCCCCCGTCGAGCATGTTGGTCCGCGGCACATCGGTCCAGCGCTTGATCGCCTGCATGCTGTGGAACATTGTCAGCATCAGCGACACGCCGTCGCACATGGCGGCGTCCACCACCTGGCCCTTGCCGCTGCGTCGCGCATCGACCAGCGCCGCAAGCACACCGACCACGAGGAACAGCGCGCCACCGCCATAGTCCCCGACGAGATTGAGCGGAGACACCGGCTCACCGTTGGAGGCGCGGAACGAATCCAGTGCGCCGGTGATGGCGATGTAGTTGATGTCGTGGCCCGCGGCCTGCGCCAGCGGCCCCTCCTGGCCCCAGCCGGTCATGCGCCCATAAACCAGCTTCGGATTGCGCTTCAGTGTCACGTCGGGACCCAGTCCCAGCCGCTCCATGACCTGGGGGCGAAACCCTTCGAGCAGCACGTCGGCAGCCCCGATCAAATCCAGCACCTGGGCCAGATCGCCGGCCTTCTTGAGATCCAGTTCGACAACGCGCCGTCCACGGTTGACGAATTCGCGCGCATCGCGCTTGCCCGCGCCGGGCCGCACGATCGACACCACGTCGGCGCCCATGTCCGACAGCATCATCGCCGCAAACGGACCTGGCCCGATGCCCGCGAACTCGACGACACGCACACCACTCAGCGGCCCGGACGCCGCTCCCGTCTCACTCACGCAGTACCTCCCGATACGATCTCGCTATTGTTGTTTATGTTGTCTGGCTTCTGTTCTGGCCTGGTGCTGCTCGACGGCCCCGCTAACTCGCCACCGAGGCCCCCGCTGGCACGCCCGGGCGCAACAGTCCGCCCAGGAATGTATCGGTCATGTAGTCGATATAGCGGCGACGAACTTCTTCGGTAACGCCACTGACGCCGGCCGCCCGCGACATCGCATGGCGCGCGTGGAACAGATGATCGCAGGCGCCGACCAGATGGGTGTAGAAGAACACCGGATCGACCGCCTTGAATTCTCCCGCGGCAACGCCCTCGTCAAGCAGACGGCGCTGGAAATCGAGCAAGGGCTTGACGAAAAACTGCGAGACCGACGCCGCGGCCGCGTCGCTGCTGTCATGCAGCAGCAGATGCAGCAGCCGGTTCATGTAGGGAAAGCGGTAATAGGCGTTGATGATGCCCGCGATATGCAGCTTCAGCTTTTCGATCGGAGAGATCGGCTGCTTGAGCAGATACTCGAGATGCGCGATCTGCGTCTCCGCGTCGCGGGCGAGCAGCGCCAGCAGCAGGCCTTCCTTGTTGCCGAAGTGATACTTGACCAGCGCGGCATTGACCCCGGACTTTTGCGCGAGATCGCTCAGCGACACCTCGATCGAGTTCCGTTCGATCATCAGCTCGCTGACTGCGACCAGAAGCTTCTCCGCCGTGGTGTTTCTTGCCGCCGGTTGGCGGCTCGCAACCGCCGTATTCGAAATTGGTCCCATCCCGGTCCCATTCCCTCACGTTTCCGATTCCAAGTTAATTGATTGATTGACTAAGTCCAGTCTCATCTCTTTAATTCGGCCCAACGACGGAAACCGTCAACCAAGGAGAGCCCAGATGGCCGAAGCCTATATCGTCGCAGCAGCCCGCACCGCGGGCGGGAGAAAGGGCGGCCGGCTGGCCGGCTGGCACCCGGCGGACCTTGCGGCGACGGTGCTCGACACCCTGGTGGAACGGACCGGCGCCGACCCGGCCCAGGTCGAAGACGTCATCATGGGCTGCGTGATGCAGACCGGGGAACAGTCGACCAATATCGCCCGCAACGCCATCATGGCCTCGAAGCTTCCGGAAAGCGTTCCCGGCACCTCGATCGACCGGCAATGCGGCTCTTCCCAGCAGGCCCTGCATTTCGCTGCGCAGGCGGTGATGTCCGGATCGATGGATGTGGTGATTGCGGCCGGCGTGGAGAGCATGACGCGGGTGCCGATGGGGCTGGCTTCGTCGCTGCCGGCCAAGAACGGCTTCGGGCACTACAAGAGCCCAAACATGGAACAACGCTACCCCAACATCCAGTTCAGCCAGTTTACCGGCGCGGAGATGATGGCCGAAAAGTACGGCCTGGATAAGGACGCGCTCGATCAGTACTCCTATCAAAGCCATCAGCGCGCGATCGCCGCCACTCAGGCCGGCGCATTCAAGGACGAGATCGTACCGCTGACGATCACCCGCGCCGACGGAACCACCGATACTCATCATATCGATGAAGGTATTCGCTTCGATGCAACGCTTGACGGTATTCGCGGCGTCAAGCTGATCGTGGACGGCGGCCGGCTCACCGCGGCCAGCGCCAGCCAGATCTGCGACGGCGCCTCGGGCGTCATGGTGGTCAATGAGAACGGGCTCAAGTCGCTCGGCATCAAGCCGATGGCGCGGATCCATCACATGACCATGATCGGCCACGATCCGGTGATCATGCTGGAAGCGCCACTGCCGGCCACTCACCGCGCACTGAAGAAGGCGGGCATGAGCATCGACGACATCGATCTGTTCGAGGTCAACGAAGCCTTCGCATCGGTGCCCACCGCCTGGCTGAAGGACACCGGCGCCGATCCCGCCAAGCTCAACGTCAATGGCGGCGCCATCGCGCTGGGACATCCACTGGGCGGCTCCGGCACCAAACTGATGACGACGCTGCTGCATGCGCTGAAGCAGCGCAACAAGCGCTACGGTCTGCAGACCATGTGCGAAGGCGGCGGCATGGCCAACGTCACCATCGTCGAACGGCTCTGATGTCCTCGACACGGGCGGGTTGAACAACCCGCCCTTTTTCGTGCCTCATCCACACCACCAAGAAGATCCGAGCGGCCAAAAGCCGCCGAATTCACGACAGGAAACACCAAGGGGATATCGATGTCGCATCCGTCGGTGCATGCACGGACCACGCCGGACAAGATCGCCTACCAGATGGCTGGATCGGGCGACGCCATCACCTATCGCGAACTCGACCAGCGCTCCAACCAGGGCGCACAGCTGCTTCGTTCACTCGGGCTCAAGGCCGGCGACCACATCGCTTTCCTTATGGAAAATTCGCTGGCCTTCATGGAGATCTGCTGGGCAGCGCAACGCAGCGGCCTGTATTACACCGCAATCAGCCGCTATCTCACCGCGGACGAAATCGCCTACATCATCGCGGATTGCGGCGCCAAGGTCGTGATCACCTCAGTGAAATGCGCCGATGCGGTCTCCCCGCTGATCGCCACGGCGCCGTCCGCGGTCTTTTACATCACCGGCGAATCTCGCCCCGGATTCCGTTCGTGGGATGCCGCCATCGCCGCGCAACCGGTGACGCCGGTCGCCGACGAAGTCGCCGGCTATGACATGCTGTACTCCTCGGGCACCACCGGCCGTCCGAAAGGCATCAAGCGCGAAGCCACCGGCGATTCGATCGAAACACCCAACCCGTTCCTGAAGTATCTGTGCGCCAACATGTGCGGAATGACGTCGGATACCGTCTATCTGTCGCCCGCGCCGCTCTATCACGCCGCCCCCCTGCGCTTCAACATGATGGTCGGCGTGCTGGGCGGCACTGCGATCATCATGGAGCAGTTCGACGCCGAGCAATTCCTGCGGCTGGTGGAGCAACACCGGATCACCCAGAGTCAGCTGGTGCCGACCATGTTCGTGCGCATGCTGAAGCTGCCGGACGATGTTCGCGAGCGCTACGACGTATCGTCGCTGAAAGGCGCGATCCACGCGGCGGCGCCATGTCCGGTGGACGTCAAGGCCCGCATGATCGACTGGTGGGGACCGATCCTGATCGAGTATTACGCCGGCTCCGAAGGCAACGGCGTGACCGTGAGCACCTCGCCGGAATGGCTGGCGCATCGCGGCAGCGTCGGCCGCGCCGTGGTCGGCAAGATCAAGATTCTCGATGAGGACGACCAGGAGGTTCCGACCGGTGAAATCGGCGGCGTCTATTTCGCCGACGCACCGCAATTCGCCTATCATAATGATCCGGACAAAACCAAGCGCGCCTACAACGCCAAGGGATGGTCCACGCTCGGCGATGTCGGCTATCTCGACGCGGACGGCTATCTCTATCTCACCGATCGCAAGGCCTACATGATCATCTCCGGCGGCGTGAACATCTACCCGCAGGAAACCGAGGATGTGTTGATCACCCACCCCGCCGTCGCCGACGTCGCGGTGTTCGGCATTCCCAATGAGGAGATGGGGGAAGAGGTCAAGGCTGTGGTGCAGCCGCACGACATGACCCGCGCAGGCAAGGATCTTGAAGCCGAATTGATCGCGTTCTGCCGGCAGCAGCTGTCGCCGATCAAATGTCCGCGTTCCATCGACTTCGATCCCGAATTGCCGCGAACGCCAACCGGCAAGCTGGTCAAGCGGCACTTGCGCGACCGGTACTGGCCCGCGGTCCAAAAACAACGCGCATAGCTGCTCGCTCTCCGGCGGCACCGGGACCTCCGTTGATCGGCTGACCCGGTGCACCGCTTTTGCACCGCGTCACGGCATCTCGACAGGCCGCAACGCGCACGATTGCTGCATAAAATGCACTCCTGGAGGTGTTTCCGAAACAACACGCCCGCACGCCTTAATGGGCACCGGCCCGGGCGAACCATGGAGCCTGCCCGGAGTTGTGTGTTAGACAGGGCTTCGGGCTGAAGCTTTCCAATACAAATTGAAGGGTTGTGATGTTGAAATCTTTGCTTGTGACCGCGCTTGTTCTCGCATCCGTGTCCACCTCCGCGCTGGCACAGCAGGGTGCGGGACGAAGTGGAACGCCGGACGAACAGAAGGCCTGCACCAAGGACGTTTCCCGCCACTGCCGGTCGGTGATGGACCAGGGCGACTTCGTTATTCTCGCCTGCCTTCAGCAAAACCGCGCCAAGATCTCGAAGGCGTGCGATGACGTGCTGAAGAACCACGGCCAGTAAGTTTAGAATCCGTCCATTGCACGAAAAAGCGGCCGCGCGTGACTTCGCTGCGGCCGCCTTTTTGTATTGATCTGATGTGCTGGCCTGAACCGCTTCTCAGGCCGACTTGCGCATCGCGTTGTCGACCAGCGTCTTGCCGAGCGACCACACGGCTCCGGGCACCCGATGGGCACCGCTGATCACGGTGTCGAACGCGGTTTCGATCCACTGACAGTCCTCGTCGGTAATGGTCAGCGACGGCAGCAGCTTGATGGTGTGGCTGCCATGCCCCGAGACCTGTGTCAGGATCTTGTGCTCCTTGAACAGCGGGATGGTGATCAGCTGGCAGAACAGCCCCTTGCTGGCGGTTTCCAGCACGTTCCACGAGGCCTTGAGCGCCAGCGACTTCGGCGCTCCGAACTGCACGCCGAGCATCAGCCCCTTGCCGCGCACGTCCTTGAGCAGTTCGTATTTCTGCACCATGCGGCCGAGGGAGGCCTGCAGGCGCTCGCCGCGCCGCTGCGCATTCTCGATCAGGTTTTCCTGCTTGATGACATTGAGCGAGGCGATCCCCGCCGCCATGGCCAGGTCATTCTTCGCAAACGTCGACCCATGGACAACCGCGCGATCCATCCGGTCGAAAATCTTGTCGAACACGGCCCGGCGGGTCAGCACCGCGCCCACCGGAACATGGCCGCCGGACAGCGACTTCGCCAGCAGCACCATGTCGGGCTCGACATTCCAGTGCTCGACCGCGAGGAAGCGCCCGGTGCGCCCAAGCCCGGTCTGCACCTCGTCGGCGACCAGCAGTGTGCCATAGCGGCGGCACAGCGCCGCTGCCTCGGGCAGGAAGTTGTCGTCGGGAATGTTGACGCCCTTGCCTTGGATCGGCTCGACGATGAAGGCCGCGACCTGGCGCGAGGACAACGCTTTTTCCAGTGCCGCGAGATTATTGAAGGGGATGGAGGTGCACCCGGGCAACAGCGGCTCGAAGCCGCTGCGGAAGTTCATGTCGTCGGTCAGCGACAGCGCGCCATAGGTCAGGCCGTGATAGGACTGGCCGCAATAGATAATGTCGGTCCGGCCGGTGGCCACTCGCGCGAACTTGATCGCGGCTTCGACGGTTTCGGTGCCCGAGTTGGCGAAAAACACCTTGTCGAGATACGGAACCCGCTCAATCAGTTGTTCCGCCAGAATTCCCGCCAGCGTCGAGACGTCCATCTGCACGAGATTGGGCAGGTCGCTGTCCAGCACGCTTTTCAACGCGTCGCGCACGGCCGGGTGATTTCGACCGATCGCGAACACGCCGAAGCCGCTCAACAGATCAAGGTACCGGGCACCCTGCCGATCGAAGAGATACTGTCCGCGGCCACTGATGAACCCCACATCATAGCCGATGGTCTTGAGAACCCTGACCAGTTGCTCGTTCAGATAACGGGCGTGCAGGTCGCTGCGCTCGGTCTGGCGGGCGCTAAACATCTCGGAAACGTCAAGATTCGGATACATCATGGGCTACATAGGTCGTTTCGTTACGGGCTCGTCAACTGGAAATCAGAAATGCGGCGATTTGCCCCGTGATTCGGAACTTCTGATAAGAATGTCCATTGGTTTCGCTGCATTGCCGAAGAGGTTCTATGAAGAAGATTGTCTTTTGCGGATTTGCTCTGCTCGCTTCA
>BFBZ01002240.1_pt1 | contig 10866 bp, 4 predicted proteins | sample 1888401 | NCBI WGS metagenome assembly BFBZ01 (sample SAMD00112614, study PRJDB3348) | symbiont metagenome | host: Chara braunii | reverse complement strand
GCCCCGATCTTCGATAGCGGCCTGGTGATCGTCGGGATGATCAGCTCGAGCTGGGGCGATTTCGCCCGCGGGGCCAACCGGTTCGTCGCGTTCGACGGCAAGACCGGAGAAGTCGTGTGGTGGTTCGATCCCGGCTTTCCCAGCAAAGAAACCTACGGTTCGAACCCGATCGTGGCCGTGTTGAACGGTCAGCGCGTGCTCCTGAGCGGCGGCGGCGACGGGTACTTGCACGCGATCAAGCTGCGGACCGGCGAACGTGTGTGGAGCTACCAGTACTGCTCCGGGGCCGCGAACCCGGCCCCCCTCGTCAGCGGCAACTACGTGTACGCCGTTCACGGCGACGACAACCCGGAAGGGGGGGCGTACGGCCGCATCATCTGCCTGGACGCCTCCAAGCTTGATAAGAACGGCCGGCCGGCGCTCGTGTGGGAGTTCCGGAAGTCCGTGCGGTTCGGACTGACCTCGCCGGCCATCGCGGACGGGTTGCTCTACGCGGCCGACGACGTGGGCGATCTGCACTGTTACGACGCCAAGAACGGTAAAGAGCTCTGGAAATACCGCTACGCTAATGAGGTGCGTGGCTCGCCGCTCATCGCCGACGGCAAGCTCTACATCAACGACGTGCAGCGGCGCATGCTCATCCTCACCTTGAAGGGACGTGAGAAGCCGGACGCGGATGAAACGTTCGAGTTCCGCTTCAAGGAACCCAAGGGCGTTTACTCCGAGACCAACGGCACCCCGATCGCCGTGAACGGACACATCTATTTCGTCTCGGCGGCGTCCCTCTGGTGCCTCGGGTTACCCAACACCAAGCCGGAAGCGGTGAAGTACCCACCGCTGCCCGAAGAAACGCCGTACAAGGACGACGCCGTGGCCGGCGCGCGGTTGTTCCCGGCCGATGTGGTGCTGAAGTCGGGTGCGAAGGCCAAATTCCAGGTCGTGTACGTGGACGCGAACGGGCGCGAGGTGAAGAGCCCGTCCGCGCCCGCGGCCTGGTCGATCCCGCTCCCGGCCAAGACTCCCACTGGTGCACAGCCCCCGGCCCTCGTGGGTAAAATTGACAGCGGCGAGTTGACCGTCGGTCCCGTACCGACCCAGCAAGGGTACGTCGACTTCGAGAGCGCCGGGATCAAGGCCCGTGCGCGGGTCCGCGTCGCCGCGCTGGTCCCGTGGAAGCAGGACTTCGAAAAAGCCCCCGAGGGTTCTTCCCCGGGCGGTTGGGTGAACACCAACGGCAAGTTCACGGTCGTGAAGCTGCCCGACGGCAACATGGCGCTGATGAAGAACAACACCGATCCGCGCCCACCGCTGGCAAAAGCGAACGCGTTCATCACGCTGCCGGACGCCGCGAATTACACGATCCAGGCGGACCTGATGGGCACGCAGGTGCGAGAGGGGATGGCCGACTTCGGCATCATTAACTCGCGCTACACGCTCGTTCTGGACGGCAAAACGGACCCGGACAGTAAGAAGCGGCAGGTGCGCCTGTTCTCGTGGGAGGCCCGCCCGCGGATCGTCCGGGTCGACGACTTCGACTGGCAGCCCGAAGTCTGGTACACCGCGAAGCTCGCCATCGAGCAAAAAGAGAAGACCGCGATCGTGCGCGGGAAAGTGTGGAAGCGGGGCGAGGCCGAGCCGGAGGCGTGGACCGTCGAGTTCGAGGACCCGAGTCCGAACCGCGAGGGCTCGGCCGGGCTGTACGGGTACGTGACCAACGCCTCCGCCAGCCAGCCCGGGGCGAACTGCTACTACGACAACATCGCGATCACCCCGAACGCCAAGAAGAAGTGAGCCCGAACAGCACCGGTCACCCAAAACCACGTTCACGCCAGGAGCAGATAATGACACGCGTGTTCCGTTCGCGGCCGGCCCGGCTCGCCGCTTTTTTCGCCCTGGTCGCCGTACCGACCCTCGTGGCCGAAGCGGCCGATCCGCCCGCGGCCCAGCCGAAGGCCGAAGGCAAGGCCGAGTGCGCCATGTTCGGCGGGACGATCTCCCGCAACATGGTGAACCTCACGGCCAAGAACATCCCCGGCAAGTTCGATCCCGAGGACAAGGCCGTTCTGCTGTGGAAGGCGGACCTCGGCTCGAAAGCCTACGGCGGGCCGACCGTCGCGGGCGGGCGCGTCTACTGCGGGACGAACAACCAGCGCCCGCGCAACAGCGAGCGCGACATTCACCGCACCAAGGCCGGTGTGGTCGAGCCGGTGGACATGGGCGTGCTCATGGTGTTCGATGAGAAGACCGGCCAGTTCCTCTGGCAGGCGGTCCACGACAAGCTCGAGTCCGGGCGCGTGAACGACTGGCCCGAGGAGGGCGTGTGCGCGACCCCGACGGTCGAGGGCGACCGCGTGTACTACGTCAGCAACCGGTGCACGGTCATGTGCCTGGACGCCAAAGGGTTCTCGGACGGGAACCAGGGGTTCCAGGGCGAGAAGTACAAGGACAAGACCGACGCCGACGTCATCTGGCAGTACGACATGATGAAGGAACACAACGTGTTCCCGCACAACATGTCGGCCGGGTGCCCGCTGATCGTCGGCGACACCCTGTTCGTCCACACCGCCAACGGCGTCGACGACGGCCACATCAACCTGCCCAGCCCGAACGCGCCGAGCTTCCTCGCGCTCGACAAGCACACCGGCAAACTCAAGTGGAAGAGCAGCCTGCCGGGCAAGAACATCATGCACGGCCAGTGGTCGAACGCCGTGTACGCCGAGATCGATGGCATCAAACAGGTGATCTTCCCGGGCGGGGACGGGTGGATCTACAGCTTCGTCCCGGAGACCGGCGAGCTGATCTGGAAGTTCGACGGGAACCCGAAGGACTCGGTGTACGAGCTGGGCGGCACCGGCACCCGGAGCGACTACATCGGCACCCCGGTCATTTACGATAACAAGGTCTACATCGGGCTCGGCCAGGACCCGGAACACAGCACCGGGATCGCGCACTTCTTCTGCATCGCGCCGAAAAAGGAGAAAGTCGGCAAGGGCGCCGACATCTCGAAGGTGCTGGAAACGCGCACCAAAGGCGCGGACGGCAAGGACGTGATCGGTGAGCGGCCGAACCCGAACTCGTGCGTCGTGTGGCACTTCGGCGGTGAGGAGAGCCGCAAATGGGCGGCGCGGGATTTCAAGTTCGGGCGCACCATGTCCACCGCGTGCATCGTGGACGACATCCTGTACATCTCCGAACTGTCGGGCCAGCTCCACTGCATGAACGCTCAGACCGGAGAGCACTACTGGAAGTACGACACGAAGGCCTCGATCTGGGGCTCCGCGTACTTCGTTGACGGCAAGGTGTATCTGGCGACGGACAGCGGCGATCTGTTCGTGTTCAAACACGAGCAGAAGCCCACGAAGATCGACGAGTTGGAGGGAATCACCGGGCCCGATTTGAAGGGCGCGCGCAAACAGATCAAGGCGCGTCAGGATCAGGTGGCCCAAAACTACCTGATCGCCAAGATGGAACTCGACGCACCGATCCGTTCGACCCCGGTCGTGGCCAATGGCGTTCTGTTCGTGATGACCGAGAAAACGCTCTACGCGTTCAAGCAGAAGAATTGAAGGCGTGCCGGCTCTGGCCGGTCGCTGGAGTCGGTGTATGATGTGTACGTTCCGACAGGTTCCCCCACTTCAGCCGAGGTCGGGGATCAAAAGGGAAGCCGGTGAGAGTCCGGCGCAGGGCCGCTGCTGTATTCGGCCAAGGGAACGGGCACCCCAGCCACTGCGGACACACCGCGGGAAGGCCGCCCGAACCCGTTACGAGCCGTAAGCCAGAAGACCTGCCTGTCGGGAGTCGTTCGGTGCCTCGGACCCAGGCGACCGGGCAGGCAGATCACTTTTCGTTTGCGCGAGCAAGCGCTGCTTGTCCGTCCTCGGACCAGGCACCCTGACCGCCCGTCCCGGCGGAAAGGAGTGACCTCGTGACCCCGTTCCTTGCGGCGCTGCCGCGCCAATCCGTTTACAGATCTCGGTTCGCGTTGACGACCGGCACAGCGCCGGTCGTCACGGCCATTTCCGCCCCACTCACATCGGGACGACACTCCGGGCCACCCGGTCGGTGACGTTGGATGTTCACGCGATGCGCGACTCAGTTCCGGCACCTGTACCGGAGCGCGGGGTCCGCACGCGCGCTAGCGACCGAATCCCCACACAACCGGAGATCCCACATGAGCACTGCAACCAATCTCGGTTTCCCCCGCATCGGGCGCAACCGCGAACTGAAAAAGGTTCTCGAGCAGTTCTGGGCCGGACGGGCCACCGAGGAACAGCTCCACGAAACCGCGCGCACCCTGCGCCGGACGCACTGGCAGCTCCAGCGCGACGCGGGCCTGGACGCGGTCCCGTGCAACGATTTCTCCTTCTACGACCACATCCTCGACACCGCGGTCATGGTCGGGGCCGTACCCGAGCGGTTCGCCGACATCACCGAGGGTTCGGCCCGGTATTTCGCGATGGCCCGGGGCGGCAAGCCCCAGAACGGGCACCCGCGGCCGGCGATGGAGATGACCAAGTGGTTCGACACCAACTACCACTATCTCGTTCCCGAGTTCCGGCGGGACCAGACGTTCCGGCTCACCACTAGCAAACCGGTCGATGAGTTTCTGGAGGCAAAGGCGCTCGGGATTTCGGCCCGACCCGTGTTGGTTGGTCCGGTCTCGTTTTTGCTACTGGGCAAGGCAAAGGACCAGGAGCTCGCGCCGCTCGACCTGCTCCCCGGCCTGATCCCGGTGTACGAGGAGTTGCTCCGGAAGCTCGCCGCGGCCGGCGCCGAATGGGTGCAGATCGACGAGCCGTGTCTCGTCCTGGACGTCGACGACCGGGTGCTGTCGGCACTCGAAACAMCCTMCGCCCGCCTGCACGCCATCGCACCGACTCTGAAACTCCTCCTCGCGACCTATTTTGGCCCGCTGGGTGCCGCCCTGCCCCGCGTGTTGAACCTGCCCGTTCAGGCGGTCCACCTCGATCTCGTGCGCGGACCGGATCAACTCGACCTGGCACTCGCGGCCGTTCCAGATCGAGTATCACTGTCGCTCGGGCTCGTGGACGGCCGCAACGTCTGGAAGACCGACCTATCAGAAGCACTCGACCGCGCCGAACGAGCCGCACAGAAGCTCGGCCGCGAACGGGTGCTGATCGCCCCTTCGTGCTCGCTCCTTCACTCGCCGATCGACCTCGACGACGAGTTAGCACTCGATCCCGAAGTGCGCGGATGGCTCGCGTTCGCCAAACAGAAACTGGGAGAAATCGCTCTGCTGGCACGTGCGGTGCGCGATGGTCGGGCGGCCGTCGCGGACGAACTCGCCACGAACGCCGCGGCGCTGGAGCGCCGGCGCTCCTCGCCGCGGACACACGACAAGGCCGTCCGCGCCAAGCTTGCAGCAGTCACCCCGACCATGCTCGAACGGACGCACCCGTACCCGCAGCGCCGGGAGGCCCAGCGGGGCCGCACCCCACTGCCCGCGTTCCCCACGACCACGATCGGCTCGTTCCCACAGACCGACGACGTGCGCAAAGCCCGTGCGGCGCACAAGGCCGGCACGCTGCCCGGCGCTGAGTACGAGGCGTTCCTGAAGGAGCAAACGGCCCAGGCCATCCGCTGGCAGGAAGAGATCGGCATGGACGTGCTGGTCCACGGCGAATTCGAGCGCAACGACATGGTTGAGTACTTCGGCGAACAGCTCAACGGGTTCGTGTTCACCGTAAACGGCTGGGTGCAGAGCTACGGCTCGCGGTGCGTGAAGCCGCCCATCATCTTCGGCGACGTGAGCCGGCGTGGGCCGATGACGACGGCCTGGACCGGATACGCCCAGTCGCTCACTTCGAAGCCGGTCAAGGGAATGCTGACCGGCCCGGTCACGATCCTTCAGTGGTCGTTCGTGCGGGACGACCAACCCCGGAAGGACACCTGCTGGCAGATCGCACTGGCCATCCGCGACGAGGTGACGGACCTGGAGGTCGGCGGGGCGGCCGTGGTTCAAGTTGATGAACCGGCGCTGCGCGAGGGGCTCCCTTTACGAAAGGCCGATTGGGGCGCGTACCTGAAGTGGGCGGTGGACGCGTTTCGCCTTGCGGCCGGCGGCGCGCAGCCCGATACGCAGATCCACACACATATGTGCTACTGCGAGTTCAACGACATCATCGACTCGATTGCCGCCCTGGACGCGGACGTGATCTCGATCGAGACGTCGCGGTCGCAGATGGAACTGCTCGGAGCGTTCGGCGCGTTCAAGTACCCGAACGAGATCGGGCCGGGGGTGTACGACATCCACTCGCCGCGGGTGCCGTCGCAGGCGGAGGTGGAACAGTTGCTCGACAAGGCGCTGGCGGTGCTGGCTCCGGAGCAAGTGTGGGTGAACCCCGACTGCGGGCTGAAGACCCGCAAGTGGGAAGAAGTGAAGCCGGCGCTGGTCGCGATGATCGATGCGGCCCGTGCGCTCCGTGCTCGGATGCCGGCCGGTTCCGCGTAACCGGCACAGGCCACACGTCCATCCCCGGGCCGGACCCAACTGGGTCCGGCCCGGGGATTTGGCTTTGGCATGAGGGGTGGATGGCCGATGTTGAAGGAGTCGTCGGTTCGGCCCGTGCCTGCGCGGGCCGACTAAGAGGGAATCCGGTGCGAGTCCGGAACTGCCCCACGCAGCGGTAACGGGAACGACCGCCGTCATACGCACTGGCCCATGTGGGCCGGGAAGCGACGGCCAGTAGGAGTGCGATCCGTCGCACGAGCCCGAAGTCCGAAGACCTGCCGACCACCCGCGCCGCGCACTCGCGCCGCGGACACACCCGTGCCTTCGAGGGGAGGGCCGCGGCTGGTCGGCTGCGTGCGCCCTCATTGCGCGCTCCCATCCGCCTCCGCTCTTTCCCCGCGCACGGCGCGTTCACCGGGAGAGAGCCGTGTCCACCCCCTTCGCCGATCTCACTGTCACCCCGCCGCCCGTGAGTCACTCGCGGCTCCCCGATTCCCACTCGCTCATGAAGGTCCGCAAGCGGAACGGCGCGCTCGAAGACGTCAACGTGAACAAGATCGTTCGCGCCGTGCAGCGGTGCGCCGGCGGCCTGCCCGGCGTGGACCCGATGCGCGTCGCGGTGAAGACGATTGGCGGCCTGTACGACGGCGCGACGACCGCCGAACTCGACCGGCTCTCGATCCAGACCGCTGCGGGCCTCATCGCCGAGGAGCCCGAGTACTCGCGGCTCGCAGCCCGGCTGCTCGCGACTTACGTCGATAAGGAAGTCACGAACCAAGACATTCACTCGTTTTCGCAGTCGGTCGCGGCCGGATACCGGCACGGGCTGGTGGCCGAAGGGACAGTGGCATTTGTCGCGGCCAGCGCCCGCAAGCTCAACGCCGCCGCGGCCGAACCGCACCCGGACCTGTTCGAGTACTTCGGACTGCGGACGGTGTACGACCGCTACCTGCTCCGGCACCCCGAAACACGCCACGTCATCGAAACGCCTGCGTTCTTCTTCTTGCGGGTCGCGTGCGGGCTCGCCGAGTCCGCGGCGGACGCGATCGAGCTATACCGGCTGATGTCAGCACACCGATACCTGCCGAGTACGCCGACACTGTTCAACTCCGGCACGGCACGCCCGCAGATGTCGTCGTGCTACTTGCTCGACTCGCCAGCCGACGAACTCGAAGCGATCTACGACCGCTACGCCGACGTAGCGAAGCTGTCGAAGTTCGCCGGCGGGATCGGTCTGGCGTACCACCGCATCCGCTCACGGGGATCGCTGATCCGCGGCACGAACGGACACAGCAACGGCATCGTCCCGTGGCTCAAAACGCTCGATTCGTCGGTCGCCGCCGTCAACCAGGGCGGGAAGCGCAAGGGCGCGTGTTGCGTCTACCTGGAGGCGTGGCACGCGGACGTCGAAGAGTTCCTGGAGCTGCGCGACAACACCGGCGACCCGGCCCGGCGCGCGTACAACCTGAACCTCGCCAACTGGGTGCCCGACCTGTTTATGCGGCGCGTCGAAGCCGGCGAAGCGTGGTCGTTATTCGACCCGAAAGCCGTTCCGCACCTGACCGACTTGTTCGGTGATCCGTTCGACGCGGCTTACGCCGAAGCCGAGGCGCGCGGCCTCGCCGTGAAGACGGTGCCGGCCCGTGATCTGTACGCCCGAATGATGAAGACGCTGGCCGAAACGGGCAACGGGTGGATGACCTTCAAGGACGCCTGCAATCGCGCCTGCAACCAGACGGGCGCGGGGCGGGCCGTGGTCCACAGCTCCAATCTGTGTACCGAGATCGTCGAGGTGACCTCGGCGGGCGAGACCGCGGTGTGCAACCTCGGCTCGGTAAACCTCGCCCGGCACGTCACGGCGGACGGGTTCGACTTCGCGGCGCTGGCCGAGACCGTGCGCACGGCGGTGAGATTCCTCGACCGCGTCATTGACGTAAACTTCTACCCGACCCCAGCAGCCGCCGCGTCGAACGCGCGGTGGCGCCCGGTCGGACTCGGAGTGATGGGGCTCCAGGACGTGTTCTTCAAGCTGAAACTCCCGTTCGACGCTCCTGCCGCTCGCGCGCTGTCGCGGCAGATTCAGGAGGAGGTCTACTACCACGCACTCGCGACCTCCTGCGACCTGGCCGCGCAGTACGGACCTCACCCCGCATTCGTGGACACGCGCGCCGCGGCCGGGGTACTCCAGTTCGACCTGTGGGGCGTAACCCCAGCCGACGCGGCGCGGTGGGAGGTTCTCCGGAAGCGGGTCCACACGACCGGTCTGCGCAACTCGCTCCTGGTCGCGATTGCGCCGACGGCCACCATCGCGTCGATCGTGGGCGCGTATGAGTGTATCGAGCCGCAGGTGTCGAACCTGTTCAAACGCGAGACGCTCTCCGGCGAGTTCCTTCAGGTGAACCGCTACCTCGTGGATGATCTCAAGGCCCTCGGGCTGTGGACCGATGCGGTCCGCGCGAAGATCAAGCTCGCGGACGGATCGGTTCAAGGGATCGAAGAGTTGCCCGCGCGCCTGCGGGCCGTGTACCGCACGGCCTGGGAAGTGCCGATGCGGGCGCTGATCGACATGGCCGCCGACCGCGGGCCGTTCATCGACCAGAGCCAGTCGCTCAACCTGTTCCTGGAGAGCCCGACCATCGGCAAGATGTCGTCGATGTACATGCACGCCTGGAAGCGCGGGCTGAAGACCACCTACTACCTGCGCTCGCGCCCGGCGACCGGCATCGCCAAGACGACCGTATCGAAGGCCGCGACCGACGCGACCGCGGTCACCTGCTCACTCGAAAACCCCGGCGCGTGCGAAGCGTGCCAGTAACCCGACCGCGGCGACCCACACGGAGGTTCTCAATGCTTCTCGACCCGGGTATGAGCCTGACCCTGCGCCCGATGCGCTACCCCGACTTCTTCGAAATGTACAAGTCCGCGATCAAGAACACCTGGACCGTGGACGAGGTGGACTTCTCCACCGACCTCACCGACCTGCGCACCCGCGTCACCCCGGCCGAGCGGCACCTGATTCACCGGCTGGTCGCGTTCTTCGCCACCGGCGACTCGATCGTCGGCAACAACCTGGTGCTGAACCTGTACAAGCACGTCAACGCGCCGGAAGCGCGGATGTACCTGTCACGGCAGCTCTACGAGGAGGCGCTGCACGTCCAGTTCTATCTGACGCTGCTCGACAACTACCTCCCGGACATGGCCGAGCGCGAGGCCGCATTCGCCGCCGTGGACAACATCCCGTCCATCAAGGTGAAGGCCGACTTCTGCTTCAAGTGGATCGACTCCATCGAAGGTCTAGACCGGCTGGAAACGCGGGCCGACCGGCGGGCTTTCCTCCTCAACCTGGTGTGCTTCGCGGCGTGCATCGAGGGGCTGTTCTTCTTCGCGGCGTTCGCCTACGTGTACTTCCTCCGGTCCAAGGGGCTCCTGCACGGGCTTGCGACCGGGACGAACTGGGTGTTCCGGGACGAGAGCGCCCACATGGCATTCGCGTTCCGGGTGATCGACACCGTGCGTCACGAGGAGCCCGACCTGTTCGATGCCGAGTTGCACGCGCAGATCGTCGCGATGCTGCGCGAAGCGGTCGAGTGCGAGACCACGTTTGCCCGCGACGTGCTCGGCATGGGGGTCGCCGGCCTGTCGCTCACCGACCTCCGCGGTTACCTCGAGTACGTGGCCGACCGGCGGCTGGAGGCGCTCGGTATCGCTCCGGTGTTCGGGGCAAAGAACCCGTTCGACTTCATGGACCTGCAGGACGTTCAGGAACTGACCAACTTCTTCGAGCGCCGCGTGTCCGCTTACCAACTTGGTGTGACCGGGGCCGTCCAGTTCGGGGAGGAGTTCTGACCATGCACCTTCAGGACATTTTCGCGCAGCACCAGACGACGTTCAGCTTCGAGTTCTTCCCGCCCAAGACGGACGAAGCGAGCGAGGAGCTGTTCCGCACCATCGCGGCCCTCCAGCCGCTCCAGCCGTCGTTCGTGTCGGTCACCTACGGGGCCGGCGGCACCACCCGCGACCGCACCCACGACCTCGTCGTCCGCATCGAACGCGACACCAACCTGACCGCCGTGTCGCACCTCACGTGCGTGTGCCACTCGCTCGCCGAAATGACCGCCATCCTCGACCGGTACGCCGCCAGCGGCATCGAGAACGTCCTCGCCCTCGGCGGCGATCCGCCCAAGGGCACCACCCACAACCGATCGACGGACGCCTTCCGCTATGCCGACGAACTGGTCAAGTTTGTCCGCACCCGACCGGGGCCGAACGGGCGCGGGTTCGGGGTCGGGGTCGCCGGATTCCCCGAGGGGCACCCCGGGTGCCCGAACCGGCTTCAGGAGATGGACCACCTGAAACGCAAAGTGGACGCCGGGGCCGACTACATCTGCACCCAA
>BFBZ01000012.1_pt333 | contig 10870 bp, 6 predicted proteins | sample 1888401 | NCBI WGS metagenome assembly BFBZ01 (sample SAMD00112614, study PRJDB3348) | symbiont metagenome | host: Chara braunii | reverse complement strand
CTTCAATGTCTTGGCGTTGTACATCGTAAGCGTGTTGAAGAAGACGAAGTAATTTTCCTCCGTCTCGTAATGCATGAAGTTTCCGCCGACGCTGAAGTTGAGCGGTCCGCTCAAACTCGAGGCAAGCCGGAACTCCTGATTGAGCTGCCAGGCATGTTCCTCGACCAGATCTTCGGCGACCAGGCGATTGCTGCAGCCCAATTGGGGATCGCAGAAATATCCGGTCGCCACGGCCGAACTAGGATTGGTGCAATTGTTTCCGCCGATGCTCAGCGTGCCGTCCAGACAGGAGTAGTTTCCATCGGGCTGTATCAGCGTGCCGAACTGGAATGCGGCCGTTCCCGGAACATAGCCGAAGATGCCGGGCCGCGTGTTGAAACGGTTATAATCCTCAGTCGACCAGAGAAAATCGTTGTTGTAGCCGGTTGACGAGGTAACGGTCAGTGCCGGTGTGACTTTATAATCGGCATTCAGCTGGAACACATTGTTCTTCGCGCGATAATCAGGATTGAGCGACGATTCTATGACACGCAGATCAGTTGATTGCGTAACGCTGGCATAAGGATCGTTATTCCCCCTCCCGAAACTTACGCTGGTCAACGGGCTCGCGAGAGACTGACCAAAGCCTGCACCGATAACGCCGCCATAATAAGGTAGAGCCAAAGCATTCGGCACTTGAAACGCTTCTGGGCTGTAAAGCGAAACGGGCAAACAGCCCTGGCTTAGAAATTCCTGCCCCAGCTTGCCGTCCGAGCCCACCGCCGTCGAATAGCCGCCGACAGTGGCCGGGCCGTTGTCACGCTTGCAAAGCTGCTTGCTCGAACGAATACGGTCATCGTCTTCCTGGAAGTGTTCCCACACAAAATCAACCGTGAGGTTTTCCGTCGGCTTGAACCTGACGGTTGCGCGGCCCGACCACAGATCTCGGCCGTCGATGGATTTGTCGGTCAGACTATTGAACGAATAACCATTGCGCTTGGTCCATTCCCCCGCGAGGCGCAGATCGAGGCGGTCATCCACGATGGGAAGGTTGATCATGCCTTCGAAGCGGCGGTTCTTGTAGTTCCCGAAATCTGCACTCGCCATGGCCTCGAACTGGTCGGTCGGTTTGGCCGACGTCAGATTCACGACACCTGCTGTCGCGTTACGGCCGTAAAGCGTGCCTTGCGGCCCGCGCAACACTTCGACTTGTGAAACGTCGTAGAATTCCTGTTCGAAAAAGTGATTTCTGATGAACGGCATGTCGTTGAAAGCGACCGCAACGGCCGGATCGGTAGTCACCGAGATAGCCTGCGTGCCGATGCCGCGCAGCTGGATGCTGTAGCCGCTGAAATTGGTCTTTGTGAACGTCATGTTCGGAACCTGTTTGATCAGGTCCGGGCCGCCGGCGGTTTGTGTGGCGGTGAGCTGTTCCTGGCTCAGCGCGGTGATCGCAATCGGAATGCTCTGCACATCGGCACCACCCAGCTTCGATGAGGTGACCGTGACCGTTTCCACATTGGAGCGCGCGGGCAATACCGCCTGCGCGATCTGGATATTGTTGATGGAGGGCGCATCGTTGAACGAGCTCTGGTCGTGAACAATCGTGATTTCGCCCGTGCTGTGCCGGTGGACGATGAAGCCCGTGCCGGACAGAAGGCGCGACAACGCAGCATCGGCCGCGATGTTGCCTTTGACGCCCATCGTCCGGACGCCGCGCACCGCATCGTCTGCGTAAAGGATGTGCACGCCCGTTTCGGTGGCATAGGCATCGAGCGCCGAGCCCAGATCGCCGGCCGGTATGTTGAGGTTCGCGGCCACAGCACCCGTTGCGCATAACGTCAGGCAGGCCGTTTGCAGCAAGGCGCGTTTCAGATAGCTGGCTTTGGACATGTTCCCCCTACTTTCGCTGTTCAAGCCGTTCAACGTGAGATGATCGTTTCGTCTTCGTGGCGCGTAACGCGCAGGCCGAGAATTTCCTTTGCCGCATCGGCAAAGCCTTCGACATTGGCGGTCGGAAAGGTTCCACCCAGCCTGAGCCGGGCGGTTGCCGCATCGGCGATACTGAGCTTGTGCTGGTTGTAGCGATTGAACTGCGCCACAGCCTCGGCGAGCGTGGTGTGGCGGAAGATCAGAACGCCGCGCCGCCAGCCCAATTCTTCGCTCAACGCGGCGTTGGAACGCGTGGTGACCGACAGCGTGCTTGCGGTCGCCGTCGCGATTTCGCCTGCGCGGAGCACGGCAGAAGCGCCGCGCTGGTCCGCGCCATCGCGGTTGAGCCGGACATCGCCTTCGACCACCGCCACTTCAAGCCGCTCTGGATCGCGGCGCATCACGAATTTGGTGCCCAGGTCGATCACCCGATGATTTCCGGCAATGACGACGAATGGCCGCCTGGGATCATGCCTGACATCGAAATAGGCCTCGCCGCGGTCGAGCCATATTTCGCGCCGGTCGGCGCGATCGGAAATGCGCAGGCTGGTGCTGGTGTTCAGTTCGATCTGCGAGCCATCCCTCAAGGTGAGGATTTCGCGACCGCCGAGAGGCGTTTCGTAAGCCTGACTGTGCGGGATGACGGCATAGGTGCCCGCGCCTGCCACCACCACCGCCACAAGCGCCGCCGCAACAAGGAAGCGCGGCATGGCGGAACGCGCGCGCGCCACCGGCGTTTCGCGCATCGGGCGGCGCAGCGCACTCAGGCGATCCGCCTTGCTCCAGACATCTTCCAACCGCCAGAAGGCAATGCTATGCGCCGGCGACTGGTCGAGCCACGCATTCAGGGCCGCTTCGTCATCCGCGTTCCACGCTTCGCAATCGCGGCGCTTGATGAGCCATTCGGCAGCGCTTGCGCGAATACTCTCGCCATCGGTGGGGGCTTGCTCGGGATTGCTCATGTCTTTCTCCTGAGCTGCGCGGGATCGCCATAGACCATGTCGGCCAGAGCGCGCACGCCATGGGTCAGATGGGCGTTGACGGTGAATTCGGCGATGCCCATGCGCTGGGCGATTTCGCGCCGCGAAAGCCCCTCGACCTTGCGCATCACCACCGCCTCGCGGCAGCGTTCGGGCAGAAGATCGAGCGCGGCTTGCAGGCGGCGCAATTCCTCGCGCGCCATCACGGTGCGATCGGGGCCCGGCCCCTCGAACGCCACATCGAGCATGTCCAGTTCGGCCACCGTTTCGATCGGCACGATCTGATCCTTGCGGATGCGATCGATCAGAAGATTGCGCGCAACCGTGAACACGAAGGGCCTCACCGGCTGCGGCAGCTGCTTTTGCGCGGCCTCGAAGATTCGCACATAGACATCCTGACAAAGGTCATCGATCTCGCTCTTGCTTCGGCCGCTGCGACGCAGGAACTGCATCAGAGCGGCCTCCAACGGCAGGACTTCCCGGAGAAACCAGCCTTTGAGATCGGACACGGCTATGCCTGCACCGCTATCGTGCTGCCTTCCGAGACCAATTTCGGGCGTATCCGCCATCCCCCTGAACATCCCGGCCATCACGGCCCAAGGCGGGCCTACATGGGATTCAACGAACCCCGCATGCGGATGAGCTAGTCGAAGGGGAAAATATTAGAGATAGGCGATCCCGGGCGCCAATGGCGGCCAGCGCAATGCGCGGGCCGCGCGCACCCCAGGTAACTTTGGGTCAGGCCAAAGCCGGCCGCGCGGCTTGCCGCGCGGGCCCGACAATGGCGCCCTTGCCTACTTACAGTTGCGCGGAAAGCGTGGCACCGAAGGTGCGCGGCGACCCGTAGGCGGTGGTCCGCAACACACCGATCGTGCTGCGGTCATCGGCATAGGTAATATAAGTGTCGTTGCCGAGGTTCTTGGCCCAAAGCATCACACCGTATTTGCCGACATTGAGGCCCGCGCGCACGTTGATGAGGCCATGGGAATCGCTTTCGAACGCCTTGGAATTGCTCGCCTCGTAATAGACCGGAGATTCGAACACATATTCGAGCCGCGCCACAAAATCGGCCCAGCCCAGCGCGTGCATATAGTCCGCCGCCACATTGCCGGTCCAGCTCGGGGCTCCGATGATCTGATTGCCCGAACAATCGACAACGAAACCGCCTGTCGAAAGCGGCTGCTGGCATTGTGCAAAGGTGTCATACCGCGCATCGACCGCGCCGACGCCGGCGCGCAGACGCAGATCCTCGGTCACGATGGCGGTCACTTCGATCTCCGCGCCCCTGATCGTGGCGCTCGCCGCATTGGTCAGCGTCGGCACGTTGCCCAGCACTTCGGAAACCTGCATGTCGTTGTATCTGGTCAGGAACAGCGCACCATCCGCCCTTATCCTGTGATCCAGCCAATCGCTTTTCACGCCCACTTCATAACTCGTCGCGTTCTCGGGACCGGCAAACAGGCCTTGCGTGTTGCTGACCAGATCGACATTGAACGCGGCGCTCTTATAGCCCCGCGCGATCCGCGCATAAAGCATCGCATCCGGCGTCGCCTGCCACGAAAGCGAAGCGGTGGGCGAAAGATCGGCATCCGAAACGTTTTTCGCATAGGCGAGATTCGGCAGGCCGAAGAACGTGTAGATGCCTGTGGGGTCGATCTGCGAGAAATTCACGCGCTTGTCTTCATAGGAATAGCGCAAGCCCACGGAGGCGGTGAGCGCTTCAGCGATATGCCAGTTCACATTGGCGAAGGCTGCGTAATCATTGCTTCTGACGCGGCCTTCGGTGCCCAGCAACGCGCCCGGTGGCACGCCGAGATCCGAACCGATGCCCAGGCTGCGATCGGTGCTGACGGTCTGCCCCAGATAATAGAGCCCGGCGACATAATCGACCGTATCGGCAAGCCGGCCGTTCAGCCGCAATTCCTGCGACCAGAAGAAGCTGCGATCGCCCCATCTGTCCACGGCAATGTAATCCACCTGGTTCTGGTCGTCGTCCAGCGATGCCTGATAGGCCGATTGGCGATAGGCTGTAATGGAGGTGATCGTTCCGAACGAAAGTCTCACATCGCCGGTCAGCGACACGCCATAATTGTCGCGATGGAGATAGTCGGGGCGGTTGTTGTCGATCGTGTGCGGCATGGTCGATTCCGGCGTGACGAAGCCCGCCAGATCGGTGACCTGAAAGAAAGCCGGTCGGCCGCGATCATGCAGCCCATCGACGGTCAAGACGAATTCGCTGTTCGATGTGGGCGTGTAGTAGAGCGAGCCGCGATAGGAAAGCTGGTTCAGCGAATCTCCTCTCGGCCCGCCGTTAAGATGGCGATAGAAGCCATCCTGCGTGATATAGCCAATTGAGAGCTTGGCGCTCAACGTATCATCCACAGGGCCCGTGATGTAGCCTTGCACATGGGCCAGGCCGTAATTGCCCAATTCCAAACTCAGCAGGCCATGGGTTTCGTCGGCATCGGGGCGCACGGTGGTGATGTTGAAGGCGCCCGCGATGGTGTTCTTGCCGAACAACGTGCCCTGCGGGCCGCGCAGAACTTCCACTTGCGCCACATCGATCAGGTCCTGGTTGTAATTTTCCGGGCGGCCTTGATAGACGCCATCGACATAGAAGCCGACGCCGGATTCCACACCGATATTGCGCACCAGGGTCGAGATGCCGCGAATGCTCACCTGCCCCTGCAGCACGCCCGCGATCCCGCCGCTCATTGCGATGTTGGGCGCCTGCGAAAACAGATCGGCCGTCGTGCTGACACCGGCCGCCTGCAAATCCGCGGCCGTCAGCACGGTAATGGAGGCCGGAACCTGCTGAAGGTCTTCCGAGGTTTTGCGCGCCGTCACCGTGACGGTTTCAATGGTTTCCGGCGCGGTCTCGGCCGACGCTGCGGCAGAAAACACAGTCAACAGGCCGACGCCGGCCGCAACACAGATATTCCGATTCATCTCATGACCCAGCAAACAGTGGCAGCCGATCTCCGGCTCGCCACGTATTTGGGGCATAAAGTGTTAATTTTCGTTTGGGGTACGGCCTATAGGTTGGAGCGCAGCAGGATTGCAAAAAAGAGCGCCAGAACAGGCTCAATATTTCCGATCAGGCCGCCTTCCCTATCCACCTATTCCGAGGCTTACATTCAGATAGGGTCCGTAGAAGGCACGATTGGTGCTTTTGGCGGTATCCTGCCCGCCATCCATTGCACCAAAGAACGCATCGGCCCGGTAGCCGAAGCTGATCTTTGCGTTGTGATAGAGCGCGGAAGCCCCAAGGTAACCGCCGAGGTTCGGAACAATGGCGCGTTTTGAGCGCGAGAACGAATGCTGCGTCTGGTGGACGTTTTCGCAACTCGAAAGTGTACCGTAGCCGCAATAGGTTGTTTGCACCTCGCCGCTGCCTTGCGCCTTCTTGCGGCCGAACAGCACCGCTGCGTTCACGCCCCAATCGAGGGTGATTTCGCCGTCTTGCGCATTTCCGGCGACAGAGGCGGACCCATCCCACATCACTTCCGGACCGATGCCGTTGAAGCTGTGATGTTCCTGATTGGTCGCGTTGTCGAGGTAGTGATATTTGGCGAAATAGGATTTGTCGAAGGCATAGAGCGGATCGGAATCGAAGGCCGATTTGATTTCGCTCTGGAAGCGCACCAATCGAACGCCCGCAGAAATCGTGCTGCTGCCGCCTTCGCCGAACGATCCCAGCCCGACATCCTTGCCGAGTGTGAAATCGATCATCGTGTGCTCTTCCTTCACAGTGCCTTGCGCGTCGGCGAATTCGTTGAACAGGCCATAGCAAACGCCGTTGTGGACCAAAGACAAGGACGAAAGCTGCGAACATGGGACAGCTGAGCCCGAAGGGAAGAATTGTAGCGTGTCCTTGGTCAATACCCGGGTCTTGTGCGCATGTTTCGTGACAGAAGACCGTCCATACCGAACACCTGCCTTCAAGATCCAATCGGAATCCGCAGGCTGGATTTTGAGCGATCCTTCCCAATCGAAGCTCGCGCCGGGTGCTTTTTCGACGTCCTGAGATTGCGGCAGGTCGGCGCGCAGTGCCGGCGTCCCTTCCGCAAACATCGGCGCATAGGGCTGGGTGTCGGCATCGAGCTGGGCGAAATTGCCACCCAGTTGCACCCACACTTGAGGGCGGCGGTCGTCCGCATCGGAGAAGAAATCGAGGCCGTAGCCGTTAGACGACGAGCCCCCATCAAAGTGTTTGGTCACACGCACGCCGAACAGGCGTGGGTCAGTTAGAAAGATATTTGTGGTCAGGCCGCTGTCATCGCTGTTCAGGAAGTCGCCGGTGATGGCGGTCGTGTCGAACACATTCTTCACATACCCCATCACCTGCCAGCCGGACGTATCGGTCAGGATCAGCGCGAGGTTCAGGTTGGTGTAACCGTGGATGCGGTCATAAGGATTGTCGTTGAACACGCGCGCCCAGGAAGCCGCCTGCCAATAGAAATCGCTGTGCAGGGTTGCCGCCCAATCCGAGGTAACGGGAATGGAATAATCCGCCCCCAACGACAGCGTGAAGTGCGGCGCGTTCGGCAATTCGTTGCCGCTGAGATCCTTGGTAAAACCTTCACCGTTGTTCGGGGGCAAACCCAGGCCGTTGTTGACGCCGGCAGGTGCACTCGGATCGACGCTCGAAGGATCGTAACCGGGATAGCCGGCCGGAATTGGGCCGCTCGCGGGTACCCCATAGTAGTTCGTCGTGATGGGATCGATATGCGCTGAATAGGCCATTCCGCAGGCCGTGACACCGAGATTGCCCTCACCACCGCCGGCATATTGCTGCACCAAAGCCGCCGCCACATATTCCGGGAAGATGCAGTTCGACGATTGGCCGACGGACGGTTTCATCACCACCCATCCGGCATGGCCCGCCGTGCGATCGATCAGGTCGATGGCCTGCTGCCCATTGTTGATGCGCGTGGCTTCATAACCGCCCGCGAAATTGAACTTGAGGCCCGGCACCGGCTCCCAAGTGGCTTCTAATTCCGCGCCTTTAATGGTGGCGTCGAAATTCTGGTTGATCGCCGTACGATCCACGATCTCCGAAATCTGGTAGCCCTTGTAGTCATAGAAGAACACATCGCCATTCAAGGTGAACGCGCCGTTGCCCAGGCCATTCTTGGTACCGAGTTCGAATGCATTGACATACTCGGGCTTGAACGTCAGCGGATGTATCGGAAAGCCGATATTGACTTCCCCCGCGCCACAACCCGCAGCCGTGAAACCGCAGCTGGTATCGGCGTTGATCAGCACGGGGCCGGGCGGATTGGCGCCGCCCGCCTTGTAACCGTGTGCGAACGACGCATAGAACATACTCTGGTCGGTAAACGAGAGCTTGGGCGACCAGTTGGCCACCACACGGCCGGTGAATTTACTCCACGATTGGTCGACAACGTCAGTGATGGGATAGCCATAGCCGGTTGTCAGCAACTGGCTGGGAATGTCCACGAAATGCTTCTGGTCATCGGTCCAGCGCAGCCCGCCGGTTAATTTCAGATCGGGTGTGATGTTATAATAGGCCTCGCCGAAGAGTGCGTAGGAATTCAATATGTAAGGATTGTTGCTGAGGAAGTAGTTGTGACCCTGATCGTCCAGTTCGGTGATCGGGTTGGTATCGACATATTGCGGTGATTCCGTGGGCACGCTGTTGAGCGTGAGCGGGTTGAAATAGGTTTCGCCGTTCGCCAGGCAGTAGAAGGTGGTCTCGACACTTCCGCCCCGAGGATTGAGACAGATGTTGTTCGCCGAAATCATCGTGAACGTGTTTGAGAAGACGTAATATTTCTCGTCTGTCTCGTAGTGCATGTAGTTTCCGCCCGCGCTGAAATTGAACGGGCCGGAAAAATTTGAGGCAAAGCGAAATTCCTGATTCATTTGCCAGGAGGTTTCGGTCGCCAGATCCTGCACCACCAAGCGATCGCTACAGCCGAGCTGGGGATCGCAGAAGACGCCGTTTGCATCGGCATAGCGGTTGCCGATGAAAACGCCCGGCGATGTGTCGAAGCGGTTGTAGTCCTCGCTCGACCACAGGAAGTCGCGATTGTATCCTGTATCGGAATAAAGGCTGATGGCCGGCGTGATGGCCCAGCTGCTGTTCAATTCAAGCGTGTCGTTCTTCGCCAGATATTTGGGCTGGATCGCAGACTGGATGTTGCGCAGGTTGGTGGATTGGGTGGTTTCGGCATAGGGATCAACACCACCGCTGAGCAGGCCTTCGAACGACGCTCCGTTGACGAACGGAAGCGAGAAGCCGTTCGGCACGCCGAATGCTTCGGGCGCATAGAGCGAACTCGGCAAGCATCCCTGGCTGAAATAGGCTTCCGAAAGATTGAATACGGTGCCTTGCGAGGCGGGGACAGACACCACCGTTCCGTCCGCGGCCCTGAGCGTGCCCGGTTGGGTCAGGCTCGATGTGCCTGGGCCGTAATCGGTTTTGCAAAGCTGCTTGCCGCTGCGCAGCCGGTCGTCATCTTCCTGGAAGTGCTCCCAGATGAGATAGGTTTGAACAGTTGAAGCCGGTTTCCAGCCCAGCGTGACGCGGCTGGACCACAAATCGCGGCCATCGGTCTGATCGCCGGTCGTTTCGTTGAGCGTATAGCCGTTGCGCTTGGTCCATTCCCCCGCGATGCGAAGATCCAGCTTGTCGCTGACGAAGGGAATGTTGATCATGCCTTCGAAACGGCGGTTCTTGTAGTTGCCGATATCGGCCGATGCCATGGCTTCGAACTGGTCCGTCGGCTTGGCGCTCGTGATGTTCACCACGCCTGCGGTCGCGTTGCGGCCATAGAGCGTGCCCTGGGGGCCGCGCAGCACTTCAAGCTGCGACAGATCGTAGAATTCCTGCTCAAAGAAATGGTTGCGAATAAACGGCGTATCGTTGAAGGCCACTGCGACCGCCGGATCGGTCGCCACCGAAATGGCTTGCGTACCGATGCCGCGAATTTGGATGCTATAGCCGGTGAAATTCGTTTTGGTGAAGGTCAGGTTCGGCACCTGCTTCACCAGATCGGGGCCACCGGCGGTCTGTGTCGCGGTCAGTTGTTCCTGGCTGAGGGCGGTGATCGCGATCGGAATGCTTTGAACATCCGCGCCGCCCAGTTTGGACGACGTGACGGTGACGGTTTCCACTGCGGACCGCGCCGTTGGGACGGCCTGCGCCAGTTGCAGCGGGGTAACATCACCTGCCGATTCATCTTCGGAGGACCGGCCGCGCGAAATGCCCAGCGCGCCGGTGCTGTTGCGATGAATGACAAAGCCGGTGCCGGAAAGAATGTGCGATAGCGCGGCCCCCGCCGGCAGATCGCCCCTGACGCCTTTGCTGCGTACCGCGCGCACATCGGTATCGAGATAGATCAATTCAACGCCGGATTGGCGGGAGTAATTGTCGAGCGCGGTCTTCAGATCGCCTGCGGGAACATCGAATTCCTTTGCATGGGCCGTGCCCAACGCAAGGGCCGATGCTGCCATCAGCAACGCCGCCTTGAAACCGATCCGTTCGTTCATTTTTGTTCCCACCTGTTCACGTTCCAAATGGGCGCGGCCTCAATGCGAGATCACGAAATCCCGGCCACGGTGCTCGACCCGCAGGCCCATCAATTGCTGCATGATTTCCACAAAGCCGCTCACGTCGGCGGTGCTGAATTTTCCGCCGATGGTTTGCTTGGCGATGGAGCGGTCGGCGATAACGAGCTTGGTGTCGTTGTAACGGTTGAATTCGGCGGCCGCGTCCGCAAGCGTGGTGCGGTCGAAGATCAGCATGCCGCGGCGCCAGGCCTGTCTCTTATACACATCTAGATGTGTATAAGAGACAGGCATAGGGCTGGGTGTCGGCATCGAGCTGGGCGAAATTGCCACCCAGTTAAGAGACAGCTTGAGGGCGGCGGTCGTCCGCATCGGAGAAGAAATCGAGGCCGTAGCCGTTAGACGACGAGCCCCCATCAAAGTGTTTGGTCACACGCACGCCG
>BFBZ01002238.1_pt1 | contig 10876 bp, 10 predicted proteins | sample 1888401 | NCBI WGS metagenome assembly BFBZ01 (sample SAMD00112614, study PRJDB3348) | symbiont metagenome | host: Chara braunii | reverse complement strand
TGTGACGTCTGACCCCTCAGCGCGCCAAGAGCCTTTCACCAACGGACAAACTTGTAGGTTCCCGCTACTCCCGCGTCGGCTTTTGGTTCGTCATCGGCGCCTCGGGGTCAGGGGCCGCCGGCGGCGTGTAGGGCTGCAGCACCAGCGGCGCGGTCAGCGGCGGAGTTTCGATCGGTGTCGGGTTCAGGGCGACCGGGGGCGGCTCGACGGCGGCCGGGGCCGGTCTCGTCGCAGGCGTTCGCCGCGCGGGGGCCGTGCGTCGCTCAGCCACTTCGACGGATCTTGGAGGCGTTGCGGCCGGCGGGGTGGTGACTGCGGGAGTCGCCGGGGCGACGGCGGCCGGAACGGGCGCTGGCGCAGCCGCGGTCACGACGGCAGCCGGGGCAGGGGCTCCGGCCTCGCGGCCCGTGACCAGCAGCACGCCGATCACCGTGGCCAGCAGGGCGACCGTTCCGCCGATGATCAGCGGCGCGTGGTTTTTGGGTTTCGGTCGTACGCGCGGCGACGGGGCCACGAAGGCCGGCTGCGGTTGCACGTCAACCGGCGCAGGTGCGACCTCGGGCTCGGCCGCTGGAGGTGGCGGCGCGGGCTGGGCCGCCGGCCTTGCGGGGCCCGTGGGGATCAGCGAATCGGCCAGGATGTTCGAGCGGGCCTGCGACGGCGGCCTGGCCGGTGGCGTCGACAGCGGCGCGGCGGTCAGGATCCCCGGCCGCATCGATGGCGGGCGCGGCACGGCGACCTTGGGCAAGGCCCCGATCTTCATGGTCGCCTGCGGCTGGCGCCCATAGAGCGTCGGCCGCGCGAAGGGACTGTCGTCCGGCTTGGGTGGTGCTGACATCTGGCCTGGCCCCATCTAAGCCCGGACGGCGAAGCGCCGCCGGGACTCGCAAGGTGGCTGACGACTTGGCCAGTTCTATGACGGCGGCGTGGTGGCGCTTACGCCTCGGGCTCCACCAACGCCGAATAGATCAGGGTGCGCAGCTCGCGGCGGATCGGATAGGCCGACGAGGGCATGACCTGGGTCATGAACACCACCGCCAGATCCTCTTCCGGGTCGATCCAGAAGGCCGTGCTGGCCGCGCCGCCCCAATAGTATTCACCCGCGCTGCAGGGCACGAGGGTCTTGGCCGGTTCGGTGACCACCGCGAAGCCCAGGCCGAAGCCGACGCCGGCGTTGGTCGATTCCGAGAACAGCGACCGCGAGAGCTGGGTCAGGTCCTTGCCGTCCGGCAGGTGGTTGGCGGTCATCAGGTCGAGGGTCTTCGGCGCGATCAGTCGGTTTCCGCCGTACTCGCCGCGGTTCAGCAGCATCTGGCAGAACTTCATGTAGTCGGCCGCGGTGGAGACCAGACCGCCGCCGCCGGAGATCAGCGACGGCGTGGCGAGATAGCTGCTGGTGGTCGGATCGTCCTGCAGCACCAGGCCCTTGGCCGTGGCGTTGTAGCAGGCGGCGAACCGCGCGCCCTGGCCGCCGGGAACTGCGAAGTCGGTCTCGTCCATGCCCAGCGGGCCAAAGATCCGCTGCTTCAGGAAATCCTCGAACGAAATCCCCGAGATCTTGCCCACCAGATAGCCGAGCACGTCTGTGGAGACCGAATAGTTCCAGGCGTCGCCAGGGGAGAATTCCAGCGGCAGCTTGCCGAGGGCGGCGATCATGTCGTCCAGGGCGATGGTGGAGCCGATCTCGCCGACCCCCAGCTTGCGATAGGCCGCATCCACGTTGGTGCGGTTCTGGAAGCCGTAGGTGAGGCCGGACGTGTGGCGCAGCAGGTCGACCATCTGCATCGGACGGGCGACGGGCTTGGTCTGGAAACCGCCGACGCCACCGGCGGAGAACACCGCCAGGTCCTTCCACTCGGGAATGAAGCGATGGACCGGATCGTCCAGGGCGACCTTGCCTTCCTCCACCAGCATCATGAAGGCGACGCTCGTGATCGGCTTGGTCATGGAATAGATGCGGAAGATGGTGTCGGCCTCGCACGCCGAGCCGCGCTCCAGGTCCTTCTTGCCGCCCACGAACTGGTGCGCGATCTCGCCATGCCGGGCGATCAGCACCTGGGCGCCGGGGATCTTGCCGGTGGCGATGTACTTCTCGGTGATGAAGCTATCCAGGCGCGCGAGGCGCTCCGGCGAGAAGCCGAGGGACTGCGGATCGGCCATGACGGCTCCTGAACTCTGACGTGGGCCGGCAGACTGACCGCAACCCGCGGGCCGCGCCAAGCCCCTAAGTCAGGATTTCGTCTTCTCGCCGTACTTCATGCCCTCCAGCTTCAACCCGTCCGGGTCGAGGAAGAACACGGCGTAGTAGTCCTCGTAATACTCGTCCGCCGGATCGACGACCTCGGCCTTCAGTTCGTCGCGGACAAAAGCCTGCAGCGCGTCCACGTCGGCGCGGCTGGGCAGTTCGAAGGCGTAGTGATGGAAMCCCGCCTCGCCGATCCGATGGGCGTGGTCGGGATGCTCAGCCTGGCCGATCCAGTAGCGCGTCTTGCCATTGGTCCAACCCATGGCCTGGTCCATCTCGTCGAGAACGTCGAACTCGAGGAACTTGAACAGCTTGGAATAGAAGGCCTTCGAGGCCTTGAAGTCCCTCACCCTGACCGACAGATGGTCGATCCCCACAACGCGCACCATGGCTGGCTCCTTGTTGGACCCGAGAACAATGCGCGAGGCGGCAGGAAGCTTCCCTAGAGCAGCAGCCCGCCGTCGACGGGGATGGTCTGGCCGGTGATGTAGGCGGCCAGGGGCGAGGCCAGGAACATCACGGCGCCCGCCATGTCCTCCGGCGTGCCCAGCCGATGCATGGGAATGCCGCGCAGGGCGCCTTCCAGACGTTCGGGATTGTCGGTGGTGACCTTGGTCAGCTTCGTGTCCACCAGGCCGGGCGCGATGCCGTTCACCCGGATACCGTCCTTGGCCCAGGCCTGGCCCAGGGTGCGGGTCAACGCGACCGCGCCGGCCTTGGACGCGTTATAGGCCGGGTTGCCACGGGTGGCGTGGTAGGCGGCCGTTGAGCTGACCGTGACGATGGAGCCGCCGGAAGCCTGCAGCAGGTCGTGGAAGGCCATCGAGCAGGCCATCAGGCTATCCAGATTGACCGCGACCACCTTGCGGAAGCCGTCCATCTCGAACTCCCCGCGGCGATAAAGGACGGTGCCCTGGGCAAGGACCAGGGTGTCGAGCTTGTCGAAGGCCTTGGCCGCGGCCGCCACGGCGTCGCTATCGGCGGCGTCCACCTGGGTATAGGCCAGCCCCGTAAGGTCGCAGCCCTCGGCCGGGTCATAGTCAGCGGCCGTGGCGCGGGTTCCCCAGACGGAGACCGCAGCCCCCCGGGTGCGGAAGGCGTGGGCCACGCCGTTGCCGATGCCGCTGGAGCCGCCCACCACCAGGACGGCCTTGCCCGAGAAATCCAGATCCTTCATGCGCGCGTCCCTCCGGTTTTCGTCCAGCAGGACGGCGGGGCGGCGCAGCGTCAAGGCTGACCCGACGTCGCCTCCGGCCGATTTCCTTGGGAACGTTCGCCGGTCCGCGGCGTAACCGCGAGGCCATGCGGATCGCGACCTTCAACATCAACAACGTCAATCGCCGGCTGCCGAACCTGCTGGCCTGGCTGGAGGCGACGCAGCCCGACGTGGTCTGCCTGCAAGAGCTGAAGGCCGCCGACAGCGCCTTTCCGGAGGCGGCGTTGGGCGCCGCCGGATATCGCGCGATCTGGCGCGGACAGCCGACCTGGAACGGCGTGGCGATCCTGGCGCGAGCCGCCGAGCCCGTGGTCACCCGCCGCGCCCTGCCGGGCGATCCCGACGACGCCCAGGCGCGCTACATCGAGGCGGCGGTGAGCGGGGTGCTGATCGGCTGCCTCTACCTGCCCAACGGCAATCCCCAGCCCGGCCCGAAGTTCGCCTACAAGCTTGCCTGGTTCGAGCGGCTGATCGAACACGCTCAGACCCTGATCGACAGCGGCGCGCCCGTGGTGCTGGCGGGCGATTTCAACGTCGTGCCGACCGACGCGGACATCTATCCAACGACCTCCTGGGGCAAGGACGCCCTGTTGCAGCCGGAAAGTCGCGCCGCCTATCAGCGCCTGCTAGCTCAGGGTTGGACCGACAGCCTGCGGACCCTGCACCCGGTCGAGCCGCTCTACACCTTCTGGGACTACAAGCGCGGTCGCTGGGGGCGCGATGCCGGCCTGCGGATCGACCACCTGCTGGTCAGCCCGAACCTGCGGAAACGCCTGTCGGCAGGCGGCGTCGATCGCGAGGTGAGGGGAGAGACCGGGGCGAGCGACCACGCCCCGGCCTGGATCGAGCTGTCGCCGCCTAGCTCACGGCCTCGGCGGGCGCCGAAGCCTTGATCGTCCCGCTGCTGCGACGGTCGCGCACGGCCTGAGCCAAGCCCTCGAGCGCGTCGACCGAGGTCGGCCAGTCGATGCAGCCGTCAGTGATGCTCTGGCCATATGTGAGCTGAACGCCCGGCTTCAGGTCCTGGCGGCCCGCCACCAGGTGGCTCTCGATCATGACGCCCGCGATCCGGCGTTCGCCGCCCGCGAGCTGCTCGCCCACGTCACGCAGGACGGCGGGCTGGTTCTCCGGCTTCTTGCCGCTGTTGGCGTGGCTGGCGTCGACCACCAGGCAGGGGCGCAGGCCTGAGGCGATCATCTCGGCGCTGGCCTGGGCGATGCTGGCGGCGTCGTAGTTGGGCGCCTTGCCGCCGCGCAGAACCACATGGCTGTCGGGATTGCCGCGGGTGGCCGCCAGCCCGGCGCGTCCATCCTTACCCACCGCCAGGAAATGGTGCGGCTGGCTGGCCGCCTTCACGGCGTCGATGGCGATCTGCAGGTCGCCGCCGGTGCCGTTCTTGAAGCCGACGGGGCAGGAGAGGCCCGACGCCATCTCCCGGTGGATCTGGCTCTCGGTCGTGCGCGCGCCGATGGCGCCCCAGCTCACCAGGTCGGCCATGTACTGCGGGGTGATGATGTCCAGGAACTCGACCGCCGCCGGCAGGCCCATCTCGTTGATCTGCAGCAGCAGGCTGCGGGCCAGGCGAAGGCCTTCGTCGATCTTGAACGTGCCGTCCAGGTCGGGGTCGTTGATCAGGCCCTTCCAGCCCACCGTGGTCCGGGGCTTCTCGAAATAGACCCGCATGACGATCTCCAGCTCGCCGGCGAACCGCGCCCGCTGTTCGGACAGCCGCTTGGCGTAGTCCAGCGCCGCGACGGGATCGTGGATCGAGCAGGGGCCGATCACCACCACCAGGCGGTCGTCCTCGCCGCGCAGGATCTGCTGCACGGCCTTGCGGCTGTCGGTCACGGTCTTGGCGGCGACGTCGCCGGCGGGGAACTCGGCCATCACCTCGGCGGGCGTAGCCAGGGTGCGGATCTCGAGGATGCGAAGGTCGTCGGTGGAAGAGGTCATGGGCGAAGCTCCGGGGTGTTCTGCGTCCCGTGCGGCCATGAAAAAAGCCGCCGGGTTAGCGGCGGCTGATCGGGGTGATGCTTACGACAAACTCAGGTCGCGCGATCCCGGTCCTCCGCCAAGGGCGTCGGATAGCCAAAATACCAAAACGAATATTGGTTGGCGGCGAGGATCATCCCTTTCATCGCTAACCGACGTTTTGCGGCTTGTCACCCCCTTTGAACGCGGCTCCATGGTGGCGCTTCCGAGAGACATACCTGTTGCACGTTAGGCACACTCCCCTCTAGGATCGCCGGGTATGGCGTCCCTGGCGAACGAGCGCGGAACGGTGAACACGCCCGTGGCGAGGCTCTGGCGGGCGGCGCAATCGCGCTATGTCCTGGGCGGGGCGTTCGCCATTGCGGCGTTGCTGACCACCGTGGCGATCCTGCTGGCGGCGTCGCCGCCCGAGACCGGCCCCCTGGCGCCGGCGTCCAAGAACATCCTGCTCATCCTCGGGCTCAACCTCATCCTGATCCTGGCCCTGGCGGCGCAGATCGGGTGGCGGATGTTGGCCCTGCTGAGGGTCCGCTCTTCGGATGCGGGCGCCCGGCTGCACCTGCGGTTCGTGTCGCTGTTCGCCGCCGCGGCCGTCGTGCCCGCGGTGATCGTGGCGCTGGTCTACGGGGTGCTGGTCAACCGCGGGGTGGAGAACTGGTTCTCCGACCGGGTGCAGACCATCGTCGAGAATTCGGCCAGCGTGGCCAGGTCTTATGTGGAGGACCAGAAGCGCTATGTGGACGACCACATCTCGCTGATGGCGGTGGACCTTAACCGGGCCGCGCCGGCGCTGCAGGCGAGCCCGGTGACCTTCGGACACTTCCTGGGCATCCAGGCGTCCTACCACGCCTTCACGGCGGCCTATCTGATCGACCGTGACGGACGGGTCCTGGCGAGGGCCGAGGCCGACAATGCACCGGCCTTCGTCGCCCCGCCGGCGTCGAGCTTCAAGGACGCCGACGAGGGCTACATCTTCGTCTCCACCGACCTGACCCGGGCGCTCTACAAGCTCGAAGCCTATCCTGACGCCTACCTCTATGTGACCCGGCCGGTGGAGGCTGGGATCGTCGACCACCTGCGGGGCTGGGAACGTTCCATCGGCGCCTATCGCGACGCCGCCGAAAGCCGCAAGCGCATCCAGGCCGTCTTCGCCCTGGCCTATGTCGAGACCGCCATGCTGGTGCTGGTGGGCGCCGTCTGGCTGGGCCTCGGCGCCGCCAACGCCATCTCGGCTCCGGTCGGGCGGCTGGTGCAGGCCGCGGGGCGCGTCTCAGGCGGCGACCTCACCGCCCGTGTCGACGCCGACAACGATCCTGAAGAGATCGCTGTATTGTCACATGCATTCAATCGCATGACGCACGATCTTCAGGCGCAGCAAGCCGCACTGAAGCGCGCCGGGGACGAGGCCGAACAGCGCCGTGAATTCATCGAGACGGTGCTCGCCGAGGTGTCCGCCGGCGTCATCGGTCTTGACCTGGAGGGCCGCATTTCGGCGGCCAATCGTCAGGCCAAGACCCTGTTGAACCTGGGTGAAAAGACGTCCGGCCTGCGTCTGGACGAGATCGCGCCGGAGTTCGCCACTATCGCCGAGCGAGCCTTGAAGGCCGGGGAGGCCGAGGAAGAGGTCGACGTCGCCCGCGATCGGGACACCCGTCGTCTCCGCGTTCGCGCCAGCCGCTCAGAGGGCGGTCTGGTGCTGACCTTCGACGACATCACCCGTCTGGTCTCGGCCCAGCGGAACGCCGCCTGGCGCGACGTCGCCCGGCGCATCGCCCATGAGATCAAGAACCCGCTGACCCCGATCCAGCTCTCGGCCGAACGCATCCGGCGGAAGTTCCGCAAGGATGTTTCGCCTGAGGATCTGGAAACCTTCGACCGCTGCACCGACACCATTGTGCGCCAAGTGGGCGACATCGGCCGGATGGTGGACGAGTTCTCGTCCTTCGCCCGGATGCCCGCCCCGAAGTTCGCCCAGCAGGACGCCGCCGAACTGCTGCGGGCCGCCGTCTTCGCCCAACGGGTGGCCACCCAGGACATCGAGGTGCACCTGATCGACCCAGTTCCGGCAGTCACCCTGATGGCGGACGGACGGATGCTGTCCCAGGCGCTCACCAACGTGCTGAAGAACGCCTCCGAGGCCGTGGGCGCGCGGATGGCGCTCTCGCCGAAGCATGAGGGCAAGATCACCGCCCAACTCGTCTCGGACGCCAATGGGGTGGAGATCATCGTGGAGGACAACGGCGTCGGGCTGCCCGCGAAGGACCGCGATCGCCTGACCGAGCCCTATGTCACGACCCGTGAGAAGGGCACCGGCCTTGGACTCGCCATCGTCAAGCGCATCCTCGAGGACCATGGCGGCGAACTGATTCTGACGGATGCGACGCGCGGGCAGGGCGCGCGGGCGATCCTGCAACTTCCGACGACGGCGCGGGTCAAGCCTGCGGCTGTCACAGAACCGGGCGACGAACCGGTCACAGGCTTAGGAGTGACGTGATGGCCGCTGACGTACTTGTGGTCGACGACGAGGCGGACATCCGCGAGCTGGTCGCCGGCATTCTGCAGGACGAGGGATACGCTGTCCGCACCGCCAACGATTCCGAGAGCGCCTTGGCGGCGGTGAAGTCCCGCAAGCCGGCCCTGCTGATCCTCGACATCTGGATGCAGGGCGGGGGGATGGACGGCCTTGAGCTGCTGGACCTGGTGAAGACGCTCGACGCCGACCTGCCGGTGATCATGATCTCAGGCCACGGCAACATCGAAACCGCAGTCAGCTCGATTAAGCGCGGCGCCTACGAGTTCCTGGAGAAGCCGTTCAAGTCGGACCGGCTGTTGCTGGTGGTCGAGCGCGCGCTGGAAGCCGCCGGGCTGAAGCGCGAGAACCGCCGCCTGCGGACCCAGGCCATCGCGCCGGAGGGCTTCATCGGCCATTCGGTCGCCGCCCAGCAGCTTCGCGGCCTGATCGCCAAGCTCGCCTCCGCCAACAGCCGCGTGCTGATCGCCGGCCCTCCCGGCTCGGGCAAGGAGACCATGGCCCGCCTGATCCACGCCGCCAGCCCCAGGGCCCGCGGCGAGTTCGTGGCCATCAGCGCCGCCGGTATGACGCCGGAGCGCATGGACGTCGAGTTGTTCGGCGAGGAGGGCGAGAGCGGCCGGCCGGCCAAGATCGGGGTGTTCGAGAACGCCCACGGCGGCACCCTCTATCTCGACGAGGTGGCCGACATGCCCCGCGAGACCCAGAGCCGCATCCTGCGGGTGCTGGTGGAGCAGCGGTTCCGTCGGGTCGGCGGCGACAGCGACGTCCAGGTGGATGTGCGCGTGGTGTCGTCCACCTCCCGCGATCTGCGCGAGGAGATTTCGCAAGGGCGTTTCCGCGAGGACCTGTTCCACCGCCTGAACGTGGTGCCGGTGAACGTGCCGGGCCTGGCCGAACGCCGTGAGGATATCCCCGAACTGGTGGACTATTTCATCGGCCGCATCTGCGAGGCCACCGGCATGCAGCGCCGCCGCCTGGCGGAGGACGCCCTGGCCACCTTGCAGGTCAAGGCCTGGCCCGGCAACCTGCGCCAGCTCCGCAACAATGTGGAGCGGATGCTGATCCTGGTGGCCGGCGATCCCAACGATGCGATCACCGCCGACATGCTGCCCGGCGACGCCTCGCCGTCGGACCAGCCCTCCACCATGGGCGCCGACCGGATCATCGCCCTGCCGCTGCGCGAGGCCCGCGAGGTGTTCGAGCGCGAGTATCTCAACGCCCAGATGCTGCGCTTCTCCGGTAACATTTCGCGGACCGCGGCCTTCATCGGCATGGAGCGTTCGGCCCTACACCGGAAGCTGAAGTCGCTTGGCCTGTCGGGCGCCAAGCCTGTGGAAGAAGAGGAAGCCTGAGGGTGGGGCGGATCGCTTACGTCAACGGCCGGTTCACGCCGCAGGTCGATGCGGCCGTTCATATCGAGGACCGCGGCTATCAGCTGGCCGACGCGGTCTACGAGGTCTGGGCCCTGTTCGACGGCAAGTTGGCCGACGCCGAAGGGCATTTCGCCCGGCTGGAACGCAGCCTGGGCGAGCTGAAGATCCCGATGCCCATGAGCCGCGCCGCTCTGACCGTGGTGCTGCGCGAGGCCGTCCGGCGCAATCGGGTCAGCGAAGGTCTGCTCTATCTGCAGGTTGGACGTGGGGTCGCCCCGCGAGATCATGCCTTCCCCAGCGCCGACACCCAGCCCAGCGTGGTGATCACCGTCAAGGCGGTGGACCGTGAGGCCGCCGAGGCGAAAGCGGCCAAGGGCGTTTCCGTGATCACCACGCCGGAGAACCGCTGGGGCAGGTGTGACATAAAGACCGTCGGCCTGCTGCCCAACGCCATGGCCAAGCAGGCGGCCAAGGAGCGCGGCGCGGCCGAGGCGTGGTTCGTGGACGAGCTCGGCCTGGTGACCGAGGGCGCGTCCTCTAACGCCTGGATCATCGACGCCGACGGGGTGCTCAGAACCCGCGACACCCAGGCCAACATCCTGCGCGGCGTGACCCGCTACACCTTGCTGGACGTCGTTCGCGAGGCCGGGATCAAGGTCGACGAACGACCATTTACGGTGGCCGACGCCAAGGCCGCGAAGGAAGCCTTCATCACCGGCGCAGGCAGTCTGGTGTTGCCTGTCACCCGCATCGACGACGATCCGGTGGGGGACGGAACTGTCGGACCAGTGGCGATGAAGCTGCGACGCCTCTATATCGAGCGCGCGCGACAGACTGCGATTTGATGACAACCACGCGATTGCGCCGGGAGAGCCCGGCGGTCTAGCGTGCGTCTTGTGTGTGGAGGGCCTTTCCCTCCGATCCAGAACAAAGGGCGAAAAGCCATGTCTAACGAAAAGAAACAAAACCTACAGGACACGTTCCTGAACAGCGTCCGCAAGTCGAAGACCCCGCTGACCATCTTCCTCGTAAACGGCGTGAAGTTGCAGGGCGTGGTGAGCTGGTTCGACAATTTCTGTGTGCTGCTCCGCCGCGACGGCCAGTCGCAACTGGTGTACAAGCACGCCATCTCCACCATCATGCCGGCCCAGCCTGTACAGCTGTATGAGCCGGCGGAAGACGACGGCGATTGAGTTCAAAACTGATTGATCGAGAAGCGCCGCCGCAAGGCGCGCTGATCATCCACCCCGAGCGGGACGGGCGCGCCTCGTCCCGCAGCGCTGAAGCACGTCTGGAGGAGGCCGTCGGTCTCGCCCAGGCGCTGGATCTGGAGATCCGGGACGCGATCATCGCGCCCCTTCGACAGCGCACGCCCGCCACCCTGTTCGGCAAGGGCAAGGTCCAGCAGATCGGCGAGCTCTGCGAGGAGCTGGGCGCCGACGTGGCCGTGGTCGACGACGCCCTGACGCCTGTGCAGCAGCGCAATCTCGAGAAGGCCTGGCAGGTGAAGGTCATCG
>BFBZ01000026.1_pt35 | contig 10889 bp, 9 predicted proteins | sample 1888401 | NCBI WGS metagenome assembly BFBZ01 (sample SAMD00112614, study PRJDB3348) | symbiont metagenome | host: Chara braunii | reverse complement strand
GTGTCGCCGACCGCATCGTCGCAGTCGCCCTCGAAGATGGGCTTCCGGCCCGGCACCCAGGTCACCGTCGACAACGCGCTGAAGATGATGCTGGTGAAGTCGGCCAACGACATGGCCGTGGTGCTGGCCGAAGGCGTCGGCGGTTCGATCGACGGCTTTGCCGGCATGATGAACCAGACCGCGCAAAAGCTCGGCATGACGCAGACGAGCTACGTCAATCCGAACGGCCTGCCTGCCGACGGCCAGATCACCTCGGCGCGCGACATGGCGATCCTCGCCCGCGCCATCATCCGCGACCTGCCGGAATACGAGTATTTCGTCCACATCCCCTCGATCCGCTTCGGTCGCCGCGTCACCCAGAACTTCAACAAGCTGATCGGCCGCTATCCCGGCGCCGACGGCTTCAAGACCGGCTTCATCTGCGCCTCCGGCTACAATCTGGTGGCGTCGGCGACGCGCGACGGCAAGCGGCTGATCGCGGTGGTGCTCGGCGCTTCGTCGGGCCGCATGCGCGCGATCCGCGCCGCGCAGCTGCTGGATCGCGGCTTCGCCGGCAACGGGCTGGCGTGGCTGCGGCCCTCGCTCGGCACCGTCGACAACCTGGTGCCGATCGACGCCACGCCGCCGAACCTGCGCGAGGAGATGTGCGGCGCCAGGCACAAGCGCCCCGCCAGCGACGAGGACGGTGAGGACACCGTCGCCAGCGCCGGCGGCTCCAGCACCAATGGCGACAATGGCGCGAGCTTCTTCGCCTCCGGCCTGCAGGCCGCGATGCCGACCAAGCCGGCCGACATGCTGGCGCAGCCGGCTGCGGCGTCCGAGCCGGTGGTGGTTTATACCGGGCCGACCAAGACCGGCGCCGCGTTGATCGCCGCGGTCGACGCCGACACCGAGAAGATGCAGCCGGCCAAGCGCGCCAAGGGCAAGCACACCCGCGTCGCGGGCAAGAAGCCCGATGCGGCTGACGACGCCAAGGGTGACGCCAAGGGCGCGTCCAAGCCGGCCGCAAAGCCGGTGCGTCACGCCAACGCCAAGCCGGATGCCGCAGCTGCGAAGCCGGCGGCGGACAAGCCGGCCGCCGCAAAGCCTGCCGGCAAGCCGGTGGCGGCAAAGCCGACCGCGAAGCCCAAAGCTGCCGACAAGCCGAAAGCCGACGCCAAGCCTGCCGGCTAGCGAAGCGCGTCACCCCCTCCGATCTCCCAATGCGTCGATAGCGCGCAGCGGCTTGCCATTGGCCGCGGCATCGCTCAATACTGCCTGAAATACCGCGGCCAAGAATAACACGACCAAGGCCCGGAAAACCCGGAATCAATCCGGGACATCAGGCAAATTTGAGAGAGGGAAAGACCATTATGGAGCGCATCTGGCTCAAGCATTATCCGGCCGGCGTGCCTGCCGATATCGACGTCACGCAGTATTCGTCGCTGGTCGAATTGCTCGAGGAAAGCTTCAAGAAGTTCGCCGATCGCAAGGCGTTCATCTGCATGGACAAGGCGATCACCTATCGCGAGCTCGACGAGATGTCGACCGCGCTCGGCGCCTACCTGCAGGGCAAGGGCCTGCAGAAGGGCGCGCGGGTCGCCTTGATGATGCCGAACGTGCTGCAATATCCGGTTGCGACCGCCGCGGTCTTGCGCGCCGGCTTTGCGGTGGTGAACGTCAACCCGCTCTACACCCCGCGCGAGCTCGAGCATCAGCTCAAGGATTCCGGCGCTGAAGCCATCATCGTACTGGAGAACTTCGCCACCACCGTGCAGAAGGTGCTTCCCAACACCGCCGTCAAGCACGTCATCGTCGGCAGCATGGGCGACCTGCTCGGCTTCAAGGGCGTGATCGTCAATTTGGTGGTGCGGCGGGTGAAGAAGATGGTGCCGGCCTGGTCGATCCCGGGCGCCGTCGGCTTCAACGACGCGCTGTCGGCCGGCCGCGGCCTGAAGATGACCAAGCCCGCGCTGACGCTCGATGACGTCGCCTTCCTGCAATATACCGGCGGCACCACCGGCGTCTCCAAGGGCGCGACCCTGCTCCATCGCAACATCCTAGCCAACGTGCTGCAGAACGACGCCTGGCTGCAGCCGGCGCTGGCAAAGCCGCCGATCGTCGAACAGATGGTCATCGTCTGCGCGCTGCCGCTGTATCACGTGTTCGCGCTCACCGCGTGCTACCTGCTGGGCATGCGGGCCGGCGGCACCAATCTGCTGATTCCGAATCCGCGCGACATGGCGGGCTTCGTCAAGGAACTGTCGAAGTACCAGGTCAGCTTCTTCCCGGCGGTCAACACGCTCTACAATGGCCTCTTGAATACGCCCGGCTTCGACAAGCTCGACTTCTCCAAGCTGAAGATCGCCAATGGCGGCGGCATGGCGACACAAAAGCCGGTTGCCGAGAAATGGCTGAAGGTCACGGGTGTCTCGTTGTCGGAAGGCTATGGCCTGTCGGAGACGTCGCCGACCCTGACGTGCAATCCTGCGACGATCGAGGAATTTTCCGGAACGATCGGCCTTCCGGTCCCGTCGACCTGGCTTTCGATCCGCGACGATGACGGCAATGAATTGCCGCTCGGCCAGGCCGGCGAGATCTGCGCCAAGGGCCCGCAGGTGATGTCAGGCTACTGGAACAGGCCGGACGAGACCGCGCGCGTGATGACCGCGGATGGCTATTTCCGCACCGGCGATATCGGCGTCATGGACGAGAAGGGTTATACCAAGATCGTCGATCGCAAGAAGGACATGATCCTGGTCTCGGGCTTCAACGTCTATCCGAACGAGATCGAGGAAGTGATCGCGAGCCACCCCGGCGTGCTGGAATGCGCCGTGATCGGCGTGCCCGATGCAAGGTCCGGCGAAGCGGTGAAGGCGTTCGTGGTCAAGAAGGACCCCAACGTCACGCCTGAGGACATCATCAAGTTCAGCGCCACCCAGCTCACCGCCTACAAGGTGCCGAAGCAGATCGAGTTCAGGACCGACCTGCCGAAGACCAATGTCGGCAAGATCCTGCGCCGCGAGCTGCGCGACGAGAAGAAGGCCGCGGCCTGAGAACGAACAGCAAGCGGGCGTTGGATCGACATGACTGACGCCCGCATCGCGACGCCTGCCGACGTGCTCGCCTTTTGGCGCGAGGCTGGCCGCGACCGCTGGTACACGCGTGACGATGCCTTCGACGCCGAGATCCGCAGCCGCTTCCTCGCCACCTGGCAGAAAGCGGCAGCCGGCGAATTGTCGTCATGGGAGGCCAGCGACGACGGCGCGCTGGCGCTGACCATCGTGCTCGATCAGTTTCCGAGAAACCTGTTTCGAGGCGACGCCAAGACCTTTTCAAGCGATGCGCTGGCGCGTGACGTGGCAAGGCGCGCCATCGACCGCGGCGTCGATGCGCGGACCGACCCGGTGCTGCGGGAATTCCTCTATCTGCCTTTCGAGCATTCGGAAGACCTCGACGACCAGCGGCGCTGCGTGACGCTGTTCCGGCAATATGACTGCCATCCAGACAACTTGAAATATGCCGAGGACCACGCCGACATCATCCGCCGGTTCGGCCGCTTCCCGCACCGAAATCGCGTGCTGGGCCGGCAGACCACGGCCGAGGAGCAGGCATTTCTCGATGGCGGCGGGTTTTCCGGCTGATGACGGAACGGTGACCAGAGCCTTTTCTGATCCGATTGAATCGGAACGGGGCTCTAGATTCTTGTTTTGACGCGTTTTCTTCACGCGAACCGGTATCCACTTCGCTCGAAAACGCTCTCGTCTCCAGCATTGCCGTTCCTGCAGCAGGTCGTATTGTGCCGTCCAACCGCCGGGTTTAAGACAATTCCGTTTCACTGAGGGAGAACACCGATGACGATCAATGTTGGCGACAAGCTGCCGGAAACCAAGTTTCGCGTGATGACCGCCGAGGGCCCGCAGGTCAAAACCACCGACGATATTTTCAAGGGCAAGAAGGTCGCGCTGTTCGCAGTGCCCGGCGCCTACACCGGCACCTGCCACAAGATGCACCTGCCGAGCATCTTCCTCAACGCCTACGCCATGAAGAACAAGGGCGTCGACACCATCGCGATCGTCTCGGTGAACGACGCCTTCGTGATGAACGCCTGGAAGCGCGACACCGACCAGCGCGACGAAGCGGTCTTTTTGGCCGACGGCAATGCCGACTTCGCCAAGGCGATCGGCATGGAGCTCGACGCCTCCGGCAACGGCCTCGGCATCCGCTCCCACCGCTACTCGATGCTGGTCGAGGACGGCGTGGTGAAGAAGCTCAACAAGGAGCCGGCTCCGGGCAAGGTCGAAGTCTCGGGCGGCGACACGCTGCTCGGGCAGCTCTGAGCTGACGCCCCAGGCACACTGTCGTCGCCCGGCTTGACCGGGCGACCCAGTACGCCGCGGCCTCACAACTCAAAAAATCACTGTCTCTGCAATACTGGATCGCCCGCCTTCGCGGGCGATGCCAGTTTTGGGCGTCGCGACCGCCGGCATCGCAAGCCCGTGGCACCTTCGACACACCTCGCAGTCCATGTCGGCCTGATGACACATCCGACAATTTGTGTCGCGGTGGAAACCTTGTGTCTGTCGTCGTCGAGAGGTAATTTCAACTAAAGGTTGGGACACGGACGACAAATGGGACTGTCGGCTTGATGTGTCCCTGGGGCCTGGGGGAATTCATGAAGTTGTCGCGCGCGCGAGCCCTTGGCGGCCTGATGGTGCTGTGTGCGTTGAGCAATCCGGCATTTGCGCAGACCACCTGGACCGGCGCTACCTCCACCGACTGGTTCACGCCCGGCAACTGGAACAATGGCGTTCCGGCCGCCGGCAATGATGCGAAGCTGGATACGGTCGCGCCCAATCCGACAGTGATCGGAAGCCCTGGCGCCGCAACGACGAATCTACAGGTCGGTGTGTCGGGCACCGGGCAGCTGACCATCAACAGCGGCGGCACGCTGGCGACGTCCACCGGCACGCTCGGTCTTTCCTCCGGCGCCCAGGGCACGGTCAACGTGACCGGCGCCGGTTCGAGCTGGAATTCGACCGGCAATATCGTCGTAGGAAGCGGCGGCGCCGGAACGCTCACGATCGCGAACGGCGGCTCGGTCACGGCGCCGGCGCTCCAGCTCGCCGTGCAGGCCGGGTCGAGCGGGACGCTGAACATCGGCGCTGCCGCCGGCAGTCCGGCGGCCGCGGCCGGCACGCTCAACGCCGCCAGCGTCTCGTTCGGCGCCGGCAGCGGGACCATCAACTTCAACCACACCTCGACGAACTACGTTTTCGCGCCGACGATCAGCGGTGGCGGCTCCGTCAATGTGCTGGCGGGCAGCACGAGCCTCACCGGCGCGAACAGCTACACCGGCGGCACAACCCTGGCCGGGGGCAAGCTATCCGTGTCGGCCGACCGGAATCTCGGCGCGTCGACCGGCGGCCTCACCTTCAACGGCGGCACGCTGCAATTCACCAACAGCTTCACGCTCGCAGCAACGCGGGCCGTGACCATGAATGCAGGCGGCGGCACGTTCGACACCAACGGCAACGACGTGAGCTTCGGCGGCGCATTCACCGGAACCGGCGGCCTGACCAAGACCGGGACCGGCACGCTGACCCTCACATTCCGGATTCTGTCGAGCAACGGGGGCTACAGCGGGCCGACCAACGTCCTCGCCGGAACGCTGCGCGCGGGCGCTGATGCCGCTTTCTCTCCACAAAGCGCATTCAATGTCGCCGCGGGCGCCACCCTCGATCTCAACAGTCACGGCGTGCTTATCGGGTCGCTCGCCGGCGCAGGTAATGTCACGCTGGGCAATATGGGAGGCCTCGGGCTGGTTGGCTTCCCCGGGGCGAACACCACATTCTCCGGTGTCATTTCGGGCAGTGGCTCCGTCTCCAAATATTCCTACGGGACCCTGACGCTCTCTGGTGCCAACACCTATTCAGGCGAAACCATACTCGCCACGGGTGGCTTGCGGCTGAGCGGCGCCGGCACCCTCGGCAATGCGTCAAACTCGCTCCAGCTGCTGAGCCCGAGCGCCACGCTCGATCTCGGTGGCTCGACCCAAACGCAGAACGGCGGCCTGTTCATGCTCGCCGGCACCATCGCCAACGGCACCCTCGCCTCGTCGGCGACCTTCCAGGTCCAATCGGGCAATATCAGCGCGACGCTCGCCGGGACCGGCTCATTCGTCGTGCCCGCCTCTCCGGCATCGCGCGCAAGGGTGATTCTCTCGGGGACTAACACGTACACCGGCAACACCACCGTGGACAGCACGCTCGAGGTGGATGGTTCGATTGCGAGCTCGGCCCTGACCACGGTCAACAGCGCCTTCAATGTCCCCGGCGTGCTCAGCGGTACCGGCACGGTCGGCACGACGCTCGTCAATGGCGGCATCCTGGCGCCCGGCATCGTGGTGCCAGGTCTCGGCATCACCGTGCCGGGCCCCCTCAGCGGCACGCCGGGAACGCTGACGGTCGCCGGCAATCTCGCCTTCACCTCAGGTGCGCTCTATCTGGTGCAGGTCAATGGCGCGACCGCGTCGCTCGTCAATGTCAACGGCACCGCCTCGCTGGCCGGCACCGTGCAGACGGTGTTCACCGCCGGCAGCAGCCTGAGCAAGCAATACACCATCCTGCATTCCGCGGGCCTCGGCGGCACCACCTTTGACGCGCTCAAGACCGTCAACCTCGCCAACTTCATCGCAAGCCTGAGCTACACGAACACCGACGTGGTGCTGAACCTGGTGTCGACGATCGGGCCGCCGCCTGTGCCCCCGGTCACGCCCGGCGGGCTCGCAACACCGGGCCTCAGCGGCAATCAGCAGAACGTCGCGACCGCACTCAACAACTACTTCAATGGCGGCGGCACGCTGCCGCCCGGCTTCGTCGATTTGTTCTTCCTGACCGGCGCCAACCTGTCCAATGCGCTGACGCAGGTCTCCGGCGAAACCGCGACCGGCTCGCAGCAGACGACGTTCAACGCCATGGGCCAGTTCATGGGGGTTCTGACCGATCCGTTCCTCAGCCGGGCCGGCGGGGCGGAGGTCATGCCGGGCGCGCCGGGCTTTGCCGATGAGAGCGGCAGCGCCTATGCGGCCAGGAAGACCAACGACGCCTACGCGATGTTCACCAAGGCGCCGCCTGCCGCGCGCTTCCAGCCGGGCTGGAGCGTGTGGGTGGCAGGCTTCGGCGGCTCGCAATCGACCGACGGCAACGCGGCAACGGGGTCGAACAACACCTCCAGCAGCATCTACGGCACCGCCGTCGGTGCCGACTACCAGTTCTCGCCGAACACCATCGCCGGCTTCGCGCTGTCCGGCGGCGGCACCAATTTCTCGGTGACCAATGGCGGCTCCGGCCGCTCCGATCTGTTCCAGGCCGGCGCCTATCTGCGCCACACCGAGGGCGCGGCCTATGTCTCGGCTGCCCTCGCCTATGGCTGGCAGGACATCACCACCAACCGCACGGTGACCATCGCGGGCCCCGATCAGCTTCGCGCCGAGTTCAATGCCAACGCGTATTCCGGCCGTCTCGAGGGCGGCTATCGCTTCGTCGCGCCGTGGATCGGCGGCATCGGCATCACGCCTTACGCCGCGGGACAGTTTACGACCTTCAACCTGCCGTCCTATGCCGAGAGCGCCGTCGTGGGCGGCTCGACCTTCGCACTGGCCTACACGGCGCGCAGCGTCACCGACAGCCGCAGCGAGCTCGGCATCCGCTCCGACAAATCCTTCGCCGTCCTGGATGGCGTGCTGACATTGCGCAGCCGCCTGGCCTGGGCCCACGATTTCAATCCCGACCGCTCGGTCACGGGCACGTTCCAGGCGCTGCCGGGCGCGTCGTTCGTGGTCAACGGTGCGGCCCAAGCCCGTGAGTCCGCCTTGACCACCGCCTCCGTCGAGATGCGGTGGCTGAACAACTGGTCGGCAGCCGCAACCTTCGAGGGCGAGTTTTCCAGCGTGACCACCAGCTATGCCGGCAAGGGCGTGCTGCGCTATCAGTGGTGATTAGCGGACGGGCAGATTCGCAGGAATCGCAGGATGGGTAGAGCGCAGCGAAACCCATCGCCTTTGTGCCATGTATCGAGATGATGGGTTTCGCTTCGCTCTACCCATCCTGCGCAGCCGAGATGCGGCGCGCCCTAGCCCTTTAGCTTCACCATCGCCACGCCCTCGCGCGCGAGTTCATCGGCACGCTCGTTCTCGGCGTGGCCGGCGTGGCCCTTGATCCAGTGCCAGCGCACCTCATGCGGCTTCAGCGCGGCGTCGAGGCGCTGCCACAGTTCGACATTCTTGACCGGCTTCTTGTCGGCGGTGCGCCAGCCATTGCGCTTCCAACCATGGATCCAGCCGGTGATGCCCTGGCGGACATACTGGCTGTCGGTGGTGACGTCGACCACGCAGGGCTTCTTCAGCGCTTCCAGCGCCGAGATCGCCGCCATCAGCTCCATGCGGTTGTTGGTGGTGTGCGCCTCGCCGCCCTTCAATTCCTTCTCGACATCGCCGAATCTGAGGATCGCGCCCCAGCCGCCCGGTCCGGGATTTCCAGAGCAGGCACCGTCGGTGAACACCGTGACATGCGGCTTGTCGCTCACGCCGCGCATCCCGCCGGCGTGATGCCATAGTCGTTGATGGCAGCGACGCTCTGCTGGAAGCGCAGCTTGCGGACATATTCCAGCGGGTCCTTCGGCTGCACCAGCGCGCCCTCGGGCACGTTGAGGAAGTCGACCAGCCGCGTCAGCAGGAAGCGCAGCGCGGCACCGCGCGCCAGCAGCGGCAGCGCGGTCTCCTCCGCCGCCGACAGCGGCCGCTCGCGGCCATAGGCGTTGAGCAGCGCACGCGCCTTGGTGACGTTGAAGGAATGATCCGGCTCGAAGCACCAGGCGTTGAGACAGATCGCGACGTCATAGGCCAGGATGTCGTTGCAGGCGAACGGGAAGTCGATCAGGCCCGACAGCCTGTCGCCGAGGAAGAAGACGTTGTCGGGAAACAGGTCGGCATGGATCACGCCGACCGGCAGATCGTTCGGCCACGCGGCTTCGAGATGATCGAGCTCGCGGGCGATGAAGTCGTGCAAGCCGAGCTGCACGCTGTCGGCCCGCGCGGCGGCGAGATCGAACAACGGCCGCCAGCCGGAGACCGACAGCGGGTTCTTGCGCACCAGCGGAAAGTCGCGGCCAGCGAGATGCATCCTGGCCAGCGCATCGCCGACGCCCGAGCAATGCGCCACGTTCGGCCGCCGCGGCCAGACGCCTTCGAGGAAGTTGATGATCGCCGCGGGCCGGCCGGCGAGCCGGCTGTAGACCTCGCCCTTGCGGTTGCGCGCCGGCTGCGGGCACGACACGCCGCGCGCGGCGAGATGCGCCATCAGCGACAGGAAATACGGCAGGTCGTCCTCCGCCACACGCTTCTCATAGAGCGTGAGGATATAGGCGCCCTGGCTGGTGTGCAGCAGGAAGTTCGAGTTCTCGACACCCTCGGCGATGCCCTTGTAGGAGAGCAATTCGCCGATGTCGTAGCTTTTGAGGAATTCCGCGAGGTCTTCGGCGGCAACGTCGGTGTAGACCGCCATATGGTCTATTCCGCCGCGGCAGCGTCGGGCCGCAGCGAACGCGGCAACGGGAAGAACTCGTTTTCTTCCGCGGCCGAGACAGTCTCCACATGCAGTTCGTAACGCTCCGCGAAAGCGCCCATGATCTCCTCGACGATCACTTCCGGCGCCGATGCGCCCGCGGTGATGCCCAGGCTCTTGATGCCTTCGAAGCGCGCCCAGTCGATGTCGCTGGCTCGTTGGGCAAGGATAGCAATCGGGCAGCCCTCGCGCTCGGCGACCTCGCGCAGGCGCTGCGAGTTCGACGAGTTCGGCGCGCCGACCACGATCAAGGCATCGACCACCGGCGCCACCTTTTTCACCGCGAGCTGGCGGTTGGTGGTGGCGTAGCAGATGTCTTCCTTGTGCGGCCCGTTGACGTTCGGGAAGCGCTGCTTGAGCAGCGCCACGATCTCGGCGGTATCGTCGATCGACAGCGTGGTCTGGGTCACAAAGGCGAGGTTGTTGGGATCCTTCGGCATGAAGGTTTTTGCATCCTCGGCGGTCTCGATCAGGGTCACGGCGCCCTCGGGCAGCTGGCCCAGGGTGCCGACCACCTCCGGATGGTGCGAATGCCCGATCAGCAGGATCTCGCGGCCGCGCTTGAAATGGATCGCCGCCTCGCGGTGGACCTTGGTCACCAGCGGGCAGGTCGCGTCCAGCGAGAAGAAATTGCGCGATTTGGCCTCGGCGGGAACCGATTTCGGAACGCCATGRGCCGAAAACACCACCGGCGCGTTGGTTTCATCGGGGATTTCGGACAATTCYTCGACAAAGATGGCACCCTTGGTCTTCAGGCTGTCCACCACGTACTTGTTATGGACGATTTCGTGCCGGACATAGACCGGGGCGCCATAAATCGTGAGGGCACGTTCGACCGTGTCGATGGCGCGGACCACCCCGGCGCAGAAGCCGCGGGGGGAACAAAGCACGATTCTGAGATCGGGTTTTTTCGCTGACATCAGGCTGTCTCGGGGCAAATTTCGGGACCGAATCACCCCTCGCCGGCGGGCGGGGAACGGCCAGTTAAGGTAAGGACTTGGGGCTGCTTTCGGGCGCTGTCAAGGCGATTTTGCTGGCCCATTGCGCCATTCCCCCCGGAGGGCTTATATAGGCGGCATAATTCCCGTCATCGCCGATGACTACCAGCTTCGCCTCGACAGAGGTGGGCGAAGCACAAAGGAGATTTGCCATGAGCAACGCACCGCTGATGCCGAAGGCGACTGCCGTGTGGTTGGTCGATAATACCGCCCTGACCTTCGATCAGGTGGCCGATTTTACCAAAATGCACCCCCTGGAAGTCCGCGCCATCGCCGACGGCGACGCCGC
>BFBZ01000028.1_pt57 | contig 10901 bp, 9 predicted proteins | sample 1888401 | NCBI WGS metagenome assembly BFBZ01 (sample SAMD00112614, study PRJDB3348) | symbiont metagenome | host: Chara braunii | reverse complement strand
GCGGGTCAGGTACTCGGTGCCGTCGGTCATGACGACCTTAATCGTATGATAATTCGGATGAATATCGGCTTTCATGACAGTTCCTTCGGCGCGCTGGCGCCCATCTCAAGACATCTCAGTACGGGATTTGGGCGGCTCTATAACGCATGGAGCCCCCCAAAACAAGCCAAGAAAGGGCTTAACCCCATCACCGGATTGGGACTTTACCGGATTTGCCAGCCGGGGGTCGGCGGGCCTATGTGGGGGGCGATAGAACCGGTCTAAGAATAATGAGTGTAGCCGAACAGCTTGAGACCCCTCGCGGCGCCCCCGAGCCTCCGCGCGACGCGCTGCTCGATGAGGAAGCCTTCATCGAGAGCCAGATCACGGAGCCGGCGAAGAGCCGCGCCCGCTTGCGGCCGCTGCTTGCGCTCGCCCCCTATGTGGCGCGCTACAAGGGGCGGGCGATCCTGGCGCTGATCTCGCTGACGATCGCAGCGATCACCACGCTGGTCGTGCCGGTCGCGGTGCGGCGGATGATCGACATGGGCTTCACGCCCGAAGGCATCGCGATGATCAACAGCTATTTCAGCGTGATGATCGCGGTCGTCGCGGTGCTCGCCTGTGCCAGCGCCTCGCGCTACTACCTCGTGATGACGATCGGCGAGCGCATCGTCGCCGATCTCCGGCGCGACGTGTTCGCGCATCTGATCTCGTTGTCGCCCTCGTTCTTCGATTCCGCCCGCTCGGGCGAACTGGTGTCGCGGCTCACCGCCGACACCACGCAGATCAAGTCGGCGGTCGGCGCCTCGGTGTCGATCGCGCTGCGCAATCTGATGCTGTTCTTCGGCGCCGCCACGATGATGGTGATCACCAGCCCGCGGCTCTCCGGCTTCGTGCTGCTTGCTATACCGATCATCGTGATCCCGCTGGTCGCGTTCGGCCGCTGGGTGCGGCGGCTGTCGCGCAACGCCCAGGACACGCTGGCCGATGCCAGCGCCTATGCGTCCGAGCTGGTCAATGCGATCCGCACCGTGCAGGCCTATACCGGCGAACGGCTCGCCAGGACGCGTTTCGCCGGCGAGGTCGAACAGGCCTATCAGGCCGCACGCAGCTCGACCAAGGCGCGCGCGGTGCTGACGCTGATCGTCATCTTCATCGTGTTCGCCAGCGTCGTCGTGATCCTCTGGGTCGGCTCGCACGATGTGCTGGTCGGCGCCATCAGCCCGGGCCGGCTCGGCCAGTTCATTCTCTATGCGGCCTTCGCGGCCAGCGGCCTCGGCCAGCTCAGCGAGGTCTGGGGCGAGGTCTCGGCCGCATCGGGCGCCGCCGAACGGCTGTTCGAGATCCTGCGCGTCAAGCCGGAGATCGCGGCGCCCGCAGCACCGCGAGCGCTGCCGCAGCCCGCGCGCGGCGATGTCGGCTTCGACAATGTCAGCTTCGCCTATCCGACCCGGCCCAATGCGCTCGCGGTCGACGGCGTGTCGCTGAAGGTCGGCTCCGGCGAGAAGGTCGCGATCGTCGGCCCCTCCGGCGCCGGCAAAAGCACGCTGTTCCACCTGCTGCTACGCTTCTACGATCCGAATTCGGGCAGCATCTCGCTCGACGGCGTGCCGATCCGGCAGGCCGATCCGGCCGAGGTGCGCGCGCGGGTCGCGCTGGTGCCGCAGGATTCCGTGGTGTTTGCTGCCAGCGCCCGCGAGAACATCCGGTTCGGTCGGCCCGATGCCACCGATGCCGACGTGGAGCGCGCCGCCGATCTCGCGCACGCCACCGAGTTCCTGCGCCGGCTGCCCGGCGGCTTCGACGCCCAGCTCGGCGAGCGCGGCGTGACGCTGTCCGGCGGCCAGCGCCAGCGCATCGCGATCGCGCGCGCGATCCTGCGCGATGCACCGCTGCTGCTGCTGGATGAAGCGACCTCGGCGCTCGACGCCGAGAGCGAAACGCTGGTGCAGACCGCGCTCGAGGAGTTGATGCGTCATCGCACCACGTTGGTGATTGCGCATCGTCTTGCGACCGTGCTGTCCTGTGACCGCATCCTTGTCATGGATCAAGGCAAGATCGTCGAACAGGGCACGCATGCCGAGCTGGTTGCGGCGGGCGGCCTCTATGCACGGTTGGCGCGGCTACAATTCGAGGGGATTTGAGCGAATTGGGACGCTGTGCGCTCCGCCTATGCGATTCCTATGCGATCGGACGTGCGCTCCCCTCGAAAACCTATTGCCGCGCAAGGATAGTCGCGCCGCGCCTGACCTCCCTCGACAGCCGACGGAGCGTCGGCGCGCGGGGTGTTCGACTGATGCGCGAGACGGCGACCGAACCGGAGAGCAAGCTGCTCCGTGCCTGGCAGCTTGCCGTGTTGCGCTTCGCCGTGACGGTCGACGACGACGATCGGATCCACGCGCTCGCCGTTGCCGGCGAGGTCGACCGGCTCGGCAGCGCGGCCGATGATGCCTTCCACTTCTTCCGCAGGACGACCGCGGAACTGTGCGCGGCGATCTCCGGCCACGGCATGGATCGGGATGCTGTCATCGAAAGATTCCTCGCGCAGATCGACAATGCCAGGCTCAAACGCGCGGTCGAAGCGGCGATCGCCAGGGACAACACGCCGCCGAAGCTGGTGGCGAGCCGCATCAAGCCCGGCAACGATCTCTGGCGCGGGCTGCCGTCGCGGCGTGCAACCGGAACGTAGGGAAGGGCGCCCTCTGCAATCGCCATCATGGCGCGGCGGATATTCCGCCACGGCATGTCACCACAACCCTGGCCGGGTTGCTGCAATCAGCGCGATGCGCTTCTCTGTGCGCGACAAGAGACCGGTCGGTTTCGGAATGCGGGGAGTGGCGAGATGGGTGGCTTGGTGATCAGCGGCGGCCGGGTGGTGGATCCGGCCAGCGGGATGGACGCGATCGGCGATGTCGCCGTGGTCGACGGCAAGATCGCCGCGGTCGGCACCGGCCTTGGCGGCGCCGAGCGGCAGATCGATGCGACCGGGCTCGTGGTGGCGCCCGGCTTCATCGACCTGCACGCGCACGGCCAGACCATTCCGGCCGACCGCATGCAGGCCTTCGACGGAGTGACGACATCGCTCGACCTCGAGGCCGGCGTGCTGCCGGTCGCCTCCTGGTACAAGCGCCAGGCCGAGAAGGGCCGGGTGCTGAACTATGGCGCCGCGGCCAACTGGGCGTTCGCGCGGATCGGCGCGATGACCGGCTCGAATTCGGAAAGCTCGCTGGAATCGTTCGGCAGCGCGATGCGCGACCGCCGCTGGATCGACAATGTGGCGACGGAGGGCGAAGTTGGCGGCATTCTCGAACGTCTCGCCAACGGCCTGAACGAGGGTGGCATCGGCATCGGCATCCTCAACGCCTATGCGCCCGGCGCCGGCGTGCAGGAACTGACCGCGGTGTGCCAGCTCGCTGCCAATCACGCTGTGCCGACTTTCACCCACGTCGCCTACATGTCGCGGATCGATCCCGAGAGCGCGGCCGAGGCCTATATCCGCCTGATCGGCTATGCCGGCGCCACCGGCGCGCATATGCACATTTGTCACTTCAACTCGTCGAGCAAGACCGACATCGAGCGCTGCGTTGCGCTGATCGCAAAAGCGCAGGCGCAAGGCCTGCCGATCACGGTGGAGGCCTATCCTTATGGTACCGGCTCGACCGTGCTGGCCGCGACCTTCTTCAGCGATCCCAAATTCGAGGAGCGCAACGGCCTCGGCTATGATTCGGTGCAACGCGTCACCGACGGGCACCGCTTCGGCAGCCGCGAGGAGCTCTTGGCGGCGCAGGCCGCAGAACCGTCGACGTTGGTGCTGTGGCATGTGCTCGACATCGAGAACAACGCGCATCATCGCGACCTGCTCGACATGGCGGTGCTGTATCCGGGTGGCGCGATCGCCTCCGACGCGATGCCGTGGACATTGTCGGATGGCCGCCCCTACACCGGCGACGCCTGGCCGCTGCCGGACGATGCCACCTCGCATCCGCGCTCGGCCGGCTGCTTCACCCGCTTCATCCGCGAATGGGTGCGCGAGCGCAAAAAAGTGTCGCTGCTCGAAGGCATCCGCAAATGTGCGTTGATCCCGGCCGAAATCCTGTCGGCGAGCACGCCGGCGATGCGCGCCAAGGGCAGGCTGCAGGCGGGCGCGGATGCCGATGTCGTGGTGTTCGACTACGAGACGTTGAGCGATCGCGCGACCTTCTCCGCGATGAACCGTCCGGCGGAAGGCGTGCGGCATCTCGTGGTCAGCGGCCAGCCGCTGATCAATGATGGCGTGCTCGATGTCGCGGCGCGGCCCGGCCGGCCGGTGCGCCGGCCCGTCACCGGGAGCTGACATGCCGGTCCCGATCCTGCTGGTCGCGGGCTTCCTCGGGGCAGGCAAGACCACGGTCGTCAACCATCTGCTGGCGCATGCGCAAGGCAAGCGCATCGCCGCCGTGGTCAACGATTTCGGCGCGATCAATATCGATGCCGAGCTGATCGCCGGCGCCAGTGACGGCGTGGTCAGCCTGAGCAATGGCTGCATCTGCTGCACGCTGGAAGGCGACCTGCTGCGCACGCTCGCAACTTTGCTGCGGCGTGATCCGCGTCCCGAATTCATCGTGATCGAGACCAGCGGCATCGCCGATCCTGCGGACATCGTGCGCAATCTGATGGATCCCGTGATCTGGAAGGAGGCGCCGCTGGAGACGGTGCTCTGCGTTGTCGACGCGACGCAGCCGGCGGCTGGCTTGAACGATGCGCTGCTACGGTCGCAGCTCCGAGCGGCGGATATCGTCGCGCTGAGCAAGGTCGATCTTGCCGATGCGGCTGCGAGCGCCGCGATCCGCGATGCCGTCCGCGCCGTGCGTCCGGCGGCTGTCGTGGTCGATGCCTTGCACGGCGAGGTGCCGACGGCGTTGCTGTTCCCGGCGGAGCTCGATCATGTGCCGGCACCGCGAGAGATTGCGCCGAGACGGCCGGCCTCGGACAGGTTCGAGACCTTGAGCTGGACCTCGGAACGCCGGGTGGTCTTGCCGCGATTGCAGCAGGCAATCGGCAGGTTGGCGCCGAAGCTGGCGCGGGCGAAGGGATTGTTCGAAACGGTCGAGCAGCCCGGCCGGCTGATGGTATTTCAGCTCGCCGGTGGACGCGCGACATTGGCCGCGGCCGAAGCGCCGGCGCCCGGCGTGCCGCGCACGCGCATCGTGTTCATCGCCGAGATGGGCGCATTGTCGCGCAGTGAGGTCGATGCGCTCATGGAGGGTTGCCTCGAAGCGCCATGAGATGGGCCACCGATTCGTTGTGACGTCGTAGCCACGCTTGTCACGCAATGCATGGGCGCGACGGTCACATCGAATTGACAGCCCAGCGGGCACCCCCTATCGTTTCGGTCGACGGTTCCCTTCGGGGATCAAAAGGGAATGCGGTGCGAGGGGAACCCCAATGCCGCAGCTGTCCCCGCAACTGTAAACGGCGAGCCTTTCGTCAATCTGCCACTGGACCATCAGGCCCGGGAAGGCGGCGACAGGCGATGACCCGTGAGCCAGGAGACCTGCCGTCAGTCGTGGTCACACGCGAGCACATCGGGCGGGGGCGTCCTGGTGGGATCGGAGCATTGCCTCTTGGGCAATGCGCCAGTCCGCGTTCGCGGTGACGTGCCACGTTACCGCGAGTTCCTTGATGTCGTCATTATCTTCCGTTGCGCTGGGGCGGCGCCTCGGTCTGTTCTGCTCATTGTCGTCGCTGCTGCTGCCGGCCGAGGTCCTGGCGCAGTCCGCTCCCGCAACCCGGCTCGATTCGATCGAAGTTTCGCCGTCCGCTCCGAGCAAACCGAAACCCGCCGCGCGCGCCGCGAATTCCACCACCACCGCGTCGCGGCCGACGAGGTCCCGCCGTGCAACGACCGCGGCGGCCGCAGGCACCACGCAGCCGTCGGCGACATCATCCGCATCGGGGGCGCGTTCCCCGACGCTGAATGCCACCACGCCGGGAGGCACCGGCAGCCGGCTCAATCTGACGCCGCTGCAGACGCCGGCCAGCGTCGAGATCATCACCGCGCAAACCATCCAGGAACGCGGCCAGCACAATGTGCTCGATGCCGTCACCCAGAACGCGGCCGGGTTCGTCGCTACGCCGGCGCCCGGCAATGGCGGCCTGTCGTTCAGCGACCGCGGCTTTGCCGGAAGCAATTCGGTGATGACGCTCTATGACGGCACCCGCTTCTATATCGGCTCCGGTACGCTGACGTTTCCCTACGACACCTGGTCGACGGATCGCATCGAGGTGCTGCGCGGACCGGCCTCGGTGCTCTACGGCGAAGGCGCGATCGGTGGCGTCATCAACGTGATTCCGAAGAAGCCGCAGAGCACGCCTCACAACGAGGCCGAGGTCTCGCTCGACAGCAACATGACGCGACGGCTGTCGGTCGACAGCGCCGGTCCGATCAGTCCCAATGTGTCCTACCGGGTCAATGCCACCGGCAACATGTCGGACGGCTGGGTCGATCGCGACAAGACCTCGAATGTGGTGATCTCCGCTGCCGTGCGCGCGCAGGTATCGGAAAGCCTCGCCTTCACGCTCTCCGAGGATTATGGCGACCGCAGCCCGTCGCGTTACTTCGGTACGCCGCTGATCAATGGCGCGATCCAGGATGCGCTGCGCTTCAAGAACTACAATGCGCTCGACAGCACGATCCGCTATCAGGACAGCTGGACCCAGTTCAAGACCGAGTGGGATGTCGCCGACGGCATCAAGATCAACAACACCCTCTATTACTTGACCAGCGAGCGGCACTGGCGCGACATCGAGAACTACACCTGGAATCCGAAGACCCAGCTGCTCGACCGCAACAACTATATCGAGATATTCCACGACCAGAAGCAGGTCGGCAACCGGATGGATGCGACCTTCAACGGTCACGTCTTCGGACTTGCGAACCAGTTTGTTGCCGGGTTCGACGTCAACCACATCGACTTCACCCACACCAACAATTCGCCTTACAGCGGCGCGTCGTCGGTCAATCCTTACGTGTTCGATCCCGGCTCGTTTTTCGCGACGACGTCTCCGACCAGCCCCGGCTTCAACTCGATCGTCAATCAATATGCGCTGTTTGCCGAGGATCGACTCTCGCTGACCGATCAATTGTCGCTCGTCACCGGTGTCAGATACGATCGCCCCGATATCGATCGCACCGACTACAGGACGCCGGGGAACAGCTTTGGCGTTTCGCTATCGGGTACCAGCTGGCGCACCGGGTTGGTTTACGAACCGATCAAGAACCTCGCATTCTACGGCCAGTATGCGGTCGGCGTCGATCCGGTCACCAATCTGATCTCGCTGACGACCTCGCAGAAGACCTTCCAGCTCGCGACCGGCAAGCAGACCGAGATCGGGGTCAAGCAGTCGTTCTGGGGCGGACGCGGTGAGTGGACGCTGGCGGGCTATGAGATCGTCAAGACGGGCCTGACCATTCCCGATCCCAGCAATCCCACCGCCGGCCTGGCGTTGCAGATTGGTCAGCAATCATCCCGCGGCGTCGAAGGCTCGATCGGGCTTGCGCTGAACGATGGCTGGCGCGTCGACGCCAATCTTGCATTGCTGCGCGCCAGATATGACAACAACAGCCAGGTGGTCGGCGGCAAGGTCGTCAGCTACAATGGCAACGTGCCGGTCAACGTGCCGCAGCAGGTCTCCAACGTCTGGCTGACCTGGGATTTCGCGCCCAACTGGTCGGTCTATGGCGGCGTGCAGATCGTCGGCGCGATGTACTCCGATCTTGCCAACACCCAGTTGCGGCCGGGATACAATGTGGTCAATGGCGGCATCAAGTGGAAGCCGGATGATCGGACGACGGTCGCGTTCCGCGTCTACAATCTGTTCGACAAGGTTTACGCGGTGACTTCGAACGGCACGGGACAATGGCTGCTGGGCATGCCGCGCACCGCGGAATTGTCCGTCAACGTGAAGTTCTGATCATGCGCAAGGCTCTGATCCGGCGAGGGCGGCGATGGCTTTATGTCGTCCATTGCTGGATCGGCATTGCGACGTGTCTGCTGTTCGCGATGTGGTTCATCTCCGGCCTTGTCATGATGTACGTGGCCTTTCCGCGCCTCACCGACGGCGAGCGCCTATCCGCGCTCCCCGCCATTCTCTGGAGCAAGGTGCAGGTCTCGCCCGATCGCGCGATGGCGATCGCGGGGATGGAGCATTATCCGCGCGACCTGCGTCTCTCGATGATGAACGACACACCGGTCTATCGCGTCGCCGGCTGGAAAGGCGCTGCCGTCACGGTTTCGGCGGTCGATGGCCGCATCATCGACCAGGTCACGCCGGATCAGGCGCTGGCGATTGCCGCGCATCATCCCCGCGCGGTGCATCCGCAATTGCTCGACACGGTGACGCGCGATCAATGGTCGGTCACCGCGCGCTTCGACCCGCTGCGGCCACTCTACCTGATCGGCCTCGGCGATGCCGACGGCACCGAGCTCTACGTCTCCTCGCGCTCTGGCGAGATTGCGCTCGACACCACGCGGCAGGAGCGCGTTTGGAACTGGCTCGGCTCGATCCCGCACTGGATCTATCCGACCGTGCTGCGCAAGGACGGCCCGCTGTGGCGCGACGTGGTGCTGTGGATCTCGGGCATCTGCCTCGTGGTCGCGGTCACCGGCTTCTGGATCGGCATTCTCCGCCTGCGGCTGACGCGCCGTTACGCAAGCGGGGCGGTCTCGCCCTATCGGGGCTGGATGGCTTGGCATCACATCGCCGGCCTGATCGGCGGCATCTTCGTGTTCACCTGGATGTTCAGCGGCTGGCTGTCGCTCAATCCCGGCGGCGCGTTCTCCGGCCGTGGCGTGATGCGTGAGATCGCAAACGGCTACAGTGGTCACGATGCACCGGATATCGTGGCCGGGGTCCAGGCCCCGCAATCGGCACAGGCCGTGGAAGCGCGCTATGTCTGGATCGGCGGCCGTCCCCTGGTGATGCTCGACGACAGCAAGGGCCGTCGCAGTCTCGCCGATCCCCTGTCCGGCGCGCCCGTGATGCTCTCGCGCGATGAGATCATCGCAGCCGCAAGGCGGGCAATGCCCGGCGCTGCGCTGATATCGGTGCGACAGCTCGACGAGCCGGACGCCTATTGGTACACGCTGCACCACGAGCGCGAGCTTCCGGTGCTCCGCATCGGCTTCGACGATCCCGGCGTCACGTGGGTGCACATCTCTCCGGTTACCGCCGAGATCCTCGACCGCAGCGACGACAGCCGTCGATCCTATCGCTGGCTGTTCAACGCGCTGCATAGCCTGGATTTCCCGCTGCTGCTCAGTTTCTGGCCGGCACGCGACGTCGTGGTCTGGCTGCTGTCGGCGGTTGGCACGATCGTCTCGATCAGCGGCGTCGTGATCGGCTGGCGCCGGCTGCGGCGGCGCAAAGTGCGGCCCGTGCACAGCGCGCCGAGTGCGATCGAACGGCAAGTCAGCAGCGTCTGAGGTAAGCGGATCGCGATGCGATTGCCGCGCGCAAATAGCACGACCCCCGTCCTTGTTAGCAGATTGTCATAATCTGTTTCTATGTTGCGGCTGCCGCGGGTTTCGACGAACGGCTGGATCGATCACCAACAGGTCATGCTGTTCAGCTGGGGCTGAGGATCAGGGGCGGCACCTCATGCATTTCATTCAATGGGTCGGAAGATCAGGCTGCGCTCGAATCGCGATCGGATGTGGCAGCGCGTCTTCGCCCTGGTCATAGGCATTCTCGTTGCCGGGAACATCCAGACGGTAGCGATGGCCGAAAGCCTTGAATCAATACGGACACGCGCGCCGATCGACTTCGACATCGCTGCGCAGCCGCTGGTCTCCGCGCTCGATGCCTACAGCGCGACCACGGGTCTTCAGGTCGTGTACGACGCGACCCTGGCCGCGGGACGCCGCGCGCAGGCCGTCAGGGGATCGATGGCACCTGACGTGGCGCTGCAGCTTCTGCTCGAGGATACCGGCCTGGTCGCGGTCTATGCCGCGACGAACGCCTTCACGATCGTGCCGGCGCCGGCTCCGCGGCAGGCCGCGTCGATGCGCGGCTTCATGCCGTATCTTGCGGCTGTCCAGGGCCGCGTTGAGGAGGCATTCTGCCGCTCGTCACTGACCGCGCCGGGCGGCTATCGGATCAAGTTCAGGTTCTGGATCGGCCATGGCGGCGAAGTGCTGCAGCCCCAATTGCTTGGTTCGACCGATGATCGTGCGCGGGACCAGGCCATTGCTGCTCTGTTGCGCTCGGTCGTGATCGGCCGGCCACCGCCGCCGGACATGCCGCAGCCCGTCATGATGGCGGTTTCGCCGCGCCCGCCCTCCGAAACCGGCGATTGCGCCCGGGATCCGGGACCGACGGGACTGGTTGCGCGATGACGGAAACCACCTGGACGACGCTTCGGCAGGTGCTCGTCGAGCGCTATGACGAGCTCCGCAGCCGTCTCGCGCGGCGCCTCGGCGACGAGAGGGCGCGAGAGACGCTGCATGAAACGTGGCTGCATCTTCGCGACAAGAGCAACGGCCCGGGCGCGGTGGACAGCCCGATCGGCTATTTGCTGCGCAGCGCCCTCAATCTTGCGATCAGCCGGGAGCGCCAGGAGACGCGCCGGATCAAGCGGTTCGAGGTGCAGCCGATGCTTGAGATCGTCGATGCAGCCCCTGGGCCGGAGCGGGAAGTCGAATCCCGTGAGCAGATCATGCGCCTGGAGCAGGCCCTCGAGGAACTGACGCCCCGCCGCCGCACGATCCTGCTTGCCTCCCGCCTGGAGGGCATTCCGCTGCGAGAAATCGCCGATCGCCTCGGGGTGTCCCAGCGGTTGGTCGAGCTCGAGCTGAAGGCGGCGCTCGAGCATTGCGCCAAGCGATTTGGTAAAAAACTCACAAGGCGGTTCGGTCCGGCGCCGCGGGAAACGTCTTGAT
>BFBZ01002234.1_pt1 | contig 10904 bp, 15 predicted proteins | sample 1888401 | NCBI WGS metagenome assembly BFBZ01 (sample SAMD00112614, study PRJDB3348) | symbiont metagenome | host: Chara braunii | reverse complement strand
AAAAAGGTCTTAGCATTTTCGCTAAAACCTTTTCTAGTATTGGGCTCCCAAAGCTGGACTTGAACCAGCGACCCTCTGATTAACAGTCAGATGCTGATAATCAATATTTTAAGAGCGAAATAGTTTTACTGGAATCTCCAATGAGGAATTAGGTACCGATTTGGTTACCGGATTTATTGTAATAGTGTTTATTATAAGCTTGTGGCATATAACTCATTTCCAAGGATTAACCAACCTAATATCATCAATGTTTTTAAAATCATCAATGTTCCTTGTTACTAGGTCAAGATTATGAACAAGTGCGGTAGCAGCAATAATTGCGTCGGGCAGTTTAAGCTTATTGACTTTCCTTACTTCTATTCCTTTTAGAATTATTGGTTCGTCAAGATTCCATACGGTTACATTGCTAATAAACTCTTCCAATACAGCCAACTGCTGCTTATCTGCATTGCGCCAAGCCAACAATTCAATCCTCGTGATTACAGAGATTTCCAGTTCTCCCAAGTCTAACAGATCCGAAGCATTGGCAGGTAGTTTGTTGCTCAAATAATCAATTACAGCATTGGTGTCCATTAAATATTTTCCTGCCATTCGTTGCGTATATCTTTAACGTGTTGTTGAAAATCCTGATACTGCTTGTTGTTCAACATAAGTGTACCACGAAGCCTAGCAGTTCTGCTTTTGCTTGCCACCTGCTCCTTTTCCTTCTTAAGTACTTTTATTATCTTCAAATCTTCCAAATCTTGCAATAGCCTGTAGGCGCTGATATTGGTCAACTCTATTAAATAAGTTTCCATCGTAAAAAATTAATTGATTATCCCTTCAGCTCTTTATTAGTCCTTTTATCAAAGATAAAATATTTCTGCTTAGCCCTAAGGGTTGGCAGAAAGTGGTGAGTAAAATTGGTGTCAGCATCCTTTTGATATAACAATATAAATTAGAAATCAATGTGTTGTGCAGTCCTTCAAGTAATTCGTAGCCCAACTTTAGAAGTAAGTAACATAAGGAGAATGCAATATTGGAGGTTTGTGCCTTTATTTTACCCCTCTCAAATCTGTAACTTCATTCCTAATTTCGGTTTATGCTGATTGAAAGAACATCCAGAGAAGTCATTATTCGCCTCCCAGCTTCGGTAGACGCGACAGGGTTGCAACGCTTAGTGGACTATCTGATATATAAAGAAGCGACTGCCAATTCCAAGGCTACCCAGGATCAGGTCGACAAACTTGTTGCCGATGTAAAAAAAGGGTGGTGGAAAAGGAACTGCAAACGCTTTATTGAATGAGGAAAATAATCGTTGACACGATATTATTTTCTCTTTGAAATACTTTCCAGAAATAAACGTGCCTCTGGAAGGGCAATTTCATCAGCAATGATCGGATTAAACTCAAGTGTACAGCGATCTTTCATTTTTTCATTTAGGCTTTCAATAAACTTTTTACCGTAAGAAAAGTAAATGTGTGGCTTTACACCAGGATGCTGTTTTTTAATATCAGATACCAACCCGGTTATATGATTTTCCATTTCTCTTTCAGTAAGTTCTTTGCATAAGGCAGGTTGGAAGCAAAACCTTGAATAATTGTCGAAAGATAGCATTATAAATACCTCCCCATCCGCCAATGTTTCTATAGTTGTGAAAGTAGAATGAATATATTGACCGGGTTTTGTTGCTTTCATTGCTCCAATAAATTGTGTTGCTGTTCTTGCTTTTTCAAGCAAGGTGTTTTTCTTTTCGTTTTGTGGTTGCTTTTTTTCTAAGTTCTTTCAGCTTCCGTTTTTCTTTGTCGGCACGAATGAAGTCGCTGATGGCTTTTTCTTCATCTTTTGTCAGTGGTCTTGGATCGACTACAAAATCTACATCAAGAGGTTCTTTTATAAGTTTCATAATTATGCTATTAAAAGTATTTGTTTGTTAATATTAAAGCTGCTTCCGTAGTAATAACCATGTTGTGTCCTCCAAAATGGATTGCTCCTAAAGTTTTTTCATAATGCTCAATTAACTTGGTCTTGGAAAGAAAAGAAACATAACCTTCACCGCCTCTTTGGAATGAAAGCCTGCAGGCGAAAGCTACAAGGTTACCAGGAACACCTAAATATGTTTTAGCTTTTCCAATGTTAAAAGGCGCACTTTCGATCAGGTGCATATAAACGTGATCAGATTTTACTTCCAAACTTACAACGCATTGTATAATGTTTGGGTTATTGGTGATCGTCAATTTGTAAACGTCCCTTGTAGAAACGCTATGTTCGTATGCCCAATTAAATCGCCATCCATTTTTCTTTGTTAAGTTTTTTAGTTCAACCTTGGTTAACAATGAAATTTCAGTCGGGAAGCTATCTCCCGATTTTATGTTCTCGATTGAATTTGTGAGTTTATCCACCTCAAAATCAAGCCCTGTTTCTTTTCGTTTTTTCACCCTACGAATTTACGATTTTTATAATGAAAAGCAATGATTTTGGCCCTTTGTGCAAAGCTAAAGATCTGTCCATGTTGACTATACGGGCAAAGAATGGAGTGGCTAGAAAATGCCGTCTTCTTTGAAACTAAAATACGTCCCTTTGACCGGCAATAATGTAGCCTTCCATGTTTTTACAGTATACGCACCCTCTGCGGATTTAATGATTAGTTTTTCGACTATAGACGGTCGGTAACTTACTTCGATTTCTGCAATTGTATTCACAGGTTGTGTTTAATAGGATATGGTGCTTTGAAAATGACTATAAGGGTGTAGACGTTCATTGATTATATTGTCAATTTATAAACGTCCCGTTCAGGTTGCTTGAATTCAAACTTCCTATACAGGTGATGAATTCGATAGTTATAAAAAGCCTTTTCCTTTAAGGCTAAAATACTCCCCATTGACCGGAAATAATATAAAGTGATCAAGCACCTGTATGTTTAATAAATTTCCTACTTCTTTGTTTCGCTCCGTCCATGGAGATATCCTGCGATGAGGGTACTTTATTGTAGAGCCTATCGTCATAAAGAGTTGTAAATCAGGTTAAACTGATTTAAGCGGGTGAAAACACGTATCAAAGGGTGAAAACACCGATAAAGATTCAGTGAAAAAACATTAAAATAATTGATATGATTGTCTAATTTCATGTTTGCCTAGACTGCATAGAAAAAACGTTTTATAACGTGTTCTTTTGCTTATGCGGTCGAATTGATAGAACATTCAAGTATCTCCCCCCACCAAGCTTGAATGTGTTGCTATATGTTTATTAACGTGTTGTATTAAAAATAGTTGATAATCAATTAAGCAAAAATGTTGTGCAGTTGTCTTAGTAAGTGACAAAACTATCTAAAACGCATGCACAACATCAAGACGAATTTCGGTAGATTTTATCAGATATGCAAAGAGTTCTTTGAAGAAGAAGCTGCTTCTAAATCCATCTTAATGTATCAATATACAGTCAACGCATTTTTATCGCTCAGAGGTTCGACCAGCATATTTGATACAGCTGAATAACAATCAGTAATAAAAATATTCATTGCGCAAGAATTGCGGGATATTAATCCTTAATTGACCCAAAGAAAAACAAAAAAGGACGTTGGTAGAAAACGAAACTACTTTGGGATTAGTAATAAACAGCCAAATACTGCCAGTATGTACTGTAAACCTTGAGTCTTTAACAAGTAAAAGATAAGAAAACCTATCAATCTTAATTAACACTAAAAAATTACGCAAATGAAAAGAACAAAATTCGCAATAATGGCTGCTGCAATTTTATTTATAGCAGCCATTGTTGGTTATTCAATTGAATCAAAAGCTTCAGTATCAGATGACCTGACAAAAAAACAGCTAAAAAGTTGTACAGTTACATCAGGAGGTGTAATAATCCAGATTGGTAATACCTGTGATGGTTCAGGTGACGGGTGCAAAGCCAACCCTTGTAGTTAATAGGTATTGAAGTTTAAGGAATAATCGTCTCACATGCACTGAGACGATTATTCCTTAAAAAGTATCATTGTCAAAAACTTTAAAATGATTAAACAATTATATCCTCTACTAATTTTAAGTTCTCTCTTGTCATGCAAGTCCAAAAACGATTGGGTTGAACCCTTTAAGTTTGGGAAGCCTCTAATAGAAATAGAGTTGAAGAAAAATGAAAAATCAAATGAAATTTTTTTCAACAATAAAATAGAAAACATAAGGTTGCTAGAATTAAAAACTAACCCCAAAGACTTCTTTGCTGCATCTATTGACAAAGTTGTTTGTTATAAAAACAACTTCTATATTCTTGACAAACATTTCTCAAATTTAGCAGTATTTGACAAGGACGGGAATTTTATAAGAAAAATTGGGGAGATCGGGTTGAATAGTAATCAATATCGAAAAATTGTCGATTTTTCAATCGATTCTATTGATAACAAATTGATTGTTTATTCAAATGAGAATAGAGCTTTATACTATTATTCCTTAGACGACGGAAGCTTTATTAATAAGGCATATATTAATTTATATGGGAGTGACATTCAACTTGTTCAAAAGGATAGCTTCTTTTTATACAAGAATTTTTCTACTAACGATAACGGAAGAGGAAAAGGGAATCTTTATTTGATAAACGATAAAGGGAAGATTATAAAAAAGTTTTTCCCATTCGATTCAAAGATATCTAATATTTATTGGACAAATACCGGCTTTTTAACCCAATCCTATCACAAAACTATCTTTTCACCTCCTTTTAATGATACGGTTTATAATTATTCTTTCGCTACAATGAACTGGGAACCTTACTTGCTGATTCGAATAACATCGGATTCAATTAAAGCAAACAAAGATTTACATTATAAACTATTTGCTTCTAAAATATTAATCGATAGTGCAGCAAGTTACTTGGGGCCGGACTATTGCCAAAATAATGAATACGCATTATTTACCTATCAAAGCGAAAGGCGTATTAAAATAGGATTATTCCATTTTCCAGATAGCAGATTATTTGTTTTCAGCAATAAAAATACAGAAGATATATATACTCGCTTGATTAGCAAGCCTCTGGCAATTACACAAGATAACAATGTTGTATTTAGTTTATCTAGGGATAAAATTTTGAACTTACACAAAACAAACAGCTCTCTGTTTAATATAATACGTGATGCTAATAAAAATATAATTGATTCGGTTAGCGAAAATTCAAATCAATTGATATTAATCGGGTCAATAAAAAAATGAACTTAATGAAACACAAATCGACATATAAATCTTTTCTGCTCCTGTTGCTTCTTGCAAGCTGCAGGCATAAAGGGCCTATCATAAGTTATGATGAAAAAATAATCAATTTGGGAAATATTACATTTAACCAAAAATATACCAGTAAGATCATTATCCGGAATAGAGGGGACATGGATTTAAAATTACTGAATGCGAATCCTGATTGTTCATGTACAATTACTAATGTTCCCAAAGACCCCATTAAACCTGGCGATTCCGCTTTATTACATCTTCAAATTACCCCTGCTGTCGATGGCTACATCCAACAAAGTGTTTATTTGGACAATAATTCCAGCAATGAAAATAGAGTCTTGTTTCTAATACGAGCCAATGTAAAATTATTAAAGTAGTAAGTATTATTATCAAAATTTAAATATGCCTGTATTGGGGATTAAAATATTTATAACACTAACTTTTTTTACATTCTTTTTCTGTACAGAAAAAATTAAAGCCCAGGACTATAAAATAAAAGGGCATTTGTATGATTCATTGGAAAAGAAACCAATAAAAAATGCATCTGTTTATTTAATTGATGCAAAAGACTCATTTTTAATCTCCTTTTCAAGGTCTTCAGAGTCTGGTTTATTTGAATTGTCATTTAATGAAAAACCAGATCATTCTAAAGTAATTATTGTTGTAAATTATCCGGAATATGCAGAGTATTTTGATGAGGTCAATTTAACAGTTGGTACCCGTATTTATGACCTAAAAAAAATTTATTTAACAAATAAAATACATCTTTTACAAGAGGTAATAGTAAAGGATAACCTACGGGCAATCCGTATTAAAGGGGATACCACCATTTTTATCGCAGATAGCTTTCATTTGGCGAGAGGAGCTATAACTGAAGATTTAATTAAAAAACTTCCTGGATTTAAAGTTGATTTAAAAGGGCATATTCAATTTCAAGGAGAAAGGATTAAAACTATTTTGATAGACGGAGAAGAGTTTTTTGGTAATGATCCATTACTAACTACTCAAAACTTAAGAGCAGATTTAATTGATAAGGTTCAGGTGTACGACAATAATGCCGATCCGTTAAAATCAAACTTTAATACTGGTTCATCTGGAGGAAAAGTTATAAATCTTAAACTGAAGAAAAATAAGAAGAGGGAAGTATTCGGGAAATTAAATGCTGGGCATGATGTTGATAATTATTACGATAGCAAATCGATATTTAATCAGTTCACCGACCAAAAGAAGCTCGCATTATATTCTATAATTTCTGATGTTGGCCAATTTGATTTAAGTTCCTCAGAACAAAATAAGTATGCAGAAGAAAGCGGCCCAAGTATAGAAAATAGTAATAGTTGGGATATGGATACGTGGAATGGAGAATTTATTGGATATGGTTTCCCAACGGCGTCTACACAAGGGATTCATTTTAGTAATAAATGGAATAATGATCAAGCATCGATTAATTCAAATTACAAATTGGTGAATTTGTCTATAAAAGGAAATGCATATTCAAAGAATTATTTTTTTTCGAAAGACTCATCATATAAAATGTCTGATTCTTTGGCCTTGAACAATAGCATAAGTACAAACAAAATATTCACTGTTTATCAAAGAGCGAATATTAAAAAATGGAACTTAAAACTTGAAATCAACGGATTTTCAGCACACAAAAATATTGATGAATACTCGGAATCGGATATAACTGACAATGCCAATATATTACGAAGTAAATCCACAACCCGAAATCTGTCAGGTCTAACACTAAAGTTCTTGAGCTCTAATTTTATACTAAAACGAACTTTCAGTAATCCGAGAAAAATTTTTTCGGTCAATTATGTTCATGGGTACAATAATATATTAGGAGATGGCTTTTTGAATTCATCAAACAGTTTTTACTCAACCCAATCGAATCTCATAAGTATGGAACATATCGATCAATTTAAGCGATTTGATTTTTCACAATCAACCTCTGATATAAAAATGAATTTCAGTCAACCTGTTTCCGATAAATCTTTTCTCGTTTTCACTGCCAACAATTTGTGGACAACTAACCAATCAATCAGGCTATCATTTAATAAAGATATGAGTTTATCTTATAGAGCTATTGATACTATCCATTCGAGTAATTATGCTTATAGTATTAATACCCAAAAAATTGGAGTTGGATTTACAACGACCCCTGCTAAATTCTACCTGATATCCGGAATAGACATTGGTTTTACAAACCTGTCACAAAAGGATAAATTTTCAAATTTCAATTATAATAAGAATTATATTAACATTTATCCAAAAATAATATTCAGCTATAATTTTTTGAACAATAAGCGATTACTATTTTCTTACAATGGTTTTACAACCCAACCTACATTGGCTCAAACGCAACCCGTTAAATCCAACTCAAACTCTTTAAATGTTAACGTAGGAAATTTACTTCTAAAACCTTCATTTACTAATACGATTGCAGTTAAATATTTCACCTACAATACTTTAAAAAAAAATCATTTTATAGCACGTGCGCAGCTATCCGTATTTAGTAATTCCTTTTCAACATCAGCAGCGGTTGATTCAAATTATATCCGTGAAAATAAAACTATAAATGTTAACGGAAACAATGATTTGCAAACATATAGCGAATATGGCTTTTTACTCAAAAAGATGAACATTGATGTTTTATTGACGGGAAGCTATCGAGAAGAGACTACAGTTTATTATTTTAATTATAAGCCACTTAAATCATTTATTAGAAATGCGTCTTTTGCATTAGACTTATCTAAAGACTTTCAAAACAAAGCCAGCATTTCAATTGACTTTTCATTGAATTATTACAATGCTGAATCGAACATGAACGTTACAAGAGATATTGATTATTGGGAAAACAATATTGAATTTGATGGAGGGTTTTCATTTTTGAAATCCTTTTCAATTCATTCAAATATAAAAACCACATTTAGGGGTAATAATAATTTTTTTGACAGAAATAAGAATTGTGTAATTTTTAATTATTCGATTGAAAAATCTTTTCTTAAAGACAACAGTGTAAGCTTGAAACTGCAAGGGAATGATTTATTTAATCAAAATATTGGGATTGAAAGACACTTATATAGAAATTCTATTTCTGAAAGTAGTTATAATATTATAAAGAGATATTTCTTATTTTCTTTTCAATGGAAATTCAATTATTCAAGAGTAAATAAATGATCTTATGAAAATCATTATGACATTTGTGTTTCTGTTAAGCTTGAATTCTGCCATTTGCCAAAACGAAAATTGCATAAACGAAGGGAAGATAGAATTTGTAAAAACCACTAACCTGCACTTTGTGATGGAAGGAGATTATTTCACAGAAGAAATTACAGATAAATATCCTAAGTTTATCAAATCAAAGTTTACCTTATATTTTAACTCGAAAGAATCTTTATTTAAACCAGATATCGAAAATACCAGCCAAATTCTGCCAATTGAACTTAACGATCTTGATATGGTTTATTTAAACTTAAACGACACTGCATTCAGAGTGACAAAAAGGTTTTATCAAACAAGGCTTCAAATACTAGGTAAGGCCATAGAAATAAAATGGAGAATAACGAATGAGAAAAAATATATTGCAGGTTTTGAATGTACGAGAGCGAATGGTATATATCGCGACTCGATTTATACAGTCGCCTTTTTTTGTAGTGAAATTACCCCTCCACTTGGGCCACTGACCTTTCATGGCCTACCTGGAATGATACTTGGAATATCATTGCCATCGCTGCATACAAGCTGGTATGCAACAAGGGTATATAATACAACAATTGAAAAAAATACTTTTAATAATAAGAATGATATCCCCGAAATGTCAATATTAGAGTATAATAAAAAGGTAATTGAAAGCCTGCAAACTTGGCATGGAAATGTTTACTGGTATTTGAATTCTATGAAGATGTGAAGCCTTACCCTGTTTGATGACTCGTCCTGAAAAAACCTTACACAATTTACGGTTCAATCGATACAGTTGCTTTTTTATATGTCTTCCATCGCTTCTGGATTGCTCACTTCGGCTGTATGGGCATTTGGTGTTAGATTTGTCGGCTCCCCCAAAGTTCGCGTAGTTGAAAGTTAACTGAAACGGTTAATTTTAAACAAGCGAATATGAAAAAATCACAATTCACCGAGACACAAATTGTCAAAGCCATTCAGGAACATGAAAATGGCCGTAAGGCGGAGGATATCTGCCGGGAACTTCCTTGAGCATTTCATTGAAAAGGTTGATGAATCTGACCCGTGTTGATTGTAAATATTCATTGATTTGCTGGGCCTCTTCTGTTGAACCTTTTACCCTTGATTTGGTAGAATCCCAACGATCAACGGAAATAGTGTGTCCGGTAGCAATGGTTTTTCGTTGGCTGCCGTAAGAAATACGGATGCAAACAGGTGAAAGCCCCTTTTTGTTGATTTTAGTCTTGTATAGCCATACAAGTATTGATATGTTGTTTTTAGACATAAGCGTAGTTAATGGCATGTAAAAGCCGATGAAGAATGGTTGAAAAAACTGGGTACCAGAAAACGGGAAGTTGGGTACCAATCCGGTACCAAAATCAATCGGAAATGGGGCAAAAAGATGGGTTATAGGCAATAAAAAACCCATAAAACATACGTTCTACGGGTTTGCTGCTCCCAAAGCTGGACTTGAACCAGCGACCCTCTGATTAACAGTCAGATGCTCTAACCAACTGAGCTATTTGGGAATACCTGCCCTATTCGGGGTTGCAAAAATAGGGAAAAATGTATTCCGGAAAAACCAGTTCAGAAAAAATATCTCATAGCCACCAACCCTTCTGTTCTATTCCAATATATATACCATCGGGGCGCTGTTCGGCTAAATAGGTTTTCAGGTAATAACCCTCGCCACTCGTATTACGACCATTTTGCATATTAAAGCGATAACGGTGTACCGGGCATACTACCTGCCCCTGTGCATCAATATATCCATCGGCCATGATGCCGCTGGCATGCGGGCATTTTTGCGCAAAAGCATAATACCGGCCTGCAAAACGCGCCAAGGTCATCTTTTTTCCATCCGCCTCTACCTGGCACATATGGTTCTCCTGCCAGGGCAGCATGGCGGCATCATCGGCAACTTTAAACCAGTGGATCTTTTTTTCTGTCATGAAGGGAAACTCAAAAATGAACAGTACGATAAGGATAACGCACCTGGTACATATCGCGCACTTTATTCAATATCAGTTCGCGTAAGGCATCTACATTTCTTCGCTCGAGAGCCGATATGAATACACAACTGTTGTGCGTGGCTTCATCCCATTTATCTTTCAGGTCCTGCAAGATCTCTGTTTTCACACTGTCTTCCAGCCATTCGTCGAACGTGCGCTCTTCGTACAGGTCCATTTTATTGAAAATGGTGAGTATGGGTTTTTCAAAAGCTTTCAGGTCCTGCAAGGTCTTGTTCACTACTCCTATCTGCTCTTCATATTGTGCATGGGAGATATCTACTACGTGCAATAAAATATCTGCCTCTCTCACTTCATCCAGTGTGCTCTTGAAACTTTCTACCAGGTGGTGCGGCAGTTTGCGAATGAATCCTACCGTATCGCTCAATAAAAATGGTGTGTTTTCAAATACCACTTTGCGGGTAGTAGTATCGAGCGTAGCGAACAATTTGTTTTCGGCAAACACTTCGCTCTTGCTCAGTAAATTCATCAGCGTGCTTTTGCCCACATTGGTATAACCCAC